>FTFM01000151.1_pt1 | contig 9481 bp, 8 predicted proteins | sample 1640451 | NCBI WGS metagenome assembly FTFM01 (sample SAMEA3914814, study PRJEB12502) | metagenome | biome: forest; material: soil | place: USA | collected 2011-09-16 | depth 0.1 m | reverse complement strand
GTTCAACGCCGCCATCCAGCAGTTCCCGGCAGTGCTCATCGCCGGCCCCTTCGGCTTCTCCGAGCGGACCTTCTTCGACGTCGGCGCCGATCGCGCCGCGGTGGCCGCCGCGCCGGAAGTCAAGTTCAGCTAGACCAGCGAGGCCGCGCAGATGGGGGCCGTGGGCCTTCAGACCTACATCTGGAACAACAACCTGAAATCCCTCCTGCTGCTGGTGGGGTTCCCGATCCTGTTGCTGGGCATGGTCTACGCCTTGGCCCTGCTGGCGATCGGCTGGGGCTATCTGCCCGGCGGTTCTACCTCCGGCGACGACTTCGCCCTGGCGGGCCAGATGCTGCTGCAGTACGCGCCGATCGCGATCGGCGTCTCGCTCGGCTGGTTCGTGATCGCCTATTTCTCGTACCAGACCATCATCGACCTTTCGACCGGCGCCCGGCAGGTGACCCGCGAGGAACAGCCGCGTCTCTATAACCTCCTGGAAAACCTCGCGATCTCGCGCGGCATGAAGACCCCGGCGATGCGGATCATCGAGACCGACGCCATGAACGCCTTCGCCAGCGGCCTGCACGAGGGCCAGTTCAGCGTCACCGTCACGAGCGGTCTCCTGAACGCCTTGAACGACCGCGAACTCGAGGCCGTGCTGGCCCACGAGATGACCCATGTGATCAACCGCGACGTCCGGCTGATGGTGATCGCCTCGATCTTCGCCGGGATCATCACCCTGGTCGCCCAGCTGATCTATCGCTCGATCATGTGGTCGAGCTGGACCGGCGACGGCCGCCGGCGCGGACGCGGTGCGGGCCTGTTCGTGCTGGTGGCCCTGCTGGCGGCGGCCATTGGCTACGTGCTGGCGATCGTCATCAAGATGACCATCTCGCGGCAGCGCGAATACATCGCCGACGCCGGCGCGGTGGAGCTGACCAAGAACCCCGACGCTATGATCTCCGCCCTGCAGAAGATCTCCGGCCACTCCCAGATGGACGCGCCGCAGTCGGTGCGCAGCATGTTCCTCGACGACCACGACGAGGGCATCATGGGCCTGTTCGCCACCCACCCGCCCATCGACAAACGCATCGACGCCCTGGTCCGTTTCGCCGGGGGCCGGGTCCTCCCGCTGCAGCCGACGGCGAGCCCCGCCGTCTCGGGCGCCGAGCCGGCCGCGAGCGCTCCCGAAGCGCCGCTGATCACCGGCGAGGATGGCCCCTGGGGACGTCGGCCAGGTCCGTGGGGGTGACACCTCCCGTCCGCAGTAGGTCAGGCTCCAAGACGGCGCGTTCGACCAGCATTTGGCGGCGGACATCCGGTCCCGCCCGTAGCGCTTAGTCGCCTGCTTTTGGTGATCAACACTTCACGGTCTCCCTCGTAGGACAGATCCGATGGCGCCCCGCCGCCACTTCGAAAGACACAAGGTCACGCGTCTGGGCTGGTTGCGGGCAGCGGTGCTCGGCGCCAATGACGGGCTGCTCTCGACGTCGAGCCTGATCATCGGCGTAGCGGCGGCGTCACCCAGCCGATCGGCGCTTCTGACCGCCGGCTTCGCGGGTCTGATCGCCGGCGCCATGTCGATGGCGGCGGGCGAGTACGTTTCGGTCAGCTCCCAACATGACGCAGAACAGGCGGATCTCGCCCGGGAGGCTGAGGAACTGCGCCGGGACCCCACGGCCGAGCTGGAGGAGCTCAGGGGCATCTACATCAAACGCGGTCTTGAGGACGGACTGGCCGCCCAGGTCGCCGAGCAACTGATGGCCCGCAACGCGCTTGAAGCGCATGCGCGTGACGAGCTCGGCTTGTCGGAGGAACTGGCGGCTCGCCCGCTGCAGGCGGCGTTTGCGTCGGCCGCCGCGTTTGCGCTTGGCGCCGCTCCGCCGATGGCGATAGCCCTGGCGGCGCCGGAACCCTATGTGACGCCGGCCATTGCGCTCGCCTCCCTCGTCGTCCTGGCGATCCTCGGCGCCCTGGGCGCCAGGCTCGGCGGCGCGCGGGTGATAGCCGCCGTCATTCGTGTCACCTTCTGGGGTGCGATCGCCATGCTGGTGACGGCCGGAATCGGCAAGCTGTTCGGAACGATAGTCTAGAGCGTGGCCCTGGGCGCCTTGGGCTCAAGGAACGGCAGCATTCTCCAGAGCACCGGGTGGCCGTCGAACTGGTGTTTCAGGGCGCCCGCGACGTGAAGGAAGAGATTGGCCAGGATGATCCAGACCAGAAAGTCGGTGTGCAGCTCCTTCAGGCCCTGCCCGAACGCTCGATGTCCCCGGCCAGACCACGGCTCCAGGCCCGGCATCCGAGGCCATTCGATCCCCCAGAACGGCGTGGATTCGTGACGAACGGACACCAGCGCCCACCCGGTCAGCGGGAGCGCCAGCATCAGGACGTAGAACAGCAGATGCGACGTGCGCGCAAGCAACCGCTCCCACCGGTGAAGGTCCGTCGGCAGCGGCGGGAGGGGCCGGTAGAGCCTGGCGCCTATCCGGACCAGGATCAGCAGCAGCGTCGTCAGGCCGATCGAGACGTGCAGGTCCTGGATGCGGTCCTGGGCCGGGGAGTGATCTGGAAGCACGTGGTTCATGTACCAGCCGAGGCCGATCTGGACGAGAATCAGCACGGCGATGATCCAATGCAGGGCGATGGATGTCGCGCCGTAACGGTCGTTCGCCAGACGCGGTGGCGCGCCATGCTTGGTAGCATCGCTTGTCGACATGCTGGGACGGTTCCTTGCAGGACTGGTCGAAGTCTATCGGAGTCGCCAAACGGTCGAAGCGCGCCATCCTCGTGGTCGCCATCCCTCGAGGGCCACCGCGCTGCATTCTGATGATGAATCGACGGGATCGCCAATGTACAGCGGGGAATCCGGTAGCGCGAGCCGACGTGCCGATCGAGAGCATCGCCCCACGCAGTGAAGGGGCGAGCCCAACCCGGGATGGAGGCGCCAGATGTGCGGCCTAGCCGTCGCCATTGGCTGGGATGACGCGGAGGCGGCCGTGCGCCGCCTCATCGACGGCCTGGTCCATCGCGGCGACATCACCGATCCCCTGGTCAGCCCCTCGCCCGGCGCGGCGATGTGCACGCGCCGGCTGCGGATCGTCGACGGCGAACGCGCGATCCAGCCCCAGCTGTCGTGCGACGGCCGCGTCCTCGTCGCCTTCAACGGCGAGATCTACAACCACGCCCAGCTGCGGCGCGAACTCGAGACGCTCGGCGCGGTCTTCAAGACCTCGGGCGACACCGAGGTGCTGGCCACGGCCCTGAGCCTGTGGGGCGCGGGCGCCCTGCAACGCCTCAACGGCATGTACGCCTTTGTCGCCCTCAACCTCGACACCGGCGATTTCCTGGCCGCGCGCGACCCCGCCGGGGTCAAGCCGCTCTATCTGATCCAGTCGGGCACGGGGTTCCTGTTCTGCTCGGAAATCCGGCCGCTGCTGGCGGCTGTGGAGACGGGGGACGTGCTGCTGATTCCGCCGGGGCACCTGTTTACCGGCGTCCGGCTGCTGCAATTCCGCTCCCTCGCCGCCGAGGCCCAGGGCCCGGCCCACGCCCACGATCCCCGGACCCTCGACCGCCTGCTGGCCGCGGCGGTGCAGATCCGCCTGCCGCCGGACCTCCCGGCCGCGCTGATGTTCAGCGGCGGGATCGACAGCACCCTGATCGCCCATTACGCCCGTCAGGTCCGGCCCGAGACGCCCGGCTATTTCCTCGGCGGCGCCGGCGCGCCCGACTATCCCTATGCGGCGCTCTATGCCGGCCGGAGCGGGCTCGATCTCCGCCACGTCGAGGTCGACCTCGGCGACGAGGATGCGCCCGCCTGGATCAGCCGGATCGTCGGCCTCGCCGAGACCTTCAACAACCACACGATCCGCGACAGCCTCTGCACCTGGCTGCTGTGCCGGCGCATCCGCGAGGACGGCTATCGGGTGGTCCTGAGCGGCGAGGGGGCCGATGAGCTGTTCGCCGGCTACGGCCCGCTCGAACAGGCGTTCGCACAGGACGAGGCCGCCGGGACGTTGGTGCGCGACCAGTACCTGGGGAACATGCACCGCACCAACCTGCAGCGGCTCGATCGCTGCAGCATGCAGTTCCAGCTCGAGGCGCGTGAGCCTTTCCTCGACCCCACGGTGATCGCCTACGCCCTCGGTCTGGGCGGCACCGCGCTGGCTCCGCTGGTCGACGGCCGGCCCCGGGGCAAGGCGCCGTTGCGCAGCCTCTACCGACTGTATCCGGATCAGCTTCCGGCCCGTATCGCCGGACGGTCGAAGGCGCCGGTGGCCGAAGGGGCGGGCTTCGAAGCAGGCGACGACGCCTCGCCGTGGATCGATTTCGCCGAACAGGCTGTTACGGACCGGGGCTTCGCCGACGGCCAGCGTCGGTTCGCGCCGTTCGGCGTCCAGACCAAGGAGGAGCTTCTCTATCTCGAAGTCCTGGCCTCGACGCTGGACGTCTGGCGCGTGCCGCACCTGACCGCCGAGCGGCGGTTGCTGGTCCCCGAGGGCGTGGCCAACGCGGGCACGGCGCCTTGGCAGGCCCGCGACGGCTAGGTCGGACGGCTCGGTTCAGGCGCCCCAGGGCGCCGGACCGCCAAGGCTGGCGTTGAGCTGGTCGAGGCGTCCGTTCAGATAGATGTGGTCGGTCTGGGTGAGGCCGCCGTGCTGCGCCGTCAGCTTGGCCTGTTCGCCGCGGATGGCGTCGAGCTTGGCGCGGCCTTGCGCCACCTGATCGACGGGAACCGTCCTGCTGGACTGGACCTGATCCAGGCGCTGCTGCAGCCACTGCTCGCGCTGCTCCAGGCTCCAGGCGGCGCCGGGGTGGGCGGCGTGGTCGCCGCCGGGGCCGAGCGCATCATTGGAGGTGTGCTGCGACGGCATGTGTCCGTCCGGGGGCGACGCCGCGGCGGGCGGGGCCGGCGGCGCGGCGGCGTCCTGGGCGAGCGCCAGGACGGGCCCGGCGAGGAGGCTGGCGGCGGCGGCCGCGAAGAGGAACGCTTTCATGGAGGTCTCCCGGAACCCGTCTTGCCGGCCGATCGATGGCCTGGTCTGGACAGAACGCGGTTAGCGCCATGCGGCTCCCCGCGCACTTTTGGCGCTACCGGGCGCGGAGGGCTCGCCGGCCCTGATCTCATCATCGATAAGGCAACCCCCACGGGCATATTGATCTCTGGCATTCAAAACGAGAGTATGGTTCCCTATGGTCAAGCTAGTTTGGTGAGCGTCGAGTTCCGCCTCGATTGGTGTCGCCAGCATGGGGCTGTCGGCGGTTGAGGGCCTGGAGGCCGTCATGCGCTTTCTCCTCATGATCGCGGCGCTCGCGCCGCTGCTCTGCGCCTGCAGCGTCCTCGATACGGATGTCGCGCGCGGATATCAGACGAACAAGGGCTGGACCGTGGGCTCGGCCTTCACCACGGCTGACGTCCGGATCCTGACCAACCGCAAACACCCCTTGTTCAACAATGACGTCGTCTGCGCCGAGCCGAGCCCGGACGTCGCCAAGGCCTTGGCAAGCGCGGCCTCCCTGACCGCGCAGGGCGGCAACGGCGCAGCCAGCGGCAGCCTTGGCGCCTCCGGCGCCTCGGCCGAGGCGCTGTCCGAGCTGGCGGGACGATCGACCGCCTTGCTCGGATTGAGAGATGGGCTCTATCGGGCGTGCGAAGCCTATGCCAACGGCGCGCTCGGCCAGGACGCCTATGCGCTGATGATCAGCCGGTACAGCCAGCTGATGACCACCCTGTTCCTTGGCCAGGACGTCACCGGGGCCGCCGGAGTCGAAGGCAAGGCGGCCGCGGTCAGCGCGGTCCTTCAGGCCATGGGAAACCAAACGGCGCCCGCGCCCCAGGGCGCCGCGACGTCGACCACGTCCACGACCACGACGACCAACAACCCGCCGGCTGCGCCGACGGCCAAGACGCCCGCAGCCACAGGGCCGGCGGCCGTGGCGCCCGACGCTCATCAGATCAGGACGGCGGCCAAGCGACGATCCGACGCGGCCTTCATCCCGATCTCCGCGACTGACCTGGTCTACCATCGTGGCGTCGACCCGAAGCCGAACCTGCAGCTCGCGGCCGACAAGGCGCCTGCACCGGCGGCTAGCGACCCCGCCAGCGCGGGCGACGCCGGAAGTACGGGGGACGCGGCCGGCACAGGCGCCGCCGCAACCAAGGCGGCGTCGGCGGCAGGTGGCGCTTCGACCGCGGCGGCCCTGGCTCTGACCCGGATGAACGAGGACTATATCAACCAGAACGTTCTGAACGTCCTCGTCGTGAGCTGCATCAACTCAAACGACCCCACGCGCATGCACCAGCCGATCACCCCTGACGGATCATTCCCGCCTAACACATGGCTGAAGACGATCTGCGCCACGCTCACCTTGGACAACATCGAGCAATTCGCATCGAAGATGGCGCTGCTTGAAGCGAGCACGTCGCTCAGGCCCGTCAACCCGGAAGTCGCAGCCGTTCAGCCGCCGGCGCAGGCCAAGGCCGACCCTGCGCCCGCCACGGCCCCGGTCTGTCCCGCCAAGCCCAAGGCCGTCACGACGGTCCCAGTGATCGCCTACCAGGGCGCGCTGAAGAGCGCCGGATATTACAGCGATGGCCTGGACGGGAAGGCCGGCCCGAAAACCAAGGCGGCGCTGGTCGCCTACCAGACCGCCCAGAAGCTGTGTCCTTCGGGCGTCGCCGATCAGGACACCCTGACCAAGCTCAAGCTGCTCGCCGCGGCCGGTTAGATGTCCAGCGCCCCCAATCCGTCCGAGGCCCGGAGGGTCGAACGCATCGCAGTGGTGTTCGTGCACGGCCAGGGCCAGCAGACGCCGATGACCGATGTCCTGGACCTCGCCCAGTCGGTCTGGCGCATCGACCCGAATGTCTCGGGCGGCGGCGCGCCGGCGCCAGTGTACAGCGTGCCGGTGTATGATGGGAATGACTCCGACCAGCGCCGCATCATCACCGAGGAGACGCCGATCAAGGGGACGAGCGATCTCGTCAAGGTCGATTTCTATCAGTTCTATTGGGCTGATCTGATGCAGGGAAATCGGTTCACGGAGTTGTGGGCCTGGTTCGCCGGCCTGATGAAGCGGAATCCCAAGACGCAGGCGATCCCTAAACCCATACAGCCTCTGCGCAATCTGACCATGGGGATCGCCCTGGCCGTAGCCGGCTGGGCCGTTCTGCTCGGCGCATCCACCGCAAGCGTGTTCGCGACGGTCGATTTCATGACCGGCCTGAAAACCGCCGGTCTCTGGCTCATGCCTCAGATCGCTATCGGCGCGGCCGTCGTCCTGATCGCCGCGGTATGGGCGGGCGGGCGCTGGGCGTCGACACGCGAGCACCATCGAACCGGGGCCCCGCTCTGGGCGTCCGTGCTGCAGACCCTTGGCCTCGGCTATAACTGGCTCCCGGTGTTGCTCTTTCTGGTTGTCGCGGCCGATGGGGTGGTCTCGATCCAATTCAATCGCACGATCGTCGCCTCCGACGCCTTGTCGATCGTTCTGTCGCTCGCTTCGTTCGTCACGTTCGTCGCCCTGCTGGTGCGCCGATGGCGCATCTGGGCGTTCATGTTCGGCCTCATCCTGATCGCCCTGTCCTGCGTTCTGGCGGAAGTGATCGCGCGCCCGCCCGCGCCTTGGCTCGCCGGCATGGGGACCGTCGAAGACTATCTGCTCGGGGCCACGCTGATCCCCGCCGTCGCGCTCGGCCTGGTGTTCTGGCAGTTGAAGCGGGATTTCCTGGTGCCGGTCATGACCGAGTCGGCCCGCCTGTTCTCGCCGTCGCCATCCAACATCCCGAACCAGGACCGCATCCGCAAACGAGGCGTGCAGCTTCTCGACGCCCTGCACGCGCCCGGCGCCGACTACGACCGCATCGTCTTCCTGGCGCACAGCCTGGGCACGGCGGTCACTTACAACCTGCTCACCTACTATTGGGGCAAGGTCTACAACCACCTCGATCACCGGGGCAGCGCCGGCGAACGGAACGCCGCCCAGGCCGCCGCCGCGGCCGTGGCCGAGGCCGGCGAGGCGAGGGACGATGCGCGGAAGGCTGGGGAGACGGGGTCCGGGGCGGCTGAAGACTACAATCTGAAGTTCCGGCGGTGGCGCGCGGCGACGCGCCGTTATGGCGCCGCCCTTCGAAGGCCTGTAGCGCACGGCGAAAGGACGCGACTTTCGCCTTGGCGGGTCAGCGATTTCATCACCATCGGCTCGCCCCTGACCTATGCGTCCTTGCTGCTGGAGACCCTCGACGAGACTTTCCTGGATCAGGTGCGGGTCTACCGCCGTTACGCCACCTGCCCGCCGCAGAGCCTGGAGACCGCCGACGGGAGCTACAGCTTCACCCTGCCGGATGGCCGGCCGCACCATGCCGCGCTCTATGCAGCGACCTGCTGGACGAACCTGTATTTTCCGAACAAGGGCATCGTCTGGGGCGACATCATCGGCGGCGAGATCGCCGGATCGCTCGAGCCCAACCCTGCGAAGGGCAAACCCTCGCGCCTCGGCTACGGCGTACTGGACGTCGCCCTGCCGCATGACCCACGCCTTGGCTCCTTCACCCACAACGCCTATTGGCCCTGGCCGACGTGGGCTGACCCCGATCTTCCGCCGGCGCACATCGAGGCCCTGCGGTCGGCCTTCCACTTCTTCGCCGACCCTGCCAAGGCGGATTCTTACCTGATGGCCCGGTTCGGGGCGTAGCGCCGCAAAGCGACGCGCAGGACGGTTCGGCCCCTATCTTTTTCGTCTTATGCTTAAGCAGGTCTTGCATTCCGAGGCCGCTTCGCCACTTCTAGGGGGATCGATTGGCACTCGCTTGGGCCGAGTGCCAATTTGGCCGCAGACCGCGCGCCCCGCCCCAAAGGAAAACCCGAATATGGCCTTTCGTCCCCTGGGCGACCGCGTCGTCGTCAAACGCGTGGAAGAAGAAGCCAAGACCAAGGGCGGGATCATCATCCCCGACACCGCCAAGGAAAAGCCGCAGGAAGGCGAAGTCGTCGCCGTGGGCCCCGGCGCCCGCGACGAGGACGGCAAGCGCGTCGCCATGGACGTCAAGGCCGGCGACCGCGTCCTGTTCGGCAAATGGTCCGGCAGCGAAGTGAAGATCGACGGCGAAGACCTGATCATCATGAAGGAGTCCGACATCCTGGGCGTGCTCGACGCCGTCGCCGCCCAAGCCAAGGCCGCCTAGCGCTTCAGCGCCGGCGCCTTCCCCTCCCTTTCGAAAGAACCAACACAGATGTCAGCCAAACACGTCTACTTCGCCTCCGACGCGCGCGATCGCATGCTGCGCGGCGTCAACATCCTCGCCAATGCGGTGAAGGTCACCCTCCGCCCCAAGGGCCGCAACGTCGTCATCGAAAAGTCCTATGGCGCGCCCCGCTCCACCAAGGACGGCGTCTCGGTGGCCAAGGAGATCGAGCTCGAAGACAAGTTCGAGAACCTCGGCGCCCAGCTGATCCGCGAAGTCGCCTCCAAGACCAATGACAAGGCCGGCGACGGCACC
>FTFM01000140.1_pt1 | contig 9595 bp, 9 predicted proteins | sample 1640451 | NCBI WGS metagenome assembly FTFM01 (sample SAMEA3914814, study PRJEB12502) | metagenome | biome: forest; material: soil | place: USA | collected 2011-09-16 | depth 0.1 m | reverse complement strand
CATCGAGCTTGTCCCACTCGAGGTCCTGGGCGAAGGCCGCCGAGGTGGCGTCGCAGATCACGATGCCTTCGCGGTCCTTGGCGATGAAGTCGGCGTTCGGCACACGCACGCCCGAGGTGGTGCCGTTCCAGGCGAACCCCAGGTCGGCGTCCGGGCGGACCTTGGTGAGGTCCGGCAGCTGGCCGAAGGGGGCGGTCAGGGCCTCGGCGTCCGGCAGCTTCAGCTGCTTGACGATGTCGGTCACCCAGTCCTTGGAGAAGCTCTCCCAGGCGGCGACCTGGACCGGCCGAGCGCCCAGCATGGACCACAGGCACATCTCCACGGCGCCGGTGTCGGAGGCCGGGACGATGCCGATCAGATAGTCAGCGGGAACGTCCAGCACCTCGCGGGTGCGGTCGATGGCCAGCTTCAGACGCGACTTCACGTCGCCGGCGCGGTGGCTGCGGCCGACTTTGGCGTTCTGGAGGTTTTCGAGGGACCAGCCGGGGCGCTTGGCGCAGGGGCCGGACGAGAAATAGGGTCTCACCGGGCGAAGGCCCGGCTTCTGGGTCGTGCTCATGATGTCTCCCATCCTTGCAGATGGACTGCGCCCCGTTGGGAGGGCGTGGCCCGAGGCGGGAGATACACCAATTCCGGCCCTTGACGAGGAAATCTTTATGGCCATCTGGCGCCATAGGGCCGCAGTGTATTCGCGAGCCGGCGCCGGAGGTTGGACAAGTCTGCGATGAAGCGATGTCTCATGGTCATCGCCATGGCCGCCATGACGGCGTCGGCCCAGGCCTCCCCCCCGGCATGGGCCACCCTGCAGGCGCGCGAGGCCCGCGTGGCCTCCCATGTCGACCAGGCCGAGAAGGATGGCGGCATCCAGGGCGCCGAGGCCGGCCGCATGCGCCGCCAGCTGCACAAGATCGAGTCCCTCAGGCTCTACTACCGCAAGAGCCACGGTATGTCGGCGTGGGAGCGGCGCGACCTGGAGCGGCGGCTGAAGGCGATCGACACCCGCCTCGCCAAGTCCCACCAGGCAGCGGCGGCCAAGACTAAAGCCTGAGGCGGCCTTCCAGGACCGTGATCGCCCGGCCGTAGAGGTCGACGCGGTCGCCACGGTGCTCGGCGGTAATGTCGCCGCCGCGGCCCGGATAGGCCTGGTGGAAGTCCAGGCGGCTACGCCCCAGCTTGGCGGAGAACAACGGCGAGAGCAGGCAATGCGCCCCGCCCGTCGCCGGGTCCTCGGGGATGCCCGATCCGGGCGCGAAGAAGCGGCTGACCACCTCGTACGGCTTTCCGGCATCGGCCAGGGCGGTGACGATCACATTGCCCCGCTCGACCGCCGCGTTCGCCGCGCGCTCGATCCCGCCGATGTCCGGCCGCAGGTCACGCACGGTCGTCTCGTCGGCAAGGACGGCGCAGATCACCGTCTCGGCCCAGACCTCGAGGGGCTCGGCGCCCAGGGCCTCGGCCAAGCCCGGGGGCGGATCGATCCGCTCAGGAATCCTGGCCGGGAAATCCATCCGGTAGGCCGCTTCCGCGCGCGAGATGACCAGCGGTCCGGACTGGGTGTCGAAGGTGATTCGGGCCGCGTCCAGACTCAGCTCGGACAGCAGCACATGGCTCGACGCCAGGGTCGCGTGGCCGCAGAGCGGCACCTCGGTCGTGGGCGTGAACCAGCGCAGGCCGAAGCGCGCGGGATCGGTGGTCTTCAGCAGGAAGGCGGTCTCGGCCTGGTTGTTCTCCATGGCCAGGGCCTGCATCCAGCCGGCCTCGGGCCAGGCGTCGAAGGGCTCGACCACGCAGGCGGGATTGCCCTTGAAGGGTCCGGAGGCGAAGGCGTCGACAGTCCACTGGCGCATGGGAAACTCTCCCCGATGAGGGCTGGCACGCCTATCCCATCAAATGGCCAAGCCCAAGGCAGGTTTTCTGCCGCGCATCTCAGCGCGGCTGCAGGCCGAAGGCTTGGGCCAGCAGCTCGTAGGAACGCACCCGATGCGCATGGTCATGGGTGATGGTGATCACAAGCAGCTCGTCGAGCTGCAGGGCCTCGGCCATCGCCTCGAGCTCGGCCTTCACCTTGGACGGCGAGCCGATGAACACCCGCGGCCACTCCCCTTCCGGAAAGCCGCCGGGCGCCGGCCCAGAGGCCAGTTCGGCGATCGCTTCCGCAGGCGTCGGCAAGGGCGCGCGGATGCCCAGGCGGATGCGTCGGCCCATGGCGCGATAGACCGATCCGATGTGCTCGGCTTCTACGTCGCTTTCGGCGCAGACCACGCCGACGGCCGCGACCGCGCGGGGCGCGGGCTGGTGCGGCGACGGCTCGAACTGGGCCCGGTAGCGCCCCACGCACTGCCGTGTGCCGCCGGGATTGATGAAATGGGCGAAGGCGTAGGGCAGGGAAACCCGCCCCGCCGCCATGGCGCTCCAGGCGCTGGACCCCAGCAGCCAGACCTCCGGCTCGCCCGGGGACTCCGGGGTCACATGGATGCGGCCGAATGGATGGTCTTCCGGGAAGTCGTGGCGGAGGAAGGCCAGCAGCTCGACCAGCTGGTTGGGGAAGTCGTCGACGTCGAACTGGGCCTGGTCCCGGGTGCGCCTGAGGGCGAAGGCCTCCAGCGCCTCCCCGCCCGGCGCTCTCCCAAGCCCGAGATCGATCCGGCCCGGGAACAGAGCGTGCAGCAGGCGGAAGGTCTCGGCGACCTTCAGCGGCGAATAGTGCGGCAGCAGCACCGCGCCCGAACCGACGCGGATCCCCTTGGTGGCCTCGGCGACCAGTCCGATCATCACCTCCGGGACCGAGGTGGCGATCACCTCCATGCCGTGGTGCTCGGCGATCCAGTAGCGCTCGTAGCCCAGCCGGTCGCAATGCTTGGCGAGATCGATTGTGTTGCGCAGCGCCTCGGCCGGCGTCATGCCCGCCGATACCGGCGACTGGTCGACGACCGAGAGCTTCAGGTCCATGACCCGGCACGTCGCAGGCGACAGCGGGGCGGTCAAGCCTGCCTCGGCTCCACCACGATCTCGGGCCAACGCGCCTTGGCCGAGGCGGCGATGCGCTCGTAGCTGGCGATCACCGGACGCTCCCGGTTCGGCCGGAGCCTCAGGGCGAAAAGATCGGTCAGGCCGAACGGCGCCTCGATCAGCAGTTCGTCGTCAGCCGCCAGCCGGACGCCCACGGCGAACATCGGCGAGACGAAACGCCTGAGGGATTCGGCGGCGGACGCGAGCTGCGAATAGGCCTCGCCGTACTTGCCCTCGAACCAGAGGTGCACCCGGGCCTGGTTCCTCACCTCGACCAGGCTCCGCAACGGTTCGTCGAACGCCGCCGCCACCCGCCGGATCACCACGTCCTCGGCGTCGTAGGAGGTGTCGGACGCATCGTAATAGCCGAGGTCGTAGTCTTTGAGCCCATGGTCCGAAGGACGTCCTGTCAGGTGGTTCAGCACCGGCTGGTAGATCGCGCCGGACATGACCAGCCAGTCGGGCAGGTGAAGGTCGCGGGCCGTGCGTAGCACCTGCATCAGCCGGGGCGCGGCGCGCACGACGGCTTCGAGCCGCCGCTCCAGCTCATCCTCGCTCGCCGAATCCTTGAGCGCCATACCCGAACGGAGCGGGAGCGGACGCCGCCGTCAAGGCGCCGGACGCACCGGCCAGGCGTGATCCAGCGGCCCGGCCCCGGCCCCAAAGCCAGGCGCACGCGCGATGGCTTCCGCGGTATAGGCGATGGCCTGTTCGACGGCCTCCAGGAGCGGCAGCCCCCGGGCCAGGCCGGCGGCGCATGCCGAGGCCAAGGTGCAGCCGGTGCCATGCGTGTGGCGGGTGTCGAGGCGGGGATGTTCGAAGACATGCTCGCCGGCCGCCGTCAGCAGCAGGTCGACGATCATGGGTCCGGGCACATGCCCGCCCTTCACCAGCACCGCCGTCGCGCCCTGTTCCAGCAGCGCTTCCGCCGCGCGCCTTTGGCCGTCGATGGACGCCACCGCGAGTCCCGTGAGGGCGCTGGCCTCCGGCGCGTTGGGCGTCAGGAGCGCGGTGCGCGGGATCATCAAGGCCCGGAAGGCGTCCAGGGCGTCCGGATCGAGCAAGGCCGCGCCGCTCTTGGCCAGCATCACCGGGTCGACCACCGCCGGGATCGGCGTGGCGGCCAGCACCCGCGCGACGGCCTCCACCACGGCCTTGCCGCCCAGCATGCCGGCCTTGATCGCGTCCGCGCCGATGTCGTCCAGCACCGCCCGCGCCTGGGCCTCGACGATCTCCGGCGGGATCGGATGCACGGCCGTCACGCCCAGGGTGTTCTGCACCGTCACCGCGGTGATCGCCGTCGCCGCATAGCCGCCGAGGGCCGTAACGGTCTTGATGTCGGCCTGGACGCCGGCGCCGCCGCCCGAATCCGAGCCGGCGATGATCAGCACCCGGCCGCGCGGAGCGCCCTGGGTCATCGGGGCCTTGTCACACGCCCCGGCCGGCCGCGACAACCTCGAGGGCCCGCAGGTGCGCCGGCGTCCGGCAGGCGGCCAAGGCCTGGGCGACGAGGCCGCATCCGTATCGGGCGCGGCCCTCGGGCGCCTCCAGCCGGGGAGGTCCGGACGGCGCGGGGACGGCGCTCCAGTCGGCCACGAGGCCGGCGCCGGCCGAGGCGATCATCATCGCCCCGTAATAGAGCCGGCAGACTTGGCGCATCAGATCGAGCCGCGCCCGCGCCAGGGCATCCGGCGTCCGCCCGAGATAGCGCTCCAGCAAGAGGGTGATCTCCGCCTCGTCCGCGGCGAAGTAGTTGGCCAGCACAGCCACGTCCACCCAGCGGTCGTTCAGGAAGGCCGCTTCCCAGTCGATCAGCCACACCCGCTCGCCGTCGAACAGCACGTTGCGGGGATTCAGGTCGTTGTGGCTGGAGACAAGCGGCTCGGCCGGCGCCGCCGCCCAGGCCTGCTCCACCTCCGCCAGCCGCGCCAGGGGCTCTGCGATGTCGGCCGGTCCGGCCACGCCCAGGGCTTGGAGCCCGCTGACCAGCTGGGCCACGCCGTCGAAGAAGCCGATTAGCGACGGGAAGGCCGCCGCTCCATGCAGCCGCCGGGTCAGCTCCGCCACCTCGGCGATCATGCCTTGCCGGCCACCCGGATGCTCCGACAGGGGCCGCACCGGAAGGAAGGCGCTGATCGAAACGCCGCTTTCCGCGTCCGCGTACAGCAGCGGCGGCGCCACGCCTGCATCGGCGGCGATGCGCAGGCAGGCGTACTGGCGAACCGGATCTCTGAAGCCGTCGGCCGGCCGTTCGATCTTCAGCAGATAGGAGCTGGCCGCGACCTCCAGGCGCCAGACCCCGGCGCCCGACAGACCGCCACCCACCGGCTCCATCAGGTCGGGGCGGCGTCCGAAGGCGCTCAGGACCGCCGTCTCGACGGCGCCCCGTCGCTCCAGGGGAATGCGATCGTCCATGAGGTCTCTCCTTGCGATTTCTTTTTATCCGGGTAAAATCTTGGAGTCAAATTACCCGGGTAAAAATATGGATGCGTCGGAACAAGAGCCTCTGTTGATCGCCTTCGAAGGCGCCCGCCGCATCGCTTCGGGGCCCTTGGCCGAGGTCGAGCCCCAGGTGCAGGCTGCGATGGCTCGGGCGAGCGAGCCGGTGCTGGTGTTCGACGTCGACAGCAGCCGCCCGGTGGAGATCGCACCGGCAGGATCGCCCCCGCTCCCTCCGCGCCCTCGAGGACGGCCCAAGCTGGGCGTCGCCGCCCGGGAGGTCACCCTCCTGCCGCGGCACTGGGACTGGCTGGCCCGCCAGCCCGGGGGCGCTTCCGCGGCGCTGAGGCGGCTGGTGGAATCCTCGATCCGCTCCAGCCAGGGCGCGGACCAGGTCCGCATGGCCCGCGAGAGCGCCTATCGCTTCATGTCGGCCATGGCGGGCGACCTGCCGGGCTTCGAGGAGGCATCGCGCGCCCTGTTCCGAGGCGATGGCGACCGTTTCGCAGCCGAGACTTCCGCCTGGCCGGACGACATCCGCGACCACATAGTGAGCTTGGCCGCGAGCGCCTTCGAGGCGTCGAAGGTCTAGGGCGCCTTGGCCGCGGCCGGCGGCGGACTGAAGAAGGCGCCGGCCGGCCCCGGGAACTCCACGGGACTCTCCCAGCCGTCGGAGTTGACCGCCGAGACGCCGAAGAACCAGTCGTCGATCACCACGCCCTTCAAGGTCAGGGCGTCGGCGTGCCAGGCCCACCGGCTGTAGCGCCAGCGCGCCTCGGTGGTATCGCGCCACCAGACCCGATAGCCGGAGGCGTCCGGCGACGGGGTCCAGCTCACCTTGGTGTCGGGAGAGACGGCGCCTTCGATCTTCACCTCGTCCGGCGGCGCCGGCGCCGAGGCCAGGGCGGCCAGGGTGATGGCGTTCAGCCGCGTCACCTGGGCGAGATAGGGGAAGTCCACGCCCTCGATCACGTCGCCAAAGGCGATCCCGTCCTGGGTACGCACGTCCTGATGCTGGCGGGTGTAATTCTCCACCGCCTCGGTGACCCGCACCGCCGGATAACCGGCTTCCAGCATCCGCACCTGGTCGCTGCCGCGGCTGTAGCGGTCGGTGCGGTAGACCATGCGCACCGACATGCTGGCGAGGTAGCGGTCGGCCAGGCCGTCCATGAACCTGGCCAGCTGGCGCGAGGGGCTGTCGACCTCGCCGCCGTTGTAGCGCCGGCGGTCCGCCTGGGCCTGGGTTTCCGTGGCCTTGGTTCCCTCGGAGAAGACCCTCACGTGGGTGTTGTCGATCACCCCCGACAGGCCGTGGATATTGCCGTCGATGTCGTTGTTGAGGTCGGCCTCCACCTTCCAGCCCTGGGCCTTGGCGTATTTGGCCAGGAGCGCGCCGCCGAAGAGGTTCTGCTCCTCGCCCTGTAGCACCGCGTAGACGATGGTCGCCGCGTACCTGTGGCGCGAGAGCACCCGCGCCGCCTCGATCACCTCGGCGACGCCTGAGCCGTCGTCGTTGGCGCCGGGCGCATCGCTGGTCGCGTTCATGACGTCCGAGACGCGGGAATCCAGGTGGCCGGAGATCACCACCACCCGGTTCGGATCGGTGGTCCCGGGCTGGATCGCCAGCACGTCCATGATCTCGGTGGGCTTGGGGATGCGCTCGCCGGAGACCACATCGGTGGGCGCCTCGACGCGAAGACAGCCGCCGCAAGCCGCGCCAATGGCCTCGAAGCGCAACTTCACCCAACGTCGGGCCGCGCCGATGCCGCGGGTGTCGGAGGTGGTGTCGGACAGGGTGTGCCGGGTGCCGAAGCCGACCAGCTTGGCGATGGTCGCGTGCAGCTCATCCGGGCTGACATCGGCGGCGATCTCGCGCAGCAACGGATGGTCGTCGGACGGCGCCGGAGACTCGGCGGCCTGGGCGGGCCCCACCATCACCGCCAGAAGCGCGGCCGCGCAGATCGGTCGTCTCATTCCGCCCCCTTCTCGATCGCCGCCCACACCTTGAGCGCCTGCACGGTCTCCCGCACGTCATGGACCCGGACGGCTTTCACGCCCCGGGCCGCGCCCCACAGGGTCCCCGCCAGCGAGCCGCCCAGCCGGTCATCCGCCTCGACGGCCGTCTCGTCGATCGAGCGAATGAAGCGCTTGCGGCTGACGCCGAGCAGGATCGGGAAGCCCGTGTCGACGAACCGGTCCAGGTGACGCAATAGCTCGAGATTGTGCCCCGGCCGCTTGCCGAAGCCGATGCCGGGATCCAGCCATATGCGCGCGCCGCTGACCCCAGCCTCCGCGGCGGCCGCGATGCGATCGACCATGAACGCCATGACGTCCTCGACGACGTCATCGTAGTGCGGATCCTGCTGCATGGTGCGCGGATCGCCCTGCATGTGCATCAGGCAGACCTCGCACCCGAGCTCCGCCGCCACGGCCGCACTCTCGGGCGACCAGCCCAGGGCGGTGATGTCGTTCCACATCGCGGCGCCCGCAGCGACGGCGGCCCGGGCCACTGCCGGTTTCATGGTGTCGACCGAGATGAGGACGCTGCTTTCGCGGCGGATCTGCTCGATCAGCGGCACGACCCGGTCGATCTCTTCTTCCTCGCTCACGGGCTCGGCGCCCGGCCGGGTGGACTCGCCGCCGACGTCGAGCATGTCGGCGCCCTCCGCGATCAGCCGGCGGGCGTGGGCCAGCGCCGCCCCGGCGTCCAGGAAGCGGCCGCCGTCCGAGAAGCTGTCGGGCGTGACATTGACCACGCCCATGACCAGGGGCCTTGGCATGGCGACGTTAAAGCGTGTCGGCGCGTGTCGGTCGACAAAATCTACACCGTCATGGCCCGGCTTGACCGGGCCACCCAAGCTGAATCGGTTGGACCTCTGGCAGCTCGGCTTGGATCGCCCGGTCGAGCCGGGCGACGACGGAGTGGGAGAGCTGAAAAGAAAAAGGGCGCGCCCCTCTCGGAACGCGCCCTTGGATCTTGGATGGTCCGAGCCTTACGCCGGGGCGGCGCCGGTTTCCGGGGGGCTGTCCGGCGCGTGGGTCAGGGGCACGGCCACCGAGGCCGGCGGCGCGCGGCGGTCCTCGGAGGCTTCGCGCACCGGCGGGATGCCCTGCAGCACCTTGATGATCTCGTCGCCCGAGAGGGTCTCGTATTCGAGCAGCGACTTGGCCAGGGTGTGCAGATCCTCCAGACGCGTGGTCAGGATGTTCTTGGCCTCGTCGAAGCCCTGCTGGACCAGCCTCTTGACCTCGGAGTCGATGATCTTGGCGGTCTCGGCCGAGATGTTCTGGGTCCGGGCCACCGAGTGGCCGAGGAACACCTCTTCCTGGTTCTCGCCATAGGCCACCACGCCCAGTTTGTCGGAGAAGCCCCAGCGGGTGACCATGGCGCGGGCCAGCCGGGTGGCCTGCTCGATGTCGGAGGCGGCGCCGGAGGTGATGTTCTCCTTGCCGAAGATCAGCTCTTCGGCGACCCGGCCGCCCATCAGGATGGTCAGAGTGGAGGTCATCTGCTGGTAGCGCATGGAGTAGCGGTCGGCTTCCGGCAGCTGCATCACCATGCCGAGCGCACGGCCCCGCGGGATGATGGTCGCCTTGTGCACCGGGTCGGCCGAGGGCACCGACAGCGCGATCAGGGCGTGGCCGCCTTCGTGGTAGGCGGTCAGCCGCTTCTCGTCCTCGGACATGGCCATGGATTTGCGCTCGGCGCCCATCATGACCTTGTCCTTGGCCTCTTCGAAGTCGGCCTGGGTGACCATGCGGCGGTTCTTGCGCGCGGCCATCAGGGCGCCCTCGTTGACCAAATTGGCCAGGTCGGCGCCGGAGAAGCCGGGGGTGCCGCGGGCGATGGTCTTGACGTTGACGTCGGCGGCCAGGGGCACGTTGCGCATGTGCACCCGCAGGATCCGCTCGCGGCCGTTCAGGTCGGGGTTGGGCACCACCACCTGGCGGTCGAAGCGGCCGGGGCGCAGCAGGGCCGGGTCCAGCACGTCGGGACGGTTGGTGGCGGCCACCAGGATGATGCCTTCGTTGGCCTCGAAGCCGTCCATCTCGACCAGCAGCTGGTTGAGATGGACGGCTTCGAGGCGAACGAAGGCATCATCCTGGTGGCCGCCACCAACCGTCCGGACGTGCTCGACCCGGCGCT
>FTFM01000402.1_pt1 | contig 9597 bp, 5 predicted proteins | sample 1640451 | NCBI WGS metagenome assembly FTFM01 (sample SAMEA3914814, study PRJEB12502) | metagenome | biome: forest; material: soil | place: USA | collected 2011-09-16 | depth 0.1 m | reverse complement strand
GTCCAAGGCATTCAGGATCGCCGCCCCGCCGAGCGGCGGCGTCGTCTGGCCGACGCGGGCGCGGTCCCAAAAATAGATGGCCGCCGTGACCGTCGCCGCCACGCCGACGATGCTGGTGGCGTAGGCGCTGAGGATGCAGAACTGCACCCAGTCCATCTTCACCTCGCCGAAGTTGCGCCACAGCAGGAGCGCGACGCTGCCGAGGTAGCCCGATGCGTCGGCGACATAGATCAGGAAGCCAGCGGTGGCGACGCGGCCGCTGAAGGCGACCAGCCGGTCGAACAGCACGGCGTTGAACGGGGTGTAGGCCATGTAGAGCCCCGCACCCGACAGGATCATCCAGATCAGGGGCGAGATCTGGTGCGCCTGGTAGGCCAGGGTGGCGCCGCCCAGCAGCAGGAACCCCAGCACGACCAGGGCATGAATCACCATCAGGGCCTTGAGGTTGTCGCGCACCACGATCACCGCGGCCATGGCCCCGAGGGCGATGACGGCGACCGGCAGTTCGCTGGCGCTGAAGATCCCTGCCTCTCCGCCATAGCCCAGGCCGGTCCAGATCTCGGCCGCGAAGTTGTCGCGGAAATCGCGGAACGCGGTCAGCAGCACATAGGCCAGCACCAGCAGCACGAGGCCCGGCGCATAGGCGCGCAGGAAGGCGGCGCGCTCGCGGGAGCTCATGGGCGCGCGCCGGACCCGTTCGGCTTCGTCGCGCGCATCGGGCGGCGGCATCTGGCCCAGCCCCCAGACCGATACGAACAGCAGGGGGAAGAACACGGCGCCCGCGGCGGCCGGCATCCACATCCGGTCGACCTGCCCCACCTGCATCAGCCAGGCGCCGACCGACTTCACCACCCCGGATGACAGGATGAAGCTGGCGCAGAGCATGGCGCCCAGCACCTCGGACACCCGCCGCCCCTCCATGTAGCCGAACACCAGGCCCCAGATCATGCCCAGCGGCAGTCCGTTGACGAACAGGCAGGCGACGTTCCAGGGGGCCGGGATCAGGGCGAAGGCCACCAGGGCCAGCCAGGACACGCCGATCAGCCCCAGGATCGCCATACCGCGTCGCGCCGGGGCGATCTCGGAGATCACCTTGACGCCGATCAGCTTGGAGATGGCGTAGCCAGCCACCTGGGCCAGGACCAGGGCTATCTTGTAGTCCAGAGCGAAGTGCCAGCCCGGCACGGCCTGATAGGTCGCCGCGGTGAAGGGCTTGCGGAAGGCGTACATCGAGAAATAGGCGCAGAACCCGGCCAGGCCGGCGACCGCGGTGAACACCACCGGATTGGCCCGCGCCAGATAGCCTCGAAGACCTTCGCTCACACTGGGCTCTCCGCCGCCGTTTCGGGCGCAGGTAACCGCAGGACTGTGACAGTTCGCATGGCCTCGCCGCACGCCTGTCACACCATGGTCGTGCGCGCCGCATAGAAGCCGCCAGGGCCTTGGGAGAGACTCATCGGTGCGAGGCGTTCAGCAGCCGGCCTTCGGCGTCGCCGTCGTCGGCGCGGGGATCATCGGCCTGGCCCATGCTCTGGCGGCGGCCATGGCGGGCAAGCGGGTGGTGGTGCTCGACCGCGACCCCCGCGCCAATGGCGCCTCGATCCGCAACTTCGGCTTCATCACCGTCACCGGCCAGGAGCGCGGCGACAGCTGGAGTCTGGCCAAGCGAACACGCGATGTCTGGGCTGCGGTCGCGCCCCAGGCCGGGATCGAGGTCGAACAGAAGGGCCTGATCCTCACGGTGCGCCGCCCCGAGGCGGTCGCGGTCGCAGAGGCGCTGCTGGCCACTGAGATGGGCGAAGGCTGCGAATGGCTGGACGCGGCCGAGCTGCGCTGCCGCCACGGCGAGATCGCGGCGCCGGAGGCGCTGGGCGCTCTGATCAGCCCCCATGAGCTCCGGGTGGAGTCGCGTACGGCCCTGCCGAAGCTGGTCGCGTGGCTGAAGGCCGCCCATGGCGTCAGCTTCATGCCCGAGACGGCCGTCCACTCGGTAGCTCCGCCGCTGATCGAGACCTCGCGCGGGCCGGTCCACGCCGAGGTCGCCATCGTTTGTCCAGGCGACGATCTGACCACGCTGTTCCCGGACCGCGTCGCCGCCTACCGGCCGCGGCGGTGCCGGCTGTCCATGCTGCGGCTCGCCTCGCCAGGCTTCCGCCTCCCCGCCCCCGTGATGTCCGACCTGAGCCTGGTGCGCTACCGGGGCTATGCGGCGCTGCCGCAGGCGCAGGTGCTGCTCCGCCGCCTGGAGAGCGAGCAGGCCGCTCACCTCGCCAACGGGGTCCACCTGATCGTCGTGCAGAGCGCCGACGGGTCCTTGGTTGTCGGCGACAGCCATCACTACGACGATCTGCCCGCGCCGTTCGCGCCGGCCGAGGCCGAGGCCTGCATCCTGGACGAGTTCCAACGCGCCACCGGCCTCAGCCCTCCCCCTGTGTTGGAGCGCTGGGTGGGGACCTATCCGGTCGCCGACGGCCGCAACTTCTTCATCGACGCGCCGTCCGACGCCGTCCGCCTGGTGATGGTGACCAGCGGCACGGGCGCCTCGACCGGCTTCGGCATCGCCGAGCGGACCATAGCCGACCTCTTCGGACCCAAGGCTGGAGCGAACTGATGAGCTATCCGATCAAGGCCGTGATCTTCGACTGGGCCGGAACCATGGTCGACTTCGGGTGCATGGCGCCGGTGGATGCGCTGATCGAGGCCTTCGCGGCCCACGGCGTCGCCATCACCGCGGCGGACGCCCGCCGGGATATGGGCCGCGCCAAATGGGACCACGTCTGGGCGATCCTCAGCGACCCCGTGGTGGCCGCCGCCTGGGCCCAGGCCAAGGGCGCGCTGCCGACGACCGCGGACGGAGATGCGATCTACCGGGCGCTGGAGCCCTTGATCGAGGCGGCCGCGACGCGCTGCGCCGAACTGATCCCCGGGGCGGCGCAGATTGCGTCGGAGCTGAAGGACCTCGGGGTCAGGATCGGATCGGGGACCGGCTACACCCGCCAGATGATGTCCGGGATCCTGTCGCGCGCCGCCGAGCAGGGCTACATGCCCGAAGTGGTGGTCTGCGCCGGGGAGACCCCGTCCGGCCGCCCTGCTCCGCTGATGGCGTGGAAGGCGCTGATCGAACTCGACGCCTGGCCGGCGCAGGCCTGCGTCAAGGTGGACGACGCCACGGTGGGCATCGAGGAGGGTCGGCTGGCTGGGTGCTGGACCATCGGGCTCGCCGCGTCGGGCAACGGCGTGGGACTGAACCTCGAGGACTATCTGGCCCTGGCTGAACCGGAGCGAGCCAGGCGGGTCGCCGCCTCGGCCGGGGAGTTGAAGGCCGCCGGCGCGGACTATGTGATCGACACAATCGCCGACCTGGGTCACCTTTTGAAAATAGTTGCCGCGCGCATTGCAGCGGGCGAGCGCCCGGGCGGCTAACTCAATCTGTACGGCGAATACTGGATTCAATCAATCCTCGATAGTGGTCGATTCCGCCGGTCGGGGCCTCGGCATTCTTGCCCAGGTCGTCGCAGCGGCGGAGGAGCACCGCGGCTTCGAACGCCGGCAGGCGGGCGAATGCGGCGGCCTCAGCCTGGCTCATCACACCGCCTTGTACGGCGAGGCTGCGGCGCGACGCGTCGCTGAGCTGATCGTAGTAGCCGGGCTCCACGGCGCAGAGGTATCGCTTGGCCTCGACATGCAGGGCGATGGGCGCCGTCATCGCCTCATCGAACGCTCGCGAGAGCCAGGCCGCGCCGAGCGCTTCATGGGCGAAGTCGCGCCCTGCGCCCAACGCCCCCTCGCTGTCGGCATAGAGGAAATAGCCGATGTCGTGCAGCAGGGCGGCGACGACGACGGCGTCTGGCGCGCCCATCGATTTCGCCATGGCGGCCGACTGCAGCATGTGCCTTTCCAGCGAGAGGTCCTCGCCATAGGTCCCCGCCCCGAAGCGCGCGAACAGGTCGAATATCTCGCTGACGATGGCGGTCATGGCGCGGCCTGCTCCGGGTCTGGCGCATGATCCTAATGCCTGCGTGTGACGCCCGCGCTGCATAGGCAATGCGATGCCCGCATCAATTCATAAACCTGATTTCATCCTGTCACCGAAGCATCATCTGGCGCTCCTATGGTCCGCCCACGTCGACGGAGCACGTCGCGATAATCTGTAGGGACGGACTGTATTTACCGTATGCGGGTCAATGCCTGATTGCCCCGATCATGCGCTTGCACAGTCTTGTCCGTACTTTCGGGGGACTAAATACGTGAAAGCACAACTGAAGATTTCCTGCGCCGTGGCCGCGATCCTGTGCGGCAGCGGAGGCGCCGCGTTCGCCGCCGACACCGACTCTCCATCCGCCGGCGTCCAGGAGGTCATGGTGACGGCCCAGCGCCGCAGTGAAAACATCCAGAAGGTCCCGATGACCGTTCAGGCGTTCTCCGGCGACTCACTGAACAGACTGAACGTCACGACCATTTCGGATCTCATCAAATACACCCCCAACGTGACATTCGGCTCGAACGGACCGGGCCAGGGCTCGGTCTATATGCGCGGCCTGAGCGCGGGCGGGGCGGGCAACCAGTCCAGCGCCACGGTGGGCAACTTCCCCAACGTCGCCATCTACCTCGACGACCAGTCGATGCAGTTCCCCGGCCGCAACGTCGACATCTACATGGCCGACATGGAACGGGTGGAAGTGCTGGAAGGGCCGCAAGGCACGCTCTTCGGCGGCGGCGCGGAAGCCGGCGCTCTGCGCTACATCACCAACAAACCCAAGCTCGGCGGCTTCGAAGGCAAGGTCGAGGCGAGCTACGGCTTCACCGCCCACGGCTCGCAGAACTCGAGCGAGACCGCCGTCCTCAACATCCCGGTCGTGACGGACAAGTTCGCGGTCCGGCTTGCCATCTATAACGATCGCGAGGGCGGCTATATCGACAACGTTCCAAGCACGTTCACGCGCTCGAACCAGGACAACAACAGCTATTTCGGCATCCATCCGACGGCGGGCGTCTGTCCCAACGGACTGCCGGCCGGCCAGACCGGCTTCTGCACCCCGCTGGGAACCCTCCAGGCCAACAACAGCGCGATCGCGGGCCCGGACCAGAACCCGGTCACCCATCAAGGCGCCCGCCTGTCAGCCCTTTACCAGGTCAATGACGACTGGAACGTCCTGATCAGCGAAAGCCTGTCGCGGCTGGACGCCGAAGGCCTGGCGACGGAATACCCGGTCGGCTCGGACTTCCAGCCGCTGAACCCGCTGCAGGTGACGGCGTTCTCGCCGACCTACGACAAGGACCGGTTCCAGAACACCGCCTGGACGGTCAACGGCAAGATCGGCCCGCTCAAGGCGGTCTATACGGGCGCCTACACCGATCGCCACATCACCCAGCAGAACGACTACACCAACTATTCGCGCACGCTCTATGGCCAGTACTATGAGTGCACGGGCGGCGGACATGGCCTGCTCGGCGGCGGGCCGCTGACGTGCTACTCACCCATCACGAGCTGGCACGATCAGGTCCAGAACACCCACCTCAGCAACGAAATCCGTTTCAGTACGCCGGACGACTGGCGCATCCGGGCGATCGTCGGGGGCTATCAGGAACAGTTCCGCATCCATGACCTGATGGACTTCAACTACAAGACCATCCCGTCCTGCGAAAATCCCTCCACCCTTGCCGCCGCCCAGGCCGGCGGCCCGCCCTGTCTCGGCAACGACCAGACCTTCCCGGGCTCGACCGGCGGCGGCGACATACGGGGCGACAACACCGGCTTCGGCGAGGATGTGCGGCGTGGGTACGATCAATACGCCGTCTTCGGCTCGGTGGACGTCGACATCATCCCCAACGTCCTGACCGTCACCGCAGGCACCCGGTATTACAACTACAACGAATTCGAAGTGGGCTCGGTCTACAGCACCAACGGCCACTGCCTGAATATTTCATCGACCAACCCGGCCTCGACCTGCGGGTTCAACACCAACATCGACGCCGAAAACCTGAAGGTCAGCTACCACGGCTTCAAGAGCAAGGTGGGCGTCAACTGGAAGCCCAACGACTCCACCATGTTCTACTACCTGTTCTCGCAAGGCTTCCGGCCCGGCGGCTTCAGCCGCAGCGCCCGCGCCAAGGCCAACGACGCCCAGGGCAATCCGCAGTTCCTGACCCCGCTCGGCTACTCGCCCGACACCCTGACCAATCAAGAGGTCGGGATGAAGACCCAGCTGTTCAATCACCGTCTGCAGCTGAACGTGTCGGCCTATTGGATGCAGTGGGACAACGTCCAGATCGCGCTCTACCAGCCGTGCTGCCTCGGCAACACGACGTTCCTGGTCAATGGCCCCAACTACGACATCAAGGGCATCGAGGCGCAGTTCGTCGCTCGCCTGGCTGAGGGCCTGACCGCGCAGGGCTCGATCAGCTACAACCACAACGCCCAGTCCAATTCGCCGTGCCTGACGGCCAACATTCCCGCGCCCGCGGGCAGCACCGATCCGGGCCGGGCGGCGGTGGGCAGTTGCATCACCGAGATCAAGGGCATCCCCTTCGTCAACCCGTTCGGGGTCGAGGGCGGGATCTCCGCCTTCTCGCCGAAGGTCCAGGCGAACTTCCGCGTGCGCTACGACTGGGAGATGGACGAGTTCAAGATGTTCGCCTCGGCCGGCGTCAGCTACACGGGCCAGATGTACAACCAGCCCGCCAACTACACGCCGGGCTCCACGCCGAGCGAAATCCCGGTCCCGGACACGACCTATCTGCGCTACCTGCTGCCGGCCTACACCACCGGAGACGTCGCTTTCGGTGTGGGCAAGGACAACTGGAACGCCCAGGTCTACAGCACCAACCTGTTCGACTCCCAGGCCTCGACCTTCACCACCTCGGCCCAGTTCATCAAGGCGATGGTTCCGCTGCGTCCGCGGGTGATCGGCGTGAAGATCAGCGCGGGCTTCTGACACGTAACTGTCGTCTCTGGTCAGCATACGGAGAGGGTGGGCGGCAACGCCCGCCCTTTTTCGTGGGCCCCTATGACGTCGACAGCAGTCCTTTCATCGCCGTCCCGAATGGAACAGGAGGTCGCCAGGCTGCGGCGGCTTCAGACGGAAGGGCGCCATGCGGAGGCCCTCAGGGTCGCCCAGTCCGTCCTGCCGGACGCCCCGGAAAACCGTGATCTCGTGCTCATCGCCGCGACCAGTCAGCGGCGCCTGCAGCGCATTCCCGAGGCGCTCGAAATGCTCGCCCGGCTGGAGCTCACCCAGCCCAGGTTCAGCAAGCTGCATCAGGAACGGGGGCTTTGCTACGTCGGACTCAAGGACGCGCCGCGCGCCATCGAGAGCCTGTTGCTGGCGATCAACATAAACCCCGCCCTGCCGGCGAGCTGGAAGATGCTGAACGGCCTTTATCGTCTGACCGGCGACGCCCGGAACGCGGAGATCGCCGCGCAGCATGTCGCGACCCTCGAAACGCTGCCGCCGGAGGTGGTCCGGGCGACCTCGCTGTTCTCCGACGGGGAATTGGGGCTGGCCGAGCACATCACCCGGGCTTTTCTAATAGGGCGCGGCGATCATCCGGAAGCCATGCGGCTGCTGGCGCGCATCGCGCTTGCCCACGACGCCCTGGACGACGCGGAGGTCCTGTTGGAAGGCGTCCTGGCGCTAGTCCCCGACTATCGCGCGGCGCGCTACGACTATGCCGAGACGCTGATCAAGCGGCAGAAGCATCGGGCGGCCGCCGAGCAGGTCGACCAACTGCTCGCCATCGATCCGACCAACGCCGCCTATTGCACCCTGGCCGCCACCGCCGCCGTCGGTCTTGGACAGAACGAGCAGGCCCTCGGCATCTACCGAACCATGCTTGAGCAGGCGCCGGCCTCCTGGGACGTCCCGCTCTGGATGGGCCATGCGCTGAAGACCATCGGCCGGGTCCCCGAGGCGATCGAGTCCTATCGCGCCGCCGCGCTCGCGCGTCCGAACTTCGGCGACGCCTACTGGAGCCTGGCGAACCTCAAGCTCTACCGCTTCACCGACGAGGAGATGGCCCGCATGCGCGCCCAGGAGGCGTCGCCCACGACCGGGCTGGCGGATCGCTATCACCTGTGTTTCGCGCTCGGAAAGGCGCTCGAGGATCGAGGCGAGATCGCCGAGTCCTGGTCATATTACGAGCGCGGCAACACCCTGAAGCGCTCGGAAAGTCGCTATCGCCCCGAGATCATCGAGACCAACACGCAAAGACAGATCGAGGTGTGCACGCGGGACTTCTTCGAACGACGCGCCGGCTGGGGCGATCCACGGCCAGACCCGATCTTCATCCTGGGGCTGCCACGCTCGGGATCGACGCTCATCGAGCAGATTCTGGCGTCCCACTCCCGGGTGGAGGGCACCCAGGAGCTTGCCGACGTGCAGAGGATCGTCCTGGAGCTCCAGGGTCGGGACGCGGACCTGGACAATCCGCGGTATCCGTCCGCGCTGGAAAACCTGACGCAGGAGGACTTCGCCAGGCTGGGCGAACGGTACCTGAGGGAGACCCAGGTCTTCCGATCGGGAAAGCCCATCTTCATCGACAAGATGCCGAACAACTTCCGGCATGTCGGCCTGATCCATCTGATGCTGCCCAACGCCAGGATCATCGACGCCCGGCGCGATCCGATGTCGTGCTGCTTCAGCAATCTGAAGCAACTCTTTGCCCAGGGCCAGGAATTCACCTACAGCGTCGAGGACATCTCACGCTATTACCGCACCTATCTGGAGCTGATGCGGCACTGGGACGAGGTCCTGCCCGGACGGGTGTTGCGGGTGCTGCACGAGGATGTGGTCGACGATCTGGAGGGCAGCGTGCGGCGGCTGCTGGACCACTGCGGCCTGCAATTCGAGCAGTCTTGTGTCGAATTCCACAAGACCCGGCGCAACGTGCGCACCCCCAGTTCCGAACAGGTGCGCCAGCCCATCTTCCGCGACGGCCTGGATCAGTGGAGGAACTACGAGCCCTGGCTGGGGCTGCTGAGGGCCGGCCTGGGCGACGCGCTGGATCGCTACGCAGAAGCCTGGGGCACCCCGATCGCCGGATCGCTGTAACTGGGACGGCCGGTCTCCAGATGGCCGGACAGGCGCCGCACCCAGCGCGGGTCGGCTTCGGTGGTCACGATCAGATCGTACCAGTGGGCCGAACTGTCGATCGACCACACGTCCTGTCCTTTCGCGCCCGCCCTGAGTTCGTACACACGGGCGGCGCCGTGGCGATAGACGCCGGCGGTCACCGTCAGCCGCCGGGCCTCGCCGGGGTTCGTGAAGGTCAGGACGATCTGACCCAAACGCGGCAGATAGGCTGCTTGCACCTCCGGCCCGTCGGACTGCCCGCCCGCGAAGCGCCGCAAGAAGCCGTTCGGGCCATGGACGGTGAGGTCGTAGCCATCCGCGCCGAAAGGCAGCTGGAGTGCGACCTTTTCTCCGGCCCCCGCCGTGACGAACCAGGGCCCCTCCCCTCCCCGCGCCGACCAGACGCTGAAGGCCGCGCCGGCGTGGCCGTCATTGACGAAGCTCAGGGTCAGGCCGCCGGGCGCGACCGTGGCGTGGACCTGCAGGCTGTAGGGCAAGGGCCGGGCCGGGCGGACGCCGGGCTCTT
>FTFM01000421.1_pt1 | contig 9606 bp, 8 predicted proteins | sample 1640451 | NCBI WGS metagenome assembly FTFM01 (sample SAMEA3914814, study PRJEB12502) | metagenome | biome: forest; material: soil | place: USA | collected 2011-09-16 | depth 0.1 m | reverse complement strand
GGAGACCGAGGCGGTCCAGGTCCTGCTCAACGACATTTTCATGTGCCTGGTGGTCGAGGCCGAGCGGGATATCCGTCACCGCCTGGCCGAGAAGCTGGCTACGGCCCAATGGGCGCCGCGCTCGCTGATCAACGTCCTGGCGCTGGACGACATCGAAATCGCCAGGCCCATCATCGCCTCGAGCCCTGTACTCGGCGACCGCGACCTGATCCGATTGCTGGTGGAGGCCACGATCGAACACCAGATCGAAGTCGCCCGCCGTCCGGGGCTGCGGCCATTGGTGGTGGACGCCATCCTCAGCCAGGAGGAGCCGGCGGTGCTCACCGCCTTGGCCGGCAATGACTCCGCCGAGATCTCCGTCGACGCCATGGCGCGCCTGGTGGACTTCTCCAGACGCGTTACGGCGTTGCGCACACCATTGGCACGCCATCCGCGGATGAACACCGAACTGGCCGAGCGACTCTATGCCTGGGTCGGTCAGACCCTGCGGACATCCCTGGTCTCTCGTTTCCAGGTGGACGCCGAGGCGCTCGATCGCGCCCTCGCCGAAGCCATCAGCGACACCAAGGGCGAACCCTTCGTCACCGGTCGCCCCCCCGCGCCGATCGAGCGCACTATCGAACGCGAAGAGATGGAGCGCCGCCTGATCGCCAAGTTGCACGACGCCGGCCAGCTACGGCCCGGCTATCTGCTTCGCGCCCTGCGGGAGAACAAGCTGTCGCTGTTCGAAGCGGCGCTGTCCAAACTCGGCGGCTTCGCCCACCAGCAGGTTCGTCAGGCGATCTCGGCCGACACGCCCGAACTTATGGCGCTCGCCTGCGCGGCCGTGGGCATCGATCGCAGCGTGTTCCCCACCGTCCTGAACCTCGTGCGCGGCCTCAACGGCGGGCTGCCGTCTGGCCCCGAGGAAATCGCCAATCGGGCGCTTGGCGCATTCGGCTCACACCCCGGCGCGGCTGCGGCCACGGCGTTCCGCCACGCTGTGGCGGTGGTTTGACAAGACCGATCACGGCGCGCTTGCTCGGGTCATGAGCCAGAGTTCCCCGCGCCTCGCCTTCGTCGCGAGCGAACGGCCCGAAGCCCAGGAAGCCCTGACGCGGCTTCGCGAACGCTACGGCGTGACCTCCGAAGCCGAGGCCGACGTGGTTGTCGCCCTGGGCGGCGACGGCTTCATGCTGGAAACGCTGCATCGCACCTTGGAGTCGGTGAAGCCGATCTACGGCATGAACCGCGGCTCGGTCGGTTTCCTGATGAACGACTATGACGAGGACGGCTTGATCGAGCGTATCGCGGCGGCCGAAAAGGCCATCATCCACCCGCTGGCGATGACCGCGGCCGATCAGGACGGCAAGTCCTGGAGCGCGCTGGCGATCAACGAGGTGTCTCTGCTGCGGCAGACCTTTCAGACCGCCAAGCTGAAGATCCTGATCGACGGCAAGGAGCGCCTGACCGAACTGGCCTGCGACGGGGTCCTGGTGTCGACCCCCGCCGGCTCCACGGCCTACAATCTGTCCGCCCACGGACCGATCATCCCTCTGGGCGCCAGCATCCTGGCCCTGACGCCGATCAGCGCCTTCCGGCCGCGCCGGTGGCGAGGCGCCCTGCTGCGCCATACCGCCAAGGTGACCATCCAGGTGCTGGAGCCCGACCGGCGCCCGGTCAGCGCCGTCGCCGACAATTACGAGGTGCGCGACGTTGTCGCAGTCGACATCGCCGAAGACCGCTCCGTCGAGCTGTGCATGCTGTTCAATGCGGCGCGCAGCCTCGAGGAGCGCGTCCTGGCCGAGCAATTCGCAGGATGACTTGCACGAGTTGTTAAACTCGATGGTCCAGGTTCCAGGCTGAACATCGATGTTCGAATTCCAAGGGAGTAGGCCTGTGAGCAACGCCAACCAAGCTCAGGTCATTCAGCCGGCCAACACGCTGAAGATGCGTATGGGCGGCGGACGATTCAGCCTGGACGCGGATGCTGTCGCTCGCGCCGAAGCCGCCCTCAAGAGCCTGTCCGGCCAGTTCGCCCAATGGCTCAACGACGAGTTGGAAAAGCTCGACGCCGCCCGCGCCGAGATCAAGGCCAAGGGCATGACCCCCGCGACCTCGGAGGGCCTCTATATGCGTGCGCACGACCTGAAGGGTCTGGGCGCCACCTATGAATTCCCGCTGGTGACCCGCATCGCCGGTTCGCTGTGCAAGCTGATCGATAATCCCGACACGCGCGGGACCGCCCCGCTCGTGCTGGTCGACGCCCACATCGACGCCATCAAGGCCGTCGTTCGCGATGGCATCAAGACCGACGAGCATCCGATGGGCAAGGTCCTGGCCGAAGAGCTCGAGTCCAAGACGGCCGCCTATCTGAAATAGGCTACCGCCACCCGCGAGCGCCATCGATCGGCGCAAGACTCTTACCTATTTTTTGGATTTCCGCGCCGCCTCTGGGGCGTGACGATCGCGCTCAGCGTCAGCCGGCTTCGGCCATCGCCCGCTTGCGTGCGGGGACCTTCTGGGCCTTGGCAGCCCGATCCAGCTTTTCGATCAGATAGTCGAGGTCTTCCTTGGGCGCCGGTGTCGCCTGGGTGAGGAACCGCTCGAGCATGCGTTCCTGGAACCTTTGCTGATCGCGCGACCCGCCGTCGAACTCCACCGTATGGAAGGTGTCGACGCCCGCCCGGAACGCAGGGAACAGACGCACGGGAAGCCCCGCCCGCTCGTAGATGGCGCGCAGGCCCAAGGGCCCGGCGTCATGGATCATCAGCCAGGTGCGGTGGTGCGGCACCTTGGCCAGCTCGGCGACGCCCCATTCGAAGAAGGTCATGTGCCCGTGCGCCAGGGCGCGCAGCAACAAGGAGGCGGTCAGCCGGTCATTGGCGGCCAAGTGCACGACGAAACGCTCAACGTCGGCAGTCCGTCCAGCCTGATCGACCAGGTCGATGGTGGCGCGTTCGCGCGCGCCGACCGCGATCTGGACCGCGATCTCCGGCGCCAGCGCATGATGATTGACCAGATGATCGCGAACCTGGTCGCCGACCATATTGACCAGCCGCTCGGCGACCGACAGCGGCAAGACGCGGCGGTAAGCCACGGCGGCCAGCAGGTTCTGGGAATTGGCAAAGCGCGAGATCGCCTTCTGCAGGCCGGTCTCGGCGAAGGCCGCGTTGTCATTGGCGCAGGCCGTCCGCACAGCGACTTCCGAGCCATGTTCCACCAACGCGGTGGTCACGGTCTCCGACAGAGTGGCGCGGCTCGCAATGGCGATCTGGCGCACCGGCCCGGAGAAGCGGATGATCTCGGCAAGGTCTTCGTCGGTGTACACCGGCGAGAAGGTAAGCATCGGCGTCGCCACCGACTCCACGTCCTTGGCCAGTTGCAGGGCGATGTCGCGCGGCAGGATGTCCGACGATTTCAAAGTGACCGCCAGCGCGCGCCGTACAAGCTCGGCCGCGTCCGCCGCCATCACCCGCAGAATCTCGCAGGCGACGTCCCGGTCCTCGTCGGTCAGTCGGGCGTCTTCGATGCGCCGGCAGATCTTGTGGGCCGCCACCGCCCGCTCGTCGGGCGTAGCGCCGCGCACCAGACTGCTGATATCGGCGTCCGTCAAAGCCGCCCGAGTCGTCGCCATCTCTACGCCTTCCCCACGCCGCACTGGGCGACGATCCTCAGGCATCCATATTCAACGGTTAAACTTAACGATTGCTTGTCTTGAGCCGCCCCGATTAACCACTTGACCTAACTTCCCCACAACTAAAGTCCCCTAGTCTGGGTCACAGGCGAGGCTTGGCGTTCGCCGTGGGGACAGGCATGGCTCAGACGAGCGTGGAAGCGAACGGACACGACGGCCGCGATGCGTCCCCCCAATCGATGAACGCTCGGGCGCTGGACGCCCAGGCGGAACTCCTGCCCTACGCCATCGGCTTCTTCGCGGTGACGCTGCCGATCTTCGTGTGGGCCGGCGCGTACGCCGAGAACGCCGTCTGGATGTCGGCGATCTTCGTTCAGTTCAGCCTGAACTGGGCCGGGTTCTACGCTGTGGTCAACCGCCTGCGCCGCAGTGAAATCGGGACCGTCAGCGAGTCATGGCGCACGACCCTGCACGTCGCGGCGGGGCTGCTCTGGGCCGTGACCGTCGCCGAAATCGCCTTGTTCGGCTTCCACGCCGGCAAGGTGCATGACCTCGTCCTGGCCATGGACATCGCCGCTGCGGTCGCCTGCTTCTTCTTCGCCGCGCCAAGCCTGACAACGCTTTTGTGCATAGCGCCGGTCGCCGCCGCCGCACCCTTGACCGCCCTGATCCTGAGGCCGGCCGACCAGCCCGAGGCTGTCGCCGCGGCCGGCGCTTTGGCCTTCGCCCTGGCCCTGTGTCTGATCCTCAACCGCATCCTGCGCCGCCAGTTCGGCATGGCCGCCGAGCGCGACACCCTGATGGCCGATCGGGCGCGGTCGCTCGATATCGCCGAGCGCCTGGCAAGCTCCAAGTCGAGCATTCTGTCGACCTTGTCGGACGAGATCCGCAACGGGTTGACCGGGGTGACCCATGTCCTGGCCGCGGCGTCGGGCGCTGGCGGGCGCAACGCCCCAAGCCGCGAACAGCTGGCGGCGGCGCTGGGCGAGGCCAATGAATTACTCGACGTGCTTAACGCGACGCTCGACACTGAAGCGGCGGCGGCCGGCCGGCTGACCCTGGCGATGGGTCCATTTGACGCAGCCCGGCTGGCGCGATCCACGGTTTTGGCGCTGCGCCCCAAGGCCGCGGCCAAGGGTCTGGAGCTTGATATCCACATCGACGGCGGGCTGGACAGCCTGGCCGGCGCCGCCGTCGGCGACCCTGGGCGGGTCCGCCAGGTGCTGAGCAATCTGGTGGGCAACGCGGTGAAGTTCACCGCCCGAGGCCGGGTGGAGGTCCGCGTCCAGATGTGCGCGCCGGACCGGATGCGTTTTGAGGTCGCCGATACCGGCCCCGGGCTATCGCCGGAGGAACTCGAACGCGCCTTCCTGCCCTTCAGCCGCATCGAGCGAGTCGGCGTGGGGCTGCCGGGCGCGGGCCTCGGCCTGTCGCTGTCGCGCGAGCTGTCGCGCCTGATGGGCGGCGAGGTCTCCGCCGAGAGCGCGCTGGGCGTCGGCAGTCGCTTCTGGTTCGATCTGCCCTTCGACGCCGCCGCCGCGTATCCGGCCGATCGGGAAACCACCCAGGAGCTCGCCGGCGGAACCGCCGCCACGCCGGCGCGGGGGCTGCGGGTCCTCGTCGTCGAGGACGACGCGCTCAACGTCGCCATGCTGCGCGCGGTGCTCGAGCAACTCGGACACCAGGTCGTGCATGCGATCGACGGTCGACGGGCGCTGGAACTGGCGACCTTCTGCCACTTCGACATGATCATGCTGGACGGTCGCCTGTCGCAATTGAGCAGCCAGGAAGCCACCGAGACATTGCGCGATCTCGCCGAGGCGGCCGGGCCGATTCCGATCATCGCCCTGGTGGGCGGCGACGCCGATGACATCCAGCCTTGCGTGCTCGCCCAGGCCGACGAGGTCCTGCGCCAGCCGGTGACGGTGGCCGCGGTGGCTCGGGCCGTGGCCTCGGTCGGCAATCGCGCCGAGCCGGCGTTGGAATTCAAACCGGTTCGCCGCGCAAAGACCTAGCTGGGGCTCAGCTCGAGGATCTGCCGCGCTCCTCGCGAGCGTCGGACAACACCCTCAACATCTCCGAAGAGAACATCGAGCCGCCCAGCCTCGGCGTCGCGCCTGACAGGCCGGACATGCCCGACATGCCCGACATGCCGGTGTCGCCGTCGAAAGGGCCGCGCAGGACCAGATCGACGAGGGCCTTCTGTTCCTCGATCCGCTCAAGACGTCGAGCCGAGGCGTATTCGATGAAGCCGGCGTTGTCGGGACTGGGCGCCGACATGGGATCGTGACCCGCGCCGCGTGTGAGGTTGTCGTAGACCTCCGACACGGTGGCGGCCCGGCCCGAATGATAGAAAATCCCGCGGTTCGCCGCCGCCGCATCCGGGAACAGATTCGCCGCCGAGCTTGCCGGCGCCGACTGGCGCGCCTCGATCAGCCGCGCCGATCCTTGTGGACCCAGCACATGGGCGGCGTAGAGCTCGCCAGCCGTCGGATCGCGCCCGACCCGGCCACGAAGATAGGACGCGTGATCCGAGGTGAGCTCTCCCGCCATCAGCGAGGCGGCGTGCGGATCGAGCTTCAACTCCATGACCGCTTTGCGCGCATCAGGCCCGTTGACGTAGAAGCGCCCGTCCCCGCCCTGGGTGATCAGGTCGGCATAACGAGCGTAACCATATTTGGCGCCGTGGCGCTTCAGGGTCGCGAGCCAGGTCTGATCGACGAACTGGAACAGCCCCGCGGCGGACGAGGTGTGGGCCTTGGCGTTGGGATTGTAGCCGCTCTCGCGTTTTGCGGTGCCCAACAGGAAGCCGAAGTCCACGCCGGTCGCGGCCGACGCGCGCTGTATCGCGGCCTCCACCACGCCCCGGATCGATTGGACAGTCATGACCGCAATCATGGGCATTTATGGTTAACCAGACCTAAATCGCCCCGACGACCTTTGATCGATCATCGAATTCGCAAGCACAAGAACCGTTATTTACAGATGATGACTTCGGTGAGATCATCAACTCCCAGAAACCACTAGGTCCATGAGGGCTCAAAGATGGTTATCCAACGTCCGTTCCCAGGAGACACTTCATTAGGTAGCCTGCTAAATACTTCGGCCCCGCATCCTTTGTTGGGCAGAACCGGGATGATCGCGCTCGGGGGAGCGATCGCCCTGCATCTGGCCGTGCTCGCCTATCTCTACGGCCAGCACTTTTCGGCGATTCTGCCTCGGATAGAGCCGGAATCGCCGCCGACCACGGTCACCTTCACGACCCTCACGCCGGAGCAGCCCGCCGACAAGATCGCGCGTCCGCGCGTCGATCTTCACCCCGTCCGCGATGTGCCGGTGACGCAGCCGCCGGTCATCGCAGATCCACCTCGCCAACTGCAGCCCCAGGAGACCGCCCAGGCGCCGCAGATCGTCCCGAGTTTTCCCCCGGTGCAGACGACGCCGCTGGTCGCCGCCCGGGTCATCCGCGACCCCAGCTGGCTGAGCCGCCCGAGCGCCGATGAGATGAACCGCGAGTACCCGCAGCGAGCGCTGGAGCTTGGCCGGACCGGGCTGGTCTCGATCGGATGCACTGTTTCGACCAACGGCGCCCTGACCGGATGCGTCGTCGCCAATGAAACGCCGGCGGGATACGGGTTCGGCGCCGCGGCGCTGCGGCTGTCCAAGCGGTTCAGGATGAGCCCGCGCACCGAAGACGGCCTGCCCGTCGGCGGGGCGAGCGTGCAGATCCCGATCCGATTCAATCTCGCAGGTTAGCAAACCTGACGGGGTCAAACCGGGGCGCCCATGGGCCGTGCGGCGCCCCGGCCAGCCCATCGATGATGCCCTGAGCGACCAGCGGCGCCAGCAGCCATCCGTTGCGCCGCGCGCCCACGGCGAGCCAGACGTCGGCCACGCTGCTTTGGCCGGCCAGCGGCATGCCGTCGGGGGTGGACGCGCGCACGCCGGCAGCGCCCGACGCCGGGACGGCGGCCAGGTGCGGCAGCATGGCGATCGCCGACGCCCGAAGCCGCTCGATCACAGCCGGATCCACCCGACGGTCGACGACGCCTGCCTCCATGGTGGCGCCGACCACGGCGCCTGCTCCGGATGGCGCGATGTAGACCCCCGGCGCCCGCAGGATCGGGCCGTCCAGCGGGCCGGCGCCAGGGAAGCGGACGAGCTGGCCCTTGATCGGAGCCAGGACCTCAAGCTCGGGCGGCCAGCCCTGTATCCCTGCCGGCGGCATGCCCGTCGCCAGGACCACCGCGTCGGCGCCCAGTTCAGTCCCGTCCGCCAGACCCACCGCGCTGCCGGCCATTGTCCTCGCCGCCGCTGTGGAGACCTCGCCACCGGCGGCGAAGAACGCCTCACGAAGCGCCCGAAGGACCGCCATCGGCTCCAGGCGCCAATCCTCGGACGTTCGGATGGCGCCGGCGGGCGCACGCAGGCCGGGGCTGGCCCGCTCGGCGGCGACCGCGTCGATCTGCTCGGCGTCGAGGCCGAGTGCGGTCAGCCGCGCCAGCATGTCGGCCTGGGAGGTCTCATCGGCGACCCACATCCCGCCGCAGCGGACGATGCGCCCACTCAACCAGTCCAGTCGGCCAGCGAACACGCCCCAAGCCTCGCGGGCGGCCAGAAGCAGCTTCAGGTCGTCCGAGGCTCCAGGATCGAGAATTGTCTCGAAAGCCGGCGCCAACATGCCGGCCGCAACGCCCGAGGCGTTGTCGCCCAAGGCCGCAGGATCCACCAGGACCACTCTCGCCCCGTCCGCCTGGAGCATGAACGACAGGACCGAACCCAGCGCCCCCGCGCCGACCACGACCACGCGCATTCCCGCCACACCGGTCATTGCGGCGGGTCCGGGGCGTCAGGGTATAGGAAATTCAGAGTGTCGGCCGACTTAGACCTCAGCGGCCGTTGGCGTGCCGGCGAGTCTTGGCCAGGGCCCAACCCCGCGAAAACGCCTGGGCGGCGCTGGTCTGTTGGAAGGTCAGGACCTTCACCTCGACGTCCTGCATGGGATCGGAGCGGACCATCAGATAGGGGGCGTCGCTGTCTGCCGCGCATTGCTCGGCGTCGTTCGCGCAGCCCTCCATGAACTCGGCGAGATAGACCCCGAACAGCTGGGCTTCCTCGCCGGGTCTCACCGGGAATTGGATCACCACGTCGCTCACCGGAACTTTCCCTCAGCCCGTACGCCGCCAGAGCAAATCCGTAACCTTCGCCGTGGTTCCCGCCATTGTGCGAGTGCGAAGAGCGGAATCGTCGACCAGCCGAGTCAGCTTGAGAGCCGAATGGCCAAAAGGTCAAGCCCGTCTTGAGCAATCCGGGTTCGAACCCCTCCGTGAACGGCGCTTGATGCGCTGTGAGCACATGCACAATTTTCGGCTTTTGGCCGTCGAAGTGGTACCGCCTCCCTGGTTTGAACAGGGGACCTCTAGATCCACAATCTAGCGCTCTAACCAACTGAGCTAAGGCGGCGCAACACGCGGAGGCTGGTTCTAGTCGCCCCGCCCTGGGCGATCAAGCAGCGTGAAATCTCAGCCATGCAGTCACCGCCCAGGCGTGGGCGTCGTGGCGCAGACGAGCCAGCGCGGCAGCGGGGTCGAACCAAACAAGTTCGTGATCGTCCTCGATCTTGAGCGCGGCGTCGGCGCCCAGGATTCGGACCTCGAAGAAAGTGCAGCGGTTGTTCACCGGCGAGCCGTCGGTCAGGCGGAAGTACTGATCGCCGTGGCTGAAGGCGGGCCCAGATTCGACTCTGAGACCTGTCTCCTCGCCGAATTCGCGGACGACCGCCTCGGCCGCGACCTCGCCGGGATCGATCGCGCCGCCCGGGAGGTCATACCAGGGATCGGAACCTTCGACGGTCACCTTGACCATGGCGATCCGGCCCCCGTCCTCGGCGATGCCGAAAGCAGCAGGACGCTCGCGATAGACCACGCCCGGATCGGGGCGGCCGAACTGCGGCGCGGGTTCGCCAACCACGGTCAGTCCTCGCCCGCCAG
>FTFM01000829.1_pt1 | contig 9687 bp, 6 predicted proteins | sample 1640451 | NCBI WGS metagenome assembly FTFM01 (sample SAMEA3914814, study PRJEB12502) | metagenome | biome: forest; material: soil | place: USA | collected 2011-09-16 | depth 0.1 m | reverse complement strand
GTCCAAGCTGGTGCCGGTGCTGAAGGACGGCGACCTGGCGATCTGGGACTCGCTGGCGATCTGCGAATACCTCCACGAGCGGTTCCCCAGGGCCAGACTCTGGCCTGACGACTCCACTAAGCGCGCCTTGGGCAGGGCCGCCGCCGCCGAGATGCATTCCGGCTTCGCCTCGCTGCGCGGGGAGTGCCCGATGGACCTGACCCTCAGCGAGCACGCCGACCTGACCGAGGCCACCGCGACCGACGTCCGTCGCATCGCCGCCCTGTGGGGCGACCTCAGGGCCCGCTTCGGCAAGGACGGGCCGTTCCTGCTGGGCGACTGGTCGATCGCCGACGCCTTCTTCACGCCGGTGGCCACCCGCTTCCGCAGCTATCAGGTGCGGCTGTCGGACTATGGCGACACCGGCGCGGCCGGGGCCTATTCCACGATCCTGCTGGAGACGCCCGAGTTCAAGGCGTGGGAGGAAGCCGCCCTGGCGTCAGCCTAGCCGCCGCCGCCGCCGCCGCGGCGACCCTCCTGCAGCTGGCCGGGCGCGATCCAGCCCTGGTGGGCGGTGTCCATCATGTCGAAGCGCCGTTCCGCGGCGTGCTCGACCTCATCCTTGGTGATGAAGCCGTCGCCGTTGACGTCCTGACGGTCGAACATGGCGTCGATGTCGGGGGCTTCGCCGCCGTCGCCCTGGCGCGCCATCCGCTTCTGCACCATGGCGGTGAACTCCGCCTTGGAGATCTTGCCGTCGTGGTCGGTGTCCGCCCGCATCGTCCGCGCCACCCGGCTGGCCTGGAATTCGGCCAGGGTGATCTTGCCGTCGCCGTTGGCGTCGACCGGGGGCCCCCGGTCGTGTTGGGCGCAGGCGGAGGTCGCGATGGCGGTGAAGGCGAACACGACGGCGCCCGCAACAAGAGCTGACTTCATTCTTCTGACTCCCAAGCTGCGTCCCGCAGCCTGGACGCACGCCTAGGCGGGCCGGGCGGCCAGGGTGTGGCGTCAAAGCGTCAGGATTGAAACAAAGGCCTTACGCGCCGCGGCCCGTCGGGCGGCCACCCGGGCGTGCAGGGCGCGGAAGTCGCGGGCGCCGCCGGCCCGCGCCAGCATGCGGCGGAAGGCCGCCGGCTCGTCGGCCGGATCGGCGTCGTCCTCCAGCGCCGCCTTCAAGAGCTGCGACAGGTCCTGCTGCAGGCTCCAGGCGTCCTGCAGCGCCTTCAGCGCGGCCGGGGCGGCGAGGCCCGCCTCGCCGATCGCCGCCAGGGCCAGGGCGGTGTTGGCGCGCAGCGGCCCGCCGTCGGCGGCGTGCACGATCTCCAGGTGCTGGGCGGCGAACTCGATGTCGACCAGACCGCCCGGCGACAGCTTCAGGTCCCAGAAGCCGGAGGGCGGACGCTCCCGCTCCATCAGGGCGCGCATCTCCCGAACGTCCGCGGCGGTCGTCGCCGGGTCGCGGGGCCGGCGCAGGGCCGCTTCGATGGCGCCCGCGGCGGCGTCGGCGAAGTCCGGCGAGCTGGCCCAGACGATGCGGGCGCGGGTGAGGGCGAGGAATTCCCAGGTCTCGGCCGCGCCCTGGTAATAGGTCTCCAGCGCCTTGAGGCTGACCGCCACCGGCCCCGCCGTGCCCGAGGGCCGCAGCTGCAGATCGACCTGGTAGAGGCCCCCCTCGGCGGTCGGGGCGGACAGGGCGGCCACCAGCCTCTGGGTGAAGCGGGCGTAGAAGGTCTCGGCGCTCCACGCCTTCACGGCCGACGCGGCCGCCGCGTCGGCGGGTCGGTACAGCGTCATCAGGTCCAGGTCGGAGCGGGCGGTCATCTCCCGCGAGCCGCACTTGCCGAGCGCCACCACGGCGACCTCGCCGGGAAAGCCGCCGCCCAGCCGCTCGGTCTCGGCCAGGGCCGCGGGCGCCAGACCCCGGATGCTGGCGTCGGCCAGGCTGGCGAAGGCCTCGCCGGCGTCCCGGGCGGTGGCCGTTCCCGAGATGATCTGCACCCCGACGCGGAAGCTCTGTTCGCGGTGGACCCGCCGGACCGCGTCCATCGCCGCCTCGAAGCCGTCGGCCGCGGCGGCGGCGTCCTCGATGGCGTGGGCGTCCGCCTCGCCCAGCGGCGTGAAGAAGGACGGGTCGAACAGCGCGTCCAGCACGGCCGGATTGCGGGCCAGGGTGGCGGCCAGCTGCGGGGCGAAGGCCATGACGCCGACGATCAGCTCGAACAGGCTGGGCTGGGCCAGGAACAGCGACTGCACCTGGACGCCCGAGGACAGGCCGCCGAAGAAGCTGACGAAGCGGTTGAAGGCCGCGTCCGGGGCGCCGGTCGCCTGGGCCGCCTCCAGAAGCCGCGGCGCCAGGCGCGTGAACAGCTCGCGGCCCCGCTCGGTGCGGGTGGCGCTGATCCTGCCGTGATGCCAGGCGCGGATGGTCGCCGAGATCTGGGCCGGGTTGGAAAAGCCCATCCGCGCCAGGGTGGCGATGGTCTCGGGGTCGTCCTCCACGCCAGTGAAGACCAGGCTGCCGAAGCGCGAGGACAAGGGCTCGTCCTTGGCGAACAGCTCGCCGTAGCGGCGGTTGACGGTCTTCAGGATGCGCTCGACCGACCGGTCGAAGCGGCGCAGATCGCCCTGGCCGAACAGCGCCGCGACCCGCGCGCGGTCGGCGTCGGCTTCGGGCAGGCGATGGGTCTGCTCGTCACCCACCATCTGCACCCGGTGCTCGAGGGCCCGAAGGGCCCGGTAGGCGTCGGTCAGCTCGGCGGCGGCCTGGGCTGAGACGTGACCGGCGGCGGCGAGGGCGGCCAGGGCGTCGAGGGTGCGGCTGGCGCGCAGGGTCGGGTCGCGGCCGCCCAGGATCAGCTGCTGGGTCTGGACGTAGAACTCGATCTCGCGGATGCCCCCCGCGCCCAGCTTCAGGTCGATCCCCGGCGCGGTCAGCCGCTCGTCGGTCTTGTGGACGTGGATCTGGCGCTTGATCGAATGGATGTCGGCGATGGCCGCGAAGTCGAGGTTGCGCCGCCAGACGAAGGGCTCGAGGGCCTTCAGGAAGGCCGCCGCGCGGGCCACGTCGCCGCCGCAGGCGCGGGCCTTGATATAGGCCGCCCGCTCCCAGTTCTGCCCGACGGACTCATAGTATTCCAGCGCCGCATCGACCGGAGCGGCCACCGGCGTCGCCGACGGGTCCGGCCGCAGGCGCAGGTCCACGCGGAAGACATAGCCGTCCGCCGTGCGCTCCTGCAGCAGCCGGGCGAGGGCCTGGGTCAGCTGGATCGCCAGGGCCTGGGTCTCGATCCCGGGCGCGGCCGGCAGGGCGGCCGGCTCGTAGAAGACCGAGACGTCGATGTCGCTGGAATAGTTGAGCTCGAAGCCGCCGTGCTTGCCCATGGCGATCACGAACAGGCCGGGGACCAGACCGACGGCCGCATCGGGCGGCGTCTGCAACAACCTGCCCTGCAGGGTCGCCTCGCGCGCGGCGAGCCTGAGCGCGGCGCCGACGGCGGCGTCGGCGAAGCGGGTCAGGGCCGAGGTCACCTGGTCGAGGTCCCAGGCCCCGCCCAGGTCCGCCAGGGCGGTCAGCAGGTGCAGGTCGGCCTTGAGCCGGCGCAGGGCCGCGGCGCCCGCCGCGACATCCATCCCGCCGGCGTCGGCGGCGCCCGCCAGGATCGCCTCCAGACGCGCGTCCGGCGCGGTCTCGAGGGTGACGTTGAGGCGCTCGGGCTGATGCCGGACGAGGCTGAGCAGGTACGGCGACGCGGCGAACACCGGCGCCAGGGCGTCCCAGGCGGACTCGAAGGGCTGAGCCCGCCCCTCCGGCCCGGCGGCGAGCAGCGCGTGCGCCCGATCCGCCGCCTGGCGGTCGACCACCGGCCCGCACGGCTTCAGCCGTCCGGCGAGGGCGTCCCCGGCCATCAGCCCGGCCGCGGCAGCACCAGGGCGACGCGCAGTCCAGGCCCCGCGTCGCTGACCGTGCCGGGACCCTCGTCGATCTCCAGCCGCCCGCCATGGGCCTCCGCCACGGCCGCCACCAGCGAAAGGCCGAGCCCGGCGCCGGGCTCGCTGCGGCTGTTCTCCAGCCGCACGAAGCGCTGGACGATGCGGGCGCGATCCGCCTCGGGCACGCCGAGGCCGGTGTCCGTCACCGAGAACTCGAGCTCGCCGGAGGACCTGCGACGCACGCGCAGCATCACCGCGCCCCCGGACGGGGTGTATTTGACGGCGTTGTCCAGGAGGTTGGCCAGGGCCTGGGCGATGAACTCGCGGTTGCCCCGCGCGGTGAGCTGAGGCGTCAACTCGGTCTGGAACTCGAGACCCTTCTCCTCGCACAGCGGCTCGTAGAGCTCGGCGACGCCCAGGGCCAGCTCGCCGGGATCGAAGCTCGCCGGGTCCGGCGTCCGGCCGGCGGCCTGCAGCCGCGCGATGGCGAGCACGGCGGTGAAGGTGCGCAGCACCCCTTCGGAATCCTCCAGCGCCTGCACCAGCGCCGCCTTGGGATCGCCCTTGCCGGCTTCGACATCGAGCAGGGCCACCTCCAGCCGCGCGTGCAGCCGGGTCAGGGGCGAGCGCAGATCGTGGGCGATGGCGTCGCCGGCGTGACGTATCCCGGCCATCGACCGCTCCAGCCGGTCGAGCATGTCGTTCAGGCCGGCCGCCAGTTCGTCGAACTCGTCGTGGGCGCCCCTGACCTTGGCGCGGGCGTGCAGGTCGCCGCCCTGCACCGCGGCCACCACCGCGTTCAGGCCGGCCATGGCGCGGCTGACGTTGCGGCTGACGGCGAGACCGCCCGCCAGGCCCAGCAGGGCCATCAGCGCGCCGGCGCCCCACAGGGCGCGCACGATCTTGACCACGAACGATTCCGCCTGGCCGATGTCGGCGCCCACGAACAGCCGCTCGCCGGTGGGCAGCCGGATCTGTTCGCCCCGCGCGGCGTGGCGGACCTCCGCGCCGTTGGGATCGGTTTCGGTGACGCTGAACGGCGCCCAGGCGACGTCCTCGTCGTTCTTGTCCAGCGGCGAGGCGGCGATGGTGCCGGTGATCCGCTGGCCCTGCTTGTCCATCAGCAGATAGAGGAAGGGCCGGCCGTCGGCGGTCCGCTCGATCAGGGCCTGGTTCAGGCCGTTCAGCCCGCCCTGGCGATAGACGGTCTCCAGCGAGCGCATCTCGGCGGAGATGTTGGCGTCGGCCCGGCGCGTCACCTCCCCGGCGGTGACGGCGTAGATGTAGAAAAGAAAGGCGGCGGCGGCCAGGGCGAAGACCGCCACGAACATCAGCGTCAGGCGGAACGGGGTGGTCCGGAAAAGCGGCGGCAGCCTCACGGGGTTAGGGGTCCAGCCGGTAGCCCGCCCCACGCACGGTCTGCAGCATGGCGCGGTCGAAGCCCTTGTCGATCTTGGACCGGAGCCGCGAGATGTGGACGTCGATGACGTTGGTCTGGGGGTCGAAATGGTACTCCCACACCTTCTCCAGCAGCATGGTGCGGGTCACCGACTGACCGGCGTGGCGCATCATGAATTCCAGCAGCTGGAACTCGCGCGGCTGCAGGTCGATCTCCTTGTCCTGACGGTGGACGGTGCGGTGGATGAGGTCCATCTCCAGGTCGCCGACCTTGAGCACGGTCTGCACCGAGCCGGTTTCGTGGCGGCGGGCCAGGGCCTCGACCCGGGCGATCAGCTCGGCGAAGGCATAGGGCTTGACCAGATAGTCGTCGCCGCCGGCCTTCAGCCCCTTCACCCGGTCGTCGATCTCGCCCAGCGCCGAGAGGAACAGCACCGGCGTGCGGTCGCCGTCGCGGCGCAGGGTCTCCACCATGCCGATGCCGTCCAGGCGGGGCATCATGCGGTCGACCACCATGACGTCGAACTTTTCCTGGCGGGCCATGTCGAGGCCCTGGGCGCCGTCGGCGGCGTGCAGCGACGTCCAGCCGGCCTCGCCGAGCCCCCGCGCCATGGCCTCGGCCGCCTCCAGGTCGTCCTCAACGATCAATATACGCACATCGCCCCCCGAGCTTGCCCACCGGCGGCCACGGCTTCGCCGCGGCTGGGCCGGCAGGATGTGATCCTAAGGCTGGATCTTGATCGGCACGAATAGATTGCGCCCGTTGCGGTGGATCTGCAGCAGGACGCTGGTTCGCTTGGCCTTCCTGGCCAGCTCGACCGCCGCCAGGACATCGGACGGGTTGACGGCGTCCCTGTCGCCGGCGCGCACGATCACGTCGCCGCGCTTGAGGCCCTTCTGGCCCGCGTCGGAGGAGGCCTGGACGCTCTCGACCACCACCCCGTGCAGGTTCGATGGGATGGCGTAGCGGCGCTGGGCCGACTCGTCGAGCGGCCCGAAGCTCATGCCGAGCGCGCTGGGGCGCTGCGGGGCGGGACCGCCCTGCGGCGCGGCGTCGCTGTCGTCGTCGCTGTTGTCGTTGTCGGCGCGGGCGAGCTCGCGCTCGGACGGGCGGACGCCGGACCGGATGTCCACCGCGGCCGGCTTGCCGTTGCGCAGCACCTCCAGGTGCAGGGTGTCGCCGGCGTGCGACTGGGCGACCAGCCGGGTCAGCTCCGAGGAGTTGCCGACCGACTTGCCGTTCAGGCTGAGGACCACGTCCCCGGGCTCGAGCCCGGCCTTGTCCGCCGGCTGTCCGGGAACCACCTCGGCCACCAGGGCGCCCTTGCGGCCGCCGATGCCCAGGCTGTCGGCGATCTCGGGCGTGACGTTCTGGATGGTGGCGCCCATGTAGCCGCGGGTCACCTTGCCGCCGGCGATCAGCTGTTTGGTCACCGCATCCGCGACATCGGCGGGGATGGCGAAGCCGATGCCGACCGAGCCGCCCGAGGGGGAGAAGATGGCGGTGTTGACCCCGATCACCCGGCCATAGATGTCGAACGTCGGGCCGCCGGAATTGCCGCGATTGATCGGGGCGTCGATCTGGATGTAGTCGACGAAGGTCGACGACTGGTCCTGCAGGTTGCGCCCGTAGGCGGAGATGATGCCGGCCGTGGCCGTGCCGCCCAGGCCGAACGGATTGCCGATGGCGATCACCCAGTCGCCGACGCGCGGGCGCGCCGAGTTCTCGAAGTCGACGAAGGGGAAGCCCTTGCCGTCGACCTTGATCACCGCCAGGTCGGTGGCCTCGTCGCGGCCGACCACGACGCCCTTCAGCTCGCGGCCGTCCTTCAGGGTGACCTTGATGTCGGTGGCGTTGTCCACGACGTGGTTGTTGGTGACCAGATAGCCGTCGGGCGAGATGAAGAAGCCCGAGCCGGAGGACATCGCCTGGGGCGCGTCCTTGCCGTCATCCTTGCTGTCGGGATCCTGGCCCTTGGGCACGATGTCGAAGGGGAAGTTCTCGAAGCCCGGGATGTTGCGCAGGGCGCGGGCGCTCACCTTCGAGGTGACGTCGATGGAGACCACCGCCGGGGCGACATGGTCGAAGATGTCGGCGAAGGAGAGCGGCGAGCCCGGCGGCGGGGCGAAGATCGGGGCGGTGGAGGCGCGGATCAGCTGCCCGCCCTGTGCGGCGTAGGCCGGCGGCCAATGCATGCCGGCGCCCGCCAGGGCCGAGGCGGCTATGGCCGTCCCGGCGATCGCCGCCACAACGTAGCCGGTCTTGTTGACTGCCATTTCGAACTCGTCCTCATCAGGGGCGGACCATGGGCGCCGCGCCTGCACCCAGCGCCTTGCCGTAGCCCGTCCAACCTCTCAAGTTACCTTTACGTCATTCCAGGGGCGTTCCTGGCGTCGCCATCAGCCGCGCCGGCGCCAAGCCTGTCGTCCTGATCGATCGCGCGCAAGCGCAACTCCTCATCCACGGTCAGCGCCGCCTCGAATCTGGCCGGCCTGCGCGCCCTCAGGGCGAAGAACGCGCCGCCGGCGACAAGGATCAGGACCGGCGTGAGCCAAAGCACCGCATTACCCGGGGACAGGCGCGGCGCGAGCAGGATGAACTCGCCGTACCGGTCGACCAGGAACGCTTTAATCTGGTCATCGCTGCGTCCCGCCGCAACCTGCTGGCGGACGATCTGACGCAGGTCGTGCGCGAGGTCGGCGTCGGAATCGTCGATGGATTCATTCTGGCAGACGACACACCGGAATTGCTGGAACAGATGCCGCGCCCGGGTTTCCTGGCTGGGGTCGCGCAGCCGTTCGGACGGGTCGGCGGAGGCGCCGATGCACAGGACCGCGGCGAGGGCGGCGGCCAGGGCGCGCCGGCGCGTCATTCGGCGGGTTCGAGCGCCGCCCGGGCGGTCGCGCGACGCGGCAGGGCGAATCTGAGCCGACGGTCCGACAGCGAGATCGCCCCGCCCAGCGCCATGATGATCGGGCCGAAGAAGATCAGCCGCGCCCAGGGATTGAAATAGCCGCGGACCACCCAGCGCGGCGGCCCGGCCGCGTCGGGCGCGCGGTCGCCCAGCACCACATAGACGTCGTCCAGGCCCTGGTCGCAGATCGCCACCTGGGAGGTGGTCTGGCGGTTGGCCGGATAGAACCGGCGCTCCGGCGCCGCGGTGCAGACCGGCCGGCCGGCCCTGGTCACGGCGATGATCGCCCGCTGGGCGTCGTAGTTGGGGCCGTTGACGTCGCCGATGGTCTGCAGGGTGAGGGTGTAGGCCCCGAGCGGCATGCCGGCGCCGGGCGCGAGGTTCTGGGCGCTCTCCGCCTTCCAGGCCGTCTCGAAACAGGCGCCGAGCACGAACAGGCCGAGGCCCAGGTGGGCCAGGGTCATGCCCCACGCCCCGCGGGGAAGGCCGCGCAGCCGGCGCAAGGCTTCGGCCGGGGGCGCGCGGCCAAGCCGGCTCCGCTCGACGACCTCGGTCAGGGCCCCGCCGACGAGCCAGGCTCCCAGCGTCACGCCCGCGGCTGCGAACAGCTTCGTCGGACTGTGGATGAACAGCACCGCGCCGCCCGCGATCAGGGCCACGAGCGCGGCGACCCACAGCCGCTGCAGGGCGCCCAACGCGTCGCCACGCTTCCAGGTCAACAGCGGTCCGACCGGCAGGATCAGCAGGCAGGCCGCCATCAAGGGCGCGAAGGTCAGGTTGAAGAAGGGCGGCCCCACCGAGATCGCCTCGTCGGTCAGCGCCTGGCGGATCAGCGGATAGAGGGTCCCGAGCAGCACCGTGGCGGTCGCCGCCGCCAGGAACAGGTTGTTGAGCACCAGGGCGCCTTCGCGGCTCACCGGCGCGAACAGGCCGCCCGGCGCCAGTTTGGGCGCCCGCCAGGCGAAGAGGGCGAGGCCCCCGCCGGCCGCGATGGTCATGATCGCCAGCAGCAGCACCCCGCGGGTGGGATCGACGGCGAAGGCGTGGACCGAGGTCAGCACCCCCGACCGCACCAGGAAGGCGCCCAGCATCGACAGGCTGAACGCCAACATGGCCAGGAACACCGTCCAGCCGCCCAGCGCGCCGCGCTTCTCGGTGACGATCGCCGAGTGCAGCAGCGCCGTGCCGGCCAGCCAGGGCATGAAGCTGGCGTTCTCCACCGGGTCCCAGAACCACCAGCCGCCCCAGCCCAGCTCGTAATAGGCCCAGTAGGAGCCGAGCGTGATGCCGACGGTGAGCAGGCTCCAGGCCGCCAGGGTCCAGGGGCGCACCCAGCGCGCCCAGGCGGCGTCCACCCTGCCCTGGATCAGGGCGGCCACGGCGAAGGAAAAGACCACCGAGAAACCGACATAGCCGGCGTAGAGGAACGGCGGATGGATCGCCAGGAACGGGTCCTGCAGCACCG
>FTFM01000266.1_pt1 | contig 9693 bp, 6 predicted proteins | sample 1640451 | NCBI WGS metagenome assembly FTFM01 (sample SAMEA3914814, study PRJEB12502) | metagenome | biome: forest; material: soil | place: USA | collected 2011-09-16 | depth 0.1 m | reverse complement strand
GGCGCACACGGCGCCGTTCCTGCTGCCCTCGCCCGAACGCCCCCTGCCCCCGCCCCTGCTGCGCCTGGAGGGCGCCGCCGTCGGCTATGGCGACACGCCGGTGCTGAAGGGTCTGAACCTGCGCCTCGACGTCGACGACCGCATCGGCCTGCTGGGCGTCAACGGAGCCGGCAAATCCACCTTCGCCAAGCTGGTGGCGGGCGCCCTACCCGTCTCGGCCGGCCACCTGCACCGCGACCGCCGCCTGAAGGTGGGCTGGTTCCACCAGCACCAGATCGAGGCCCTCGATCCCGACGACACGCCCCAGGTGATTATGCTGAGGGCCTGGCCCGAGGCGTCGGAGGCCCAGCGCCGGTCACGGCTGGCTCGTTTCGGCCTGGGCGCCGATAAGGTCGAGACCACCGTCGCCAACCTGTCCGGCGGCGAGCGCGCCCGGCTGTTGCTCAACATGGTGGCCATGCAGGCGCCTCACCTGCTGATCCTCGACGAGCCCACCAACCACCTCGACATCGACAGCCGCCGCGCTCTGCTGGAGGCGCTGAACGAATATGAGGGGGCGGTGATCCTGATCACCCACGACCGGTCGCTGATGGAGATGGTGGCCGACCGCCTGTGGCTCACCGCCGACGGGACCATCGCGCCGTTCGACGGCGACATGGAGGATTACGCGCGCTTCGTGCTCGACCGCGCCAAGTCCGCCGGCAAGGCGCCGATCGAGGCGCCCAAGGCCGCCGAAGCGCCGCCTGCTCCGGTGCGGACGGGGAAGGCGCCCACCGGCAACGCGCGCCGCCGTGCGGAAGCCGCCGAGGCCGCGCTGGGTCGCGCCACCCGCGCCGTGGAGGAGATCGACACCGCCCTGGCCGACCCCGCGGTCTTCGCCCAGGCGCAGCGCGCCGCCGACCTCGGCCGTCGCCGCACCCAGGCCCAGGCCGTACTGGCCAAGGCGGAAGCGGAATGGATGGCGGCCGCAGAGGCCTATGAGGCGGCCCAGGCCAACGGCCAGGGCACGATGGGGTCGGGCGGAATCGCCTGAACGCTGAATCGTGCTCCAGAATCAAAAAGATGTAGCGTCGTTCAGGCCTGCTTTTCCCAGCGGCCCTGGTCGCTCTGGCGCCAATAGGACACCGGATGGCCGGCGCCCTTCAGCGTGGTCCAGCGCCGGCGCGCCGCGGTGGTCAGCTGCTCGTCGCGGCCGTCGAACAGGATGATGCAGCGCGCGTAGTCGTCCAGCGGCCCGGGCTCGGCGTCGTCGAGCAGGAACAGGGCCTGGGCCTCGTTGACGTTGTCCTGGCCCGCGGTGAGCAGCACCGGCTGGCGCGCCGCCTGGGGCTCGTCAGCCAGGCCGTGGGGCAGGAAGGCGTCGTCGCGATAGCTCCACAGCCAGCCGTCCAGGTGTTCGACCCGCTTCGGATCCGGCGTCCGCACCAGGGCCCGCCAGCCGCGGGCGAGGGTCTTCTGCAGCAGCTCCGGCAGGGCCTGGTCCAGCCCGGTGCGCTCCAGGTGATAGAACCACACCTCGCAGGCCGCGCTCATTGGGCCGTCTTGTCCTCATACTGATCGGCGACCAGACGGTTGAGCAGGCGGACGCCGAATCCGGTCGCACCCTCGGGCCGGGTCGGCCCGAACGACTTGTGATTCCAGGCCACCGGCGCGATGTCCAGGTGCGCCCAGGGCAGGTCCCCGACGAAGCGTTTCAGGAACAGGGCGGCGTTGATCGAGCTGCCCGGCCGGCCGGCGAGGTTCTTGGTGTCGGCGATCGTGCTGTCGATGTTCTTCTCGTAGCCGGCGTGCAGCGGCATGCGCCACAGCAGCTCCCCCTCGGCCGCCGAGGCCGCCAGCAGCTCTCCGGCGAACGGATCGGCGTTGACGAACATGCCGGCGAAGTCGTGACCGAGGGCGACGATGATGGCGCCGGTCAGGGTGGCGAGATCGACCATGGCGCGCGGCTTGAACCGGTCCTGGCAGTACCAGAGGGCGTCGGCGAGCACGAGGCGGCCTTCGGCGTCGGTATTGATCACCTCGATGGTCTGGCCGGACATCGAGGTCAGCACGTCGCCCGGACGGATGGCCTCGCCGCTCGGCATATTCTCGACCAGCCCCAGCACGCCCACGGCATTGACCTTGGCCTTGCGTCCCGCGAGGGCGTGCATCACCCCGGCCACGGCGGCGGCCCCGCCCATGTCGGTCTTCATTTCCTCCATGCCGTCGGCAGGCTTGATCGAGATGCCGCCGGTGTCGAAGCAGACCCCTTTGCCCACGAAGGCGATCGGCGGCGCATCGGGATCGGCCGCGCCCTTCCAGACCATGACGGCCAGGACGCTCTCGCGGGCGCTTCCCTGCCCCACCCCCAGCAGGGCGCCCATGCCCAGCTCGGCCATCTGGGCCTCGCCCAGCAGCTCGACCTCCAGGCCCAGCGCCTCCAGCATCTTCACCCGGCGGCCGAACTCTTCCGGGTAGAGGATGTTCGCCGGCTCAGACACCAGGTCCCGCGCGAAGGCGACGGCGTCCGCCAGGGCGGCGAGCGGCTCGTAGGCCGACAGGGCTGCGGCCGGATCGGCGCAGGCCACCCGCACCAGGGCGACCGACGGCTTCTTCTCCGGCGTCTCGCGGGTCCGGTAGCGGTCGAAGCGATAGGCGGCGATGCGCGCGCCATAGGCCGCGCGCGCGGCGAGGTCGTCGGGCAGGTCGTCGAGGCGCAGCTCGAGGGTCTGCACCCCGCTCATCCTGACCGCCAGATAGGCGCTGGCGCCGATGGCCTCGGCCGACAGGTCGTTCAGCCCGCCCTCGGGTCCGGCGCCCACCAGGACGACCCGGGAGGCATGCAGCCCGGCGGGCGCGATCAGATCGATCGTCTGGCCCTTGGCGCCGGTGAACCGACTGCCGGCGAAGGCGCGCGACAGGGCGCCGCCGCTCACGCCGTCCAGCGCCTCGCCCCCTCCGGTCAGGGTCGGACCTTCGAAGGCCGGCGCCGCGATCGCCGAGAGGGGTTCGCCCTCGACGGGCCCCCGGGACACGAACTCGATCTCCATACGCTCTCCTCAGGCCGGCCGCAGAGCGCGGCGCCGGCGCCCATCAATCCACAGAACACCACAGGCTCGTCCGCCGCGTTCTTGTCGGCGAATGACTAGCACGTGTAGAACATGGCGCGCCCGGCCAGGGGCCGCAACGCCGACCAAGCGGCCCCATGAGCCTCATCGTACGTTATCTCTTCCGTCAGCTGCTGACGCCGACCCTGTTGGCGCTCGCGGCCCTGACGGCGGTCGCCTTCCTCAGCCAGAGTCTCAGCGCTCTCGATCTGATCGTCGATCAGCGCCAGGGCTGGGGCGTCTTCCTGAAGGTGACGCTGCTGGCCCTCCCCAGCCTGGTCAGCCTGATTCTGCCGGTCGCGGTGTTCGTCGCGGCGGTCGTCTCGCTGAACCGGCTGCACACCGAGCATGAGATCGTCGTCTGTTTCGCCGGCGGCATGAGTCGATGGGACGTGATTTCCCCGGCTATCCGCATCGCCGCGGGCGCGGCCATGCTGTCGCTGATCCTGAATCTGTGGATCTCGCCACCGGCCTCCCAGGCGCTGAGGCGCGAGATCACCCTTGCCCGGGCCGACATCGCCTCCAGCCTGGTGCGGCCGGGGGAATTCACCGAACCGTCGCCGGGGCTCACCGTCTACGCCCAGAGCGTCAGCCCGGAAGGATCGTTGAAGAACCTGTTCGTGCACCAGCAGCGCGGCGCGGGATCGACCACCTACAACGCCAGGGCCGGCGAGATCACCAAGCGCAACGGGCGTCCGATGCTGCTGATGCGGCAGGGCTCGAGCCAGGAGCTCAGCGCTGCAGGCGTGCTGAATTTCCTCTCCTTCGACGAATATGCGCTGGACCTCTCCCCCTTCCTGTCGCGAGACGACGAGGTGCGGCTGAAGACCAGCGACCGCTACCTGCACGAACTGCTGTTCCCCGACCCCGCCCATCCGCTGGGCGGCCCCTATCAGCGCAAAATGGTCTCCGAGGCCCATTCGCGGATCGCCTCGCCGCTCTACAGCTTCTCCTTCATGGCCATCGCCCTCGCGGCGGTGATCGGCGGCCCGTTCAACCGCCTGGGCTACGGCGCGCGCATCGCCGCCGCCAGCGCCGCCGCCGCCGGAGTGCGCATCCTGGGCTTCGCGGTGCAGGCCATGGCCATCCATGCTGTCTGGCTGAACGCCGTCCAGTACCTGCTTCCCGTCATCGCCACGACGGCCGCGCTGGCGCTGCTGTTCCGCGGCCGCGCCTCCAGGCCCATCCGCCTGCGGTCGCGGCCGGCGCCCGCCTATGCGGGCGCGCGGGCATGAAGCTCGGGCTCGGACGGATCGAACGCTATGTGCTGGGCCACACCCTCGCCGGGATCGGCGCGGCGGCCGCCTTGCTGTCGGCGGTGGTGGTGCTGATCGATTTCGTCGACCTGTCCCGCACCCTCGGCGGCCGGGTCGACGTCAGCTTCCTGACCGAGCTTGGTCTGACCCTGCTGAAGTCGCCGTCGGTGATCCTGCAACTGGCGCCGTTCGTCTTCCTGTTCGGGGTGCTGGGCGCCTTTGTCGACCTCAACCGCAACAGCGAACTGATCGCCGTGCGCGCCCTGGGGGTCTCGGCGTGGCGGTTCATCCTGCCGGCCGCGGGCGCTGCCTTCGCCCTGGGTCTGGCGACCCTGGCCGTGCTCAACCCGCTGGCCGCCGTGATGAACTCGGCCTTCGAGAGCGTCCGCGCCCAGGTCAGCCCGCAGGACGGCGCCCGGGTCAGGACCATCTGGCTGCGCCAAGGGGATGCGCGCACCCAGGTGATCATCGGCGCGGCGTCGCGCACCGGCGTGGGCGGGGTGGCGCTCAAGGACGCCTCGCTGTTCGTCTACACCCTGGATGAGCACGGTGCGTTGGAGTTCTCGCGGCGCATCGAGGCGCAGAAGGCGCGCCTGATGAAGGGCTATTGGCTGCTCACCGGCGCCCGCGACGCGACGCCGGGCGCCAAGGCGACGCGCTATGCCTCGCTGTCGATCCCGTCGAACCTCGACGACCGGACGGCCCTGGAGCGTTATGCCTCGCCCCAGTCGATGTCGTTCTGGACCCTGCCCGGCGCCATCGAGCGAATCGAGGAGGCGGGATTCTCGGCGGTGAACTATCGGCTGAGGCTGCAGCAGCTGATGGCCGCGCCCCTGCTGTTCGCAGCGATGTCGATCCTGGCGGCGGCCTTTTCCCTGAGGCTGACCCGGCTGGGCGGATTGGCGGCTCTGGCCGGGACGGGCGTGGCCAGCGGATTCGTCTTCTTCTTTTTCAATCAGCTATGCGCTTCATTGGCGCAGGCGGAGGTGGTTCCGCCCTTTGCAGCGGCCTGGACTCCGCCGATTCTCGCGCTGCTGTCGGCCTTCACCCTGATCTTTTACACCGAAGACGGCTGAAGACGGCTAAGACACGCGCCGAGCATCGGCGTTCGGACCGCCTGCGAGGGGATTTATTGCGTTGATCGGTGAAGCCCAGCCCTTCGGCGAGGGAAGACGGCGTTGGCGGCTGCTGGCGGGCGCTGCGGCCGTCCTGTTATTGGCCGGCCAAGCGTCGGCCGAGACCGCGCCGGCCAAGTCCTCGCTCACCACCCCCGGTCCGGACGGACTGGACCAGCAGAGCTTCTATCTCGAAGCCGACGCCGTCTCGCAGAGCCAGGATTCCGACACGGCGACTGCGGAAGGCCATGTCCAGGTCCGTTATCGCGGCCGAACGCTCAGGGCGCAGTCCGTCGACTACAATTCCGACACCGGCGTAGTGATCGCCAAGGGCGACGTGGTCATCGTCAATCCGGACGGGACGGCCGAGTTCGCGCGCGAGCTGACCCTCGACAAGGACCTCAGCGCCGGCGTGGCGCTTGGCTTCTCCGCCCGCCTCAAAGACAACGTCAAGCTGGCCGCGGACTCGCTGATCCGGCGCAATCAGGACGTCACCGAGCTGAACCAGGCGATCTACACGCCGTGTGACATTTGCGCCAAGAACGGGAATCCCAAGGCGCCCACCTGGTCGATCAGCGCGTCCAAGGCGGTCGAGGATAAGAAGAAGCACATCGTCTACTACCGCAACGCGGTGATCCATGTGCTGGGCATACCGGTCTTCTACACCCCGGTGTTCTGGCACGCCGACGCCGACACCGTCGCGCGTTCGGGGTTGCTGGCGCCCCAGGTGATCATCTCCAAGAAGCGCGGAGTCTCCTACCAACAGCCTTATCTGCTGGTGCTTTCGCCCTGGCAGGACGTCGAGATCAGCCCGATCTTCAACACCAAGGTCAATCCGTTCCTCAACACCGACTGGCGCACCCGGTTCTACTCCGGGGCCATCGACGCGCGGCTCGGCTACACCTACGAGCGGGAGTTCGACAATTCCGGCAACGCGATACCCGGCTCCGCCCTGACCTCGCGCGGCTATGTCCTGGCCAACGGCGCGTTCGATCTCGACAGCAAGTGGAAATGGGGCTTCTCGGCCGAGCGGGTCACGGACGACCTGCTGTTCGACCGCTACGACATCCAGGGGGTCTATGAGCGGCGGGGCCTGTTCGAGACCGACTCGCGGCGGCTGCTGTCGCAGGTCTACGCCGTCCGAGAGGACCAGCAGTCCTATCTGTCGATCTCGGCGCTGGACTTCCAGGGCCTGCGGATCGGCGACGTCAACGCCCAGCTTCCCATTGTCGCGCCCCTGATCGAGGGCCGTTTCGAACCCGACCAGCCGATCCTGGGCGGGCGACTGAAGCTTTCGGGCAGCGCGGTAGTGCTCACCCGCGCCCAGTCCATGGTGGACACCAGCGAGCCGGGCGTCGACAGCCGCCGCGCCACCGCCGACGGCGACTGGAACCGGACCTTCACCCTGGCCAACGGGGTGCGCGTGCAGCCGTTCATCTCCGGCCGGTTCGACCTCTACAACGTCGCCAACCTGACCCCCGACCAGTCCGCCCAGACCTCCGGACGGGGTCAGGCCACGGCGGGCGTCGACCTGTCCTGGCCGTTTATCCGCCAGACCGAATCCTCGACCATCGTCCTCGAGCCCCTGGTGGAAGGGGCGATCTCGCCCAAGGCCTCGCCCAATCCCAAGATCCCCAACGGCGACAGCGTCGACTTCGTATTCGACGAGACCAACCTGTTCGATCCCAACCGTTCGCCGGGCTTCGACGTCTACGACAGCGGCGCCCGCCTGAACGTCGGCGGGCGGGCGACCATCGACTGGGGCGATGGGCGCGACGCACACGTCTTTGCGGGCCGCAGCTTCCGGTCCAGCAGCGACCTCACCATCCCGGCCTACAGCGGCTATTCCGGCACGGCTTCGGATTGGATCTTCGCCGCTTCGGCGGCCCCGTTCCGGGGATTGTCGCTCTATGGCCGGACCGAGGTGGACGGAGACAGTTTCGGCCTTCGCCGCCTCGAGCTTGGGGCCAATTACGCCCTGCCCTTCGTCCGCGGCTATGTGCGCTATCTGCACGACTACACCAACCCCACTGGACCGCTGCACGCGGTGGAGGGCAGCGCCGACGTCATGATCACCAAGCGCTGGGGAATCGTGGCCTATGGCCAGCGCGATCTGCAGCAGGGGGTCTGGGCCCGGCGCGACATCGGCATCGTCTATCAGGACGAATGCGCGCGCGTAGAGGTGGTCTATCACCACGAGGCGGCCTTCGTCCGCCTGGGCGGTCCGTCGAACTCGGTGCAGCTGCGCCTAACCCTCGCCACACTGGGGGAACAAGGATACAGGGACCAGGATGGGCGCTGAACGGCGCCCCGGGGATCGGGAAGGATTGGCATCATCTATGAGTCGGGTGCTTGGTTTGAATAGGTTCGCGGCGGCCCTTGCCGCTGTGGCCCTGGGACTTGCGTGGGCGGCGTCCAGCCCCGCGGCGGCCCAGGCCGACAGGCGCGTCCAGCCTGTGAGCGCGCCAACCCTGCCCGTGGCCACCGCGCCCCTGCCGCAGCTGAGTTCCGGCGTGGCGGCCCTGGTCAATGACGACGTCATCTCGACCTATGACCTGCGCCAGCGCGCGCTGCTGCTGATCGTGACCGCCGGCGTCCCGGCGACCCAGGAGAACCTGCCGCAGATCCAGCAGGAAGCCCTGCGCTCGCTGGTCGACGAGCACCTGCAGATGCAGGAGCTGCGCAGCATGGAGAAGAAGCAGAAGTTCGCCGTCGTCGCCGACGACGCTGAAATCGATCGCGCCTTGCAGCAGGTGGCCAGCGACAACACCAACAGCTTGAACGAGCTGAAGGTCCAGTTCGCCAAGGTCGGCCTCGAAATGCAGACCCTGCGCGACCAGATCCGCGTCCAGATCAGCTGGAACCGCATGATCACCGGCCTCTATGGCTCGCGCGTGCGCATCGGCGACGACCAGATCAACATGGCGCTGCAGCGGCTGAAGGCCAGCGCGTCGCGGCCGGAATATCTGGTCAGCGAGATCTTCATCGACGCCTCCCGCGCCGGCGGCCTGACCGAGGCGATGACCGGCGCCCGCCAGCTTATCACCCAGATCCAGAGCGGGGCGCCCTTCGGCCCGGTGGCGCGGCAGTTCTCCAGCGCTCCCACGGCCGCGAACAACGGCGACCGCGGCTGGGTGTCCTCGGCCGAGCTGGCGCCCGAGTTGGCGGCGGCCGTCGAGCAGATGCGGCCCGGCCAGGTTTCCGAACCGATCCAGGTCAGCGATGGGGTCTATATCGTTCAGCTTCGGGAAAAGCGTTCCGGCGGCGGCAAGCTCACCGTCGGCCTCAAGCAGGCCGCCATCCGCCTGCCGGCCGACGCCACCCAGGACCGGATCGATGCGGCGCACAAAGCCCTCGAGGACTTCAAGGCGGCCGGCGCCACCTGCGCCGACCTGGACGCCAAGGCGAAGGGCGCCGGCGATATCGTCGCCGGCGACCTCGGCGAATCCGACCTTACCGAGCTGTCCCCCGACTTCCGGACGCCGGCGGAGACGCTCGGCCTCAACCAGTTCAGCGAGCCGATCCGGACCCCGGTGGGCCTCCACCTGATCATGGTGTGCTCGCGACACGAGACTGCGGCCAAGCAGATGAACAAGGACGAGGTCGAGAACCGGCTCTACAACGAACAGCTGGCCATGCTCTCCCGCCGATATCTTCGCGATCTCAGGAATTCGGCGACCATCGAGACCCCGTGACCGGCCCCGCCCTCGCCGTCTCCATGGGCGACCCCGCCGGGGTCGGTCCCGAGATCATCGTCAAGGCGTGGCAGGCGCTTCGTGTGGACGGCCCCGCCTTCCTGGTGGTCGGGGACATGGACCTCTTGGCCTCCTCGTCCAACGGCGGCGGCGTGACGTTGCGCCGAATCGCCTCGCCGGACGAGGCGACGGCGATCTTCCCCAACGCCCTGCCCGTGCTCGACCTGCCGCTGCGGGCGCCCGTGGTGTCGGGCAAGCCATCGCCGGCCCACGCCCCGGCGGTGATCCGCTGGATCGAGACCGGCGCGGGTCTGGCCCTGTCGGGCGCGGTCAACATCATGACCGGTCCGCGCGCGGCCTGCGCACCGCCCTCGTCACCATCCACGAACCACTGGCCGCCGTTCCGGCCCTGCTCAGCACCGAGCGCATCGTCACGGTCGGCGCCGTCACCGCCGAGGCGCTGCAGCGGGATTTCGGCATCGCCAGACCCCGGCTCGCGGTCGCCGCGCTCAACCCCCACGCCGGGGAGAGCGGTGCGCTG
>FTFM01000305.1_pt1 | contig 9810 bp, 11 predicted proteins | sample 1640451 | NCBI WGS metagenome assembly FTFM01 (sample SAMEA3914814, study PRJEB12502) | metagenome | biome: forest; material: soil | place: USA | collected 2011-09-16 | depth 0.1 m | reverse complement strand
ACCCGCCTGCTCGATCGTGAGATCGCCGAGGGCCGCAACGATCCGCAGGAGCGTCAACTCTCGTTCCTGGTGAGCGCGTGAGCGAACGGGTTCTGGAAGGCCGGGTCGCCGTCGTCACGGGGGCCTCGCGGGGGATTGGCCGGGCCGCGGCGCTGGAGATCGCCCGCGCCGGCGCCCACGTCATCGCCGTGGCCCGCACCGAAGGCGGCCTGACCGAACTCGACGACGAAATCCGCGCCGCCACCGGCGCCTCGGCCACCCTTGTCCCCCTCGACCTGAAGGACGGGAACGGGATAGACCGGTTGGGCGCGGCCATCTACGAGCGCTGGGACAAACTCGACATCCTGGTGTCGGCCCACGGCGAACTCGGACTGATCACCCCCGTGGCCCATCTGGAGCCGCAGACCTGGGAGCGGGCGGTGGCGGTCAACATGACGGCCAATTTCCGCCTGTTGCGCTCGTTCGATCCGCTGCTCCGCCGCGCCCCTGCCGCGCGGGCGGTGTTCCTGACCAGCGGCGTGGCGCATGAGGCGCGCGCGTTCTGGGGCCCTTACGCCGCCACCAAGGCGGGGATGGAGCACCTGGTCCGCGTCTACGCCGACGAGGTCGCGCACACGCCCATCCGCATCGCCCTGCTCAATCCCGGGCCGACCCGCACACGGATGCGAGCCGCCGCCTTCCCCGGTGAGGATCCGGAGACGCTGCCGCCGCCGAGCGCCATCGCGCCACTGATCGTAGAGCTGGCGCGGCCCGACAAGGAGCCGCCGCCGGAGGTGGTCAGTTACCGCGCGTGGGCGGGCGTCGAGGCGCCGACTTCCTGAGTTTGTGCGTGGTCGGGATGCGCACCACCGGCCGCTTGCTGGCCCGCGCGGCTTTCGGCTTGATCTGCCCGGTCTTGGGCGCGCCCGGCTTGGCCGACTTGTGAGCCCCCACCTTGGTGGATTTCGGCCCGCCGGCTCTGTTCGGCCGCGAAGCGCTTGGCTTTGAGCCGGCCTTGCTGCCAGCCGACGGCGCCTTGCGCTTAGGCTTGGCGGCTTTGGCGATCGCCATGGCTTCGGCGTCGCCAGCCGCGATCGCGCCCTCGGCCGCCTTTGCCGCGGCCGCCCTGGCGACGACGGTCCGGGCCACCGGGAAGCGAATCCCTGCCTGTTTGCGCTGTCCCTCGGACTCTTCCGCGTACGGATTGCGGTTCGACTTCACGGTGATGCGGATCGGCACGCCGGGAAGGTCGAAGCTCTCGCGCAGGGAATTGATCAGATAGCGCCGGTAGCTCTCGGGCAGGTGCGCCGCCCGAGAGGCGAACAACACGAAGGTCGGCGGCCGACCTTTGAGCTGGGCCATGTATTTCGGCTTGATCCTATGCCCGCCCACGGCCGGCGGCGGGTGACGCTGCACCGCCATGGCCAGCCAGTCGTTGAGGTCCCGCGTCTTGACCTTGGTGGCCCAGTTGCGATGGGTCTCGAACACTGCCGGCATCAGCCGGTTCAAACCACGGCCCGTCTCGGCGGAGAGGGCTATCAGCGGCGTGCCCCGCACCTGCGGCAGCATCCGCTCGGCGGTTTCCTTCAGCTCGGCCAGCCGTTCCTGCGGGTTCTCCACCAGGTCCCACTTGGCCAGGCAGAACACCAGGCCCCGCCCTTCGCGCTCGACCAGGTCGGCGATCTGCAGGTCCTGGGTCTCGAAGGCGTTGGCGGCGTCCATCACCAGCACCACGATCTCGGCGAAGGTGACGGCGCGAATGGTGTCGGCGGTGGAGAGCTTTTCCAGGGTCTCCTGCACCCGCGCCTTGCGGCGCAGGCCTGCGGTGTCGACCAGCCGGACGGCGCGGCCGTCATAGGTCCAGTCGACCGGGATGGCGTCGCGGGTGATGCCCGCCTCGGGGCCGGTCAGCAGCCGTTCCTCGCCGATCAGCCGGTTGACCAGGGTGGACTTGCCGGCGTTGGGGCGACCGATGATGGCGATGCGGACGGGCTTGGTCGGATCGTCCGCCTCCTCCTCGTCGGTCTCGGCGTATTCCTCGGGGTCGGGCTCGTCGGCGAAGGCGCCGCCGGTGGCGGCCATCACGGCGTCATAGAGGTCCGACATGCCCTCGGCGTGCTGGGCCGAGATCGCCACCGGCTCGCCGAGGCCAAGGGCGAAGGCTTCGCCGATGCCCGCATCGCCCGCCCGGCCCTCGCACTTGTTGCAGACCATCACCACCGGCCCGTTCCGGCGGCGGACCAGGTCGGCGAAGATGCGGTCGAGGGGGGTGACGCCTTCGCGGGCGTCGATCACGAACAGGACCAGCTCGGCGTCCTCGATGGCCCGCTCGGTCTGGGCCCGCATACGCGCCTGCAGGCTCTCGTCGTCCACGTCCTCGAAGCCGGCGGTGTCGATCAGTTCCAGGTCGAGGTCGCCCAGCCGGCCCACGGCCACCCGCCGGTCGCGGGTCACGCCAGGGCGGTCATCGACGATCGCGAGTTGTCGCCCGGCCAGGCGGTTGAACAGGGTCGACTTGCCCACATTGGGGCGGCCGACGATGGCGAGCTTCAGCGGCACGGGCCGTCCTAACTGGTGGTGGTATGGGGCGTACCCGCTATCTTAGCGGATCGAGACCAGTTCCGCCTTATCCGTGATCGCATAGATGCGGCCGTTGGCGGCGACGGGGGTCAGCGTCGCCGCGCCGCCGATCTTCAAGGTCTTCAACACGGCCCCGTTCTTCGGGTTCAGCGCCAGCGCCTGGCCCTTGGAGGACACCACCACCAACTGATTGGAGGCTAGCACCGGCCCTGACCAGATAGAGCGCTTCTTTTTCTTCAGGCCCTTGTTAAGATCGACGATCCAATAGATCTGGCCGCTTTCCCGGGCGATGCAGATGACCTCGCCGGCTTGGCTGGTGACATAGACCACGTCGCCGGCGGCCCAGGGGCTGGTGATGGTGGTGATCGGCAGCGACCAGGCGCGCATGCCGTCGCGCAGGCCCACCGACACAAACACCCCGGCGTGGCTGCCGGCGAACACCTGGCCGCGATAGATGATCGGACGGCCGGGGATGTCGCGGATTTCCGACAGGGCGTTGTTGCGGCTGGAGAAGGACAGCACATCCATCCACAGGTCCGTGCCGTTGGCCGCCCGCAGCGCCACCAGCTCGCCCGAGGCGAAGGGCGTCACCAGCACCTCGCCCGACACCACCGGCGAGGACGCCGACAGGATACGGGCCGGTTCTTCCAGCGCCTGGTAGGTCCAGACGCTAGCGCCCGTGGCCACGTCATAGGCGGTAAGCAGGTTGCCCACGTCCACCGCGAACAGCCGCCCATCGGCCACCGTCGGCGCCGCATGGACCGGCGCCGGGGTGTCGACCCGCCACTTCACCGCGCCGGACGCCGCGTCGAGCGCCGCCACGAATCGGTAGCCGGAGGTCACGAACACCTGGCCGCCGGAAACGGCGAGGCCGCCGCCGTAGCCTTCACGGTCGCGGCCTTTGCGGGGCTGGAGGTTGGTGCGCCAGATCTCGTCACCGGAGTTGGCGTTGTAAGCGGTGACCGTGGCCCGGCCATCCATCACGTAGAGGCGGCCGCCGGCGATGACCGGCTCGGCGGTGATGTGCGACTGGCGGCTCTCGCCCGAACCGATCTTGCGGCGCCATTCGACCTGGAAGCCTGCGCCGGCCTGGACGTGGTCGACCACCTTGTCGACGGGGCCGGACGCCTGCGGCCATTCCGGCTGCGGCTGGGGCTCCGGCAGGGCGAAGTCGATCCCCTTCAGGGTCTTCGACGGCTCCATCTGCTGGTTGAGCGTCAGCACCGGAATTCGTTGGCCCGGATTGGCGTACTTCGGCTTGGACTTCATGAACGGGATGTGCGGCGTCTTGATGCCGGCGCAGGCGGAGGCGCCCATCGCCAGCACCACCACCACCGCCAAGCGCAGGAACAGACTGCGGCGGATCATGAAGGGGCTCCGGATTGGGGCGGCGCGCCTTCAGGCCCAGCTTGGGGCGGCGCGGACTGGACTTGGGGTATTGCGCCCGGGGGCGGGCCTGGAGGCGCGGGCGGCAACGCAGCGGCGGCCTTGGCCACTTTGACGACCGAACCGGCGGTGCCGGCGGCGATCAGGGCCCCGATCGCCTGAGCGCGGACACGCACATCCTCGGGCGCGTCGAGAGACAGGTCGAGGGCGTTCAGGTCGCTCTTGGCCTGGTCGATCTTGCCGGCGTTCAGGCGGGCGATGGCCAGGGCCTCGCGCGCCAGCGGGCGGTAGGGGCGTTTGTCGCCGGCCAGCGGCTCCAGCCGCTTCTCGATGTCGGCCAGGGGCGCGGTGTCGAGCAGGGCGAAGGCCGCCTTGAGCGCGGCCGCGTCGGCCAGCAACGGAGTCGGCGCGACCTTGGCCGCCTCGTCCAGCAGGGCCACGGCTTCGGTGGTCTTCTTGTCGTCGAGGCGCAACCCGGCCTGCTGCATCAGCGCCAGGGTCTTGTAAGCCGCGGGGCCAGAGCGGGCGACGTCGCCGAAGCCCTTGTCGGCCGCAGCCTTGTCGCCACGCGCTACCGCTTCGAGAGCGCTGTTATAGGTCTCCGACGCCTGGCCGGACCTCGCGTTACGCTGCGCCTGGAACCCCCAGATCGCCAAGGCGACGACCAGGGCGATCACGAGGACGCCGACAGCGATGGGCCAACCCTTGCGGAGGATGGTCTGGTAACGGGCCGAGCGAAGCTGCTCCTCGACCTCTTCAAAAACGTCGGCCACTTGGCTCCGGACTCCGATGCCTTGGGTGAAACGGCGGGCAACCTAACTGCTGCAAGGCCGCGCGGCAACGCGGCCCTCAGTCAATCGCCCAAGCTTAATTGCCCGCCTGCGGAAAGTAGGTTTCCGCCGCGGCTGGAAAACGGCGCGCGCGGACGTCTTCGGCATAGGCCCGCACGGCCTTGGATATCTCGCCTCTGAGGTCTGCATAGCGCCGTACGAACCGGGGCGTCCAGTCAAACAGGCCCAACATGTCGTCGGTGACCAGCACCTGACCATCGCAGCCGGCGGAGGCGCCGATGCCGATGGTCGGCACGGCGAGCTGCTCGGTGATCTGGCGGGCCAGGGCCTCGGCCACCCCTTCAACGACGACGGCGAAGGCGCCTGCGTCGGCGGTTGCTTCCGCTTCGGCCAGGATGCGGATCCGCTCGTCGGCGTCGCGCCCCTTGGCCTTGAAGCCGCCGTCCACCAGGGCCGATTGCGGGCGCAGGCCCACATGGCCCATCACCGGCACGCCCCGCTGGGTAAGGTAAGCGATGGTCTCGGCGATGGTCGGGCCGCTCTCCACCTTGACGGCCTGGGCCCCAGTCGCCTTCAGCACCCGCACCGCATTCTCATAGGCGACCTCGGCGCTGCCCTCGTAGGAGCCGAAGGGCATGTCCACCACCACCATGGCCCGGCGGCTGCCGCGCATGACCGCCTGGCCGTGCAGGATCATCATCTCCAGGGTGACGCCGACGGTGTTGGGCAGGCCGTGCAGCACCATCCCCACCGAATCGCCCACCAGCAGCACGTCGCACACCTCGTCGAGGATCTGCGCCACGGGGGTGGTGTAGGCGGTCAGGCAGACCAGCGGCTCCCCCCCCTTGCGGGCGGCGATGTCGGGCGCGGTCAGGCGGCGAACATCTTCTTGGCGCTGGGCGGACACGGGCTCGCGCCTCCTTGCCGAAACGGGGCCGGAAGCTAGGCGCGGAGGCCGGCCGGCGCAAGACGGCGAAAAATATGCGGCGTGCGTCGGATACCGTTCGCATCATCCGTCGTATGGAGGATCGCCGCTTTGGGAGGAGCCTTACAATGACGCATCGCATCACACAGCTCGCAGCCGCCTGCGCGCTAGCAGCCCTGGCGGCCTGTTCGCCCCCTGCGCCGAAAAACAACGTCGCGGCTGAGGCGCCCGCCGCGCCTGCGCCGGTCCCGGCCAAGGTCGATGCGCCGGCAGGCGCCTACACGCTCGACAAGGCGCACGCCAACATCGTGTTCCAAGTCAACCACATGGGCTTCTCGCATTACACGGCCCGTTTCGCCGACTTCGACGTCAAACTGCAGTTCGACCCGGCCAATCCCGCCGCCATGAAGGTGGAGGCGACCATCGATCCCAATTCGCTGGAGCTGCCGCACCCGCCCGCCGGCTTCCACAAGGAACTGGTCGGTCCGCACTGGCTCGATGCGGTTAAATTCCCCGCCATCACCTTCCATTCCACGGCCGTCGAGCCGACCGGACCGAAGACAGCGCGCGTGACCGGCGACTTCGCCCTGCATGGCGTCACCAAGCCGGTGGTTCTGGATGTAACCTTCAACGGCGGTTACCCCGGCCAGCCGATGGACCCTCACGCCCGCATCGGCTTCTCGGCCAAGGGCAGCTTCAAGCGCGCCGACTTCGGCATGGGCTTTGGCGTGCCCGCCCCGGGCTCGACCATGGGCGTCAGCGACGACGTGGACGTGATGATCGAAACCGAGCTCACCGGCCCGCCGCTGGCCGTCGCCGCCAAGCCCGCGCCATAACGGAGCAAGCCATGACCCCAGGTGGATTTTCCAAGGCCCGCCTCGCGCGAATGCACCACACCCTGGCCGACCACGTCGAGCGCGGCGCCCTACCCGGCCTCGTCGCCCTGCTGGACCGCAAGGGCGAGACCCGTGTCGACGCCATCGGGACCATGGACCTGGGCGGCTCGGTCCCGATGCGGCGCGACACCATCTTCCGCATCGCCTCGATGACCAAGCCGATCACCGCCGCGGCGGCCATGATCCTGGTCGAGGAATGCCGCCTGCGTCTGCATGACCCCGTGGACGATCTGCTGCCGGAACTGGCCAACCGCCGGGTGCTGAAGAGCCTCGAGAGCGCCATCGACGACACCGTCCCGGCCAATCGGCCGATCACCGTGCGCGACCTGCTCACTTTCCGCCTCGGCCTGGGCATGGTCATGGCCCCGCCGGGCAAATATCCGATCCAGGCAGCGATGGCGGAGGTGGGCCTGGCCCCTGGCCCGGTCGCCGCCGCTCTCACGCCGGATCAATGGATGGAGCGGGTCGGAAGCCTGCCGCTGATGTACCAGCCGGGCGAGCGCTGGCTCTACCACACCGGCTCGGATGTGCTGGGCGTGCTGATCGCCCGCGCCTCGGGTCAGCCGCTGGAAACCTTCCTGCGCGAACGCCTCTTCGAGCCCCTGGGCATGAAGGACACCGGCTTCCAGGTGCCGGCCGAAAAACTCAACCGGCTGCCGACCAGCTATTGGCGCGACCCGGCGAGCGGCGCGCTCAAGGTCTACGATGATCCGACCAAGAGCCACTTCGCCGAGCCGCCGCCCTTCCCATCCGGCGGCGGCGGCCTGGTGTCCACCGCCGACGACTATCTCGCGTTCAGCCGCATGATGCTGGGCAAGGGCAAGCTGGGGCGTGAGCGCGTCCTGTCGCGGCCGGCGGTGGAGCTGATGACGACCAATCACCTCACCCCGGCGCACAAGGTCGGTTCGGAGATGTTCTTCGCCCTCGACCGCGGCTGGGGCTTCGGGATGGCGGTGGTCACTGGCCGGGACACCATGTCGTCGACGCCTGGGCGATTCGGCTGGGACGGCGGGCTCGGCACCTCAGGCTATTCGGACCCGGCCGAGGACATGGTGGGCATATTGTTCACCCAGCGGAGCTTGGATTCCCCCCAACCGCCGCAGGTATTCGCTGACTTCTGGACTTCCGCCTACCAGGCCATCGACGACTGAGCAGGCGGCGCACCGGCCGTCGTTCAGACCGGCCGGCGCATCTCGATTACGCCCACGAATGTCGCCAGCACCGCCAGGACGGCGGCGGCAGCTGTGACGCCGCTCGGCATAAGCACAGCGACCATGGACGAGAGCATCGGCCCGGCCGCCACCAGCAGGCCGGTCGCCGCCACGCCGAGGCCAAACACCATGGTCAGGCGTGCTCGCATGTCTTGCCGCGCCTGTCGTTCCAGCACAGCCAGGCGGAAGGCGGGGTCGCGGGCGGGGGGATCGGTTTCCCGCAACAGGGCGGCGAGCCTTTGGTCTTCGGGGCTCATGAACGCTCTCCCAACGCTGACAACAGACGCGCCCGGCCGCGGGCCACATGCGATTTGACCGTCCCGAGGGAGAGGCCCAGGATTTCGGCCGCCTCGGCGTGCGAGAAATCCTGCGACAAACATAGGGCCACCGCCGCCCGCTGCTCAACCGGCAGTCCATCCAGGGCCTTGGCCAGGGCCAGCCGATCCTCGCCGCCCGCCGCGCCGGGACGCTCCAGCTCGGCGCGTTCGGCATATCCGCCGTCGCGGCGCAGCGCGCGGAAGAAGGAGCGTTGGGCGCTCTTGGCCTTGCGCCAGGCGATGCCGCACAGCCAAGTGCGCAGGCTGGAGTCGCCGCGCCAGGACGGCAGACGCGACCAGGCGGCCAAGAAAGTGTCCTGCGCCAGGTCGTCCGCGTCCGCCGGGTTGGAGACTAGCCGCCGCAGGAAGGCCCGCACCGCCTGCTGGTGCCGGTCGATCAGGGTCGAGAAGGCCGCCCTGGAGCCCTCGCGCGCGGCGGCGACCAGGGCGGCGTCCGCTTCATCGGTCATTCGCGCGGTTCGACGTCAGCCCCGAGACCAGGGCGCTGGCCGCGAGCGCGAACATGGCGAAGGAAATGATGCCGAAGCCGCTGAGGAAGGCTGCGCCCTTGCTCGGGTCGCCGTGGGCCGAGAAGAACGCCAACGCGCCGAAACCAATGGACAGCACCAGGAAGAAGACCATGCGCGACCACGGATTGCCCCGGCCCCTGCCACCAGACGTGCCCGCCCGGTTGAGCACGGCAAGGACACTCGCGGGCGGCTCGGTCCCTTTTTCGGCATAGATCTTCAGGACATCCAGCGCCCGCTTCTGGCGGCTGAACTCGCCCCAGACGGCCAGGGCCCCGATGCCCATCCCGAAGATGGGAAAGATGATCCAGAAGAACTCGCGAACCAGCAGCACCATGGGACGCCCCTTCAACGACGGCTCACGATGATCCGTCTTTGAAGCTTAGTCGCCACCCATCGCGCTATTGGATGCAGCGATTGCGAATTTCGAACCCGTCAGCCTGGGAATGCCGCCGCGTACTGATCCGGCTTGAAGCCCACCAGCAGCCGGCCGCCCAGGTCCAACACCGGCCGCTTGATCATTGACGGCTGAGCCAGCATCAGGGCGATGGCCTTGCCCTGGTCGAGGTTCTGTTTGTCGGCGTCGGGCAGCCCACGGAAGGTCGTGCCGGCGCGGTTCAGCAGCGTTTCCCAGCCCACCTGCCCGGCCCAGCCCTCGAGGGCGGTCTGTCCGATCCCTTCGGCCTTGTAGTCATGGAAGGCGTAGGCGACGCCGTGCGCTTCCAGCCAGGTGCGCGCCTTCTTCATCGTGTCGCAGTTCTTGATGCCGTAGATCGTCACGCCCATCGCGCACCCCGCCTCAATCGCCTTCCGTCAATAGTTCTGACGTACGGATTCGCAAAACGCCCTGCGACCGCTAAAAAGAGCACATGAGCCGTCCCCCCCTGCCGCCCTTCACCACCGAGACCGCCGCGCAGAAGGCCCGCCTGGCCGAAGACGCCTGGAACACCCGCGAGCCGGCACGCGTCGCCCTCGCCTACACGCCGGATAGCCAGTGGCGGAACCGGGCCGAATTCCTGACCGGCCGGATGGAAATCGAAGCCTTCCTGACCCGTAAATGGGCCAGGGAGCTGGACTACCGCCTGATCAAGGAGGTGTGGGCCTTCACCGGCGACCGCATCGCCGTCCGCTTCGCCTACGAATATCGCGATGACAGCGGCAACTGGTTCCGCGCCTACGGCAACGAGAACTGGGCCTT
>FTFM01000724.1_pt1 | contig 9830 bp, 8 predicted proteins | sample 1640451 | NCBI WGS metagenome assembly FTFM01 (sample SAMEA3914814, study PRJEB12502) | metagenome | biome: forest; material: soil | place: USA | collected 2011-09-16 | depth 0.1 m | reverse complement strand
GTGGCGGAGGGCGAGGCGATCACCCATCGCTGGCTGAACTCGGCCATCGCCACCGCCCAGAAGAAGGTCGAGGCGCGCAACTACGACATCCGCAAGAACCTGCTGAAATACGACGACGTCATCAACGACCAGCGCAAGGCCATCTTCGAGCAGCGCCAGGAGTTCATGGAGGCGACCGACCTCTCCGACATCGTCGCCGAGATGCGGCGCGAGACCGTCGGGGACTTGGTCAATCGCCACCTGCCGCCCAAGGCCTATGCCGAGCAGTGGGACGTCGAGGGCCTGGACGAACGGGTGAAGGAGCTGCTCGGCCTGGAGCTGCCGATCAAGGACTGGGCGGCCGAGGAAGGCATCGGCAACGAGGAGATCGAGCAGCGCGTGCTGCAGGCGGCCGACGCCCGCTTCGCCGAGCGCGAGGTGCAGATCACACCCGAGCACATGCGCGGGCTCGAGAAGAACATCGTGCTGCAGATGATGGACATGCAGTGGCGCGAGCACCTGATGCACCTCGACCACCTGCGCAACGTCATCGGTCTCAGAGGCTATGGCCAACGCGATCCGCTGAACGAGTACAAGACCGAGGCCTTCGCCCTGTTCGAGACCCTGCTGACCGACCTGCGCCAGGCGGTGACCAAGTGGCTGATGACCATCGAGGTCCGCTACGAGGAGCAGCCGCCGCTCGAGCCCTTGCCGCGCGGCGACCTTGTCGAGGTCCACATGAACCCGCTGACCGGCGAGAACGAAGTCGGCTCCGGCGGCGCGGTTGGCCTGCTCGACCCCAGCCAGCGACAGGCCCTGCCGATCGCCGCCCTCCCGGACGGCTGGGAGCGCAGCGGCCGCAACGCCCCCTGCCCCTGCGGCTCCGGCAAGAAGTTCAAGCACTGCCACGGCGCGCTGCTGTAGGCGGTTTGCTCGACCGCGCGTTGCATCCGGGCCGGTCCCACAGCTAAGCTCGCCTGGGGAACAGGGACGTCCGTAAGCCGGACGATCAAAGCGTGCGCATCATCTTGGGCCTGGCCGCAACGGCGGTGTTCTTCTGCGCCGTGCCGGCGAACGCCGCCTCGGCGCCGGGACACACCGATCCGGGCTGGTTGAAATCACCGACGCCGGAGGATCTGCGCGGCCTTTGGCCGGCGGAGGCCTGGAAGCAGCAGCTGGGCGGTCGTGTCGTGTTGGAGTGCGAGGTCGATCTCCAGGGGCTGGTCCAGGACTGCTCGGTGAAATCGGAGGACCCGCCGGGCATGGGATTCGGCAACGCTGCCCTGTCCCTTGCCCCCAAGTTCCTTTTCCGCCCGGCCACCGAGAGCGGTCGGCCCGTGACCTCCCGGGTGAACATTCCCGTGGGCTTCACCATGGAGGGAGGGCGGAGCTCCGCGCGCGAGCCGCAGCGACCTCCCATCGGCAGCCACATCCCCGGGAGCGCCGTCTACGATGAGTCGGTCGGACCGAACTACTACCTGACCGCCCATGTGCCGTGGGCAAAGGCCCCGAGCGAAGCTCAGCTGGCCGCCGCCTGGCCGGTCCAGGCAAAGCCCGACACGGCCTTCGGGCACGTCGTCCTGGCCTGTCAGTTCAACAAGTCAGGCGACCTGTCCGGCTGTCTCTCCGACGCGGAAACGCCAAAGGGACAGGGCTTCGGTCAGGCTGCCCGTTCGCTGGCCCCGCTGTTCCACATGGATCCCGCCGTGGTGAGCGGCGGAGACCTTCGGCGGCTGAAGGTCAATGTGGCCATCCACTTCACTGCGCCGAACCACCGGGAGGACAGGCGCCTGATCGACCACCCCGATTGGCTGACCACCGTCTCTCCGGGGGCCGAAGTGTTCCCGGCAGAGGCCGCCAAGGCCGGCCTGACCACCGGCCGCGCGGTGCTCGACTGCCTCGGCGACGCCAAAGGCGAGTTGACGGCGTGTCAGGTCGTCTCCGAGGAGCCTGCCGGGATGGGCTTCGGCGCGTCGGCCTTGAAGACCGCGACGGCAGTATCGATCAATCCCTGGACCACCACCGGGGAACCCGCGGACGGCGCCCACGTGGTCTTCGCGATCCGGATCAACAACAAGGAAGAGCCTGAGGACGCGGCGAAAGGCCCATAGGACGGACGAGCGTTCGGCGCCAGGGCGACTTACTTAGCGCGGCTGGCGCCCTTCCCCATGCGCACCGGCTGGGATAGCTCCACTGGATGGCCCGCTACGACTTCGCCTCCGACAACACCGCCGGCGCCGCGCCCGAGGCGCTGGAGGCGATGGTGCACTTCAACGAGGGTTTTACCTCCGGCTATGGGAGCGACCTGGTCACCCTCGAGGCTGCGGATCTGGTGCGCGAGCTGCTCGATGCGGACGCCGATGTGCGCTTCACCGCCTCGGGCACTGCCTCCAACGCGGTGGCGCTGGCGGCGCTCTGCCGGCCGTTCGAGTCGGTCGTGGCCCACGAGCACGCCCACGTCTGCACCGACGAGACCGGGGCGCCCGGCTTCTTCGGCCAAGGCCTGGGCCTGATCGGCCTGCCCGGCGCCTCGGGAAAGATCGATCCCGCCGCCCTGGCGCAGGCGCTGGAAGCGCCCGACGTCTCCTATCGCCAGTCGGCTGCGGCCCTGTCGCTGACCAACGCCACCGAGTACGGCACCGTCTATTCGGAGGGCGAGATCCGCGCCCTCACCGCTGCCACCAAGGCCAAGGGGCTGCCGGTGCACCTGGACGGCGCGCGCCTGGCCAACGCCGCCGCCTCGGGGCTGGACCTCAAGCGGCTCAAGGATCTGGACATCGACATTCTGATCGTCGGCGGGACCAAGGCCGGCATGCCGCCGACGGAGGCGGTGGTGCTGTTCGACAAGTCCCTATCCCGGCGCTTCGACGCGCGGCTGAAGCAGGCGGGCCAGCTGCCGTCCAAGGGCCGCTACCTCTCCGCGCCGTGGATCGGCATGCTGCGAAGCGGGGCCTGGACCGGCCGGGCGCGCCACGCCAACGCCATGGCCAGGAAGCTCGCCGCCTCGATGCCGTTCAAGGTCCGCCACCCCGTGGAGGCCAACGCGGTCTTCGTTGAGATGGACGACGCGGCGCTGGAGCGGCTGCGCGGGACCGGCTGGTTCGTCTACCGGTTCACCGACGGGACGGTGCGGTTCATGTGCTCCTGGGCCACCACGCCGGAGGCCGTCGAAGCCATCGGCGACGCCTTGAAGCGGATCGCCTGAGCTGGAGCGCCAGCCGATTGTCGGCTCCAGGCGTCCAGCAGCTCGTAATCGGCGGCGAAGCGCGACCTGACCGCCTCGCGGACCCCCGGATCGGCCATGGCCTCTTCGTGCAGCACCGAAGCCGCCGCCGACTGGTTCACCCGGGGCAGGATCGAGGCGTCCAGCGGCAGGCCGACCGCCCGAACGAAGGCGGCGAAGTCCCCTTCCAGGTGCTCCTGACGGATCAGACGGTCCGGCTCGCGGACAACGCCGTCGACGGTGACGAAGTCGGTGAGGGTGAGCATCCCCGGCAGCATGGCGAGGAAAGCCTTGCGGTTCCACCTGGCCGCGCCTGCCGTCTTGGCCCACCGGTTCGGTGAAAAATAGTGAGACACGGCGCGGCGCAGAGGATCACGAGCCGTCACGGCGATGCGCCACTCCGAGAGGTCACCGCCCAGTGCGTCGGAGTAGGCCTGCAAGGTCGCGTGCTTGTTCGGCGTCACCGGTCCGCGGACCCCGAACCTCTGCGTCCCGTCGCCCTGGCCGCCGGCGAACAGTTCGTCGTCCGAGTACGGCTGCAGCACGAGCTGCATGGAGTTCCCGCCCGTCTTGGGGACATGCAGGAAGATGAAGCGCCAGGCGGTGGAGATCACCGCCGCGCAGCCCCGCGCTCGCGCGCCGACGCACAGAAACCGAACATCGAGCCAGCCCAACCCCTGACCGCCGACGCCGAAGCGCCTGCCAGTCGCAGCTTGTCAGATTGGCGTAAGGTTTGAAACAGGCGGTATGGCCGCACCGCTGGAGCCGAGCGGCTTCAGCTCAGATCGCGGCCGATCGCCATGAACCGGTCGGCGCGCTGGCGGCGCAGCTCCTCGGGACCGAGGTTGGAGAGGCCCCTCAGCTCCTCCTCGAGCGCCTCGCCGACGGCGGCGATGGCCGCGTCGGGATCGGAGTGGGCGCCGCCCACCGGCTCCTCGATGATGCGGTCCACGATGCCGAAGCCGATCAGGTCGTCGGCCGTCATCTTCAAGGCTGCGGCGGCCTCACGCTTGCGCTCGGAGTCGCGCCACAGGATCGAGGCGCAGCCCTCCGGCGAGATCACCGAATAGATGGAGTAGCGCAGCATCAGCACCCGGTTGCCCGCCGCGATGGCGATGGCGCCGCCCGAGCCGCCCTCGCCGATGATGGTGGAGACCAGGGGCGCCCCCAGGGTCAGGCAACGCTCGGTCGAGCGGGCGATGGCCTCGGCCTGGCCGCGCTCCTCGGCGCCGATCCCGGGCCAGGCGCCGGCCGTATCCACGAAGGTGAGCACCGGCAGGCCGTACTGGTCGGCGAGGTCCATCAGCCTGACCGCCTTGCGGTAGCCTTCAGGATTGGCCATCCCGAAATTGTGCCGGGTGCGGGTGGCGGCGTCGTGACCCTTCTCCTGGCCGATCACCATGACCGGCTGGCCCCTGAAGCGGCCGAGCCCGCCGATGATCGCCTGGTCGTCGCCGAACTTGCGGTCGCCTTTGAGCTCGACGAACTGCTCGATCAGGGCGTCGAGATAGTCGACGAAATGCGGGCGCTCGGGATGGCGGGCGACCTCGGCCTTCTGCCACGGCGAGAGATTGGCGTAGGCCTCGCGGCGGAGGTCCTCAACCTGATCCTTCAGCGAGGCGATGTTGTCGTCCATGCCGCCCTGGCCGGCGGTATCCGCCAGGGTCTCGAGCTCCCCGAGCTTGGCTTCCAGCTCGGCGATGGGGCGCTCGAAATCGAGGTAATGGCGGGGAAGGACGGTCATTCCACAGAGCTTGCCGTTCGCGAAGGGCGGAGACTTAGGCGTGATCGTGGCCGGTCACAAGCTCGAGCCAGAGAAGGAACGCGTGAGGGTCCCGTTCGGCTCAGCTCTTGCGCGCCAGGGGGTGCTTGGTCTGCACAACCTCCCTCAAACGGTCCTCGGCGACATGGGTGTAGATCTGGGTGGTGGAGATGTCGGCGTGGCCGAGCAGGGTCTGCACCACGCGCAGGTCGGCCCCGCCTTCCAGCAGGTGGGTGGCGAAGGCGTGGCGCAGGACGTGGGGGCTGACGCGGGCCGGATCGATGCCGGCGTGGGCGGCCGCCTCGTCGAGTAGCTGGGCCAACCGGCGGGCGGTCAGCCGCCCCTCCGCCCCGCGTGAGGGGAACAGCCAAGGGTTGGCCTTCTGGCCCTTGGGCAGGAAGCCGGGCCGGAGTTGGAGATAGGCCTTCACCGCCCTCCGGGCGGCGTCGTTCAGCGGCGCCAGCCGCTCCTTGCCGCCCTTGCCCTTGACCATCAGATAGGCCGGATCGCGGGCCAGCGCGGCCAGCGGCAGGGCAAGGAGCTCGGACACCCGCAGCCCCGAGGCGTAGATCAGTTCGAGCATGCACTCGAGCCGCACGCCCTGCGCCCCGTCCCGGGCGCTGGCCGCGGCGATCAGGGCGGAAACCTCCTCGCGGCTCAGCACCTTGGGCAGGGGCCGCCCCTTCTTGGGCGCATCGACGCGCCGGGACGGATCGTCGGCCCGCCAGCCCTCGCCCAGCACGAACCGGTAGAACTGCCGCACGCAGGCGCGCCGCCTGGCCGCGGTCGAGGGCGAGAGCCCCCTGGCCCCAAGCTCGGCGAAATAGGCCTCCACATCCTCGGCCGAGGCGGAGCCCAGGTCCCGGCCGCGACGGGCGAGAAAGCCGGAGGCGTCCTCCAGATCCTTGCCGTAGGCGGTCAGGGTGTTGCGCGCCGCCGCCCGCTCGACCGCCATCATCTCCAGGAAGGCCTCGGCCCAGGCCGATCCGCTCATCTTGTCCTCTCGCCTTGAGAGAGGAGCTCCATCAAGGCCGGGCCTGCAGCGCGACCAGGCCCTCGATGGCGAAGGCGCGGGCGTCGGCGTCCAGGTGCGCCTGGCGCAGGGCGCGGACCATCAGCGCGCGCTCGGCGGCCGAGGGGCCTCGCGGGCCGGCCTCGACGCAGGAGCCGAGGACATAGAGGGCGGTGTCGCCGATGCGGCCCTGCTCGGCGGCCTCTTCCATCGCCAGGCGTCGGCCGGGCGGGACCTGCGCTGGGCCGAGGTCGGCGTCGGCCACGTCGAACCGGGACTGCGGTCCCAGCGGAACCAGGCCGCCCAGCAGGGCAAGCGCCCCGGCTGTGCGCGTGCGCAGCGGGCCGTTTGCGCCGCTGGCCAGCGGCCCCAGCGCCTGCAGCGCGACGGGATCGGGCGGGCTCGCGGCGACACCGATCAGGGCGTCGAGCACGGCCACGTCGGCGGGCGCGGGGCCGGCGCCCCCCTGGCCCACCTCGGCGCGCGCGGCGCGGGCGGACGCCACGTCGCCGACGGCCGCGGCGGCCATTGCGAACATGAAGGGCTGGCGCAGCACCGGCTTGGCGGCCATCAGCTGCCCGATGGCCGGCGCGACGAGCCGCGCCAGGGCCTGGAACTCGGCTCCGTCCCTTGAGCGCTTGAGGAGCGCGATGATCGCCGACTCCTTCAGCGTCAGATCGTTGGTCGAGGTCGCCACGGCCACCAGGGCCGCCTCTCCCATAGGTCCCGGAGCGTCGGGCGGCGGCAGGGCGGCGGGCGCGGGCGAGAGGGCGGCGTAGGCCTCCGGCACGGCGATGCCCAGGCGGGCGGCGCGCGCCGCCGCGGCGAGGCGCAGGGGCGGCGGCTGGCCCCCATCGCGGGCCACGGCCACGGCGATCGAGGCCGGCGCGGCAGCCAGGGCCGGAGCCCAGTCGAGGCCCAGCCGGCGGGAGATGGCGAAGTCGAGGGCGTCGTCCAGCGCAGGCTGGACGCCCGCGCCGCCGCCCCCGCCGAGCAGGGCGCCCATCAGCCGCTCGTAGTCCGGGTGATGCTCCTGCTGCTCCGCGAGCTCGAGGGTCAGCTGCGCCGGCGCGGCCTGGCCTGCCCGGGCCTGGCAGAAGGCCCTGAGCCGGAGCCAGAACGCGCCCTCGCGCCCCAGCACCAGCCCCTCGCCCACCGCACAGGCCTTGTCGTCCTGACCGGCGATCAGGGCCGCCTGGGCCGCCACGCGCGACATGGCGGTGAGCTGCGGCAGGTTGGACGCGCCGTCGGCGATGGAGCGCGCGGCGGCGATGTCGCCGAGCTGCAGCAGCGCCTCGGCCCGCGCCCCGGCGAGGTCGGGATCGTTGCCCGCCCCCTCCGGACCGCTGGCGCCCACCTCGAGCACGTGCCGGGCCAGCGCCGCAGCGGCGGGAGTCAAGGGATGGGAGGCGACCTCGGGAATCACCAGCTTGGCCAGGGTCCCGGAGGAGCCCTGCCAAAGGTCCGCGGGAAGGTCCGACGGGCCGCCGCGCACCGAGAACAGGTCGGGCGCGGCCAGGGGGGCGACCTGCACCTGCGCCGCCGCCGGCCCGCCGAGCCAGAGCGCCGCCGCCGCCAGCCAGACGCTGGTGCGGCTCGGCCTGCGGTTTGGCGCAGCAGCGCTCGATCGTGTAAAGGCGGGATCAGCCATGCAGGGGCTCCCAAAGACCAACAGCGCCGCTACCTTCCGGGCCGGGGCTCCATGCGCCCGCCCGCGCACAGACCGAAAGGCGCAAACATGACTCCCGACCCGTCCCCCGGCGCGCGCACCATAGCGCTTGTGGGGCTCATGGGCGTGGGCAAATCCACCATCGGGCGGCGGCTGGCGCAAGCGCTGGAGCTGCCTTTCCGCGACGCCGACCAGGAGATCGAGGCGGCGGCGGGCCGCTCGATCCCGGAGATCTTCGCCGAGCGCGGCGAGGCCGACTTCCGGGCCGGCGAGCGTCGCGTCATCGGCCGCCTGCTGCAGGAGCCGCGGCACGTGCTGGCCACCGGCGGCGGCGCCTTCATGGACCCGCAGACGCGCGAGCTGATGAAGCAGAGGGCGATCACCGTCTGGCTGAAGGCCGACATCGAGGTCCTGGTCCGCCGCGTCGGGCGCAAGACCACGCGCCCCCTGCTCGCGGGCAAGGACCCGAAGGCCGTGCTGCAGGAGCTGATGGAAAAGCGCTATCCGATCTACGGCCTGGCGGACATCACCATCCAGACCGACGACCGCCCGGCCAGCTCGGCGGTGGACGCCATCCTGTCGGCGCTGGGCGAGCCGCTCCAGCAGGCGGCGGGCTGATGCCGAGGATCGAGGTCGGGCTCGGGGAGCGGGCCTATCCGGTGCTGATCGGTCCGGGCCTGCTGCCGCAGGCGGGCGAGCTGCTCCGGCCGCTGCTGAAGCGCGCGCGCACCGCGGTGGTCACCGACGAGACCGTCGCCGCCGCCCACGGCCGGACCCTGCTCGGCAGCCTGGAGCGGGCGGGGATCGAGGCGCAGCTGATCGCCCTCCCCCCCGGCGAGGAGACCAAGAGCTTCGGACATCTGGCGGCGCTTTCGGACCGGCTGCTCGACCTGAAGCTGGACCGGGGAGACCTGATCGTCGCCTTCGGCGGCGGTGTGGTCGGCGACCTCGCCGGCTTCGCAGCGGCCATCTACAAGCGCGGCATCGGCTTCGTGCAGATCCCCACCACCCTGCTGGCGCAGGTGGACTCCTCGGTCGGCGGCAAGACCGCGATCGACACGCCCCAAGGCAAGAACCTGATCGGCGCCTTCCATCAGCCGCGGCTGGTGCTGGCCGACCTCGACGTGCTTGCCACCCTGCCCGACCGGCAGATGCGGGCCGGCTATGCCGAGGTGCTGAAATACGGCCTGCTCGGCGACTTCGACTTCTTCGAGTGGCTGGAAGCGAACGGCGGCCAGGCCCTGGCGCGCGAGCCGAGGGCCCTGGAACGGGCGGTCGCGCGTTCCGTGCAGATGAAGGCGGAGATCGTCGCCGCGGACGAGACCGAGACCACGGGGCGGCGCGCGCTACTGAATCTCGGCCACACCTTCGGCCATGCGCTGGAGGCCGAGACCGGCTTCGGCGAGGGCCTGCTCCACGGCGAGGGGGTGGCGCTGGGCTGCGCCATGGCTTTCCGCTTCTCCGCCCGGCTCGGGCTCTGCAGCGGCCAGGAGGCCGAGCGCGCCACCGCCGCGATCGCCGCCGCCGGCCTGCCGGCGCAGCTTCGGGACCTCGCCGCCGGCCCCTTCGCCTCGGACGCCCTCGTCGCCCACATGGCCCAGGACAAGAAAGCCGAAGGCGGCAAGCTCACCTTCATCCTGGCCAAGGGCATCGGCCAGGCCTTCGTCGCCAAGGACGTCGACCCTGGCGAGGTGCGGGCGTTCCTGATCGACGAGGGGGCACTAACATGACCGCGACCCTCGGCTTCGTCTTCCTCGGGATCCTGATCCTGCTGTCGGTCTCGGCCCTGTTCTCCGCGGCCGAAACGGCCCTGACCGCCGCCAGCCGCGGGCGGATGCACCAGCTCGAGAAGGACGGCGACAAGGCCGCCGGCCGGGTCAACCGGCTGCTCGGCGACCGCGAGAGCATGATCGGCGCTGTCCTGCTCGGCTACAACCTGATCAACATCCTGAGCTCGGCCCTGGCCACCGAGTTCATCGGCAAGGCGGTGCCCGGCGCCATGGGCGTGGTGATCGCCACCGCCGTCATGACCGTGCTGGTGCTGGTGTTCGTCGAGGTGCTGCCAAAGACCCTGGCCATCACCCATCCCGACGACGTGGCCCGCGGCCTCTCGGCCTTCGTGCTGTTCTTCGTCAAGCTGCTGGACCCGATCGTCGACGCCATCCAGTGGATCGTGCGCCGGACG
>FTFM01000736.1_pt1 | contig 9853 bp, 11 predicted proteins | sample 1640451 | NCBI WGS metagenome assembly FTFM01 (sample SAMEA3914814, study PRJEB12502) | metagenome | biome: forest; material: soil | place: USA | collected 2011-09-16 | depth 0.1 m | reverse complement strand
GGCACGGTGGATCGCCAGGAGAAGATCTCGCTGCAGGTCGCCGCGGTGGTCACCGGCGTCTTGCCCAACGGCAACATGATCATCCAGGGCAGCCAGGAGGTGAAGACCAACAACGAAATCCGCGACCTCACCGTCGCGGGGATCGTGCGGCCGCAGGACATCTCGGCGTCCAACACCATCCTGCACACCCAGATCGCCGAAGCCCGCATCTCCTACGGCGGCCGCGGCGACCTCAGCCGCGTCCAGAAGACCCCCGCCGCCCAGGCCCTGATGGAACAGTTCTCGCCGTTCTAGGCCTCGCCGGGAACCGCCGAGGCTCCAGACTCATTGGTTAGAGGAGGCGAGGGGTCGGTCATGACTTGGCGAGCGGTGCGGACGGCGACGGTGCTGGCGGCGAGCGGGCTGCTGCTCATCGCCTGCGGCCACGACCACACCAGCGCCAGCCTCGGCTCGGGCTTCGGCCTCTACTACAACGACCAGGGGCCGACCGTGTCGCTGGCTTACGGCCAGGCCAACAGCGACGACGTGGCCCTGATGCTCCAGTGCGCCAAGCATTCCGGCAAGGTCGACGTCAGCGACGCCGTCCGCGGCGCGGGCGGTCCGACGCTGCGGCTGGCATCGTCCGGCCGCACCAGCCAGCTGGCCGCCAGGCTGCAGACCGGCGAGAGCGACGCGCCGCTGATGCTGCTCGCCCACACCGACCTCGCCGACGGCGCCCTGCAGGGCTTTCGCCGGTCCGGACGGATCAACGTCGCCTATGGCTCGGTTCGCTATGGCCTGCAGGCCGCCGACGGCGAGCGCGCCGGCGTCGCCCAGTTCTTCTCGGCCTGCGCCAAGGCCTGATTTCGGGCCTTAGTGCGGCCCGTGCAGGAAACTTTCCACCAGACTGCCGCAGACCAGCCGCCAGCCGTCGACCAGCACGAAGAAGATCAGCTTGAACGGCAGGCTGATCACCACCGGCGGCAGCATCATCATCCCCATGCTCATCAGCACGCTCGCCACCACCAGGTCGATGACCAGGAACGGCACGAACAGCAGAAAGCCGATCTCGAACGATCGCTTCAGCTCCGAGATCATGAAGGCGGGGGTGACCACCTGCAGCGGCAGCTCGGCCTGGGTCTTCGGCTTGGGGATCTTGGACAGGCGCACGAACAGGCCGAGATCGTCGCGGTTCACCTGGCTCAGCATGAAGGCCTTCACCGGCTGGGCCGCCGCGCCGAACGCCTGGGGCAGCTCCATCTTGTGGTCGAGCAGCGGCTTGATCCCCTGGGAATAGGACGCCTGCAGCGTCGGCCCCATGATCAGGGCGGTGAGGAACAGCGCCAGGCTGACGAGGACGGCGTTGGGCGGCGACTGCTGCAGGCCGATGGCGGTGCGCAGCAGGCTCAGGACCACGATGATCCGCACGAACGACGTGGTCATGATCACGATCGACGGGGCCAGCGACAGCACCGTGAGCAGCCCGATCAGCTGGATCATCCGGTCGGTGAGGCCGGCGCCGGATCCCAGGTTGATGTTCAGCGACGGCGACGACGCGGCCGCCTGGGCCAGGGCGATGGCCGGGAACGCCAGCCCGGCCAGGGCCGAGAGCAGCGCCAGGATCGCGGCGCGGCGCACGTCCTCCTTGTGCACAGGCCAGGCCAGCCGCGCGAGGGTGCTGAGGATGCGGGGCATCAGTCGACGGTCTCCGACGCTGAGGTTGCGGCCTGGACGTCGCCCAGCAGCCGGCCCTCGCCGAGCAGGATCAGCCGCTCGCGCTGATCGCAGCGGACCAGGATCAGCCGCCGCTGCGGGTCCAGGATCAGGCTCTCGATCACCTGCATGCGCCGCTCCGACGCCGGCTTCAGGCGCAGCAGGCTGATCGGGCCAAAGCGGCGCATGGCCACCGTGGCCACGCCAACCAGACCCAGGGTCACCGCCAGGGCGGCGATCATGCGGGCGATCTCGACGAGGTTCATGCGCCCGTGTCTGCGCCCACCTCCTTAACGCTCGATTAACCATAAGGCTGGCGATCGAAAGACCTCGTTAACCCTGTTCGTTCACCCTTGGCCAAGATCCGGAACTGGCCGTCGGCCCATGAACCTCGAAGAAATCCCTCTCTTTTCAATGCTTAAGAGCCGGCTGGGGTATATCAGCCAGCGCGAGACCCTGATCGCGGCCAACGTGGCCAACGCCGATACGCCCGGCTACGCGCCCCGCGACCTGAAGCCCTTCACCCTGCCGGCCGGCATGTCCGACAGCTCGGGCGGCGGCGCGGCCGGGGGCGCCATGCCGATGATGCAGCCGACCCTGACCAACCCCGCCCACCTCAACGCCGCCGGCGCGACCGCTGGCGGAAGCGGCGGCTCCGCAGCCCAGTGGAAGGCGGTCACCGGCGCCGACTCCGAGACCACGCTCGACGGCAACAAGGTCGTCCTGGAAGACCAGATGGCCAAGATGACCGAGGCGCGCATGGACTACGAGGCGGCCATCGGCTTCTACCAGAAATCCATCGCCATGCTCCGCATGGCCGCCCGCGCTCCGGGCAAGTGAGGTCCTAGATCATGGCTGACGCCGTCACCGCGACCAGCACCATCCTCTCGATCGCCGCCTCGGCCATGCGCGCCCAGCAGGCCCGGATGCGGATAATTGCTGAGAACCTCGCAAATTCGGACTCGACCGCCAAGACCGCCGGCGCGGATCCCTATCGCCGCAAGGCGCCGGTGTTCCAGCCGATCACCGTCGACGGCGGCGGTCAGGGCGTGAAGATGGTCAGGGCCGAGCCCGACACCACCGATTTCAAGCTGGAATACCAGCCCGGGCACCCGGCCGCCGACAAGAACGGCTACGTCAAGCTGCCCAACGTCGACCCGCTGGTCGAGGCGATGGACATGCGCGAGGCCCAGCGGGCCTACGAAGCCAACCTGAACGTCGTGGAGACGGCGCGCACCATGCAGATGCGCACCCTCGACCTGCTCAAGCCATAGGCTGAACCATGATCTCACCCATGATCGCGGCGAAAGCCTATGCGGCGGCCCAATCGCAGGGGCTCGGCGGAATTGGCGGCGGACCTGATGCGGTCGGCGGCGCGGCCGGCGCGAGCTTCGGGGACATCCTCAAGGGGGTGATGAACGATACGGTCCAAGCCTCCCGGACCGCCGAGTCGAAGATCACCGCCGGCGTCCAGGGCAAGACCGATATGGTCGACGTGGTTACCGCGATCTCCTCGGCTGAGACGTCGTTGGAGACGGTCATGTCGATCCGCGACCAGGTGATCTCGGCCTATCAGGAAGTCATGCGGATGCAGATCTAGCGCCGCATCAGCCGCCGCGCGCCAGGCGCAGGAACTCCTCGCGGGTGCGGGGGTCGTCGCGCACCACGCCCAGCAGGCTTGAGGTGGTCAGCGAGCTGCCCGGCGAGTTCACGCCCCGGATGGTCATGCAGCTGTGTTCGGCCTCGATCAGCACGCCGACGCCCTGAGGCTTCAACACATCGTCGATGGCGTGCGCGACCTCGGCGGTGAGCTTTTCCTGAATCTGCAGACGGCGGGCGAAACCCCGCACCACCCGCGCCAGCTTGGAGATCCCCACCACCCGGTCGGTGGGCAGGTAGCCGACGTGGGCGCGGCCGATCACCGGCAACATGTGATGCTCGCAGAAGCTGACGAAGCGGATGTCCTTCAGCACCACCAGCTGGTCGTAGCCGCCGACCTCCTCGAACGTCCGCTCCAGGTATTCGCGCGGATCCACCTCGTAGCCGGCGAACATCTCGCGATAGGCGCGGGCCACGCGGCCGGGAGTGTCCTGCAAGCCCTCGCGCCCGGGATCGTCGCCGGCCCATCGGATCAGGGTGCGAATCGCCGCGTCGGCCTCGGCGGCGGAGGGGCGGTCGACGCTCGGGGCCTCCGGGGTTCCATCCAGCGGCGGCGGCGTGCCGGCGCGCAGGGCCCGTTCGGCGCGGTCGTAGTGGGTGCGGCGGTCGTGATCGTCCATGAGCCTTCCTACCGTAACCCTTTCGTTAACCATACGCTGGGCAATTTTCGCCTAGCAGAGCGAGCGCTTCTACGCGCGCGCGAGGCCAGCGACATCAAGCCGGCGCCCGGCGCCCCGAAGAGTGTAACTCCATGAACGGCTCCCAGGTTCTCGACGTCGGACGTGACGCGATCTGGCTCACCATCCAGCTGTGCGCCCCGATCCTCATGGTCGGGCTGGTCGTGGGCGTGGTCATCGGGCTGCTGCAGGCGCTGACCCAGGTGCAGGAAGCCACACTGATCTACGCGCCCAAGATCCTGGCGGTGTTCGTCACTCTCCTGATCACCCTGCCGTTGATGGGCTCTCTGATGGGCGGCTTCATGCAGCAGATCGCTCAGCGCATTTCGGGCATGTAGCGGAACCGTCCATGTCCTTCCTCGGCCTCCCAGCGCAGGTCTACGCCGCCGGCCTGGTGTTCCTGCGAGTCGGCGCCGTGGTGATGCTGCTGCCGGGCATCGGCGAAGCCTTCGTCCCCCCGCGCATCCGCCTGTCGATGGCGCTGTTGCTGTCGGTCTGCCTGGTCCCGATCGCCGCGCCGATGCTGCCCGCCGTCCCCGCGACCGTCGGCGAGATGGGCGGCCAGGTGCTCAAGGAGCTGATCATCGGACTGATGCTGGCGGGCTTCCTGCGCTTCACCCTGGCCGCCCTGTCGGTGGCCGGCGAGGTGGCCTCGATGCAGACGACGCTGGCCTTCGCCCAGACCGCCAATCCGATCCAGGCCCAGCCCGGCGCCGCCCTGTCCAGTTTCCTGACCCTGATGGGCGTGACGTTGATCTTCGCCACCAATCTGCATCACCTGTTCATCGCCGCTATCGCCCGGTCCTACACGTTGTTCGCGCCGGCCAAGCACGTGCTGACGCTTGATGCGGCGGGCGTCGCGGTGAAGGCGGCGTCCTCGATGTTCGCCCTCGGCATCCAGCTGGCGGCGCCGGTGATCGTCTTCTCCCTGGCGTTCAATATCGCGGCCGGGCTGGTCGGCCGGGTGATGCCGCAGTTTCAGGTGTTCTTCGCAGCGACCCCGTTGGCCCTGTTACTGGGGCTGTCGGTGTTCGCCCTGGGCATGGGTTCCGGTATGTTGATCTGGCTGGAGCGTTACCAGGAGTTCCTCGGGCAGTTCCTCTGAGGGCTCCACATGGCTGACGACACAGACCCATCCTCAAAGACAGAAGAGCCGACAGGCAAACGGCTAGACGAGGCTCGCAGCCGAGGCGAGGTCGGCAAGTCCACCGATCTGGCCTCATGGGCGTCGTTCGCCGGCACCGCCAGCGCCCTGGCCATCGCCGGCGGCTGGATGTGTCAAAACCTGGCGGCGCATCTGAAGCCGTTCCTGGAGCGCCCTGACTCGATCTCGCTGGACGCGGGGTCGGCGGCCAATGTGATGCGCATCGCCGCCCTGGCGGCCGTGCCGGCCCTGACCGTGGTCCTGGGGGCGGGCATGGTCACCGGCGTGTTCGGTCACGTCGTGCAACAGGGCTTCGTCTGGACCACCGAACGGCTGAAGCCGGACATGGACAAGGTCTCTCCGTTGTCCGGGTTCAAGCGGCTGTTCAATCTCGACGGCCTGGTGCAGTTCTTCAAGTCGGTGCTCAAGCTGGTGATCACCGGCGCCGTCGCCTGGTCGGTCCTCAAGCCGCACGCCCACGAGGTGCAGGATCTCTCGGCCTTGGACCCCGCGGCCATCCTGCCGTTCGCGGCGAAGCTTCTGAAGGCCCTGGTGTTCGCCGTCATCGCCCTTCTGGGGGTCGGCGCCGGACTGGACTGGGTCTGGCAGAAGCAGCGCTTCATGCAGAAGATGCGCATGAGCCGCGAGGAACTGAAGGAAGACTCCCGCCAGTCCGACGGTGACCCGCACGTCAAGGCGCGCCTGCGCCAGATCCGGGTGACCCGCGCCCGGCGGCGGATGATGCAGGCGGTTCCCAAGGCCACTGTGGTGGTGACCAACCCGACCCACTTCGCGGTCGCGCTCAGGTACGTGGCCGGCGAGACCGAAGCCCCTATCTGCGTCGCCAAGGGGATGGACCTAGTCGCCCTCAAGATCCGGGAAGTGGCCGAGGAGAACAACGTCCCGATCATCGAGGACCCGCCTCTGGCCCGCTCGCTTTTCGCCGCGATGGAGATCGACGACACCATCCCGCTGCTGCACTACGAGGCGGTGGCCAAGATCATCGGGTTCGTGATGGGCGCCGGACGCCGACGGGCGCGGCCCCATGCGCCTTAGGGACTTGCACGCCTTGCCGCTATCCTTGAGTCCACCGATTCGTGAGAGGTCCATCGGCTATGTCTGACGCCGCAGCGGCCAAGTCGAAGACGCGCCGCACGCCGACTGGCCTGGCGGGCGGATTGATGGGTCTTTTGCGTGCGCCGGAGCAAATCGACGAGCCGGGCCTGGCCTCCATGCTGGGCGCCCTCGCCGAGCCGGCCGCAGCCGTTTCGATGGAAGGCCGGGTGCTCCAGGCCAACGCGCCGTGGCGCGCGTCGATGAGCCGCTCGAACAAGCTGGCGGGAGGCGCCGCCCTCTACACCGCCTTCGCCTCCGCACGGCGGGCTGGCCGCGCCGAGGGGCGGCTGGTTGTGGCGGGAGCCGAACGGACCGCCCAGGTCTCGGTGCTCGACGACCGTTTGTTCCTGGTCCGCCTGGTCGATGCGCCGGCCATCGCGCCCCCAGGCCCTGCCGACGTAGGCAGGGGCCGGACCGAACGTCGATCCGCCGCCTCCAGGGGCGAGTCCGCGCCCTCGGGGACGATGGATGTCCTGGCCGCCGCTTCACCGTTCGGCGCGGCCCTGCTCGATGGCCCCGACCCGTTCTCCGCGCGCGTGGTCCAGGCCAATCCGGCGCTCCAAGTCATGGCCCATGGCAAGCGCCTGATCGGCCATTCCCTGGCGCACCTGATCGATCCGGTCTCGCGCGCCGACGCCGCCGCGCGTTTGGGCGCCCGCGGGGGCCCGGTGGAAGTGCGGCTGGTCGGCGAGCCGGCGCGCATCGCCCAGCTCTATCTGACCCACGCCGCCGACGGCGCGCTGATCGCCTACCTGGTGGACGTGTCCGAACAAAAGCAGTTGGAGCTGCAGCTGTCGCAGGCCCAGAAGATGCAGGCCATCGGCCAGCTGGCCGGCGGTGTGGCGCACGATTTCAACAACCTGCTGCAAGCCATCCAGTTCAGGCTGGACGAACTGCTCAACCGGCACCCGGTCGGTGATCCGTCCTACGAGGGGCTGAACGAAATCCGCCAGACGGCGGTCCGCGCGGCCGACCTGGTCAAGAAGCTCCTGACCTTCTCGCGCAAGCAGACGGTCCAGCGCGAGACCCTGGATCTCGGGGAAGTGCTCGGGGAGTTCGAGGTCCTGCTTCGCCGGCTGATGCGCGAAGACGTCAAGCTGACGACCGAATACGGCCGCAACCTGCCGCTGGTGCGCGCCGACAAGGCCCAGTTGGAGACCGCGGTGATGAACCTCACTGTCAACGCTCGTGACGCCATGCGCGGGCAAGGCGGTGGGGTGGTGCGCATCCGCACCGCGCGGGTCTCGCGCGCCGAGGCCCTGTCGCTGGGATATACGGCCGCGCCCGAAGGCGAGTTCGGCATGATCGAGGTGTCCGACACCGGCCCCGGCATCGCGCCAGAGGTGATGGCCAAGATCTTCGAGCCGTTCTTCACCACCAAGGCGCTGGGCGAGGGCACGGGCCTGGGGCTGTCCACCGTCTATGGCATCGTCAAGCAGGCCGACGGCTGGATCCACGCCGAGAGCAAGCCCGGCGAAGGCGCCATCTTCCGCATCTTCCTGCCGGTCCACACGCCGGTGGCGGTGCTCGATGCTCCGCCGGTGCAGCCCGCCCGTCCCAAGCCCAAGGCGCGCGACCTGTCAGGCGCCGGGCGCATCCTTTTCGTGGAGGACGAGGATGCTGTGCGCGGCGTCGCCTGCCGGCTGCTGCGCGCCCGCGGTTATGAGGTGATCGAGGCCTGCGACGGAGAGGAAGCACTCGAGCTGGCCCAGGCCAACGCCGGGACCATCGATCTGCTCATCTCCGATGTGATCATGCCCGGCCTGGACGGCCCCGGGCTGCTCAAGAAGGCGCGGCCCTATCTCGGCAACGCGCCTGTCATGTTCATCTCGGGATACGCCGAAGCCGAGTTCTCGGACATACTGGAAGGCGAGACAGGGGTGTCGTTCCTGGCCAAGCCAATCGACATCAAGTCCCTGGCCGAGAAGGTGAAGCAGCAGCTCGAAGGCGGCTAGTAGCGGTAGCTGGCGCTGACGCCGACCGTTCGGGGGCGGAAGGTCTTGGCCTCGAACAGCAAGGTGTTCTGATCCTGGTGGTTCAGGTCGAGCTGTGGGCGGCTGTCCAGAACGTTGTCCATGAACAGCGCGAGGTCGAGGCTGTTCAGCGCGGCGCCGGCGCGCAGCGAGACGAAGTGGGTGGCCGGATCATTGACCAGGCCGTGGTCTGGCGTGGCCGTCTGAGGATCCTCGGCGGGCGTCAGCCAGCTGTTGTGGCTGGCGAACTCGTAGTCGCCGCGCACGAAGGCGTCGTGGCCCCAGGCTGAGAAGTTGTATTGGGCACCAGCGGCCACCGTCCAAGGCGAACCGCCCAGGGCGTCGCCCTTGGCCACCAGGATCGGCGAGGCGGCGGCCGGGCCTGATTGCGTCGTCCTGGAATACCGCGCGTCGGTGTAACCGACCGCCAGCTCCAGCTGCAGCGCGCCGGTTAGGCGCCATTGCGCCTGGAAGTCGAAGCCCTTGCTGACGGCGGTCCCCAGGTTGGCGGTGTATTGGAAGCCGCAGGAATTCAGGTTGTTGGCCTGCTGGATGTTGTTCCATTTGACGTAGTAGGCGCTCGTGGCCAGCGACAGGCGGCGGTCGAACAGCCGGTTCTTGGAGCCGAGTTCGTAGCTCATCACCGAGTCGGAATTGAACGAGGCCGGGATGCCGGTCAGGCCCAGTGCGTCCAGGTCGGCCTGGCAGGCGGCCTGCTGGAAGGGCTGGTTGGCGCCGCCGATGCGGTAACCCTTGGCCACGGTGGCATAGAGCAGGGTGTTCGGATCGGCCTGATAGGACAGCCCCATCTTGGGCGTGATCGGGGTCTCGTCCTGTCGGCCGACGCCTCCGGTGGCGCCTAGATTTTGCGGCCCGTCGGCGCTGTTGGTGAAGTCGAAGTGGGTCCAGGCGTAGCGCAGGCCCGCGCTGAGCTTCAGCCTGTCGGTGATCTTGAAGGCGCCGTCGGCGAACAAGGCGATCTGCCGGTCGTGGCCCAGGGTGTTGTTGATGTAGTCGTCGCCGCCCGCGAGCAGATCCTCGCCCCAGGCGTCCATCATGCTCTCGCCGAACAGGTATTGGGTGAGGGCGGGCAGTTGCGGGTCGTTGATCTCCTCGATGCTGCGCTGGGTGTCGTAGCCGATGAACACGCCGGCGACCCAGGACAGCCGGGCGGCTGCATCGGACGACTGCAGGCGGAATTCCTGGCTGAAATTCTTCTGGACGTTGGTCACCGTGCTGCGGGCCACATAGCGCCCGAAACCCGGCAGATTGATCCCGGCCCCAAGCAGCAGCGGATTCGGCCCCGTCGCGCACGGCCCACAGGGATTGCCCAAGGCGTCCGTCCCGGCGCCGGTCAGCTGTTGCAGATAGGAGAGGTTGTAGAGCGTGCCGCTGTAGCCATTCACCTGCTCCGAGCGGTGGAGGTAGGAGGTGTTGGAGATCAAGTCGACGGCGCCGAAGTCGTATTCGATCTTCAGCGTGGGCAGATAAAAACGGTCCTTGTCGCCCATCCGGTCCGGCGTGCCGCTGCGCAGGACGCCGGCGGCGGGGGCCGAGATCGCGACCCAATAGCCGTCGTAATTGTGCTGACG
>FTFM01000758.1_pt1 | contig 9870 bp, 7 predicted proteins | sample 1640451 | NCBI WGS metagenome assembly FTFM01 (sample SAMEA3914814, study PRJEB12502) | metagenome | biome: forest; material: soil | place: USA | collected 2011-09-16 | depth 0.1 m | reverse complement strand
CCGAGCATCGCCAGGGCGGCAAGCTGCGCGCCAAGCATGGCCTGAAGCCGGGGACCCGGATCGTGCTCTACGAGGGCGTCATGGTGGACGGCCGCTGGCTGGAATACGTCGCCCAGTCCATTCTGCATCTGCCGCAGGACGTGACCCTGGTGATGATGGGCCAGGAGAAGCTGAAGTGGCGCTCGGTGCATGCCGAGCAGATCAAGGCGTCGCTCGCGACCGGCCGGCTCATCGTGGCCCCGCCGGTGCCGCACGACGACCTGCCCGACTACGTCACCGACGCCGACGTCGGGGTGATCATCTATGACGACACGGTGCGCAACAACGTGTTCTGCGAGCCGGGCAAGCTCTCCGACTACATCGCCGTGGGCGTGCCGGTCGTGGCCCCCAACTTCCCCACCATCGGCCCGGTGGTGCGCGACTACGACATCGGCCGCTGCTTCGACGGCCACTCGCCCGAGGCGATCGCCGCAACCATCCTCAGCGTCCTGGACCGGCCCAAGCGCGAGTGGGCCGCGGCGCTCGAACGCGCGTGTTCGGAATTGACTTGGGAGACCCAGGCGCCCAATTTGCTCGCTGCGGTGGGCGGGCAGACCGGCGATTTCAGCAGCTCCTCGTCGATCTAGAACCAGTGGCCCCTTCGCAAACCCCCTCCATGTCCCCCAGCGACTCCAAACGCCCGCGAATCTGCATCGCCACGACCATGGGCGGCTACGATCACGCGACCGTGATGGACCGCGCCCTGGTCGACACCCTGGAATTCCGCGGCTGCGAGGTCGAAGTCCTCCTCTGTAACAAAGGGGTGCCCACCTGCCAGATGATCAAGCTGGGGCCGACGCGGGCGATGCCCGAGGACCTCGCGGTCAAGAAGCCCATGGAATACTGCGACTTCTGCGTCCGTCGCGGCGAGCGGGCCTTCAAGGGCCTGGAGACCACCATCCACAGCATGGGCGACTACCTCACGCCCGCCGACATCGAGTTCGCCATCCGCACCTCGGAGTCGGTGCCGCTCGAGGAGATCCGTGACTTCCGCTGGTACGGCCTGCCGGTCGGCGACCACGCCTACGCCGGCGCCCTGCGCTACTTCGCCCGCGGCGACCTCGAGGGCGAGCCCTTCGGCGAGCAGATCCTGCGGGTCTATCTGGAGGCCGGGCTCCGTTCGATCGCGGCCATGCGCAAGCTGATCGAGCTGCGCCAGTTCGATATCCTGGTGGTCAACCACGGCATCTACGTGCCGCAGGGGATGATCTGCGAAGTCGCCCGGTCGATGGGCGTGCGCGTGGTCACCTACAACCCCGCCTACCGCAAGCAGACCTTCGTGTTCTCGCACAACGAGAGCTACCACTTCACCATGCTCGATGAGCCGGTGGAGGCCTGGACGGGCCTGGAGATGACGCCCCACCTGCGTGAGGAAACCCACGCCTATCTGAACAGCCGGCGGTTCGGGACCAACGACTGGATCTGGTTCCACGACGCGCCCAAGGAGGATATCGCGCCGGTGCTGCGCGAGGTCGGCTGCGATCCCGACAAGCCTTTCGTCGCCCTGCTCACCAGCGTGGTCTGGGACGCCCAGCTCCACTACCAGTCCACCGCCTTCCCCAACATGCTCGACTGGCTGAAACAGACGGTCGCCTACTGGGGAACCCGCACCGACGACCTGCAGCTGGTGATCCGCGTCCACCCGGCCGAGATCCGCGGCGGGGTGCCGTCGCGGCAGAGGGTGGTGGAAGAGCTGACCGCGGCCTTCCCGACCCTGCCGCGCAACGTGTTCATCCTGGGGCCCGAGAACCAGGCTTCGACCTACGCCCTGTGCGAGAACGCCAATTCGGTGATCATCTTCAACACCAAGGCCGGGGTCGAGATGTCGGCCATGGGCCTGCCGGTGATCGTGGCCGGCGAGGCGTGGGTGCGCGGCAAGGGCTTCACCATCGACGCCATGAGCCCCGACCACTACTTCGAGATCATGCAGTCGCTGCCGCTCAAGCGGGGTATGACGGACGAGCAAAAGGCCCGCGCGGAGGCGTACGCCTACCACTTCTTCTTCAGGCGGATGATCCCGCTGCCGTTCATCCACCTTCAGGAGTCCGGCCACTTCAAGACCGACATCCAGTCCCGCAAGGAACTCGCCCGGGGCCGGTTTCCGGGGCTCGATGTAATATGCGACGGCATTCTTGAGGGGACGCCCTTCATCTATCCCGCCGAGAGCCTGGAAAACCCGTTTCCCGGCGAACGCGCGCCCGCCAAAGAGGTCGCCTGATTCCTGTCATGACGAGCCGGCCGGTGAAGAAGGTGCTCCACGTCCTCGGGGACAAGTCGTGGAAGCCGCAATACAAATACCTGGGTAGCACCAAGGACATCGTCGGGCGCCGCGACTATTTCGAGTCGCGAGGCATCGAGTGCGTCGAGCTGTTGGTGAAGGGCCGGCAGGACATCTATTGCCTGGCGGACCTCCAGGCCATGGACCTCAGCGACATCGACGCCGTGCTGATGGAGCACCCGCGCTATCCCAAGGCGATGCGCTATCTGCGGCAGACCCATCCGCACATCGTCCAGATGATCCGGGGGCACAACGCCGAGCTGATCCACCAGGTCCACACCTCCTTCGCTTACATGAAGTCAGGGCTGGCCGGGTTCCGCTGGCGGTTCAAGCGGGCGCGGATGTCCGCGCGCTTTGCACTGGAACGGCTGGCCTTCGACGTGGCCTGCGGTCGCCAGGCCGATTACGTCCTGGCCATCGCCGACTGGGAGGCCGAGCACTACTGGCCGCGGATCGTTCCGGCCCGGAAGGTCCTGACCTGTCCCTATTTTCTTCCGGAGTCCTACCTTGAGCCCCAGGCGACGAAGCCCAAGGTTCATCGGGTGATCTGCGCCATGTCGGCCGACTGGAGCCCGCTTGCCCACGACGCGGCCAAGGTGCTGGTGGGGCTTGTCGAGCGGGCCACGCCCGATCAGCTCGGCGGCTGGAAATTCATGGTCACCGGCGACCTTGGCAAACACAAGCCCAACTACAAGGCCATGGAGGCCAGCGGGCGCGTGATGGTCACCGGCAATCTGGCCAACCCGTTCGAGAAGACCAAGCAGGCCCGTGTGCTCGCACACCTGTCCAATCTCGGCATGGGCTTCAAGACCAAGCTTTTAGACTTCGTCCACTACGGTGGCTGGGTGATGATGCCACGCAAGCTCTATGAGCGACAGCCTGAGGAAATCCGCCCCTTCTGCATCGTGGTGGACCCGGTCACGCCCGAAGGCCTTTCCAAGGCGCTCATCGCCGCCAAGAAGCCCTGGCCCGATCCCAAAGACGTCAACGACAAACTGCGTGAACGCGCCTTTTCGGCTATGGACAAAGCGTTCGGCCTCGCTTGATCGGGGACCAAGCGTTGAGAGATCCATGCGGGCACTGGCCTTAGTCGAGCACGTTGATCGAGAGCTGGACTTGGTGTGCCTGCTCAAGCTCCTGCTCAAGCGTCGTCACGGCATCGATCTGGAGGTAGTCAACTTCTACGCCGACGCGCCCTTGACCCTGGCCGGTCCGGCGCCGCGCGTGGTGCTCACCCCGTTCTTCTACGCGGTCGAGGACATGGTCATGCAGGACTATGTCCGCACCTGGCCCGACACCCGCTTCCTCAACCTGGCCTGGGAACAGGTGTTCTATCCCTCCCACCAGGCGATCAAGGCGCCTCGCGACAAGTTCACCCGCAAGAAGGTCACCCATCTGGCCTGGAGCCAGACCTTCGCCGACTACCTGGGCGCCAACGGCGTCGTCCCCGAGCGGGTCCGCCGGGTCGGGCACGCCCTCTATCGTCTCTATGGCGAGCCCTATCAGCGCTATTTCGAATCCCGCGCGTCGCTGGCGCGTGAGTTCGCCCTCAACCCGAACAAGCGCTGGGTGTTCGTGCCCGAGAACTACCGCTGGGCCTTTTTCACCGACGCCAAGCTGCGCAAGCTCGGCCGCCGTGGCGTGGAGCAGGACGAACTGTTCCACATGCGCGACTTCTGCCGTCATTCGTTGAACCTGCTGATGCTGTGGTGCGACGCCCTGGCCCGGCGTGACGACGTGGAGGTCATTTTCCGGCCCAGGCCTGCGACCAGCGTCGAGGAGATCACGCGGTTCTCCGCCCAGGTCTTCGGCGGCCGCGCGCCGGCATTCGGCATGATCAAGGGCCGCTCGGCGCGTGACTGGGTCATCGCCTCGGATGTGGTCACTTCGTCCTACAGCACGGTCCTGATCGAGGGCGCGCTTGCGGGAAAGACCCTGGTGCGGATCGCCCCTGAGCCGATCCCGGATGGATTGCGCTACGACTGGTGCGATCTGGTGCCACCTGTCGCCAGCGAGGCCGAATTCCTGGCCGCCTGCCTGCGCGACGACCAGGCCACGAGCGCCATGCCGCTTCGCGACTGGGCCGAGGCGACTTTCTTCGCCGACGGGGATCCGGTCGAGCGTGTGGTCGAGACCATCGCGGCCGAGGTGAAGTCCGCTTACGGACAATCGGCCCCGCCTCGGGCCGATCGCAGCGCCGCCAGCGCCTTGCCGCTCTGGCTGCGAGCGGTGGCGCCGGCGGTGAGCCCAGGAACCAGACACGATCTGTTCGCCGCCCACGCGCCCGGCTATTTCTTCAATCGCGGCACCCACGAGAAGGATCTGTTCGACGGCGCTGAAATCCGCCGTCGTGTGGCTCACTGGTCCAGGAGCCTGCGGGCCTAGTATCAGCCGCCGCGCTTGCGGAAAGCCAGGAACATGAAGGTGTAGTCCCGGTCCGTCCGGTCCCAGTGGATGGCCTTGTCCTTGGTTTGCAGCTGCAGCGGCTCGCAAAGATCGAGACCCGCGGCCGCGGCGTCCGCAACGAAGCTCTCGATATCCGGCGGCGTCAGGATCTTCATCTCGGGTGCGTCGACGCCGTAGGGGTAGATGCCCGAGCAGTCGATGTACTCCGCCCAATAGTCGGTGGAGATCAGCAACAGCCCGCCGGGTCGCAGGATTCGGCTCATCTCCCTGGCGAACGGACCCAGCGGCACGCCGTGCTCGATCACCGAGATGCAGGTCACCGCCTGGAAGAACGCGTCCTCATAGTTGGTGCCGGTCAGTTCCTGCGCGCTGCACTTGATGCCCAGCGCCGCATAGGCTGGCTTGACCACGGTCGGCTTCAGGTCGCAGCCGTAGAGATTCCGATATCCCAATTGGTGCAGCCAGCGCGGCGCCACCACCCGCACGCCGGTGCCGGCGTCGAGGATGGGACCCTCCAGGTCGCCCATGGCGGCGATGTAGGCGATGCACTTGAAGGTGTCCCAATTCTTCTGGGCGTCGTGGTGGCTCGGCAGGCCGGCGCACTCGACCACGGCGGTGGCGGCGTCGCACTCGATCTTGTCCTGCAGGGGCCGGCATTCGCGCAGACGGGCGAGGTAATCCACAGTGGCGTTGGTCAGTGCGGCGTCCATAAAGCGGCGACCTCTCGAAACCTGCAACTCGAACGCGCCGCTAACATGGCGGGCCCGGCGCGCCAAGGGCCGCGCAGGCGTGAAGCCCGGGTCCGTTTGGCGTCCTGCTGGCGCCTCGGTCCTGGCGTCGCCATATCTGCGGCGACATGCCCCGTGCAAGCTTGACTCTCATACACGTCATGGGAGAAAAGCGCGTTCGCTTTTTGTTCGGGGCGGATGGAGCCAGTCGAGTTCTGTTGCGTTCTGACCCCGGGGTGGGTCAGCCGGATGGCGGCGTTGACCGATCCGCAGGGTTCGGTTCAGGGCGAAGCGGGAGCGATCCATGATCCCAGTCACTGCTGCATTGACGGACGGTGCGTCGCGCCTTGTCGACGTCGATCGCCTCGCTTGGCAGGACCGGTTCACGGCGGTGCGGGGCGAAAGCCTGCGCCTTGCCTCGCCGCTTTCGGCCGAAGACCAGCAGATCCAGTCGATGCCCGACGTCAGCCCCACCAAGTGGCATCTGGCGCACGTCACCTGGTTCTTCGAAACCTTCCTGTTGCGGCCATGGCTTGAGGGATACTCGCCCCTGGACGAGCGGTTCGCCTATCTCTTCAACTCCTACTACGAGCAGGTCGGTGAACGGCATCCGCGGCCTGAACGCGGGCTCCTGTCGCGGCCGTCCCTGGACGAGGTGCTTGCCTATCGGCGCCATGTGGACGTGGCTATCCAGCGCCTCATCGCCGACGCCTCGGCCGCCGACTGGACCCGCATCGAGCCGCTGATCGAGTTGGGTCTGCATCACGAGCAGCAGCATCAGGAGCTGATCCTGATGGACATCAAGCACGTCTTCTCCACCAACCCGCTGTCCCCGGCCTATCTGCCGCCGGTCGAGACGGAGGCCGCGCAGAGCGATCTCCAACCGGCAGTGGCCCTTGAATGGCATGACTTCGACGGCGGACTCTGCGAGATCGGCCATGACGGCCAGGGCTTTGCTTTCGACAACGAAGGGCCCCGCCACAAGGTCTGGCTTGAGCCTTTTCAACTGGCCAACCGGCTGAGCACTTGTGGCGAATATCTCGCCTTTATCGATGATGGCGGCTACGCCCGGCCGGAGCTGTGGTTGTCGGACGGCTGGGCGGCGGTGCAGCGCGAGGGCTGGACCGCGCCGCTCTACTGGCGCCGTGACGACGACGGCGGCTGGACGATCTTCACCCTGTCGGGGCCGCGCCCGCTCGATCCGGCCGAGCCGGTGAGCCATCTCAGCTACTACGAGGCGGACGCCCTGGCGCGTTGGGCCGACGCCCGCCTGCCCACCGAAGCGGAATGGGAGGCCGCCGCCCAATGGCTTCGTCCGTGTGAGGGCAATGTGGCCGGCAGCGGCGTCTTCCATCCACAGGCCGCCAAAGGGTCCGGCATGCAGCAGATTATCGGTGACCTGTGGGAGTGGACCATGAGCCCCTATGTCGCCTACCCGCGCTATCGGCCGCCCGAGGGCGCCGTCGGCGAGTACAACGGCAAGTTCATGTCCGGCCAGATGGTGCTGCGAGGCGCCGCCGCCGTCACGCCCACGGGCCACGCACGGCCGACCTACCGCAACTTCTTTCCGCCCGCCGCGCGCTGGGCTTTCTCCGGCGTAAGGCTGGCCTGCGATGCTTGATCTTGCCGCCACCGCCGCAGCGCCGCGCATTGCCTTCCACGACCACGGCGCCGAGGAAGAGAGCTTCCGGGACGCCGCGCTCGTCGGCCTGTCCCGCGCCGACAAAGCGATCCCCTGCCGTTTCCTCTACGATGAGGCCGGATCGGCGCTGTTCGATCTGATCTGCGAGCTGCCCGAATATTATCCGACCCGAACCGAGATGGGGATTCTGCGCGCCGCCGCCCCGGAAATCGCCCGGCTCGTCGGCCCGCACGCCCAGCTCATCGAACTCGGCTCAGGCTCCAGCGTCAAAGTCCGCCTGCTGCTCGACGCCATGACGGCGCCGGCGGCCTATATCGCCGTCGATGTCTCGCGCGAACACCTGAGGCGCGCCGCCGAAGCCCTGGCCGCGGAGATTCCGGATGTGCATGTCGCTGCGGTCTGCGCCGACTACATGGTCGATTTCCCGCTGCCGGATTTGCCGCCGCGGGGCCGGCGCACGGCCTTCTTCCCGGGCTCGACGATCGGCAATCTGGAACCGGACGAGGCGCGGGCGTTCCTTCAGCTCTGGGCGCGCCGGCTGGGGCCGGGCGCCGCCATGATCGTCGGGGTGGACTTGAGGAAGGACGCCGGCGTCCTTAACGCCGCATATGACGACGCCCAGGGGGTAACCGCCGCCTTCAGTCGCAATCTGCTCACGCGCGCCAACCGTGAACTGGAAGCCGACTTTCCGGTGGACCGTTTCGTCCACGAGGCCCGTTACGACGAAGCATCGGGCCGGATCGAAATCCATCTTCGCAGCCTCGATGGCGCGACCGTGCGCGTGGCGGGCCAGGACTTCGCCTTCACCGCCGGTGAGCGCATCCACGTCGAGCACTCCTACAAGTACAGCATCGGGCAGTTCCAGGATCTGGCGGCGCGGTGCGGCTTTCAGGCGGCCGCGGTGTTCACAGATCCGGACGCCTTGTTCAGCGTGCACTACCTGACCACGCCAGACGCCTGAACGCCCGGGCCCGAAGTGTTCAAGGCGTGCTGGTCGTCTCCAGCGGCCCTAGAATGCCGTCCAGAAGGTCTGCGTCGATCCGCTCGCGGTAGATTTGCGGTAACTGGGTCAGTCCCCAGCGGGCGTTATAAGTCAGCGTCTCGGCGATGCCGGCCTCCAGTCGCGCCAGCATGTCTTCTTCCATCGCACACAGCCGGGCCACCTCGCTGTAGACAAGGTCAAATCGCTTTCGTGGGTCGAGTTCTTCGTCATAGGATTCGTCGAAGAAGCCTTCGAACGTCCGGAACCCGAAGCTCTTGATCAATTTGAGCGAGCCCGGATTTCCAAGCACGATCACGGGATGGAAGTTCACCAGAGCCTTGAAGGGCTTTTCGGTGATCCGCGCCGGCCTGTCCCTCATCTCGGTCTCCGGGACGATCGTGAACCACGATCTGGCGTATTCATCCCCTAGCGAGTCGCCGAACGGAATGTTTCGGAATCGCCGTCCGCTTTCGGCGTAGTCGAGCTCGCCGAACATCACGTGACCCATGGCGTCCAGTTCGTCCAAACCGGGCGCGACCTCGCGGAAGATGTCGCGGAATCCCGGCAGCGCGAGGATCTGCTTCCTCAGTTTCCTGACCGGGTTGGGCGAATCCGGCTTGGCGTATTCAAACCCACCGAATGAGATGAAGCCCTCGTCCCACAGGCCCTCGTGCATCAGTTTCAACAGGAACAGCACCTTGGCGGGCCGAGCGGTGAGATTGAGCGATATGAACCGGCGCTCGCGTCGCGATGACCTCCGCTCGAACGCCTCGCGCCTGGCTTCGAACAGGCCGTCGCCGTCCGCCGGCCGTTCGGTCAGGAATCGCCGGATCCAGTAGTCGTAGTTGAGCACCTGCATGGGTTCGGTGTGGTCGACGCTGGCGCAGAAACGGAGGTAGTCCTCGCGATAGCCCCGGTCCTGGGTCAGGTATGAGCAGACCGACGGCGACACCCCCAGGCCCTGAACCAAGCCGTGCAGCATCTCCGTCGTTTCCGGATAGTGCTGGTGGCCTTCGCTGGAGGAATCGAAGACCACGACAGCTTGACGCGCCGCCGCGCGGGCCCAGATCGCGGCCGGTATCCCCGCCGCTATTTCGACGACGTCCTGGTGCTGGCCACAGGGCAACACAATCACGTCCGGCTCGACGCGATGGGCCACTGAGAGGTGATGAAGCTGGACCGGTCTGCCGCCCAGGCCCTCGAAGATATGTCTCCCAGGCCCCGCCACAAGAACCCGGACGTGGTCAAGTCGCGCCATGAGCCTTGGCTATCCCCTGAAACGGCGCCGTCAAGCCGGTTTCCGGGTAGGCCCCGGACCGCTAAGGCTAGAAGCGTTCAATCCAGGGCCTCAGATCGAGTTCATGCGTCCAGGCGCTACGATGCTGCAGATGCAGCTGCAGATAGGCCTCGGCGATGGCGTCGGGCTCGAGTAGCGAGTCCGGTCCGCGCTCGGCCGCCAGAGGCCGGTAGCGATCAGAATCGATCTGGCCGTCGATGATCACGTGGGCGACGTGCACGCCCATGGGTCCCAGTTCCCGCGCCATGGACTGAGCCACTGCCCGCAATCCGAATTTGGGCGAGGCCAGATTGGCGAACCTGGCGCCGCCCCGCAGCGAGGCCGTCGCGCCTGAGAAAACGATCGTGCCCGATCCCTTTGGCTCCATCACCCGCGCGGCGGCCTGGCCGACCAGGAAGCCGCCGAAGCAGCCGATCCGCCAGCAGGCCTCGAAGTCGTCGGGCGTGATCTCTAGGATCCCGCCAGGTCGGAAGGTTCCGGCGTTGAACACCACCAGGG
>FTFM01000447.1_pt1 | contig 9887 bp, 9 predicted proteins | sample 1640451 | NCBI WGS metagenome assembly FTFM01 (sample SAMEA3914814, study PRJEB12502) | metagenome | biome: forest; material: soil | place: USA | collected 2011-09-16 | depth 0.1 m | reverse complement strand
GCGGACTTCGCCGACGCGCTTGCCGGGTTCAGATCCGTCGTCGGCTCGGATTGGGTGTTCACCTCCGACGAGGACCTGGGCCCCTATCGCGACGCCTATTCCATCATGTGGAACGAGGCGGAGGAGCGGATCGCCTCGGCCGCCATCGCGCCGTTCACCGCCGAGGAGGTGCAGGCGGTGGTGCGGATCGCCAACGAGAAGCGCATCCCGATCTATCCGATCTCGACCGGCAAGAACCTCGGCTATGGCGGCGCCGCGCCGGTGCTGTCCGGCAGCGTCGTGCTCGACCTGAAGCGGATGAACCGGATCCTCGAGATCGACGAGCGCAACTCCTATGTGCTGGTCGAGCCGGGCGTCACCTATTTCGACCTCTACCGCCACATTCAGGACAAGGGGCTAAAGCTTTGGATTGATTGCCCCGATCCGGGTTGGGGCAGCGTCATCGGCAACGCGCTAGACTACGGCGGCGGCTACACCCACGGCGCCTATCGCAACCACTTCGACTCCCACTGCGGCATGGAGGTGGTGCTGGCCTCGGGCGAGGTGATGCGCACGGCCATGGGCGCCCTGCCCGGCTCAAAGACCTGGCAGCAGAACAAATACGGCTACGGCCCCTGGGTGGACGGTCTGTTCAAGCAGTCCACGCTGGGCGTGGTCACAAAGATGGGCTTCTGGCTCTACCCCGCGCCCGAGGCCTATCTGGCGGGCGTGATCAGCGTGCCGAAGAAGGCCGACATCAACGGGCTGGTCGACGTCGTCAACTACCTCGAAAATACCGTCACCATGCAGGGCATGCCGGTGTTCTCCAGCGCATTCCTGCCGCTGGGGGGCGACCTGTCGCCCCCGCCGACGCCGGGCGTGCCCACCTATGATGCGCCGGTCGAGGAACAGGAAGCCTATGCGGCCAAGAAGGGCATCCCCTTCTGGAGCGTCACGGTGTCCTACTACGGCCCGGCCGAGGTGGTGAAAGCCCAGTGGGAGTACACCAAGCGAACAGCCTCGCAGATCGCTGGCGCAACCTTCAGCGGCGGCGACGTGGTCGCCATGCCCCTGACGCCCGAGCAGCAGAACCAGAAGGGGACCAACAAGTCCCTGTTCGGCATCCCCGCCCTGTCGATCTTCTGGATCGGGGCGCGCAGCGAATTCGCCGATCCGACCTACGGCCACCTGTTCTGTTCGCCGATCATCCCGCGCACCGGCGAGGGCATCATCGAGTCCTACGATCTGATCCGCAAAACAGCCACGCGGCTGAAGCTGCCGCTCACCGTGCTGACGCCGCCCATCGGCTGCTGGGCCCGGACCTTCGTGATCCTGATCATCCTGGCCGTCACTCACGACCCGGAGACGAACAAGCAGACGCGCAAGAACTTCCGCGAGATGGTCAAGATCCTGGCCGACGCCGGCTATGGCGAATACCGGACCGCGCCGGCGTTCATGGACGACGTCATGGCGACCTACAGCTTCAACGACCACGCCCTGCTGCGCTTCCACGAGGCGGTGAAGGACGCCGTCGATCCCAACGGGATCATCTCGGCCGGCCGTTATGGCGTGTGGCCCAAGCACCTGCGGGAGAAACGGTCATGACGCGCGCCATGCTCATCGCCCTGCTCGCGGCCCTGTGCGCCTCGCCCGCGGCGGCGGACAAGGCCCCGACACCGCAACGCGCCGCGACGGGCGCGGGCTGGGCGGCGGTCCCGATCCCAGCCGACACCGGCGAGCACATCTTCCAGCGCTATTGCTTCGAGTGTCACGGCGAGGGGACCGACAAGCCCGGCACCATGGCGCTGAAGGCCAAGTACAAGGGCGCCAAGCCCGGCCGGCTCGACCAGCGCACCGACCTGACCGCGGACTTCGTGATCTACACAGTGCGCCACGGCGACACGGTCATGCCGTCCATGCGCAAGACCGAGATCAGCGACGCTGAACTGAAGGCCATGGCCGACTACCTCGCGCGCAAGGGACCTCGCGCGCCCTAGCGCCAGTCGGTCGTGCCCCTCGACCCGTTGCGGCCAAGACCCACGTACCAGGACCCCACGGTCAGGAGCGCGTGGCTGGACAGGCCGTCCCAGGCCGAAGGCCAGTGGTCGGCGCCAGGCAGGGCGGTGGCCAGAGCCGGGGCGATGACCCGCCGCCGGAAGGAATCGGCCAATGCCTGGTCGGAGATCACCGCGACGATCTCGTCTTCCGCCAGATAGCTGACGAAGTCGAAGTTCGACGAGCCCAGCACCAGGGTGCGCCCGTCGATCAGCATGCCCTTCAGATGGATCATCTCGGGCGTCAGGCGGACATCGAAGCCGGCCCGCTGGGCCACTCGTAACAGGTAGTCCCTGGCGATCGGCTTGTTGTTCTTCAGCGGGGTGATCAGCTGGACATCGACCCCACGCGCCGCCGCCTGCTCCAGCGCCCCCACGAATGGGAAGGTCAGATAGGGGCTGACGATGCAGATCGACTGCCGCGCCTGGGCGATGTGTTCGATGATCTCGGCGAAGCCCGCCGCGTTGTCGCGACCGTCGAAGCCGTAGAGGCGCAGGTTCCCGAACTCGGCGGTCCAGCTGTGCGACCGGCCCGCGTAAGTGTCCTGGAAATCGGTGGCCAGGCGTTCGGCGATCCGCGGACATTCGATGCGCAGCATCAGGTCCGCCCACTCGAAATTGTGGTCGCTGAAGTTGATCCCGCCGATGTAGGCGACATCGTCGGCGACGATGAGCTTCTTATGGTTGCGGAAAGGGAACCGGTGCAGCAGCGGGCCCCACGGGTTGGTCACCCGCACCCCGACGCCGTCGCGCGCCAGACCGCCGAACATGTCGCGGGTAGCCTTGACCTCCTCGCGGAACACCGGGTCGGACAGGTTGCGCGGCGAATAGATAAAGCGGTCGCTGATCACGAAGCGCGAGAAGTCGTCGACCAGGACGCGGCGATCCATCGCCCGGCTGTTCGAGATGGCGCGGCCGACCTTGGCGCCCGCCGTGTCGGCCTCAAAGGTCATGGCCTGGACGTAGAGCCGCCGCCGGGCCGCCATCATGTCCTCGCGGGCGCGGCGCCAGAACTCGTCCGAGCCGACCAGCAGCTCATAGGTCCGTGCCCGCTCGCGCAGCTCAACGGGCGGCAAGCCTCGCGGGGGCGCTTCCGAGCGCGCGATGGCATACCCATGGGTCACGGATGCATCGTCTCCAATTGCAGCGGTCCGGCGGGGGCCGGACCGATGCGTCGCGGATAGGCGATAGCGTGGCGATAGATCTCCACCAGAGTCGGCGCAACGGTGCGACAATCATACCTCTGGGACTCGGACAGGCCCCAGGCGCCAAGCCTGGTCCGCAGGGCCGGATCCAGCACCAGGGTCTTCAGGCGGTCCTGCAGACCGGCCGCATCGCCTGGCGGGGCCAGTAACGCCGCCGCCTCGCCGGTCAGCAGCGTCCGGTAGCCCCGGTTGGAGGCCGCGACCACCGGCCGGCCGCTGGCCATGGCTTCAGCCACCACGATGCCGAAGCTCTCGCCGTAGGGCGACGGCGCGCAGGCGATGTCGCAGGCCGCATAGAGCCCCGGCGTCTCGGCCTGGTCGAAGCGACCGAGGAAGCTCACCCCGGCCAGATGGTGCTCGGCCGCGTAGCGCCGCAAGGCCGGCTCCTCGCCGCCGCTGCCGGCGATCACCAGGCGGACGTCCAGACCGTCGGCGCACAGGCCGCGATAGGCCTGGAGCAGCAGCATCACCCCCTTGCGCGGCTCCAGACGTCCCACAAACAGGATGGTGACCGGATCGCCGGGCGCGCTCGTGCGTGGCGCCGCGCCCGCCGAGAAACGGCGCAGATCGGTGCAGGGCGGCGACAGCCAGATTCGCTGGCCAAGCGCGGGCCGCAGGTGCTTGCGCGGCGCCTCGGACACGGCGATGACCTCGTCGATGTGAGGGAGCAGCATGCCACTGGCCGTGCGCAGGATCGCCTGGCTGATCGCGGAGTCCGGCGGCGTGTCGTGGAAGGTCGCCACCCGCGGGCTGTTGCTGCAGGCCAGCGCCTGGAACGGCAAGGCTGGGGTCCACAGGGCGTGATAGTGGACGATGTCGAACTGGCCGCGCCGCATGGCCGCCGCGAGCCGGCGATGCTGGTAGCCGAGGGCGACGCTGACCTCGAACTTGGTCCCGGAAAAGCTGACCCCGTGCGCCCGGCCCAGCTTGAGCACACGGACGCCGTCGGGGCCGCGCGCGGACGACGAACGCCCATCGCCCACCTTGGGTGCGATGATGGTCACCTGATGCCCGAGTTCCGCCAGGGCCATGGCCGTGTCCTTGACGTGAATCTGCACGCCGCCGGGGCGGTCAAGGTCGTAAGGGCAGACCTGGGCGATATTCAGGGGTCTGATCTCGAACCCTCCCCGAGCCAGATCGCCCGGCGCGCCGATCTCTCAGACATTGGCGGCCTCCATCGCACGTCGGCGACAGGCCAGCGCCCGCCAGCGACGTGGCGTCTCGCATTCGATTTGACCGGCGTGTCGTGCATCGACCCGCCCCCCAAGATTCCCGACTCAGGTCCGTCGCTGCCATTTATGTCTGGCGGCGGACGTGCGCGGAAAGACTTGCGACAAGTTTCTGACCCGAATGAGGCCCGGCGCCTACTCCTAAGCCGGCGGAATTGTGCGCACCTGTTGCAGAGGCAGCGCCGTCCTGGGCCTGCCTAGACCCTCGGCGGGTGGGCCCGCACGGCCTCTTCGTCGACGTCGGCGCCCCAGCCAACCCCGGCCGGAACGGCGAACTGGCCATCCACCGGCGCGACCGGCCTGGTCAGCAGGTCATACTTCCAGGGCACGTCGTCCGCCTCGTATTCCATGATCCGCAGGTTGGGCACAGCGGCGCAGAAATGTACGCCGATCAGGTCGGCCAGGGGTCCGTAGAAGTTATGGGGCGCGACGTTCACCTCGTAGGCCTCGGCCAGGGCGGCGATTCGCACCGATTCGGCGAACCCGTTCCACACGATGTCGATCACCGCGACGTCGGCCGCCCCGGACTGGAAATAGGGCAGGTAGCCCTTGGCCCGATAGATGGTCTCTAGCGAAGCGATGGGAACGCGTATCGCCCGGCGCACCGCGGCGAGGGCTTCCGGCGAGTGCATGTCGGCCTCCAGCCACATCAGGCCCAAGGGCTCCAGCCGATAGGCCAACTGGCGCAGGGACTCGGCGCTGAAGCCAAAATTCACGTCCAGCAGCAGGTCCACATCGGGGCCCGCGCCGTCGCGGAAGGCCTCGAGCTGGTCGACGATCAGCCCCCACAACCGGGCGTCACCGTTGCGCCCGAGCTCCAGCCCCGGACGGAAGCCCGGGTTGAACAGCTGCGGGGTCGGGCCGGAAAAATCGATCGGATTGGTCTTCAGGGCCTTGTAGCCCCTCGCCTTCACCGTGCGCCCCAGGGTCTTGATGTCGTCCAGCGACCGCACCGCGGCGCCGCCGATCACCTGTTCGAACAGCGCCGGAATGGAAGCGCGGAAGCTGCCGCAGTGCGACCAATAGAGCGTCACCGTCTCGCGCAGGGGTCCGCCGAACAGGGCGTAGACCGGAACCCCCGCGGCCTTGGCGGCGAGGTCCAGGCAGGCGTTCTCGATGGCGGCGATGGCTTGGTCCGCCACTCCGCCGGCGGCCATGCGCACGCCGTTGCGCAGATCGGCGCACAGCCGCCCGTAGGCGCGCGGATCCCTGCCGACTACGCTATCTCCCAGCCGCCGGATCGCCGCGCCGAGGCCCGGGTTCCAGCTCACCTCGTTGAACTCCGACCAGCCCACCAGGCCATCGTCGGTGGTCAGCTTGAGGAACGAGAAGTTCCGCCATCCGCCGTCGGCGTGAAGCTCCTCGACCTTGACGATGCGCATGTTAGGTCTGATCCGTTCGCGGGGCCCCGGCAAAGGTGGCCCATTTCGGCGGCCGCGTCAGGAGGGATCATGATCATCAGCACCGAAGCCGACGTGACTCCCAAGGTGCTCGAGGCGATCGCCAAGGCGCCCGATCCCCGACTGCGCGAGGTCCTGTCGGCCCTGGTGCGGCATCTGCACGAGTTCGCCCGCGAGGTCCGGCTGACCGAGGCCGAGTTCCAGCGGGCGGTGGGCTATGTGGCGGCTCTGGGTCACCATACCAACGAGACCCACAACGAAGTCGTGCTGATGTCGGGGTCGCTGGGTTTCTCGGCGCTGATCTGCCTGCTCAACAACGGCGACAATGGCCAGACCGAGACGATGGCGAACCTCCTGGGGCCGTTCTGGCGGCTGAACTCGCCGGCCACCGAGAGCGGCGGCTCGATCGTCCGCTCGCCCACGCCTGGTCCGACCCTGTTCGTCGACGTTCTGGTGCGCGATCGCGAGGGACGTCCCATCGCCGGCGTGGAAATCGATATCTGGCAGTCCTCGCCCGAGGGGCTCTACGACATCCAGGACGACTCACAGGTCGACATGAACCTGCGCGGCAAGTTCACCTCGGGACCGGACGGGCGCTTCTCGTTCCGCACCGTGCTGCCGGCCGGCTATCCGATCCCGATCACAGGGCCTGTGGGCGAGATGCTGAAAGGCCTCGGCCGCCACAACATGCGCCCCGCCCACCTGCACTTCCTGGCGTTCAAGACGGGTTACAAGACCCTGGTCTCGCAGATCTATGTCGACGGCGACCGCTACCTGGAAGACGACGTCCAGTTCGGCGTGACCCGGGCCCTGGTCGGCGACTACGTCCGCCACGATGACGACGCCGGCGCACCCGCGCCCGATGTGACCGCCCCGTGGTACTCGCTGGACCAGTCCCTGGTGATGGAGCCCGGCGAAGCCCGCCTGCCCCGGCCACCGATCAAGTAATCGCCGTCCAGCCGCCGTTTTCAGGTGGCGCGCGATGGGTTAGGCGTCTGCCACGCGGCAGTTCGGCGTTCGGGGGATCAGTGCCCAGGCCTTCCAAGATCATGGTCACCGGCGGCGCCGGGTTCATCGGGTCGGCGGTGTGCCGGCATCTGGTGCAGGCGCTCGGCTGTTCGGTGATCAATTTCGACAAGCTGACCTACGCCGCCTGCCTGGCCTCGCTGGCCGAGATCGACGGCTCCAACCGCTATGCCTTCGTCCAGGGCGACGTCGCCGACCGGCAGGCGGTGCGCGCGGCGCTGGAACTGCACCAGCCGGATGCGGTCATGCATCTGGCGGCCGAGAGCCATGTGGATCGCTCCATCGATTCCGCCGAGCCCTTCATCCAGACCAACATCGTCGGGACCTGGACGATGCTCGAAGAGGCGACCCGCTATTGGCGCGCCCTGCCGCAGGACCGGTCGGACAGCTTCCGCTTCCTGCACATCTCCACCGACGAGGTGTTCGGCAGCCTGGGCGCGGACGGCCTGTTCACCGAGGACACGCCCTACGCCCCCCGCTCGCCCTATTCAGCGTCCAAGGCCTCGGCAGACCACCTGGTCTCGGCCTGGGGCCACACCCACGGCCTGCCGGTGCTGATCTCCAACTGCTCCAACAACTACGGGCCCTATCATTTCCCGGAAAAGCTGATCCCGCTGGTCATTCTCAACGCCTTGGAGGGCAAGGCCCTGCCGGTCTACGGCGACGGCGGCCACATCCGCGACTGGCTCTACGTCGAGGACCACGCCGAGGCCCTGTGCCTGATTCTGGACAAGGCCCAACCCGGGCGCACCTACAACATCGGCGGGCGCAGCGAGCGGACCAACCTGGATGTGGTGCAACGCATCTGCGACCTCGTGGACGCCGCCGCCCCTGCCCTGCCCTCCGGCCCCCGGCGCGACCTGATCACCTTCACCCCCGACCGTCCCGGCCACGACCGCCGCTACGGAGTCGACTGCAGCCTGATCCAGAAGGACCTGGGCTGGAGCCCCCACACCGACTTCGAGACCGGGCTGAAGCAGACCGTGGACTGGTATCTGGCCCGCCGCGACTGGTGGCAGCCGCTGAGGGACCGTTACGCCGGGCAAAGACTCGGGCTGACGGCAGCCATCACGCCTAGCTAGCGAGCTTCCGTTCCCGGGCGAACGGACTGAGGCCCAGCCACTGCGGCATCGCCGCGGCCAGCTTCGGGTCGCCGGTCAGGTTCAGCCGTGAACTTGCGACCGCCGCTCGAACGCTGTCGAGCCCCAGCCAGATGGCGGTCATGGTCCGCAAATCGCTATGCACGAAGAGGTCGACGTCGAAGCCCGGGTCGATCGAGCAAAGGTCGACGCCGGTCTGCGGATGCACCAGCAGCCACCACGACCGCTTGGCCGCCGGCGCATCCGGGAAGACGAACTGCAGCACGCTTCTGCCCGGCGGCAACGGCGTCGGGTTCAGATTGCGCCGCATGTCCCACATCAGCAGGGTGACATCGAGGTTCTGCAGCGACGGTTCGGTCTCGATCCAACGCTGCCCCCAGATGCCGAACAGCTCCACCAGGGGCCGCAGCTCCTTGCCGGATTGGGTGAGAACATAGTCGGTCGCGCCCGGCTCTGAACTCGAGGGCCGCCGCGTCACGATGCCGGCGGCCTCCAGCTCCTTCAGCCGTTGCGAGAGCAGCGCCGGCGACATCTTCGGCGCCCCGCGCCGCAGTTCGTTGAAGCGTGTGGAGCCCGCCATCAGCTCGCGCAGCAGGACGATCGTCCACCGCCGGCACAGGGTCTCGGAGGCCATCGCCACCGGGCAGAACTGCCAATAACTTTCGTGGGCCATGAGCGCCTCCTGAGGTTGGGACCGCGTCCTTAGAGGCCCCAAACCGCGCCGCCTAGTTCAGATACTGTACCGCCCAGCTTCAGTTTCAGAACTATCGATCTTTGTTCTCGTCGACGACGGATGGGTCAAGGCAGGCGTTCGGCCTGACCTCTGATGAAGGACCCTAGTCGATGAAGAAGTACCTGATTGAACGCCAGATTCCGGGCGTGGGCCATTGCTCGCCAGCGCAACTGAAGACCACCGCTGCAGCCTCCAACGCCGCGCTCGCTCGGCTTTCGCCGAAGGTCCAGTGGCTCGAGTCTTTCCTCACCGGCGACAAGACGTTCTGCGTCTACCTCGCCGACGACGAGGCGGTCATCCGTGAGCACGCCTCGCTCGCGGGCATCCCCGCCGACCGGATCACCGAGATCAAGTCGGTGATCGACCCGACGACCGCCACGCGCTGAGCCAGCCAGCCCTCTGCCAACCGCAACCGGCGGGACACGCGGTCCCCCCGGGCGCCAACCCATGGAGATTCAGATGTTCAAGACTTTCAAAACCTTCGGCTGCACCGCGCTCGGCGTTGCTCTCGCCGCCTGCAGCGCCGCGCAGGCCCGGTCGATCGATCCACAGGACGCTGGCCCGATCGCCGTGGTGGTGAACTACGCCGACCTTGATATCGGCCACGACGCCGGCGCGCGGATCCTGCGCAGTCGCATCAAGCTGGCCGCCACGCGCGCCTGTGGCGGAGCGCCGTACCTGCGCCTGCTGGACGAATCCGCGCGTTTTCGGCGTTGCCGCAAGTCGGCCATGGCTCACGCCCTGGCCAACATCGTCCCTTCGATCACCTTTGCTCAGGTGGGCCCGGGGCCGGCGAACCCCTGAGGACCCGGCGTGGTTCGGCGGGCGGTCCTCACCAGGCCGCTCGCCCTACTGCGCCCGCTTCATGAAGTCCTGAGCGACCTTCACCCCCTCGGGGGCTTCGTCGAAGGTCAGGTGTCCGATGTCCTTGAGGATGCTCAGCTCCGCGCCCTTGGGCAGCCGATCCATCCAGGCCTGGGCGCGGCCGACCGGCAGAACGCCGTCCTTGTCCCCCCAGACCACCAGGGTCGGCGCAGAGATCCGGTGCAGCCAGTGGTCAAGCGTCGTGGGCGACATCATCAACCTGCCCGCCATGGCCCCTTCGCGGCCGCGCGCGGCGCCGAAGACCTCGGGCGGGACGTTCGGCGGCAGGAACGGCGC
>FTFM01000277.1_pt1 | contig 9953 bp, 12 predicted proteins | sample 1640451 | NCBI WGS metagenome assembly FTFM01 (sample SAMEA3914814, study PRJEB12502) | metagenome | biome: forest; material: soil | place: USA | collected 2011-09-16 | depth 0.1 m | reverse complement strand
CGCCAGCTATGTGATCGGCGCCGCCAGCGCCTACGCCGGCTACATGCAGATGGCCTCCGGCATCACGCCGGTCTTCGCCGACGGCGTCGCGGTGACCAACGCCGTGCACCTGGGCGCCCATTCCGAACAGCATCAGCTGCAGCAGGGCATGGTGGCCTACGCCGCGATCGTGGCCCTGCAGGATCCGACCTTCGTCGCCACCCTGAGGGGCTTCGCCAGCCACGCCTCCACCCGCGACGCCATGCTGCGCTACATCCTGGGCGACCCGAACTATGTGATGACCCTGACCGGCCACGACACCGCCGCGGGCCTGATCGTCGGGGCGATGAGCGGCCAGGGCAAGCGGCTGCAGACCGCGGGCGAGGCCATGCAGCAGGCCTCCCTGGACATCCAGCTGAAGGCCGCCTGGTCGAAGAAGGCCGCGCCGAACCAGGCGGGGATTCTCGCCGACGCCAAACAGCTCTCCTCCGTCGCCCTGACGCCCCCCGACGACCTCAAGGTCCAGCTGGCCCAGGCCTCGACCGGCGTCCTGCCGATGAGCCTGAACCGCTCCGTCGCCCGCAAGCCCTACACCCAGGCGGTGGTCCGCGGCATGGCCATCGCCGCCCTGGCGGTGCTCGGCAAGGCCGGCGACAACGACATCGCCTATCTGATGCCGCTGCTGGTCAACGACGGCGACGGCTTCTGCTTCAACATGTCGAAGCTGAACCTCTACCAGTGCCTGTCGGTGGCCCGGCCCCACTATGAGAACATGTACTGTCTCGGCCTGCACGTCATGGCCGACACCGGCAAGTGCGTACGCGCGGCCGTCGGCGAATCGGCGCCCTTCACCCCGGGCGAGCCCGGCCTGACCCCGGCGTCCGCGCCGGTCGCGGGCGCGGGCCGCATCGGCGACAGCGCCTCCCTGACCACCCCGCTGCAGCAGTAACGCCGCCGAAAATACGGGGCTTTGCCCGCGCCGCGGCTTAGGGTGGCGGCGAAGGGGCTTGCGATGACCGACCACGTCCTGATCGAAACCGCCGGCGGCGTGCTGACGCTGACCCTCAATCGCCCCGAGAAGAAGAACGCCCTCACCGCCGCCATGTACCGGGCGCTGGCGGACGCCATCGATGGCGCCGAGGCCGATGGCCGGGTCCGCTGCATATTGATCCAGGCCGAGGGCGACGCCTTCACCGCCGGCAACGATCTCGGCGATCTGGCCACCGCCGGCGCCGCTGGGGCGGGCGACGCCGAGGACGCCGTCCGCGGCAATCCGCTGCTGATCGCGCTCGGCCGCGCGAAGACCCCGCTGGTCGCCGCCGTCCAGGGCCGGGCGGTCGGCGTCGGCCTGACCATGCTGCTGCACTGCGACCTGGTCTATGTCGCCGAGGACGCCATGCTGACCGCGCCGTTCGTCAACCTCGCCCTGGTGCCCGAGGCGGCGTCGAGCCTGCTGCTGCCGGCGCGCATCGGCCACGCGCGGGCCTTCGCCATGTTCGTGCTCGGCCAGGCGATCGATGGCCCGACCGCCGTCGCCTGGGGGATCGCCAACGAGGCCTTGCCCGCATCGCAGCTGCGCGCCCGCGCCCGCGCCGCCGCCGAGGCGGTCGCCGCCAAGCCCCCCGTGGCGGTCGCCCACACCAAGGCCCTGATGCGCGACGTCGACGCCATCGCCGGCCGCATGGCGCAGGAGGCGGTCCACTTCGCCTCCCAGCTGCGCTCGGCCGAGGCCCGCGAGGCCTTCATGGCCTTCGTCGAGAAACGCCCGCCCGATTTCACAAAGGCGCACTGACATGAGTCTGTCCGGCAAGACCCTGCTGATCACCGGCGCCAGCCGCGGCATCGGCCACGCCATCGCCCTTCGCGCCGCCCGCGACGGCGCCAACATCGTGGTCGCCGCCAAGACCGCCGAACCGCACCGCTACCTGCCGGGCACCATCTACACCGCCGCCGCGGAGATCGAGGCGGCCGGCGGCCAGGCCCTGCCGGTGGTCGTTGACGTCCGCGACGAAACCAGCGTCCAGGCCGCCGTCGACCAGGCGGTGAAGCAGTTCGGCGGCCTCGACATCTGCGTCAACAACGCCTCGGCCCTGCAGCTGACCGACACCCTCGGCACCGAGATGAAGCGCTACGACCTGATGAACCAGGTCAACGCCCGCGGCGCCTTCCTGACCTCCAAGACCTGCATCCCGCACCTGAAGCGCGCCGCCAATCCGCACGTGCTGATGCTGTCGCCGCCGCTCGACATGAACCCGCGCTGGTTCTCAGGCCACGTCGCCTACACCATGGCCAAGTTCGGCATGAGCATGTGCGTGCTGGGGATGGCCGAGGAATTCCGCGCCGACGGCGTCGCCTTCAACGCCCTCTGGCCGCGCACCGCCATCGCCACCGCCGCCATCGAGTTCAGCGGCCTGGGCGCCGAGAACCTCCGCCGCTGCCGCACGCCCCAGATCGTCGCCGACGCCGCCTACGCCATCCTGACCAAGCCGTCGCGGGAGTTCACCGGCCAGTTCGTGATCGACGACAGCCTGCTCTATGCGGAGGGGGTGCGCGACTTCGACCAGTATCGGGTCGATCCCAGCCAGCCCCTGCTGCCCGACTTCTTCGTGCCCGAGCACATGACCCCGCCGCCGGGAGCCCTCTAGGCTCCGGTTGCGCGGAAAATCGGATGCGTGTATCTACCCGGACCCTCCCAACCAGGGATGTGCACGCCGCGCGGCCGCGCGGCGGCTGCGTTTTTGAGGCATGGCCATGGCCGATATCGTACTGAACGTCGAACTCCGCGAACGCTCCGGCAGCGGCGGCGCCCGCGCGCTGCGCCGCGACCATCAGGTCCCGGGCGTGCTCTATGGCGGTCCGCTGGGCCCGGTGCCGGTGGCGGTCAAGGCCAACGAGTTCCGCAAGGCGCTCTACACCGGCAAGCTGCTCGGCCACCTGGTGACCCTGAAGCACGGCAAGGACACCCAGCGGGTGATCACCAAGGACGTGCAGTTCCATCCGGTCACCGACATCCCGATCCACTTCGACCTCTATCGGGTCGACGAGCACCAGCTGATCCGCATCGCGGTGCCGCTCCACTTCCGCAACGAGGAAGCCTCGCCGGGCATGAAGCGCGGCGGCGCCCTGAACATCGCCGCCCACTCGATCGACCTGTGGGCCCCGGCCGACTCCATCCCTGAGGAACTGGTCGCCGACCTCACCGGCCTCGAGATCGGCGACGCGGTGCGCCTGTCGAGCCTCAGTCTGCCGGACGGCGTGACCTCCGCCATCACCGACCTCGAATTCGTCGTCGCCACCATCACCGGCGCCACGGCGGAAATCGTGGAAGAAGCCGGCGAAGAGGCCGCGACCGAGACCGAAGCGGCCGCCGAAGAATAGGGCGGGGGCCGGGCCCCGCGCCCGGTCGCCTCCGAGGACGCCGCGATGCTGCTGCTGGCATGCTGATCCTGGCCGGCCTGGGCAATCCCGGCGCAAAATACGCCGGCAATCGTCACAATCTCGGCTTCATGGCGGTGGACGCCATCGCCGACCGCTTCGACTTCCAGGGCGAGCGCGCCCGCTTCCTCGGCTTGACCCGGCAGGGGGTGATCCCCACCTCCGACGGTCCGGTCAACGTCCTGATGCTGAAGCCGCAGACCTTCATGAACGAGAGCGGCAAGTCGGTCGCCCAGGCCATGCACTTCTTCAAGGCCGGCCCTGGCGACGTCGTGGCCTTCCATGACGAGCTGGACCTGGCGCCGGGCCGCTTCCGGATGAAGACCGGCGGCGGTGTCGCCGGTCACAACGGCCTGCGCTCGGTCGGCCAGTGGATCGGCGCGGATTTCCGCCGCGCCCGCCTCGGCATCGGCCACCCCGGCGACAAGGCCCGGGTGCTGGGCTACGTCCTGGCCAACTTCGCCTCCGACGAGGCTCCCTGGGTCAAGGCCCTGTGCGACGCCTGCGCCCAGGCCGCGCCGCTGATGGCCGCCGGCCAGGACGAGCGCTACCAGGCCGAGGTGCTTCGCCTGGCGCCCGCCGAGAAGGCCGATCCCCGCCAAGGCGCCAGGGATGACGCCCGATGAGCTTCCTGATGGCGTTCGGCCTGCCGGGCCTGGTGATCATCGTCGCCTTCCTGATCGCCATGTGCGTGCACGTGGTGCGGACCGGGCGCGAACTGTTCTGGATCTGGATCATCCTGATCATCTTCCCGCCGATCGGCGCGCTGGTCTATTTCATCGCCATCGTGGCGCCCGAGCTGTTCCGCGGGCCCACCGCGCGCAAGCTCGGCCGCGCCGCCCAGGACACCCTGGATCCGGCCAGGACCTATCGCGACGCCAAGGCCGCGCACGACATCGCTCCCACCGTGCACAACCAGATGAAGCTGGCGACGGCGGCGTCCGACCTCGGCCGCCACGCCGAGGCCGAGGCCCTCTACGACCAGGCCCTGCAGGGGGTGCACGCCGACGATCCCGCCCTGCTGCTGGGCCGCGCCAAGGCCCTGATCGAGCTTGGACGCTCGGCCGAGGCGCTGCCCCTGCTCGAAAAGCTGTCGGAAGACGGCAAGGAAGGGCGCACGCCCCAGGCCGTGCTGGCCCTGGCGCGGGCGCTGGAGGGACTGGGGCGCAAGCTCGACGCCGACAAGGCTTATGAATGGGCGGCCCCGCGGTTTCCGGGGCTGGAGGGGGTGGCGCGCCAGGCGGCCTTCCTGGCCCGCGAGGGCCGGCGGCCCGAGGCCGAGGCGGCCCTGGCCGAGATCGACCGGCGCATCGATCGCGCCAATCCGCATTTCCGCAAGGAGGCCCGCGTCTGGCGGGACTTCGCGGCCCAGGCCATCGCGCAGGGCTGACGCGCCGCTGCCGGGCCTGGGGCGATGAAAGCCGGCAGCGCCGGCCGACGTTCTAGTATTCGGCTTCGTGCCCGATCCGGCGGCAGCCGCGGACGCTGGAGACCGTGTCCATGCCGGTGTCGAGGTTGCGCAACCAGGCGCGGTCGTCCCGCACGATGATCACCGAATAGAGCTCATGGACGTTCTGACCGAGGCAGACGAGATCGCCATCCCTGATCGGCACGTGCCTGAGCGCCGCGAAGTCACTTGCTTCCAACATGGTCCCCTCCTCGGAGCCTGTCATGGTCGACGCGACATGTGTTCGCGCGACTTTGCAAGTCTGCAGCTTGGCCCTTGAACCGGTCCTGAACAGTCAATGTCAGCTGCGGTTCATCGTCGCGGAGGGGTTGAAGGAGAGGATCCGCCTCAGGCGGCGCGCGCCTGCAGGGCGATGGCCTGGGCCATCATCTCGCCCATCGCCAGGCTGGGGACCACGTCGTCCGCCGCGCCCGTGCCGGTGGCCAGGATCTGCGCCAGCTGCGCGCGTCCCCGGCTGACCCGGCTCTTGATGGTGCCCTCGGCGCACTGGCAGATCATCGCCGCCTCGTCGTAGGGCAGGCCGGCGACGGCCACCAGGATCAGCGCCTCGCGCTGTTCGACCGGCAGCAGGGTGATGGCGCGGCGCACCTCGTCCAGCTCCACCGCCCAGGTGGGATCGGCGTTGGAGGTCAGGGTCCGCTCGGCCACGGCCGGGTCGAGCTGGACCTGCCGCCACGAGCGGCGCTTGTCGGAATAGAACTGGTTGCGCACGATCATGAAGACCCAGGCCTTCATATTGGTGCCCATCTCGAAGCTCGACCGGCGGTTCCACGCCTTCAGCAGCGCGTCCTGGGCCAGGTCGTCGCCCTCGGTGCGCTCGCGGCAGAGCGAGCGGGCGAACGCGCGCATGTGGGGGATGAGGGCGGTAAGCTCGGCCTTGAAGGCCTTGTCGAACTCGTTCTCGACCTGCATGTCGTGGTGCTCCCAACCCGACGCCGTGAGGCGATCGGTAGTGCAACGCTTGATCTCGGCTTTGGCTCCAGTCGTCGTTGGAATTGTACGAAAACCTCGCGCCACACCGGATTCGGCGCCCCGCCGCGGCCAATGCGCCGCCTCGCCTTGAGACGGCGGCCCCGACCCCCTAGATTGGTTATCGGCGGGTCTTGCTGCGGCTCGCGTCGAAGGCATCACATCCCGGGGACCTTAATCACTCTCGAAGGGAGCTGTCCCTGGCTGGAGCCCTGGTTCCAGACACACGGCGCCCACCTGGTCTACCAGGTCCGAGGGGATTGAAACGCCTTCACGGCTCTCGCGGCGCCGCCACCTCATTCGTGGCCCGATACGCCTGTTCTGCGGCCTGACCGCAACAAACCGGGCGCGGCCCGCATTCCCCTATTTTCCCCGCTCGCTAGAACCGGCTTGGCCTGGGCCGTTCGGTTTGAATAGGTCACGGGTTGGGTGTTCACTCGATCAGGGCCCGGACAGTCGCCGGGCGAACAGGGACGGACGGATGCGGTTTGCGTTTTTCGGGGATGTGGTGGGCCGTTCCGGACGTGAGGGGATCGTCGAACACCTGCCGGGCCTGCGCCGCCGCCTCGGCCTGGAATTCGTCGTGGTCAACGCCGAGAACGCCGCCGGCGGTTTCGGCATCACCGAGGTCACCGCCAAGGAGCTGTTCGCCGCCGGCGCCGACTGCCTGACGCTCGGCAACCACTCGTGGGACCAGCGCGAAGCCCTGACCTACATCGTCCGCGAGCCCCGCCTGATACGCTCGCTGAACTATCCGCGCCTGTCGCAGGCCCCCGGCCGTGGCGCGGGCCTCTATGAGACCGACGCCGGCCAGCGCGTGCTGGTGGTCAGCCTGCTCGGCCAGCGCGGCATGGAGCCGGTGCTCGACGATCCGTTCTCGGCGGTCGATCAGGAGCTCGACGCCTGCCCGCTGGGCCAGGCCTGCGACGCCGTCATCGTCGACATGCACGCCGAGGCCACGTCCGAGAAGATGGCCATGGGCCACTTCTGCGACGGCCGCGCCAGCCTGGTGGTGGGATCCCACTCCCACGTGCCCACCGCCGATTGCCAGATCCTCAACGGGAGCACGGCCTACCAGACCGACGCCGGCGCCTGCGCCGACTACGACAGCGTCATCGGCAACGACAAGGAAGAGCCGCTGCGCCGCTTCACCACCCGCATCCCCAGCGCCCGCCACAAGCCCGCCGAAGGGCCGGCGACCGTCTGCGGCGTCTATGTCGAGACCGATCCTCTGACCGGCCTCGCCCGCCGGGTCGAACCGATCCGCATCGGCGGCCGGCTGTCCCAGAGCATCCCGCAGGTCGAGGCGGTGCTGGCGCGGACCTAGGCGCGACGCAGGTCACCACGGAACCGTGCGGCCCAGATAGTCGAGATATTGCAGTCCCGCCTTGCCCTGGACGCCCATCAGGACGTCGACGAGGTTCGGCACGCTCTCTTCGACGCTCAGGCGGCCGTCCGGTCCGCCGAGGTCCGTCCGCACCCAGCCGGGCGCCATCAGCACCATCGCCCGCGGATCGTCGGCATGACGCGCCGCGAAGCTGCGCATGAAGGTGTTCAGGGCGGCCTTGCTGCCCCGGTAGACCTCGCGCATCCCATTGGTGTTGTTCGCCACGCTCCCCTGACCCGACGACATCACGCCGATCACACCCGTGGGTGGGACCAGGTCCTGCAACGCTTCGACGACGCGCATCGGGCTCAGGGCGTTGGTCACCATCACCCGCACGAACTCGTCGGTGGAGACCTCCGCGACGGTCTCATCCGGATCGTTGTTGGTGACGCCGGAATTCACGAACAGGACGTCGAACGTCCTTCCCGCCAGGCGGCTGCGCAGGGCGGAGATCTGGTCCGGGAAATCGATGTCGATGGTTTCGATCTCGACCCGACCGCCGGAGCTGGCCGCAAGGTCATGCAACCGGGTCCGGCTTTCGCCGCGGACGGTCCCGACCACGCTCCAGCCGTGCCTCAGATATTCCTCGGCCATGGCGTAGCCGAGGCCGCGTGAGGCCCCAATGATCAGGACGGTCTTTGTCGAGGATGAACTTGGCACCGCCTCGGGTTCTCAGGGCCGCAAAATTCTCAGGCTCCGCACCGTCAGCTTGTCGATCTCCAGCTCGCGGAAGCGCGCCTTGCCGACCGCCAGGCGTCCGATCGCCAGGGCCCCCATCGCCACCGCCCCGATGGCGAAGGCGCCCAGCGCCGCCGCGCCGAACGCCGCGGCCGCCAGGGCCAGGGGGCTCACGACCGCGGGCGGCTTGTGGTGGTTCGGCTGCCAGTGGACGATCTCGGTATCGAGCTCGTCGGGGATGGACGGGGGATCGGCGTGGGTCATGGCAAGGGCTCCGGCGATATTTCCTGAAGCGGCTCTATAGGCGGGCGGTTCCGCCCCCGCGCGGGTGACGGGCCGCAAGATCGCCTCTAGAAGCGGCCAGCTTCCTCCATCTCCGAGCTTCGTCAATTGATCTATCTGATCCGTCACGGCCAGACCGAGTTCAACCGCGAGGTCCGGCTGCAGGGCCGGTTGGATTCGCCGCTCACCGAACTCGGCGTCGAGCAGGCCCGGCGCATGGGCCGCCATCTGCGGGACTTCATCGATGATCCCTCCCTCTTCCACCTGATCTCGAGCCCGCTGGGGCGCGCGGTGCGCACCGCCGAGATCGTTCGCGAGGCGTCCGGCCTCGACCTGCGGATCGAGCTCGAGCCCCGGGTGATGGAGGTCAGCGTCGGCGCCTGGGAGGGGCTGGACCGCCAGCAGATCGAAGCCGTCGCGCCCGGCATGATCGGGTCGCCCGGCTGGCTCCTGCGGGCGCCGGGCGGCGAGACCTACGCCGACGTGGCGGCGAGGGTTTCGGATTGGCTCGCCCAGATCGACGAAACCGACGGCCGCCGCCGCATTGTCGTCTCTCACGGGGTGACCGGCCGGCTGCTGCGCAATCTCTACGGCGGCGGCGACCACGTCACGGTCGGGCAGGGCGCCTCCCCGCCGCAGGACGCGGTGTTCCGCCTGCACAAGGGCGTGGTCGGACGGATCGATGACGGCTGGGACGACGACCGCTAGAGCCTGATAGCTGGCGCGGCGAGCCTGGGACGGCTAGAAGCCAGCCCCCAATTCCAACTTCGCAGCCCCGATCATGGCCGGACACTCAAAGTTCAAGAACATCCAGTTCCGCAAGGGGCGGCAGGACAAGATCCGGTCCAAGCTGTTCTCCAAGCTGTCGCGCGAGATCACCCTGGCGGCCAAGGGCGGCGTGCCCGATCCCGCCGCCAACTCGCGCCTTCGCCTGGCCGTGACCAACGCCCGCGCCGAGAGCATGCCCCGCGAGGGCATCGAGCGCGCCATCAAGAAGGCGACCTCGGGCGAGACCGACACCATGGAGGAGATCCGCTACGAAGGCTTCGGCCCCGGCGGCGTCGGCCTGATCGTCGAGGTGCTGACCGACAACCGCAACCGCGCCGCGGCCAACGTGCGGACGATCTTCGGCAAGAACGGCGGCAATCTCGGCGAGACCAACACCGTGGCCTTCATGTTCGACCGGGTGGGCGAGATCGTCTATCCGGCCGCCGCCGGCTCCGAGGACAAGGTGATGGACGCCGCCATCGAGGCGGGCGCCGAGGACGTCGCCTCCGACGAGGACGGCCACGTCATCACCACCGGCTTCGAGGACCTCTCCGAGGTCGCCGAGGCGCTGGAGGCCTCGCTGGGTCCCGCCAAGTCCGCCGGCCTCACCTGGAAGCCCAACATCACCACCCCGGTCACTGGCGACGCCGCCTCCGGCCTGCTGAAGCTGATCGACGCCCTGGACGACGACGACGACGTCCAGACCGTCTACGCCAACTACGAGATCGACGACGCGGAAATGGCCAGGCTGGCCGGATAACCACAACGTCAGGGGAGAGACAGCATCATGATCACCGTCATCGCCACCATCCGCGCCAAGCCGGGCAAGGGCGCCGAGCTCGAGGCCGACTTCCGCGACTGGGCCGAGGTGGTCAAGGCCAAGGAGCCTGGCACGCTGATGTACACCCTCAGCCGCAGCGTCGAGGACCCGGACCTTTACGTCGCGCTCGAGTTCTACGCCGACGACGCGGCGGTGCAGGTCCACAT
>FTFM01000144.1_pt1 | contig 10025 bp, 11 predicted proteins | sample 1640451 | NCBI WGS metagenome assembly FTFM01 (sample SAMEA3914814, study PRJEB12502) | metagenome | biome: forest; material: soil | place: USA | collected 2011-09-16 | depth 0.1 m | reverse complement strand
TTCATGTTCCGTACAACTGCGCTCCTGGGCCTTACGGCCATGGCCGTTGGCCTGCCCGCCGCCGCGGCGCCCTCGCCGGTCGCCAAGGCCTTCGGAAACACCATCGTCTCCACCTATCCGGATGGCCGAACGGGCGAACTCTGGCTGCAGTCTGACGGCGGCTACACGGCCCAGGGCCGGCGCGGCGACGGATCGAACGGCCATTGGAGCGTCAAGGGCCAGAAGCTGTGCCTGAAGCAGTCGCGGCCGATCCCATCGCCATTCAGCTTCTGCACCCCCATCCCGCAGGCCGGCATGGGCGCGGCCTGGTCGGCCAAGGCGGTGACCGGCGAGGCGATCAGAGTCAGGCTGGTGAAGGGCCGCTACGCCGGACGACGCGCCTAGCTGTCCTCGAGAAGCACGGGCTCCAGCCCCGCCGCCTGCCGTCCCGGCCGGGGCGCGCCGAACACCACGAACCGCGCCCCGACATAATTGATCAGCCAGGCCATGAACGAGCCGACGGCGAGGGCGAACAGGTGATCGGAGACGATCCGCCAGTGGGTCGAGACCATGGTCACGAAGATCCAGTAGTTGCAGAAATTGCCGAAGCCGCTCGACGCCATGTAGCCGGCCCACTGCCGAAGCAGCGTCGTGCGGTCCAGGCAGCGGAACACGCGCAGGCCGTTTATGGCGAAGGTGACCTGCATGGCGGTCGACAGCGAGATCACCCGCGCCCAGGCCGGCGCCATGCCGAAGCCGATGGCGAGATGCAGCAGCGAGGCGTCGACGGCGAAGCCGACCAGGCCCACGCCCGCAAGCTTCAGGGCCAGGTGCGCCTCCCGGACAGCGGCGGCGAGACGCGGACGCGCCGCCAGCGGTCCCTGCATCGGAGGATCGGCGGGATCCTGTGGCATTCGGTGAGCGTCCGGTATCGGGGGTGCGGATGAGCCGCCTCAACCCTTAGCTCGGCAAAGCCTGAACGGTTCCACCCCTGGTCGGATCAGGTCGTGGCGGCCTGTCCTGCGCGCCTCCGGCGACCGGCCTGGGACAGACAATCCTCCATGATCGTCCGCACATCGACGCGCTCATAGGTCTCGAACGTGACGAAGATCATGTTGTACTGCCCGCTGAACTCGAAATCCCGCGCCAGCGGCATGAAGCCAGCGCCGGACAGCAGGTTGCGGACATCGGCGGAAAGCTTCTGGCCGATCCAGAAGGGTCGGTCCTCGAGTTCGATCAGAATCAACCGGGTATCCCGCAGGGTGCGGGCGGCGGCGACCAGGGCCTCGTAGGCGCAACCTTCGAGGTCGATCCACATCGCCGTCGTGCGGTCCGTCAGGCCCTGCTTGCGCACGAAATGGTCCACGGTGGTCATCTTCACCGGGATGTCCTCGTATTCGATGTCGAGCGACTTGGTCCGCAGCGAGTTGTTGCCCTTGGTGGGTTTCAGGTCCCGACCGCCGCGCTTGCGGGCCAGTTTGAAGGTGCACGCGCCGACCATCTCGCCGATCGCCCGGTGGTGGTAGTGGACGCCGGCCTCCTCGACCATCTGCCTGAACCGCCGATGGTTATGGGGATTGGCCTCGAAAGCGTGGAACTGAGTCTCCGGCAGGGCGGCGCGTTGCGCCCGGGAAAAGGCTGCGGAAAAGGCGCCCAGCTCCAGCACCAGCTCGGGCTTGATCGCCTGGACGAGCCGGCCGTAGAGGTCGACCAGCCATTGGTTCGAGGCCTTGCGTTCCTCGGTCACGCTCAGATCATAGTTTGCCGCCGTCTGCAGCAGCGCCAGATCGTAGGCTCGCGCGACGAGGTCCAGGCTCATGCCAACTCCGGCGTCCGATATCCGCCCACGAATAGGTCATCGCACCGGGTCGAACAACTTGCCCAGGGCGCCGGATCGAACCCGATTCCAGCGGCGTCAGGCGCCGATTGACCGTCCACGGCAAAGCCGACACCCTGACCGCCATTGCGAGCGCCGCGTTCCTGGGACCCCTGGGGTCGGGCGCGCGCGTTGGGGTCGATAAGATGGTTCGCTTCATTTCCATGGCGCTGCTCGTGCTGGGCCTGGCGCTTCCTGCCGCGGCGGCGGTGAAGCCCTTTCCGGCCAGCTTCCGGACCATGGAGATTCCAACCGACGGCGCAGTGATCCACGTCCGCGTCGGCGGCCACGGCCCGGCGGTGGTGATGTTGCATGGCTTCGGCGACACCGGCGACATGTGGGAGCCCCTGGCGGCCGTGATGGTGCGCGACCACACCGTGATCGCGCCGGACCTGCGCGGGATGGGCCTGTCGTCGCATCCGGCGCACGGCTACGAGAAGACCGTCGAGGCCGACGACATCGCCCGGGTGATGGACGCCCTGCACGTCCAGAAGGCGCAGCTGGTCACCCACGACATCGGCAACATGGTGGGCTACGCCCTCGCCGCGCAGCATCCGGATCGGGTGACCGTCTGGGTGGTGATGGACGCGCCGCTGCCGGGGCTCGGCCACTGGGACGACCAGTTGAAGAACCCCAAGACCTGGCACTTCAACTTCCACGGGCCCGACGAGGAGCGCTTGGTCGCCGGCCGCGAGCGGATCTTCCTCGACCGCTTCTACAATGAGCTTTCGGCCAATCCCAAAGGCATCGACGAGCAGACCCGACGGCACTATGCGGCGCTCTACGCCCGTCCGCACGCCATGCACGACGCCTTCGAGCAGTTCGTCGCCTTCCCCAAGGACGGGGTCGACAACCAGGCGCTGGTCGCCAAGGGCAAGCTGACCATCCCGGTCCTGGCCATTGGCGGCTCCGCCTCCTATGGCGCCAAGCTCGCGACGGAAATCGGGTTCGCGGCGGACGACGTGAAGAGCGCGGTGATACCCGACGCCGGCCACTGGCTGATGGAAGAGCAGCCCGCCGCCACCATGGCCGCCATCCGCGCCTTCCTCGACGCGCATCCCTGAACCCGGCCGACCGTCTGCAGATTTCTTGATCGGGCGATCAGAAAAAAGCCAGGCGCGCGCCTGTTGCGTCGCAGCAATCGGGCGCCACATGCTGAAGCCAGGCCCGGCCGGCTTCGGCCCCATTCAAGGTTGTTCCATGCCCACGCTTTTCGACCCGATCGTCATCGGCGACCTGGCTCTGCCGAACCGCATCCTGATGGCGCCGCTGACCCGGCTGCGCGCCGGCGCAAGCCAGATCCCAAATGCGATGATGGCCGAATATTATGCGCAGCGGGCATCGGCGGGACTGATCATCTCCGAAGGCGTGCCGGTCTCGCCCCAGGGCGTCGGCTATGCGGGCGTACCGGGCGTCTGGTCGAACGAGCAGATCCAGGGTTGGAAGCAGGTCACCCGCGCGGTCCACGCGGCGGGCGGCCGCATCTTCATGCAGATCTGGCACGTCGGCCGGATCTCCGATCCGGTGTTCCTGAACGGCGATCTGCCCGTGGCGCCCAGCGCCATCGCGCCCGGCGGCCGGGTCAGCCTGCTCCGCCCCGAGAAGCTGTTCGTCACGCCACGGGCGCTGGGGACCGAGGAGATCGCGGGCGTGGTCGAGTCCTTCCGCCAGGGAGCTGAGAACGCCCAGGCGGCCGGCTTTGACGGGGTCGAGCTGCACGGCGCCAATGGCTATCTGCTGGACCAGTTCCTGCAGGACGGCTCCAACCACCGCACCGACCAGTACGGCGGCTCGATCGAGAACCGCGCGCGGCTGCTGCTCGAAGCGACCGACGCCGCCGTCTCCGTCTGGGGCCGGGACCGGGTCGGCCTGCACCTGGCGCCCCGGGCCGACGCCCACTCGATGGGGGACTCCGATCTCGAGGCGACTTTCACCCATGCCGCGAAGGAACTCGGACGACGGGGGATCGCCTTCATCTGCGCCCGCGAGGCGGCGGGGCCGGACAGCCTCGGGCCCAAGCTGAAGACCGCCTTCGGCGGCGTCTATGTCGCCAACGAGCGCTTCACCGGCGAGGGCGCCCAGGCGGCGCTCGACGCCGGCTGGGCCGACGCGGCGGCCTTCGGCAAGGACTTCCTGGCCAACCCTGACCTGCCGTTGCGTCTGCGAACCGGCGCCCCCCTGAACACGCCCGACCCCGCGACCTTCTACGCCTCGGGCCCCGAGGGCTATGTGGACTATCCAACCGTGACAGAAGGCGTGTACGAGCCGGCCGCGGGCTGATCGCGGGCTGGTTCCGGCGCGAGCCGGACCGCAAAACGCAATGCTTGGGTAAGCCGGCGGTCCTATGACATGCGGCATGCGCCGGGCCGCCCTGCTGATTCGGACCCACTATGTCGATGCCGGCCTGCGGGCCCTGATCGACGGCTTGCGCCGCGATGACGCGCTGGACGTCTTCGTCCTGGCGGATGAACGTCGTGGGGGCCTGGATTTCGGCGACGTCCCCAAGGTCGCGCTGCCGCAGGACCTTCCGCAGAGTCTCGGCCTCTATGCCGAGACGCCGAACCTGATGTGGCGATGCGGCGACTATGGTCTCTACGCCGCCCGTCAGCAGCTGCCGGACTATGCGGCCTTCTGGATGATGGAGCCCGATGTCCGTATCCAGGCGGCGCAGCCCCTGGGACTGCTGGCGGGCTTTCCGCCGCCCGAGGAGGTCGACTTCCTCGCGGCGAACCTGAGGCCCGCCGAGCCCGACTGGAACTGGGGCCGCACCATGGACCCCGCCGAGGGGCCGATCTGGCGCTGCCTGTTCCCCCTGGTCAGGCTGTCCGCCCGGGCGATCGACCTGATGCTGGACGAGCGCCGTCAGGCTTCGACGAGCTTCCGCGCCGGGGGCGGCGATCCGCTGTTCTGGCCCAATGACGAGGTGTTCACCGCCTCCACCCTGGTCCGCCGCGGTCTCGTCTGCCGGGACCTGAATGATTTCGGCCAGGTCTATGATCCCGCCAACTTCTCGTTCTGGTTCCCCATTTCCGAGCGCGAACTGGCCGCCGGCGGGCAGGAGGGGCGGGTCTACCACCCGGTGCTGAGCGGCCAGGCCTATTTCACCAAGCTGTTCCGCCTGGCCAACGAACAGGGAAACCTGGAAGGGCTGGAGCAGTTGGTCGACAGGCTCGTCGGCGCGGAATGGACTCCGGAGGAAGCCCTCGGCCATCACCGCTCCATCGCCTTCGCACGCTCACAACTGCGGCTGGCCGACGCGCCCGCCGATCCTTACGCCGCGCAGGGCTGAGGGCTCCGCCATCATTGTCTGGACGACGATACCCGGCTAAGGCTGGCCACGTTTCGCCGTGTGAAACGCCAAGGCGGGGACCTTCCGATGTCGTCGGCGTCAAGACCTCTGCCGGCGCCCAGGCGCATGGCCGCCTCGTCGGTGAAGTCGATCCGCGCGCTGGAGCGCGGCCTCGACGTCCTGCAGGCATTGCGCACCGGCCACGGCGCCGGGCTGAAGGAACTGCACGAGATCACTGGCCTGCCCAAGGCGACCCTGCTGCGGATCCTGCGCACCCTGATCGAGCGAAACCTGGTGTGGCAGCGTATCGCCGACGGGGCCTATCTGCCCTCCAGCCGCCAGACCGGGCCGCCCCTGGCGGCGGACGACGCCAGCCGGCTGGTGGAGATCGCTTCGCCGGTGATGGCGCGGCTGTGCGAGCGGGTGAACTGGCCCTCGGTGCTGGCGGTCCGGCGCGGGGTCCAGATGGAGGTGATCGAGACCAATCGGCCGCTGTCCCATATCTCCCACCTGCCGCTGGGACCCGTCGGGGCCCGGATCAGCATGCTGCTCACCGCCACGGGGCGGGCCTATTTCGCCTTCTGCGGACCTGAGGAGCGCGAAGAGATCGTCCGCCAGCTCAACGCCAGCAACGCTCCCGAGGACGCCGTCGCGCATGACGCCGCCTGGCTGGCGCGGCTGGTCGCGCAGACCCAGGCCCGGGGCTACGGGGAGCGGGATCCGTCACTGACCGGCGGCTCGCGCGCCACGGCGGGAATCACCGACGACGGACGGAATTCGATCAGTGTGCCGATCATCGCCTCGGGCCGGGTGGTCGCGGCCATGAACCTGACGTGGACGCGCCGGGCGACCAGCGTGCAGCAGGTGGTGACTGAGCATCTGGGGGATTTGCGCGGGGCCGCGGCAGAGGTGGCCCGGCGCCTGGAGCTCGGCGGCGCCTAGCCATCGCGCCTTTGGGCGCGGAGGGTCCGGAGCCACAGCCCCGGACCTCGTTGTCAGTGGGTCTTGTGACCGGCCAGCGCCGGCTCAGCGTCTTCGGCGCCGCTCGCGAGGACGGAGATCAGATCGAGGATGCGGCGACGGGTTTCGGCGCTTTCGATCCGTGAAAAGGCGGAAAGCAGGTCCAGCGCCCCGGGGATGGCGAGGCGAGGGGCAAGCCGGTCGTCGACGGAGCCGCCATCTTCACCGATCAGGGACGCCACCGTGCATTCGAGCCGGCGCGCGATCTTGACGAGCATCGACGCGGATACGCGATTGGCGCCGCGTTCGTACTTCTGAACTTGCTGGAAGGTGATTCCGAGGGTGTCGGCGAGCGCGCCTTGGCTGACTTTGAGCGTCTTGCGCCGCATGCGGATGCGGGCGCCGACGGCGATGTCGATCGGGTCGGGCTGGTGGACTTCGGATACGATGGACAAAACGGTTAGCCTCTTTTGCGTGGTCGTGTTGAAGCCGACTTACAACCTTTCGTAACAATAGTTAAGCCCGTTGGTTCCTCACCTTTCCGGCAATTGCTCGCGCCGCCAAGTAGTTAACGATGTATAGTAACCACGTTGTTTCCCGGCATGGTTTCATCGGGGCGGCGAACGGTCGCGAGCCTGTCCCGCGCCGCGAGGTGTGCGAACCGCGTCCTGGGGGGGCGCCTCCCAATTGGGAGTATTGTAGCGGACGGGCGGTTGGAGTTGGCTCCAGTCATGGAAACCAAGTCCAACAGCAATCCGAATTTCAAGATCGGCGACCAGGTCGCCATCTCCACCCGAAGCCGCAAGAGCCTCGACGAGACGCGCTTCCTGGCGCTGCTCGAGGAGATGACCCCGCGAGACCGGCGCGTCCTGGCGGTGGTGGTGAGCCGCGTCGCGGACGCCGAAGCGAGCCGCGGACAGGCGGCCGCCCTGCAGCTGATCGACGACATCGAAGCCGCGATCCGCTCCTCGGACAGCTGAGCCGTCCGTCCGCCGAATCTTAACGCGTCGGCGATTCCGGCGAGCACGCCTGTGCGCAATGGCCGCGGACGGCCGGTCCGCCCCGATAAAAGCAGGACTGTGGTCAACCCCGCCCTGATCGGGGACAAGGGGGTCCGCGCGCTCCGAGAGACGGACCCATGTGCCTTCTCGCCCTGGCCTGGCGAACCCATCCGCGATGGCCTCTGGTCCTCATCGGCAACCGAGACGAGCTGCACGCGCGGCCCACGGCGCGCGCGGCGCGCTGGACCGACGCGGCCGAGGTCGTCGGCGGCCAGGACCTTCAGTTCGGCGGGGCCTGGCTGGGCGTGTCGGACCGGGGCCGGCTCGCCGCCATCACCAATGTGCGTCGGCCGCCGGCGCCGGCGCCGGCGCGCGCGTCCCGCGGGCTGCTGCCCCGCCGCTTCCTCACCGGCGAGCTGGACCTTGCGGCGCTGCAAGCCCTGGACCTGGACCAGTTCAACCCTTTCAATCTGGTGGTGGCGCAGGGGGACGAGATCGTCTTCATCACCAACCGGCCGTCGATCGAGCGTCGCCGCCTGGGGCCCGGCGTCCATGGCCTCGCCAATGGCCCGCTCGAACCGCCCTGGCCCAAGACCCGCCGCGCCATGGCCGCCGTGTCCGCCTGGCTCGAGGCCCGATCGTCCGATCCCGGGCCGCTATTCGACGTCCTGGCCGACGAGACGCCGGCCCCCGACGCCGAGCTGCCCGACACCGGCATCGGACTGGAGCGCGAACGGAGGCTGTCGCCCTGCTTCCTGCGCGGCGACGTCTATGGCACGCGGGCCAGTACGGTGATCCTGGTGGACGCCGAGGGACGCGGCCAGCTGATCGAGCGCAGCTTCGGCCCAGACGCTGCGCCGACGGGCGAGGCCGCCGTCGGATTCGACTGGCCGGGGCAGGGGGCGGCGCTATGATGCCGTCCGGGTCACCCAGGACCAGCAGGAGGTCGTCGTTGCCGTCTGACGTGATCGCCTCTCCCGGCCGCCCCGCGGCCGGACGCGCCGCGTCGGTGCGGGCCGAGCTGAACTATCTGCGGCCCATGGCCGAGAAGCCCTACACCCTGGCCTATCAGCCGGCGGACGGGGAATTGGCCAGCAACGCCGTCTATGATGGTCATCTCATGGACATCACCGACGCCCGCCCGACGGCTGGGGGGCTGTCGCTGGACCTGCAGGGCTTCGCCCTCGCGACGCGCCCGACGGCGGTGACCGATTATTATGACGAGGATCAGCTGAACACCGTCTGCCACGCCGAGGCGGCCGAACTGGTGGCCGAGGCCACGGGCGCGTCGCGGGTGGTGGTGTTCGACCACACCCTGCGGGTCCGGCGATCGGACATTCCCGACCGGACGCCCGGGATGGCGCGGCTGCCGGTGATGCGGGCGCATTGCGACTACACCGAAACCTCCGGCCCGCAGCGTGTCCGCGACCTGATGGGCGACGAGGCCGAGACCCTGCTGGCCATGCGGTTCGCCTTCGTCAACGTCTGGCGGCCGATCAAGGGGCCGGTGATCGACACGCCGCTGGCGGTCTGCGACTGCCGCAGCGTCGGTCCTCGTGACATGGTCGCCGCCGACATGGTCTACCGCGACCGCAGGGGCGAGATCCTGGTGGTGAACCACAGCCCCGCCCACCGCTGGTTCTATTTCCCCGAGATGCGCACCGACGAGGCCATGCTGATCAAGTGCTACGACTCGCGGCGCGACATCGTCGCCCGGTTCGCGCCGCATTCGGCCTTCGACGATCCGACCACCCCGCCGGACGCGTCCGCGCGCGAAAGCATCGAGATCCGGACCGTGGCGTTCTTCGATTGACGCCGCCGCCGCTCGCCGCCCCCGCTGCCCAGGCCGTGCTGTCCGTGCTGGACATCCGTAAGGATTATGGCGACGTGGCGGCCGTGAAGGGGGTCTCGTTTCAGGTGGGCCCTGGGGAGATCGTCGGCCTGGTCGGCCCCAACGGCGCCGGCAAGACCACCATCATCAGCGTCATCCTGGGCGTGCTCGAGGCCTCGTCCGGCCGGGTGCTGATCGAGGGGCTCGACGTCGCCAAGCGCCGCAGCCGGGCGCTGGAGGGGGTGAATTTCGCCGCGGCGACGGCCCCGCTTCCCGGCAATCTGACGGTGGAGCAGAACCTCAGGATCTTTGGCCTGATCTATGGCGTGAAGGACCTCGAAGCCCGCATCAAGGCCCTGCTGGAGGACTTCGACCTGCTCCGCTTCGCCAAAACGAAGTGCGGCGTGCTGTCCTCGGGCGAGCAAACCCGCGTCATCCTCGCCAAGGCGATGGTCAACCGGCCGCGCCTGCTGCTGCTGGACGAGCCGACCGCATCGATCGATCCGTCGACGGCGCGGGAGATCCGCGCGCGCATCCAGGCCTACGCCGCCGACGGCGGCGGCGGGGTGCTGTGGACCAGTCACAACATGTACGAGGTCGAGGAGGTCTGTGACCGCGTGCTGTTCCTGTCGCGCGGCCGGGTGGTGCTGGAGGGCGACCCCAAGACCCTGCCGGGAGAGCATGGGGCCAAGACGCTGGAGGACCTGTTCGTGGACGTGGCCCACGAGACGCTGCATGACCAGGGCGCCGCGCCCGCCAAGGTCGGCGTCTGATGCGGGCCTCGCGCATCTGGGCGGTGGTGCTGCGCCAGGTCTATCTGCTGGCCGGAAGCCCGATCCGGACCTTGCCGCTGTTCGCCTGGGCCGGCATCGACATCGTGCTGTGGGGCTTCATCTCGCGCTACCTGAACTCGGTTGCGTCGCCCGGCTTCAACTTCGTGGCGGTGCTGCTGGGGGCGGTGCTGCTGTGGGACTTCCTGACCCGCGTCATGCAGGGGGTGACCACCGCCTTCTTCGAGGACGTGTGGTCGCGCAACTTCCTGAACCTGTTCGCCACCCCCCTGACGGTGCTGGAATATCTGACGGGCCT
>FTFM01000668.1_pt1 | contig 10280 bp, 9 predicted proteins | sample 1640451 | NCBI WGS metagenome assembly FTFM01 (sample SAMEA3914814, study PRJEB12502) | metagenome | biome: forest; material: soil | place: USA | collected 2011-09-16 | depth 0.1 m | reverse complement strand
CCCGCCGCCACCGATCCGCGCACCCAGGGGTTCAGCTGCCTGGTCCAACGCAGGATCGTCGCCAGACGGGCCGTCGACCAGGCGACGAGGGGGTGTCGCGGGGCGTCCGCTTCCGGTTCGGTCTGGCCCTGCAAAGTGACGACGCCCGGCGCGCGTGGCGGCGAGTCGGCGGCAGGTCTGGGCGGTCGATCGACGACGTTTGTCACTGGCGAAGCGTCTTTTTTTGTTGTGCGCCGAGGCCGGGGTCTTAGCGGGTCCGGGCGGGGAAACCGAGTCGTTTCGGTCGCCCGCCCCTGCAAGTCACGGGCCCGGACGACGACCGGCGACGATCAGGCCGCCGCCCGTCTTGAACCGATCAGAGGTCGCCGGTCAGCACCTGGACGCCGCCATCGGTCTGGCGTTTTGCCTGCAGCAGACCGCGGCGACCGCCTTCCAGCCGCGCGGCGGTAAGCAGGCCGGTGGCGTAGGCCCCGGTGTCCAGGCCGATGCGGCGGTCGTCGGCATAGGCCTCTTCCGCCGGCGTGTGGCCGTGGACAACGATCTTATCGAACGCCTTGCGGTCATTCAGGAACGGTTGGCGGATCCACATCAGATCCTCGTCGCTCTGGTCTTCCAGCGCCACGCCCGGCCGGGCGCCCGCATGCGAGAAGAAGTAGTCGCCGCTCACATAGGACAATTCCAGGCTCCGCAGGAACGCGACGTGGCTCGGCGGCACGGCCGCCGCGAAGGCGTCCGACACTTCCTCCCAAGCCTGGGCGTCGGGGCGGCCTCGGGGCGGCTGCACCCCGTAGGACACCATGGTCTCCCGCCCGCCGTATTCGCACCAGTCGGCGCCAACGCCGGGATCGGTGAGGAAGTCGAGCATGGTCTGATCGTGATTGCCGCGCAGGAAGTGGCATTCCAGGCCATCGAAACGTGACAGCTGGATCAGGGCCTCGATCACCTCGCGGGAGTGCGGCCCCCGATCGACATAGTCGCCCAGGCAAACCAGCACCCGCCGTTTTCCGTCGGAGACGACGCTATCGGTCAGCACCTGCTCCAGCACCGGCCCCAGCAGGTCTGCGCGGCCATGGATGTCGCCGAGCGCATAGAGCACGACTCCCTCCGGCACGCAGGCGCGCGCCACGGATCGCTCTCCAAACAATCGGCTTAGCGCCTTGACGCCCAACATCGGGACTACTGTTCTCCGTCTGCGCCCAAGAAGCCCGGATCGAAACTCTCGGCCGGTCCCACTCCTCCCAAACTGGGGGGTCGCGATCCAAATGGAAGATCGCGTGCAGCGCCGATTGCCTAAAACAGCCGCTCGCCGATGCGGATGGTGTCGCCCGGCGCCACCGGAATGGTGCTGCTCAGCGGATAGGCCTTCTCGTCTTTTTCGGATTCCCGCTTGATGAACACCTTCTTGGTGTTCGCTCGATAGGTGTAGCCGTTGGCCGTGGCCACTGCGTTCTGCACCGTCAGACCGGTGGTGTAGGGGTAGGTCCCCGGCTTGTTCACCTCGCCCAGGATATAGAACGGCCGATAGGTCATCACCTCGGCGCTCACCTTGGGATCCTTCAGGTAGCCCTGCTTCAAGGCGTCCGCGATTTCGGTCTGCAGCTGGGTGATGGTCATGCCCGCGGCCTGCACGTCGCCGATCAGCGGCATCGCCATCTTACCGGTCGAGCCCACAGAGAACTGCCCCGACAGGGCGTCTTCGCCGAAGACGATCACCCGCACCTGGTCGGTCGAGCCCAGCTTATAGTCCTCGATGGCCTTCTCGACCTCCGCCGTGGCGGCTTCCACCGACGGCGGAGCGGCCGCCGGGGCAGTGGCGGAAGTGGAATCGGCGGCGCTCAAGCCGGCGGCGTTGGCCGCGGGCGCGGCGCCCCCGGCGATGCTGAACGCCAGGACGGCTGCGGCGAGCCACCTCGTCATGGGCTTCGTCCTCTGCATTGTGCTCTATACTCCAAACGTTAAAAGTAGCGCGGCACTGTGACGCAAAAGTAGCAAGTCCCGGACCATCGTTGCGTGCTATCGCGCAACAATCCTGAAGGTTGGCTGAACAGCGGTTTGCGAACGCCGGGTCAAGAGAGCGGACTGGAGGCCATTTTGCACGAAAATGGGGCAGGGCGGAATGCTTCCTTGGATGTCCCCCAGATCAATTTGGGACAACGGGATGACGCGTCCAGGCGCGCCGCCGGGTCGCGACGGCCGTCGGGCCGCCGCAAGGGCGCGATATTGTCCAGCTGGCGGCTGACCGCGGTGTTCGTCCTGGGTCTGATCACCCTGACTGGCGCTGCGCTGCTGGTGATCTCCATTGCCGATCCCATGGCGCCGCCGGGCGAGTGGAGCCCTCTCGCGTGGGTGCACGACGCGCGCGCGACACATTATCTTGAGCGGACCCGCCCCTCGCGCGCCGATCTGGATCGGGCGGACGCCGAGAGCTGGACCGCCCTGTCCCAATCGCCGGTCGACGACGTCGCCTGGCTCGATCTGGCCTCGTCCGACCGGCTTCGCCATGGTGCGCTGACCGGCCGGGGCCTTCTGGCGCTGCGGCGGTCCTACGATGTCGCACCCTTCGCCCCCGCGCTGTCGCATTGGCGGATCCGCTTCGCGCTGGAGAGCTGGGCGGACCTTACGCCCGAGCTGCGCGGCGACGTGATCCAAGAGGCGCGCACCTACGGCGGTCACAATCGCTATCTGCTGACCCAAAGCTTACAGGGCATTCGCGACCCTGCGGGCCAGTTGGCGGCGAACCTGATCCTGTCGCTGGTCGATCTGGAGCGTGCAAAAACGCCATAGAGGCGAATTCACCATGATGTTCGCCTGAAATCTGAGCGCGACCGTCTCGATTGAGTCTCCGCGAGGGCACAGTTGGCCCATTTCTTATCAATTCATGAATTTGTTGCTTTGCGGCATGGATCGGGCCGGCTATAGGGTGAAATACGAATTGGCCCTTATTGGGGGGAGTATCCACATGTCTAACAAATCCATTTCCATCGGCTTGGCAGCCCGCGCGTTGGTCGTTGGCCTCGTGGCCGCCAGCGCATTGTCGATCGGCACGCCGGCTTCGGCGATCATTTCGCCGGCCGCCAGGCGAGCCCTCATCCAGGCCATCGAGCAAGCGGCGATCAACACGGCCGCCGCCGACAAGGCCGCCGGCAAGACGGCCGCCCAGATCACGGACGACGTGCAGGCCGCGGTCCAGCTGGCCATCACCGCCAGTGGCGCGAACCAGGCCGAGGCGGGCTACGCTCTCGGTCAGGCCCGCGTCGCGCTTCAGGCCACTACGTCCTGGGGTGTGACCGGCGTGCCCAAGGCCTTTGTCGAAGTCGCCTCCAACGTGAACAGCGGCGCGCTCGTCGGCACCGGTTCGACCAGTTCGTCGGGATCATCGACCGGCGCCACGGGATCGACCGGCAGCGGAAACGGCAGCAATGGCAACAGCGCCTTTGGCTCCGGCACGGCGGGCGGCGGCGGCGGCGGCGGCGGTTACACCCCCGGCCAGTAAGTATACCGATTGCGCCAAGGGCCGCTTCAGACGGCCCTGGCGTCATTCGAACGGGGTGGATGCAAAGCGATTAACTTTGGCTATGTGGCCAGCGCGCAGTGCTGTGTGCGCAGGGGCGAGCAGCTTGGCTCTGAGGTGGGTGCGGATGATGAAAGCGATTAGGATTGCGTTCGCGGTGGTTGCGACGGCGTCGGCGCCCATAGCTGTGCACGCGCAAAGCGCCGATCTGAACTCCATCGATGGACCGGGCCTGTTCGCCCGCGACCACAACGTCTCCGTTCGCGAACGGGCCCGCCCGGAATACCAGGCGGCCGGCGTGAAGCTCGGCGGCTTCCTCGCCTTCCCCAAGGTCGAGGGCGATGTCGAATACAACGACAACATTTTCGCCACGGCGACGGGCAAGACCAGCGACACCATCTTCCACGTCAGGCCGGAATACGTGTTCCAGTCCAACTGGAACCAGAGCATGGTCGACGCCTACGCCCGCGCCAACCTAGCCCGTAACGCGTCCCACTCTTCGGAAGACACGACGGACTACAGCTTCGGCGCCGACGGTCGCCTCGACATCGTGCGCGGCTCGGACCTCAAGGCCGGGGGCGAGTTCCAGCATCTGACCGAGCCCCGCACCTCTTCGGGTTCGCCCGGCGGCGCCCTGTCGCCGGTGCAGTATCTGCAGAGCAGCGCCTACGCGTCCGGCGAACACGTGATCAATCGCATCAAGTTGTCCATGAAGGGCGATTGGACCGACCTGAATTATCTCAGCGCCCCCGCCGCCGGCGGCGGGTTGATCAACGAGAACGATCGCGACCGCCACATCTATACCATGAACGGGCGGGTCGATTACGCCCTCTCCCCCGACACCGCCCTGTTCGTCGAGGCCGACGGCAACTGGCGCGACTATCGCCTGCCCGGCACGATCGGCGCCCCGGCGCGCGATTCCAAAGGTTACCAATTGCTGGCCGGCGCCAATTTCGACATCTCCGCCCTGATCCGCGGCGAGATCGGCGTGGGATACCTGCACCAGTCCTTCACGGACTTTGCGGCCTACCCGACCATCGGCGGCTTCGGGCTGCGGGGTAAGGTCGAGTGGTTCCCGTCCGAACTGACGACCGTGACCGTGTCCGGGGCCAGGTCGGTCGAAGACGCCGCGATCGCGGGCTCGGGCGGCTACCTGTCGACCAACCTCGGCGCCCAGATCGACCACGAACTGCTGCGCAACGTGATTGTCTCGGCCAACGCGTCCTACGGCAACGACGCCTATAAGGGCATCGATCGCACCGACAAGCGCTACAACGCGGGCGTCAACGCGACCTACCTGATTAACTCCAAGGTCGGCCTTAACGCTGGCTACATCTATTTCAAGCAGAACTCGTCGGGAGCTCTCGCCGGCACGGATTTTGTAGTGAACAGGTTGATGGTGGGACTCGTCCTGCAGTACTGAACCGAAACGCGACATTTTCCGCTAGAGTGCCTCAATGACCATGCCTGCCGAGACGGCCGCCTTCCCCGGCCCGAGCCGCTTCGATTCGCGTCAACCCGAGAACGCGGGCGGCGGAGGCCCAGGGCCTGGCGGCGGTGGCGGCCTGACTATCCAGCTGCCCGAACTGCAGCGCCTGATCATGGCGTTCCAACGCCGGCTCAGGTTGTTCATCGCTCTGGCGGCCTTCGTGTTCCTGTCGGCGGTCGTCTTCACCATCGCCGCGACGCCAGAGTACACTGCGACCTCCGAGGTCCTGCTCGACCAACAGAAGCAACAGGTCGTCGACGTCACGGCGGTGATGTCCGGCCTGCCGGGAGATTCCTCCACCGTCGACACCGAGACCCAGGTCCTGCAGTCGCGCGCCCTCGCCGACCGTGTGACCAAGGCGCTCAAGCTGGACAAGGATCCCGAGTTCAACCCCGCGCTGAACACCGACCCGGTCACGGTCGCCATCCGCAACGTCAAGGCCGCGATCAAGAGCGTTTTGCCGCAGAAGACCGTCGATCCCGACGTCGCCGCGCAACTGGCCTACGAGAGCGTGATCGACAACGTCATCAAGAGCCTGGACGTCAAGCGCTCCGGCCTCACCTATCTGATGAACGTCAGCTTCACGTCGGACGACCCGCAGAAGGCGACGCTGATCGCCAACACCTTCGCGGACAAGTACCTGCTCGAACAGCTCGAGGAGAAGTTCGACGCCACCGCCAAGGCCAACCAGTGGCTCACCGAGCGGCTGGGCGAACTGAAGGGTCAGGTCGAGGCGGCTGAAGCCGCGGTCGAGCAATACAAAACCGCCCACAACCTGCTCAGCGCCGGGGCCAGCACCCTGACCGAACAGGAGATCTCCACCTACAACCAGTCCGTCGCCTCGGCCCGGGCCGATGAATCGGCCGCCGACGCCGCGCTCAACACCGCCCAGAGCCAACTGGCCCGGGGCTCCACCGGTGAAGATGTGGGCGCCGCCCTCGAATCCCCGGTGATCCAGCAACTGCGCGCCCAGCGCGCCGACGTCAGCCGCACGGTGGCCGACCTCGCCAGCAAATACGGCCCTCGCCACCCCGACATGCTCAAGTCCCAGCGCGAACTGGCCGATATCGACAGCCAGATCCAGGCTGAGATCAAGCGCCTCATCTCCAACCTGCAGGCCAAGGTCCAGGTGGCGAGACAGCGGACCTCGTCGATCCAGTCGACCCTGTCGGGCGCCAAGGGCACCCTGTCCGCCAACAACGCCGCCAGCGTCCAGCTGAACGAGCTTCAACGCAACGCCGACGCCGTCCGCACCCTGTATCAGAGCTACCTGGACCGTTTCAAACAGACCAGCACCTCGCAGGGCATCGAGACGTCCGACGCGCGCGTGGTGTCGCGCGCCAAGATCCCGACCTCGCCGAGCTTCCCCAACCCCCTGCTGACCCTGGTCGTCGGCGTGCTGTTCGCGGGCGCCGCGGGCCTGGCCGGCGTCGCCCTGGCCGAGATGCTCGACACCGGGCTCACCACCGCCGACGACGTGGAGCGGCGCCTGAACGTGCCCCACCTGGGATCCCTGCCTCACCTGGCGTCGGTCACCGACGACAACGCCGGCAACATCCCGCCGGTCGAATATATCGTCGACAAGCCGCTCTCGAGCTTCGCCGAAGCGTTCCGCACCCTGCGCGCCACCATCCGCTACGCCCGCGTGGGCGACCCGGTGAAGATCATCGCGCTCACCTCGTCCCTCCCGGGCGAAGGCAAGACGACGACCTCCGTCTGCCTCGGCCGGATGGCCGCCCAGGCCGGCGACCGCGTGGTGATCGTCGACTGCGACCTGCGCCGCCGCAACATCAACAAGCTGATCGGCACCGAAAGCGAGCAGGGCCTGCTCGAGGTCCTGAACGGCCAGGCCAAGCTGCAGGACGTGCTGCTGCAGGACCGCGACACCGGCGCCTACATCCTGCCCCTGTCCAAGAGCAGTTTCACGCCCAAGGACGTGTTCTCGACGCCCGCCATGGACGCCCTGCTGCGCGCCCTCTCCGAGCGGTTCGATCTGGTGATCCTGGACACCGCGCCGACCCTGGCGGTCGCCGACACCCGCATCCTGGCCGCCAAGGCCGACGCGGTGGTGTTCCTCGCTCGCTGGCGCAAGACGCCTGAGAAGGCCATCGAGGCGGCGCTGAAGTCCCTCACCGCCGCCGGCGCCTATGTGGCCGGCGTCGCCCTGACCCAGGTCAATATGAAGGAACAGGCCCGTTACGGCTACGGCGACCCAGGCTACTACTACACCTACTACAAGAAGTATTATAGCTGACCTCGGCTCGGGGGCCTGTCCCCCGCTTGACGGAGACAGACGTGGCAGGTGACCCCCGCCCGACGCCGGACGAGTCACAGCTCGATCATCCGACCGTCGAGACCGACCGCGGGCGCCACAAGCGTCGCAACCGCGGCGCCAAGTCCAAGCCGCCCGTGGACACTCGCGCCTGGCTCTTCGCCGCCGCCCCCGTCGTCCTGATCTTTGTCGGCATGTTCCTGGGCGGGGCCGACAACCTGCTCCTGGCCCTGCTTCTGTCCTGCGGCGGCGCGATCCTCCTGTTTGTCTATCTGGCCCAGCCCGAACAGCGCCTGGCAGTCGGCCGCGTCCGAGGCCTGCCGCTCATCGCCGGGTCATTCGGTCTCGTGATCATGGTGGCGCTGTTGTCGCTGGGCCCATGGGCGCCCATCGGGCCGCACCCGGTCTGGACCTACGTCCCGGGCGCCACAGGGGCCACGACTGTGGATCGAGGACGCTCCCTGGCGGAAGTGTTCAAGCTCCTGGGCCTGGCCACGATCTTCCTGGTGGGGACCATGGCCGGCGCGTCCGACGATCTCACCCGCCGGGTGCGCATAGCCGTCATCTCCGGCGGCGCGCTCTTTGCGTTCTGGGCTTTGCTCTCCATCGGTCACAGCGGAGACCTTCAGTTTGTCGGCCGTCTTACCGGCGGCCTCGCCAGTCCCAACGCCACGGGCACTTTTCTCGCCATGATGCTCGTCCTGTCGTTGCCGCTGCTGGGTGGCGCCGTACAGGAGGGCAAGGGATCCAAGCTCGAACGCGCGATTTCTGCCTATGCCCCGGCGGCTGGCCTGATCGTGCTGTTCGGCGTCTGCCTGGTGTTCACGGCGTCCCGCGGGGCGATCGCCAGCGCGGTGATCGCTGTCCTGATCTATTTCGGGCTGCAGGCCGCGTCCAAGAAGGTCAAGCTGTGGCAGGCGCTATCCGGCGCCGCGGCCATCCTCGTCGCTGTGGTCGGCGTACTGCTGATGAAAGGTGGCCTGGCGATCCAGCGCCTCGGCGAGGCCGGGGTGGACGCCGGCACGCGGGAAACGATCTTCCGCGTCCATTGGCAGACCTTTCTGCAGTCGCCGTGGATGGGCTTCGGACTGGGGTCGTTCGATGCGGTCAATAACCTCGTCCTCAGTCAGTCGACCTACGCCCCCATGTGGAACGTCCGGTCGACCCACAACGCCTATCTGCAATGGCTGGAAGAGGCGGGGGCCCTGGGCGCGGTCCCGATGTTCGTCTGCATCGCCAGCATCATCGCGATCGTCGTCATCGGGCTGTCCGAGCGCTCCCGGCGGCTGACCTGGCTGCGGGGTTTGCTTGCGGTCGACGCCGTTGTCCTGCTGCACGGCATGACAGACTTCGCGCTGCAGGTTCCGGCGATCGCCGCGCTCTGGGCATTGTTACTGGGCCTGCAATTGGGCACGGTCAGCCGCGCGCGCTGACATATTCTCTCGAACCGCTGACCATCCGCTGTACTGTCACCCGCTGGGCCGCATTGTGAGCGGACGTAAACAGGAACTGAGAGACACCAGCTTGGCGCACCCTCGGATGGCCCTCATTGCGAAACCGGTCCTGCGCGCCCGGCGGGCGTTCCGGGATTGGCTCGCCGCCCAGCCGGCCATATTCGAACCCATCGCCCGCCGTCGGCAGTTCCACGACAGAGTGGTCGCCGGCCCCGACACCGACATCGTCATCGAAGGCTATCCCCGCAGCGGCAACACCTATGGCGCCTTCGCCTTCGTGGTCGCCCAGGGAGGGGTCGCCAACGTCGCCAGCCATTTCCATACGCCCGCCCAATTCGCCCTGGCCGCCCGCTATCGCCGCCCCGCCGTCCTGGTGATCCGCAAGCCCCTGGAAGTCGTGGTTTCCAACCTTCGCTTCTTCCCGTGGATGACACCGAATTTCGCCCTGCGGACCTACATCTCCTTCCACAAGCGCTGCCTGAAAAACCTCGATCGCCTGGTTGTCTCCGACTTCCCTGAAACGACCGGCCGCTTCGGCCATGTCATCGAGCGCGTGAACCGGAAGTTCGGAACCGCCTTCGCAATCTACCAGGGCACCCCGGACGACGAGAAAAAGACCCGAAACCTGGTCGAACACAGTCGTGAGGTCTGGGTCAGCGCCGACAAGCTGGATGGGTCCCCTGACAAGGTGGCGCTCCCAACCCCGGAGAAGGCCGCCAATCGCGCAGAATTCGAACGTCAATTCGTCAGGGACGCCGACCCCGTCCTGCTCAAGAAGGCCGAGGACATCTATGCGCTCATCCTCGCCCGAGCGAACGGCTAAGCCACCTTCAGCCTGGCCCTCTATGGCCTCGCGGACGACATCGCCGCGGCGAGGGCGGGACATTTACCGCCGGTCGCCTGGGCCAGCAGGGGCGTCAGCCTGCGGCGCCCGGATTCATTCATGTGGACCGGATCGGCGAAGTCCTGGTCGTCCCGTAACGCCGTCGAGAGGTCCAGAATCGGGCGGCCGAGCGCGGCTTGCGCCTGCTTGAGGAACGCGCCCCGCGGGCAAAGCGGTATCTGAGGACCGCCGAATGGTAAGGGGCGAGCACCAGCACAACCCGACTGCCCCGGCGCTCGTACGCATCCAGCGTGGCCCTGAGCGGCGCGACGCTCCCCGGCAGGATGGCATAGCGCGCATTCTCGCGCAGGAACGCCTCCACAATTGGCGCCGTCACCAGCCCGTCCATCGGAGCCACTGATTGTTCGTTGTGGCGCCCCAGGAAGAACGCCGCCCGCCACATCATCTGGCTGTTGAAATCGTAGAGGCTGAAGATTCGGCGCCAGGGCAGGAACGGCCGATCAACCCGGGCGAGGCCCTCCGCCAGTCCCCGTCTGGTCGCGTCATCTAGCCGCGCACGCCGCTCAGGTCGGCGATCAGCCCATCGAGTTGCCTCGCCGCAAGTTCGCGCAGTTCGACAAAGCGTTCCCGGCTGCGCCTTGCGGCGGCGGCATAGGCCGCCGGATCCGCAGTCCAGGCGCGCAGTGTGTCCACCGCGGCGTTCGAATAGT
>FTFM01000723.1_pt1 | contig 10291 bp, 3 predicted proteins | sample 1640451 | NCBI WGS metagenome assembly FTFM01 (sample SAMEA3914814, study PRJEB12502) | metagenome | biome: forest; material: soil | place: USA | collected 2011-09-16 | depth 0.1 m | reverse complement strand
TAGGTCATGAAGGCGTTGGCCTGCCACTTGGGCGAGGCGTTGAACCCGCCGAAGGCCGCCGTCGGCCCGCTCTGGCCGGCGAAGTTCACCGGCGCGGCGCCAAGGCCCGCGTCGACGGTCATGTCGTACAGATACGACGCGATCACCCGGAAGTTCAGGTCGCCGCTCATTCCGCCGCCGAAGCGATTTAGCGGCAGGTTGTAGTCGCCTTCGAAGTCGACCCCGCGGGTCAGGTAACTGCCGACGTTCACGGCCGTATTGTTGACGGTGAGGATGTCGTTGGTGACCGGGTCGCGGGTCATCCGGGCGCAGAAGGCGGCCACGCCCTTGAAGCACTGGCCGACGATGTTGTTGACGCCCAGACCGAACGGAGGTCCGACGATCGCGTCCTTCAGGTCGATCTGGTACCAGTCGGCCGACAGCTGCACGCCCTGCAAGGCCCCCGACTTCGGCGCGATCACCAGGCCTATCGTCCAGGTGTCGGCCTTTTCAGGCTTCAGGTTCACGTCGCCGCCGGTGGTGATGTTGGCGGGATCGGGCAGGCCCGTCCACGGGTTGGGGTTGATGGTGCCGAAGGGCCCGCCAGCCGTCACCGCGTAGGACTGGAAGAGCTCCCGCACGCCCGGCGCCCGCACGTCGCGCGAACGCGTGCCCCGGATGCGCAGCCAGTCGGTGATGTCCCAGATGCCGCTGACCTTCCAGGAATTGAAATAGTTGGTCTTCGACAGGCCGGACTGCGGCGGGGTGACAAACGGCGCGGGCTCGGTCGTCTCGTTGGTCGCCTTGTTGCGGGTTTCGCGGAAGGCGGCGTCGAACTCCAGGTATTTGGCGAAGGCGACGTCCTTCAGCACCGGGACGTTGATTTCGCCGTAGCCTTCCAGGACATCGATCGCGCCCCGGTAATCCTGCCCGTAGCTGAGGGTGTAGTTGCTGTAGAAGGGCTGGTCCTGCAGGTCGTGGGTGACGTCGGCGTGTTCGTGGCGATATTCCGCCCCCGCCGCCAGCTTGATCGGACCCGCGCCCCAGCCTTGGTAAAGGTCGCCGTGGACGTTTCCGGACACCACCAGCTGGGTATAGGTCGAATATTCCTGAAGTGTGCGGAACGCATAGTCGATCGCCGCGGGGCTGGCGTTGCCGACCCCGAAGAGGTTCAACGGCACGCAGCCGGCGGCGTCGGGATTGATCGGGCCATAGGCGGCGTCCGTCGCCCGGCAGACGATCGGGCTCGCCAGGTTCCCCGGCGTCTGGTGCACGGCGTCGGTCGCATAGGTCAGGAACGAGCTGACGACGCTGTGGTAGAGGTGCTGGTCGTTCTTGTTGACGCCGTACTCGGCGTAGCTGTCCCAGCCCCAGCTGTTGCCCAAATCCCCCTTGAACCCGCCGGTGACGCGGTAGGTGGAGTTGTTGGTTGCGTTGCTGGCGTTCTGAACGTTGAGCATGCTGCGCCCGAATTCAGCGCCGTTCGGTCCGATGTAGGCCGCTTCCGCAGGGGTCAGGAAGGCGTTGTCCGGGGTCACGTTGAAGCCGACGTAGACGCTGGGCGCTACCTCCAGCGCGTAGGGGCCGATCGCGCCGTTGGCGACCGGATTGACCGCCTCGCTACGCGCGAAAGACCCTTCCAGGAAAGCCTGCACCTTGTCGGTCAGGTCGTAATTGACGTGGGCCAGACTGGTGTAGCGGGTGACCGCCGGCCGCATGGTGGTGCCGGCGTAGGCGCCCGCTTCTTCGGCGTCGCCGCCCTGACGGAAGCCGAAGAAGCCGGCTCCGTCCGAATAAAGCCCCTGGTCGAAGGGCATGAGGCCCGAACCGGACGAGTTGAACTGCGCCTGCGGGTTGGTGAAGAACGGAAAGCCGCCGACGTTCACGCAGGCGCCGCCCGGAGCGACCGGAAAGGTGCAGGGCGCAAGCACGCCGGTCAGCGAGGTGTTGGCTGACGAGCCGCCCGAGCCGATGATGTAGTGCGGCTGGCCGTTCGTGGCATAGCCGGTGTTGGTGTACATCGCCTGGTTGGTGGCGCACCAATCCCTGACCTGTGAGCAGATCCCGACCGCGTCGTTCTTCTCGAACTCCCCGCCGAGGATGAAGTGCCCGCGGCCCCCTGCGAAATTGGTCCCGAAGGCGCCAGAGGCGTGCCAGTCATTGCCATCGCCGCGAGTGGTCTGGCCGTAGTCGGCCTGGGCCTTGAAGCCCTGCAGCTTGGTGTCGAGGATGATGTTGACCACGCCGGCCACCGCGTCCGATCCATAGACGGCCGAGGCGCCGCCCGTGATCGTCTCGGTGCTTCCCACCAGCATCGATGGGATCAGCGTCACGTCCACGCCGCCGCCCGTGGTCGTCGGGACCACACGGCGCGTGTCGATCAGGGTCAGTGTGCGCGTCCCGAAGAAGGGGTTGAGCCCGCGCAGGTTGGCCAGCTGGGCGCCGACGTTGAAGTTGCCGAGGCCGACGTTGTTCGCCGCGAAGAAATTCGAGTTCTGGGTCATCTGCGAGATGACGTCGCCGACGTTGGTGAGCCCGAGCTTCTGGATCTGCTGGGCGTTCATCACGGTGATCGGGTTCGACGAGGTGAAGGTGCTCCGCACCACCCGCGAGCCGGTCACCACGATTTCCGGACTGCTTTTATCCTTGTCCTGCGCCTGGGCCGCAGAGGCCCCGAATCCCAGGCAACCCACCGCCGCTGTCAACAGCAGGCCGCGCACCAACTCCGTTGGACGTGTCATTAGAACCCTCCCTGAACCGCCATTTACTGAGGAGTCGTAACGCAGGCGATGCGCCCCTCGCGGGGCCGGGAACATTCGTCAATCGGCATATACCGACACGCCCCGTCGCCTGCGCAAGCTCCCCTTCGTGCGTGATTGATCACCTTTATCGGCGGCGAATACAATATTTAACGCCGTGAACTACATCGTTGACACTGTTATCAATTGCAGAAGTTAAGTAGATTTCCGGTCCAACATCAGATTTTGAGAGTGTACGCCTCGACGCCTGGCGCCCACCGGTGTGAGGCGCAAGGCGGGCAAGGCGGGCAAGGCGGGCAAGGCGGCCATCGTGACAGGGCTGGTGCGGTCAGGAGACTGACATCGGCGAGTGAATCCGCTAACTGCGGGCCATGACCTCACCAGAAAAGTCTTCCGCCGAACTGGCCCTTGAGTTCGGCCTGAAGTCCGACGAGTACGGCGTGATCCTCCAACGCCTGAACCGCGAGCCCAACCTGGTGGAACTGGGAGTGTTCTCGGTGATGTGGAGCGAGCACTGCTCGTACAAATCCAGCCGCCGCCACCTGCGCAAATTCCCGGTCACCGGGCCTCGGGTCATCTGTGGTCCGGGCGAGAACGCCGGCGTGATCGACATCGACGACGGCCAGGCCTGCGTCTTCAAGATGGAGAGCCACAACCACCCCTCCTACATCGAGCCTTACCAGGGCGCCGCGACCGGCGTGGGCGGGATCATGCGCGACGTGTTCACCATGGGCGCGCGGCCAGTGGCCCTGCTCAACGCCCTGAGGTTCGGCGATCCGGCCCATCCCAAGACCCGGCGGCTGGTGGAAGGCGTGGTGTCCGGCATCGGCGGCTACGGCAATTGCGTCGGCGTGCCCACGGTCGGCGGCGAGACCAATTTCCACCCCGGCTACAACGGCAACATCCTGGTCAACGCCATGTGTGTGGGCGTGGCCGATGCGGACAAGATCTTCTATTCGGCGGCCCCGGCGCCCGGCCTGTCGGTGGTTTACTTCGGCTCCAAGACCGGCCGCGACGGCATCCACGGCGCCACCATGGCCTCGGCCGAATTCGATGAGGGGTCCGAGGACAAGCGGCCGACGGTGCAGGTGGGGGACCCCTTCGCCGAGAAGCTGCTGATCGAGGCCACGCTGGAACTGATGGGCCTGGGCGCCGTGGCCGCGATCCAGGACATGGGCGCGGCGGGCCTGACCTCGTCGTCGGTCGAGATGGCCGGCAAGGGCGGGCTGGGAGTCGAGATCGACCTGGACGCGGTGCCCCAGCGCGAACAGGACATGACGGCCTATGAGATGATGCTGTCGGAGAGCCAGGAGCGGATGCTGGCGATCCTCAAGCCCGGGCGCGAGGCCGACGCCTATCGGGTGTTCGAGAAGTGGGGCCTGGACGCGGCGGTGATCGGCAAGACCACCGAAACGGGCCGCCTCGTGCTGCATCACAAGGGCGAGCTGGTCTGCGACATCCCGCTCGGCCCGCTGACCGACGACGCGCCGCTGTATGACCGTCCGTATACGGCAAAGACGGCTCCGCTCCGGCTGGACGCAACATCAGTCCCGGCCCCCACCGACTGGCGCGCGGCCGTGCTCAAAGTGATGTCCTGCCCCGACATGGCCTCCAAGCGCTGGATCTGGGAACAGTACGACCACCACGTGATGGCCGACACCCTGGCGGACTCGTCGACCCACGCCGACGCCGCAATGGTGCGGGTGCATGGTACGCGAAAAGCTCTCGCCATGACTTCGGACGTGACCCCGCGCTACGTGGCGGCCGACGCCTACGAGGGCGGCAAGCAGGCGGTGGCGGAGGCTTGGCGCAACCTCAGCGCCGTGGGCGCCGACCCGATCGCCATCACCGACAACCTGAACTTCGGCAATCCCGAGCGTCCTGAGGTCATGGCCGATTTCGTGGCGGCGGTGGACGGCATGGCCGAGGCCTGCCGCGCCCTAGACTTCCCTGTAGTGAGCGGCAACGTCAGCCTCTACAACGAAACCAACGGAGCGCCGATCCCGCCCACCCCCACGGTCGGCGCGGTGGGCCTGCTGCTCGACTATGGCCGGCGCGCCGGCTACGGCGGGCTGAAGGCCGGCGACGAGCTGGTGTTGATCGGCTCGGGGCCGGGCGAACTTGGGGCCAGCCTCTATCTGCGCGAGCTGTTCGGCCGCGAGGAGGGCGCGCCTCCGCCGGTGGACCTGGCGGCCGAACGCCGCAATGGCGATTTCGTCCGTGGACTGATCAAAGCGGGATCGGTTGAGACCTGCCACGATCTTTCGGACGGGGGCCTGGTCTGCGCCGCCGCCGAGATGGCGCTGGCGTCGGACGTCGGCGTCGAACTGACCGTGCCGCCCGGCCCGACCGCCCATGGCGCCTTGTTCGGCGAGGATCAGGGCCGCTACCTGGTGGCCGTGGCCAACCCCGCCGGTGTGCTCGAGGCGGCCACGGCCGCTGGCGTGGACGCGAAGGTGATCGGCTGGGCCGGTGGCGAGGCGCTGGTGGCTGCAGGTCTGTTCGACATCCAGCTAGGGGCCCTGAAGGCCGCCAACGAGGGATGGCTGCCGGCCTTCATGTCCCGGGTTGGCGACGCCGCGGACGAGGTCTGCGACGACTGCGGCCACAGCCACTGACGTAACCCCGGGTGCCTGCGCCTGCGGGGCACGGCTCAGCCTGTTAGGACTTCCTCAGCCGCCGGGCCGCATGGTCGCCGGCTAAACCAGGAGGCCTCAGTGGCGCTGCGATCGACGCTGTCTCGGGTCATGGCCATGATCAACCGTCATAAGGTCGATATTTCGAGCGCGATCTATTTCCTGGTCGTGCTCGTGGGCGCGTCGTTCATGGTGTGGGAGTTCGACGTCTTCCACACTGCGCCACGCCAGTCCGCGCAAATCAAATCGATCGAACTCGAAGAGGTCTTGGCGCTCGCGGGCCTGCTCACTGCAAGCCTGGTCGTCTTCATCGGGTACTATCTGCGGCAGCGCCGGGAAAACTATCGGCGTACGGCGGCCGAGTACGAGGCGAGACGGCTTGCGCTGGAAGACCCGCTCACCGGCCTGCCCAATCGCCGCCAGTTTGAAGACGCGCTCAAGACCGCGCTTGGTTCGCCGCCGCGGGCCGGCGGGTCCCACGGCGTGCTGCTCCTGGACCTCAACGGCTTCAAGAAGGTCAACGACGTGCACGGCCACCCCGTCGGCGACGAAGTGCTGGCGCAGGTCGGCAATCGCCTGATGAGCGCCATGCGCGAGAGCGACCTGGTGGCCCGGCTGGGGGGCGACGAGTTCGCGGTCCTCGCGCCGCACCTGGCGGGGCCGGACACAGCCACCGGGATCGCGCTGCGCATCATCGAGCACCTGAAGGAGCCGATCACCGTCGGTTCTAATAAGCACCAGATCGGCACGGCCATCGGCATCGCCCTGACGCCGCAGGACGGAACCGACCGGCACGAGGTGCTGCGCAAGGCCGACATCGCCCTTTACCGCGCCAAGGGCGAAGGCGGATCGACGCTGCGTTTCTTCGAAGAAGAGATGGACGCCAGCATCCGCGAACGCGACGTGCTGGAGCGGGCGTTGCGCGCAGCCATCGCCGACGACCTGCTCACCCCCTTCTATCAGCCGCTGGTGGACCTCAAGTCGGGCAAGATCATCGCCTTCGAGGCCCTGGCGCGCTGGACGCACCCGACCATGGGGGAGATCGAGCCCAACCGGTTCATCCCCATCGCCGACGACTGCGGGCTGATCAACGATCTGACCGACAGCCTGCTTCGCCAAGCCTGCCAGGCCGCCGCAACCTGGCCGCCGCACATCCTCCTGTCCTTCAACATCTCGCCCGTGCAGTTGCGGGACAAGACCCTCGGGCTGCGGCTGATGAAGATCCTGGCCGACGCCGGCCTGCCGCCGCAGCGGCTGGAGATCGAGATCACCGAAAGCGCCCTGGTGCACGATCTCGACGCCGCCCAGACGGTGCTCGGCGCGCTGCGGGACGCCGGCGTGAGGATCGCTTTGGACGACTTCGGGACGGGCTATTCCAGCCTTTACCACCTGCGCAACTTCAAGCTCGACACCATCAAGATCGATCGCAGCTTCGTGGAGTCCATGTGCTACGACCGCGACAGCGCCGCCATCGTCAAGGCGCTCATCGGCCTGGGCTCGGGTCTCAGCCTCACGGTCACGGCCGAAGGCGTGGAGACCGTCGACCAGCAGGCTTTACTCGAAGCGCAGGGGTGTAAACAGGCCCAGGGCTTCCTGTTCAGCCGGGCCGTCTCGGCCACGGAAGCATCGGCGCTCCTGCGTGAACGGCCCAAGGCGCGCCGCGCCTAGCATAGCTCAAGGCAGGGTGTCCCTGACCCATCTCTGGGACGTCAGCGGACTGGGCGCCCAAGCCTTGCTGGGGCCTGCGGCGGAGATGACAGACATCCGATCGTGCGCAACGCAGTCGTCACCTTTGATCTCAAGCCCTGGCATGGGCTGAAGGGTGACCTGGCGCTTCGCTGGCGACGCCATCTCCGGGGCGGAGGTTGCGCGTGTGGGTTCGATATTGGCCGGCTTGGCGACAGATCGAGCCGGCGCTGCATCTTTCGGGTTCGCCTTGGCGGGCGAAAGAAGGGCCCCCGCGTCCGGCGGTGGCGGCCCGCACTGGACCAGCCACATCTCGAACGCGACGATGCGCCGCTCGGTGTCGAGGCGTAGAGGCCTCAGGCCGAAGTACATGAAGGCGACGCCGCTTTGGGTCTCGGACGGAGTCTGGAGAACTCGCGGCTCGCCCGCGGCGAGCACGTAGTCCGTACTTTTCCAGGTGGGTGGCGTGACGCCGGCGTTGAGCTCCAGGACCTGCCCTGGCCGCACGAGAATCCAGCTGGCGCATTTGGGCCACCGCTGGACGGCGCGCGTCTCATTGAAATGGCATTTCGGATCGTCGCTCGCCCATAGGCCCGGCCTCAAGGGCGGCGAGCCGGCCGCGTCCGAGGGGCTGAACAAGGGCGTCTCGGAATAGACAGCGTTGCAACCCGCAAGGGCGAGGGCGACCCAGCCCACGATGATGGCTTTGAGGAATGGCAGTCGCATGGCCGACCCTGCGTTCACGCGAGCGTGATCATAGTCCGATCTGCGGCCAAGTCGCGATCTATCGAGCCTGCCTAGGCGGCGGCCGTCGCCAGGTCGGCTTGCGCCACGCCCTGCTCCAGGGCGCGGTTGATGGCGCCATACAGGCCCTCGGAGCTGATCGGCTTGGCGAGATGCAGGTCGGCGCCGGCCTTGAGGCACGCTTCGACCTGGTGCGCCATGGCGTTGGCGGTGAGCGAGATGATCGGCGTGCGGACGCGGCCCAGGCGGATTTCCTCCCGCCGGATGTGACCGATGGCGGTGAGGCCGTCCATCACCGGCATCTGGCTGTCCATCAGGACCAGGTCGAAGGGCGCCTGATCGCGGACGGCGTCCAGCGCCTGCTGTCCGTCGGGTACGATGACCAGATCGGCCAGACCGTCGAGCATCAGCTGGATCACCCGCTGGTTCACCTCGTGGTCCTCGGCCAGCAGGATGCGCAGCGGGCGCTCCGGGTCGATCCTGTGGTGTTCGGCGACCGGCGCCGTGCGGGCCGGGGCGTCGTCGATGCGGATCGCGGCGCGGAAGATGAAGGCGGCGCCCTTGCCGGGCGTGGCTGTGCAATCGATCTCGCCTTCCATCATCTGGGCCAGCTTGCTGGCGATGGACAGACCGAGCCCCGTCCCACCGAAGCGGCGGGTGATCGAACCGTCGCCCTGTTCGAAGCGTCCGAACAGCTTGGCGCGCACCTCCTTGGTGAAGCCGGGTCCGGTGTCCTTGACCGTGATCTTCAGCGCTGCTGAGCCCGCGCCATCTGGGACCGCGCAGACGCGCACCGCTATGCCGCCCTTGGTGGTGAACTTGACCGCATTGTTGATCAGGTTGGAGACCACCTGCTTGATCCGCAACGGATCGCCCAGCAGCCGATCCGGGCCGCCCACGTCGAAAGTGACCTTGAACGACAATCCCTTGGCCTGGGCGGCGGTCTGGAACAGGAAGGCGGCCTGGCCGACCGTCTCGCGCAGACTGAAGCACTCGTTCTGCAGCTCGAGTTGGCCGGCCTCGGCCTTGGCCAGGTCGAGCACGTCGCTGAGGATGCCGGTGAGCGCCTTTCCGGAGCTGACGATCATCTCGACGATTTCGCGCTGTCCGGGCTTGAGCTCCATGCGCTCCAGGGCGTCAGCCAGGCCCAGGACGCCGTTCAGGGGCGTGCGGATCTCGTGGCTCATGTTGGCCAGGAACTCGCTCTTGGCCACATTGGCGGCTTCCGCGCACGCCAGGGCCTGTTTCAGAGCGTCTTCAGTCTGCTTGGCTCCAGTTACGTCTTCGGAGATCGAGAGCAGATAGTCAGGCCCTTCCTGATTGCGCATCAGGACCTTCTTGCGGCGCAGGTAGCGCAAGCCGTTCGGGGTCATCATCGGCTCTTCTTCGAAGATCCGCATCTCGCCGCTCTGGATCACCTCCTGATCCTGCTGGGTGAAGCGACGCGCCTGTTCGGTCGGGAACAGGTCATCCGCGTTCTTGCCGAGGTTCGCGCCGGGAGCGATGCCGAAGATCGCCTCGACAGCCGGATTGGCCATGACGAGCCGCCCGTCCCTGGCGTCCTTCACGGTGATCCCCGCCGGCACGGTGTTGATCACAGTTTCCAGGAAGCTGCGGGTGCTTATCAGTTCCTCGGCGGACTTTTTCCGCTCGGTGATGTCATCGGAGATGATCAACAGATAGGGGTCGCCGTCGGCCATCCGAACAGCGATCTGCAGCTGACGCAGCGACCGCAATCCGTTGCCGGGCGTGGTTATGGTGATGTCCTCGATGACCCGCAGCTCGCCGGAGTCGATCACCTTCTTTTCGTTGGCGACCCTTTCCCTGGCCTCGTCTTCGGGGAACAGATCGTGGGCGCTCTTGCCGATCAATGCCTCCCGTTCGACGCCGAGCAGGGTCTCGTTGGCCCGGTTCATCATGACGATGCGGCCTTCGGCGCCGTCCTTGACCACCAGCGCCAGCGGCATGTGTTCGATCAGGGTGGTGAGGAAAGCGCGGGTGCGTTCCAGCTCAAGATTGACCCGTTTGCTCTCGGTGATGTCCTCGCTGATGGCCAGGAGATAGGTTGGGCCGCCATCCGCATCGCGCACGGCCACCTTGGTTTTTCGGATATGACGGACGCCATTGCTGGGCGTGGTCAGTGCGGATTCCTCGATGACGGGCCTGCCATGGGCGAGCGCGTTTCGGTCCTCTTCGGCGATCTTTATCGCCTCGCCCGGCGGGAAGAGCTCGGCCGCGGTCCTGCCGAGATGATCTTCGCGTGAGGCCCCGAACAGAGCCTCGGTGGCGCGGTTCATCAGAAGGATGCGGCCATCCTCGCTTTTGACCACGATCTGGGCAGGGACGTTGTCCAGGATGGTGGTGGCGAACTCGCGTGCTCGCCGGACGTCCTCTTCCGCTTCCTTCTGCGCGGTGACATCGCGCGAGATGATCAAGAGGCCGCCGATCGCGCCCTTGTCGTCGCGCCATGGCGCGGCGTCCCACATC
>FTFM01000808.1_pt1 | contig 10432 bp, 4 predicted proteins | sample 1640451 | NCBI WGS metagenome assembly FTFM01 (sample SAMEA3914814, study PRJEB12502) | metagenome | biome: forest; material: soil | place: USA | collected 2011-09-16 | depth 0.1 m | reverse complement strand
CTCGCCGCTGCCCGCCGTCTACAGCGACGACCGCATGAAGTCCTACCGTGAGTGGCTGCCCGCGGGCGGCTACGAAGCGACCGGATCCATCGCCGGCAGCTACGAGTCCCCGAACATCGAGGACTACTACAATACGCCGTACGAGCTGGGTTACGGCCCGTTCGTGAAGTTCGACCACGACTTCATCGGCGCCGACGACCTGAAGAAGAACTTCGAAGGCAAGCCGCACCGCCGCAAGGTGACCTTCGCCTGGCACGCCGAAGACATCTCCAAGACCTACAGCGGCCTGTTCGAACCGGGCGCCGACGTCTACAAGTTCTTCGATCTGCCCATCGCCAACTACGGCTCGTCGAGCTTCGACAAGGTCGTCGACAAGACCGGCAAGGTCGTGGGCCTGTCGATGTTCGCCGGCTATTCGACCAACGAGCGCCAGGCGTTGTCGCTGGGCGTGGTCGACCCGAACATCGAGGAAGGCGAAGTCCTGACCCTGATCTGGGGCGAGCCGAACGGCGGCACCAAGAAGCTCACTTCCGAGCGCCACAAGCAGCTCGAAGTGCGGGTCAAGGTCGCCCCGGTTCCCTACGCCCGCGACGCGCGGGAAACCTACGCTCAAGGCTGGCGGACCCGTCAGCCGGCGTAAGCCGACAGGACCAACAGTCTGTAGATATGGAAGGGCGAGTCCCCGGAAACGGCGGCCCGCCCTTTTCCATGTCTATCGCAAGGAAAAGGGCCGCGCTTCGAAGCGTAGCTCGCAGGCAACATTACGGCTGCGTTTCACCGCGGCTACGCGACGGCCCAACTTTCTGCGAGATCAAACGCCAAGGTGCATCTAAAGTCGATTTCGCCCGTTAACAGGCGCGCTCGTGTCCTGTTTGGGCGCCATCGCGTATCCACAACCGCAGGACCTTCATGGACGACGCCGCCGTCCGCCCCAAAGGCGCAGACGCCCTCTTTCCCGAGGCCGCTTCCGCGCGCCCGGAGCGCCAGCGTTCGCGCGGCCGAACCCTCCTGCTGGTCCTCGCCGTGGTCGCCATCGCCGCCTTGGCGGCGTTCGGCCTGAGCAAGTGCGTGGGCGGCAAGCCCGGCGGCTTCGGAGGACGCGGGGGCCGCGCGCCGACAACGGTGGGGGTGGCCAAGGTCGTCAACGCCGACGTGCCGATCCTGCTGGACGAGCTGGGCACGGTCACGCCGCGCGCGACGGTGCAGATCACCTCGCGCATCGCCGGCACCCTGGTGCGGGTGTCGTTCAAGGAAGGCCAGATGGTTCGCGCCGGCCAGGTGATCGCCGAGGTGGATGAGCGCCCCTATGCCATCGCCCTGGCCCAGGCCCAAGGCCAGCTGATGCGCGACCAGGCGGCCCTGACCAACGCCCAATTGCTGCTGAGCCGCGACCAGACCCTGCTGGCCCAGGACTCCATCGCCCGCCAGGACGTCGACACCCAGGCCGCCACCGTCAAGCAGGACCAGGGCGTGGTGAAGACCGACCAGGCGGCGGTGGACAACGCCCGGCTGAACCTGGGCTACTGCCGGATCGTCGCGCCGGTCAGCGGCCGCATCGGCCTGCGCCAAGTGGACGTGGGCAACTATGTCTCGGCGGGATCCGCGTCCGGCATCGCCGTGGTCACCCAGATCGACCCCATCGACGTGGTGTTCACCGTTCCCGAGGATCAGGTGGGGACCATCTCGGCGCGGGTGCGCACCGGCGCCGTGCTGCCGGTGACCGCGCTCGACCGCACCGGCGGCCAGGCCCTGGCCCAGGGCGTGCTGTCGACGCTGGACAACCAGGTCGACGTATCCACCGGCACGGTGAAGGCCAAGGCGGCCTTCGCCAATCCGGGCGGCGCCCTGTTCGCCAATCAGTTCGTCAACGCCCGCCTGACGGTCAACACCCTGAAACAGGTGATGGTGATCCCCAATTCGGCGATCCGGCGCGGCCCCAAGGGCGACTACGTCTGGCTGTTGCAGACCGATAAGACCGCTCACATGCAGCTGGTGACGGTGGGACCGGCCGTGGACCAGAACGCGTCGATCAGTTCCGGACTGCAGCTCGGGCAGACCGTGATCACCGAGGGCGGCGACCGTCTGCGCGAAGGCGCGCCGGTGATCCTGCCCGGCCAGCGCGGCGGGCCCGGCGGCAAGTTGGGCGGCTACGGCGGCCTGGGCGCCGGACGATCGGGCCGCGGCGGCCGGCGCGCCGGTGGCGGCCGTCCGGGCGGCGGCGGGGACGGCGGATGACCGACGCCCTCGCGCGGGGGCTCGTCAGGATCCGGCAGACATGAGCCCGTCACGCCCGTTCATCGTGCGCCCGGTGGCGACATCGCTGCTGATGGCGGCGATCCTCCTGGCCGGGATGATCGCCTTCAAGTTCCTGCCCCTGTCGGCGCTCCCGGAAGTCGACTACCCCACCATCCAGGTGCAGACCTTCTACCCCGGGGCCAGCCCCGAGGTGATGGCCGACACGGTCACCGCGCCACTTGAGCGCCAGTTCGGCCAGATGGCCGACCTCAACCGGATGTCGTCGATCAGTTCCGGCGGCGCCTCGGTCATCACCCTGCAATTCAACCTCAACCTCAAGCTCGACATCGCCGAGCAGGAGGTCCAGGCGGCGATGAACGCGGCGGGGAACCTGCTGCCCGCCGACCTGCCCGCGCCGCCGGTCTACGCCAAGATCAATCCCGCCGACGCCCCGGTGCTGACGCTGGCGCTGACCACGTCCACCGTGACCATGCCGCAGCTGGAAGACATGGCCGACCAGCGGCTGGCGCAGAAGATCTCGCAGCTGCCCGGCGTCGGCCTCGTGAACGTCTCCGGCGGACAGCGGCCGGCGATCCGCATCCAGGCCAACCCGAACGCCATGGCCTCCTATGGCCTCAGCCTGTCTCAGCTGAGGACCTCCATCGGCTCGGCCAACGCCAATGGGGCCAAGGGCACCTTCGACGGGCCGGTCCAGGCCTATTCGATCAATTCCAACGATCAGCTGACCAGCGCCGACGACTACATGAGCCTGATCGTCGCCTATAAGAACGGGGCGCCGGTGCGGCTCAAGGACGTCGCCGTCGCGGTCCAGGGGGCGGAAAACACCCAGCTCGGGGCCTGGAAGAACACCACGCCCGCGGTGATCCTGAACGTCCAGCGCCAGCCGGGCGCCAACGTCATCGCCACGGTCGACAAGATCAAGGCCAGCCTGCCGGACCTGGAAGCAAGCCTGCCCGCCGGCGTGCAGGTGTCGGTGATGAGCGACCGCACCACGGGGATCCGCGCCTCGGTGCACGACGTGGAGTTCGAGCTGGTGCTCGCCGTCGCCCTGGTGGTGGCGGTGATGTTCATCTTCCTGCGCAGCCTGCCGGCCACCTTCATCGCCAGCGTGGCGGTGCCGATCTCGCTGATCGGCGCGTTTGGAGTCATGTACCTGTTGGGATTCTCGCTCAACAACCTGACCCTGATGGCCCTGACCGTCGCGACCGGCTTCGTGGTCGACGACGCCATCGTCATGATCGAGAACATCTCCCGCTACATCGAAGCCGGCGAGAGCCCGCTGCAAGCGGCCCTGAAGGGGTCCGAGCAGATCGGCTTCACCATCGTGTCGCTGACCGTGTCGCTGCTGGCGGTGCTGATCCCACTGTTGTTCATGGGCGACGTGGTCGGCCGGCTGTTCCGCGAGTTCGCCATCACGCTGGCGGTGACCATCGTGATCTCGGCGGTGGTGTCGCTGACCCTGGTGCCGATGCTGGCGGGCCGGTGGCTGAAGACCCACGACAAGGCCCAGGACACCAAGTTCGGCCGGCGCGCCCAGGAGCTGTTCGACCAGTTGATCGACCGCTACGACCGCACCCTGCAGTGGGTGCTCGACCGGCAGGGTCCGACCATGATCGTGGCCCTGGCCACTCTGGCGCTGACCGTCCTGCTCTACATCTTCATTCCCAAGGGCCTGTTCCCGACCCAGGACACCGGCCTGGTGCAGGGCGTGGTCGTGGCCTCCGAGTCGGTCTCCTACGACCGCATGGGGCAGCTGCAGCAGAAGCTGGCCGCCGCCCTCCTGGAAGATCCGGACGTCGAGAACCTGACCTCGTTCATCGGCGTGGATGGAACCAACACCACCCTCAACCAGGGCCGGATGCTGATCAGCCTGAAACCGCGGGGACATCGATCGTCAGGGTCCCAGGCCAAGGTGCTGGACGCGCTGTCGCGCAAGGCGCTGACCGTGGCTGGGGTGCAGCTCTATCTGCAGCCGGTGCAGGATCTCACCATCGACGCCGCTGCCGGCCGCACCCAGTACCAGTTCTCGCTGGAAGGCGCGGACCAGGCGACGGTCAACAGCTGGGCCGGGAAGATCGTCGACAAGCTGTCGACGATCAGACAGGTCCGCAATGTGGTGGCCGACGTGCAGGACCAGGGCCTGTCGGCCTTCGTCAAGATCGACCGCGACACGGCCGCGCGCCTGGGCGTGACCGCCGCCACCGTCGACGAGAACCTCTACGACGCCTTCGGCCAGCGGATCATCTCGACCATCTTCACCCAGTCCAACCAGTACCGGGTGATCCTGGAAGCCGATCCCAAGATGATGCAGACCAGCCGCGGCCTGCAGAACCTCTACATGCAGGCGGCGGGCGGCGGGGCGATCCCGCTGGCCGCCTTCGCCAGCGTCAGCCAGCAGCCGTCGCCGCTGCAGGTGAACCACGTCGCCCAGTTCCCGGCCGCCAACATCGCCTTCGACACCGCGCCCGGACAGTCGCTCGGCGGCGCGGTCAAGGCCATCAAGGCGGCCGAAAAAGCGATCGGCGTACCCGCCTCCCTGACCACCAGCTTCCTCGGCTCGGCGAACGCCTTCGAGTCGTCGCTGAACAATGAGCTGTGGCTGATCATGGCCGCGATCGTGACCGTCTACATCGTGCTGGGCGTGCTCTATGAGAGCTTCGTCCACCCGGTGACCATCCTGTCCACCCTGCCCTCGGCCGGGGTCGGCGCCCTGCTGGCGCTGATCATCGCCGGCCAGGATCTGGGGGTGATCGGAATCATCGGCATCATCCTTCTGATCGGCATCGTGAAGAAGAATGCGATCATGATGATCGACTTCGCGCTGGACGCCGAGCGCAACGAGGGCAAGAGCCCGCGCGAGGCGATCCACCAGGCCGCCCTGCTGCGCTTCCGCCCGATCCTGATGACCACCCTGGCCGCCCTGTTCGGCGCCCTGCCCTTGATGCTGGGCTGGGGCGAAGGCTCGGAGCTGCGCCATCCGCTCGGCATCTCCATCGTCGGCGGCCTGATCGTCAGCCAGATGCTGACCCTGTTCACCACCCCGGTGATCTATCTGCAGTTCGACCGCCTGGCCCGCCGCGTCGGCGAGGGCGGCAAGGCCAAACGCGGGACGTCCGATTCAGGGGCCCATTCGGGGTCGAGACCTGAGGCCGCGCCGACGTGAACCTGTCCGCGCCCTTCGTCCGGCGACCGATCGCCACCACGCTGTTGACCATCGGCATCGCCCTGGCGGGCATCGCGGCCTATTTCCAGCTTCCGGTCTCGCCGCTGCCGCAGGTGGATTTCCCGACCATCTCCGTGCAGGCGTCGCTGCCGGGCGCGGGCCCCGAGACCATGGCGTCGAGCGTGGCGACGCCGCTGGAGCGTCGGCTGGGCCGGCTCGCCGACGTGTCCGAGATGACCTCGTCCAGCTCCACCGGCTCGACGCGCATCACCCTGCAATTCGGTCTGAACCGTGACATCGACGGCGCCGCTCGCGACGTGCAGGCCGCCATCAACGCCGCCCGCGTCGACCTGCCGGCGACGCTGCGCAGCAATCCGACCTATCGCAAGATGAACCCGGCCGACACGCCGATCATGATCCTGGCGCTGACCTCCAAGAGCCGCACGTCGGGCCAGATCTATGACGCGGCCGCCAACATCATCCAGCAGCAGATCTCGCAGATCAAAGGCGTCGGCGATGTCGAGATCGGCGGCTCCTCGCTGCCCGCGGTGCGGGTGGAGCTGAACCCCCTGCCCCTCGCGCGTTACGGCATCAGCCTCGAGGACGTGCGCGCCGCCCTGTCGTCGGCCAACGCCAACCGGCCCAAGGGCATCGTCTCGGACGGCCCGCAGCGGCTGCAGATCTACACCAACGACCAGGGGATCGTCGCGGCCGACTACCGGCCCCTGGTCATCGCCTGGCGCAACGGGTCGGCCGTCCGCCTGCAGGACGTGGCCGACGTGCAGGACGGGGTGGAGGACATCCACAACCTCGGCCTGTTCAACGGCGTCCCGGCGATCATCGTGCAGGTCAACCGCCAGCCCGGCGCAAACATCATCTCCACCGTCGACACAATCAAGAAGGCCCTGCCCGCCGTGAAGGCGTCGCTGCCGCTCGACATCGACATGACGGTGGCCATAGACCGCACCATCACCATCCGCGCCTCGCTTATGGAGGTCGAGCGGACGCTGCTGTTCGCCGTGGTCCTGGTGGTGATCGTGGTCGCCTTCTTCCTGAAGAGCGGGCGCGCGGCGCTGGCCCCGGCGGTGGCGGTGACCGTGTCGCTGCTGGGCGCCATCGGGGTGATGTACCTTCTGGGCTTCAGCCTGGACAACCTGTCGCTGATGGCCCTGACGGTCGCCACCGGCTTCGTGGTCGACGACGCCATCGTGGTGCTGGAGAACATCACCCGCCACCTGGAGGCCGGCAAGTCGCGGTTCGAAGCCGCGCTGGAAGGCGCCAAGGAGGTGGGCTTCACCGTACTGTCGATCAGCATCTCGCTGGTCGCGGTATTCATTCCGATCCTGCTGATGGGCGGCATCATCGGGCGGCTGTTCCGCGAGTTCGCCATCACCCTGTCGACGGCGATCATCGTCTCGTTGCTGATCTCGCTGACCACCACGCCGATGATCTGCGCCTACCTCCTGAAGCCGGCGAGCGAAGAGGACTCCAACGGCTGGTGGGCCCGTTCGTCGGACTGGGTGTTCGGCGGCATGCACCGCGGCTATGAGCGGGCGCTGGACTGGGCGTTGGACGAGGGGCCGGTGGTCCTGGCCATCCTGGTCTGCACCATCGCGCTGAACATCTTCCTGTTCACCATCGTCCCCAAGGGCTTCTTCCCGCAGCAGGACACCGGCCTGCTGAACGGCGGGATGCAGGCGGACCAGTCGAGTTCGTTCGCGATCTCCAGGGCGCGCATGACCCGTTTCGCGGGCATCATCCAACGCGACCCGGCGGTGCAGAACATCGTCGCGTTCGTGAATGGCGGCCGCGGCGGCGGCGGCGGCGGCTTCACCTTCCTGTCGCTGAAGCCGCGCGGCAAGCGCGTCGGCGGATCGGCCGATCTGATGACGCGGCTGCGGCCGCAGTTCTCGCGCGTGACCGGGGCCAACATGTTCCTGCAGCCGGTGCAGGACGTTCGCGTCGGCGGCCGGCAGTCGAACGCGACCTACCAATACACGCTGGAAGCCGACGACATCACCAGCCTCAGATCCTGGGCGACCAAGCTCTCGGAACAGATGAAGCTGGAACCGGCGCTTGCCGACATCAACACCGACCAGGAAGACCACGGGCTGGAGAGCTTCGTCGACGTCAACCGCGACATGGCCGCCCGCCTGGGGATCAGCTCCTCGGACATCGACACCGCGCTGTACGACGCCTTCGGCCAGCGCCAGGTGTCGACCATCTATCGGGCCGTCAACCAGTACCATGTGATCATGGAGGTGGCTCAGCCCTACGCCAACGACCCATCGGCGCTGGCCAACATCTATATCTCCACGGCCGCCGCCGCGCGGGCCCGCGCCAACGCCCTGCAATCGGCCTCGGCCCAGAGCGGGGCGCCCGGCGCGGCCTCGACCTCGGCGACGATCACGACCAGCTCCACCGGCGCCAGCGCGGGCGGCCTGTCTCTGGCTTCGGGGCCGGCGGCGGGCGGCGCATCTTCGGCGGGCTCGGCGAGCGCCAACGCGGCCCTGGCGGGCCCCGCCCCGCCCCCCAGCCGGACCGCCTCCTCGGGCGTGGCGATCAGCGCCGCAGCCGAGGGCATGGTGCCGCTGTCGGCGGTCGCGCACTGGGCCGACGGCTCGCAGCCGCGCTCGATCAACCACCAGGACGAGTCGATCGCGACGACGATTTCGTTCAACCTCGCGCCCGGCAAGTCGCTCAGCGACGCCCAGACCGCGATCCACGAGGCCGAGGCGGCCGTCGCCATGCCGACCACCGTCCACGGCAGCTTCCAGGGCACCGCCAAGGTCTTCGAGCAATCGCTGGCCAACGAACCGGTGCTGATCGGGGCGGCGCTGCTGGCGGTCTATATCGTGCTGGGCGTGCTCTATGAGAGCTACATCCACCCCCTGACCGTGATCTCGACCCTGCCGTCCGCGGGCGTCGGCGCGGTGACCGCCCTGCTTCTGTTCAAAACCGAGTTCAGCATCATCGCCATGATCGGTGTCGTGCTCCTGATCGGCATCGTGAAGAAGAACGCGATCATGATCATCGACTTCGCCATCGAGGCGGAACGATCGCAGGGTCTCACCACCCGCGACGCGATCCGCCAGGCCTCGCTGATGCGGTTCCGCCCCATCATGATGACCACCTTCGCCGCCATGCTCGGCGCCCTGCCCCTGGCCATCGGTTGGGGCGAGGGCTCGGAGCTGCGCCGGCCGCTGGGCATCGCCATCATCGGCGGATTGCTGGTCAGTCAGCTTCTGACCCTGATCACCACGCCGGTCGTCTACCTCTACCTCGACCGTTTCCAACGCCGCTCGCCTGAAATCGAGCAGCTGAGCCGCGGGGGCGCGGCCGCGACCCCGAAACCCGCCTGAGACTGCCGCCATGACCCTTCAAATGCCCATGCCCCGCCAGACCAGCGTCCTTCTGATCACTGCCCTGCTCGCAGGCTGCGCGGTGGGACCGAACTATGTGCGGCCCTCGACGCCGATCTCGCCCACCTTCAAGGAGGCCGAGGGCTGGGTGCGCGCCCAGCCGGACGACGCGGCGCCGCGGGGCGACTGGTGGACGGTGCTGGGCGACCCGGTGCTCAACCAGCTGGAAAGCCAGGTCGAGGTCTCCAACCAGAACCTCGCAGCGGCCGAAGCGGCCTATCGGCAGGCGCGCGCCTCGGTGTCCGAACAGCGCGCGGCCCTGTTCCCCACCGTCAGCCTGAACGGCTCGGCCCAACGTTCCGAGCGGGGCGTGGCGGCCGGCCAGGGGGCGGGATCTGGCGTGGTCATCCCTGGAGGCTCTGGCGCCCGCAACAGCTTCCAGTTGGCCGGACAGGCCTCGTGGGAGCCGGACCTCTGGGGCAAGATCCGCCGCACCGTCGAGGCCGCCGGCGCCCAGGCCCAGGCCAGCAACGCCGACCTCGCCAACGCCAGGCTGTCGGCGCAGTCGACCCTGGCGACCGACTACATCGCGATGCGTGCGGACGACGAATTGAAGCGGCTGCTCGACCAGACCGTCGATGGCTATCAGCGCTCGCTCACCATCGCGACCAACCAGTACAACGCCGGCCTGACCGCCAAGAGCGACCTGCTCACGGCCCAGTCGCAGCTGGCCGGCGCCCAGGCCCAGTCCGCCGATCTGGTGCGCCAGCGCGCCCAGATGGAGCACGCCATCGCGGTGCTCACCGGCCAGGCCCCCGCCAACGTCACCATCGCGCCGGCCGCATGGACCCTGACCACGCCGGACGAGCCCGCGGGGATACCGTCGCTGCTGCTGCAGCGCCGGCCGGACATCGCCTCGGCCGAACGAAAGGTCGCCGCCGCCAACGCCCAGATCGGCGTCCAGGAAGCCGCCTATTTCCCCAGCCTGACCCTCACCGGCCAGGGCGGCTATGCCTCCAGCGCCCTCTCCACCCTGATCAGTTCGTCGGCCTCGTTCTGGTCGCTGGGCGCCAGCGCGGCGGAGACCCTGATCGACTTCGGCGCGCGCCACGCGCGGGTCGCCGAGGCCAAGGCCGCCTACGACCAGGCCGTCGCCCAGTATCGCCAGACGACGCTATCGGCCTTCCAGGAAGTCGAGGACGCCCTCGCCGCCGAGCGCGTGCTGGCCCAGGAGGAGCCGCTGCGGGCCCAGGCCTCCCAGGCCGCGGACCAGTCCGAGCAGATCGCGCTGAACCAGTACAAGGCCGGCACGACCATCTACACCACGGTCGTGGTCGCCCAGACTTCCGCCCTCAGCGCGAGGCAATCGCTGCTGACCCTGCAGCGCGACCGGATCACCGCCGCCGTCCAGCTGGTCACCGCACTCGGCGGCGGCTGGGCGGGACACCCCTGAGCGAGGTCGGGCTCCAGGTCAGTCAGCGCCGCTGAACAGCGTTCCAAACGCCCCGACGTCGCGGCCGACGATCGCCAGACCGTCACCGAGCTGGATAACGACGTCGCCGGCGGGACAGGCGATAGGGTCCGCGCCCGCCCGGTCGATCTGGGCGACGAAGAAGGCGCCTGCCGCGCGATGCTCGAGTTCGGCCACGGT
>FTFM01000333.1_pt1 | contig 10584 bp, 8 predicted proteins | sample 1640451 | NCBI WGS metagenome assembly FTFM01 (sample SAMEA3914814, study PRJEB12502) | metagenome | biome: forest; material: soil | place: USA | collected 2011-09-16 | depth 0.1 m | reverse complement strand
TTCCCGACCGCGGCCGCGCGTGGTGGGGGAAGCAGGACTCGAACCTGCGAAGGCGTACGCCAGCGGATTTACAGTCCGCCCCCTTTGCCACTCGGGACATTCCCCCGACGCGCGTGATCGAGGCTTGTATTGCGAACCTCCGCTCCTCGGCGACCGCCGTGGGGCGGGGCTGAAAACCAAAGGCCCATGGGGCCCAAATCGAAAGCGCGCTTATAGTGACACCGCCCCGCCGACGCAACGACCGCAGCACCCGCAAGTTCGGGGCCCACCGACCCCGCAACGAAGCCCCCGCCTCCGGCCTGGAATGGCTGTGGGGCCGCCACGCGGTGGAGGCCGCCCTGGCCAATCCGGGCCGCGAGGACCTGCAGCGCCTGCTGCTGGCGCCGGGCCGCACCCTGGCCGAAGGCGCTGGCCGCCTGACGCCCGAGGTCGCCGAGAACCAGGAAATCTCGCTGGCCCTGCCCGCCGGGGCCGTCCACCAGGGCTTCGCCCTGCTCGCCAAGCCGCTGGAGCCCGCCGCCATCGACGACATCGGCGATCCGGCCGACGGCGTCATATTGATGCTCGACCAGGTCACCGACCCCCAGAACGTCGGGACCATCCTGCGCACCGCCGCCGCCTTTGGGGCCAAGGGGGTGGTGATGCAGGAGCGGCATGCGCCACAGCTGGGCGGCGTGCTCGCCAAGGCCGCGGCGGGGGCCGTCGACCGCGTGCCGGTGGCCCGGGTGGTCAATCTGTCGCGGTCCCTCGAACGTCTCTCCGACCTCGGCTGGCGCACGGTGGGCCTGGCCGGCCAGGCCGAGCGGACGCTCGACGAGGCGCTCGACGGATCGCCCACCGTCCTGGTGCTTGGATCCGAAGGCGACGGCATGCGCCGCCTGGTCGCCGAGCACTGCGACACGGTCGCCAACATCGCCATGGCGGGCGGCTTCGAGAGCCTGAACGTGTCGGCCGCCGCCGCCATCGGATTGTACCAGGCGACCCTCTCGCTGCGCCGCCGGACACGATAGTTTAACGATCAAAGCGCACTCTGCTCGCGTCGACGGGCGTGACCTCCTGCAATCGGATCCGCGCCCGTGAACGACGTAGTCGGACGGGGGGAAGTCCAGATGGCGAATCGGGTCGTCAGCGGATCTGCAGGCGCGGCGGTTCTCGCTCTCACGCTGGCATTTGCGCCCAGCCCTTCAGCAGCCAAGTCCGCCAGCGCTTCGGCCCGACTTCCCCAAGACCAGCTCACCGCGGCGCTCGCCGCTGACGTGAAGGACGTGCGGCTCGAGCTGTCTTCTGCCGATCTCGACGCCGGTAAGCCTGCCAAGGCGTCGGTCGTCCTGCCCCGCAGCCTGCTCGCCCGCATCCACGCCGAGGCCGGCAAGCTGGGCATGGACAAGGCGGCCGACCGCATCGCCATCCGCGCCAAGCTCTCGGGTGACGGCTACGACATCGCGCCCAACCGCAAGGAAAGCGCCCGGCTGACCGGCCGGGCGACCGGCTTCCATTGGCGCGTGAAGCGCTCGGGCGGCGCGGTGGCCCCCTTGAGCGTCCACCTCACTGGCGTCCTGCATGGCGACGGTCCGTCGAAATCCTTCGTGCTGGCCGACCTGGCCCTTGGCGCTCCGCCCGCGCCCGTCGCGGCGCCCGAGCCCGTCATCGCGGCGGCGGCCCCGGCCGCCGCCGTCCCGGCTCCCGTCGCGATCTTGCATCCGGCCCACGGCAAGTCGGCGCACAGGCATCGCGAGCCGCGTGAGCCGCGCGAACATGGCCTCAGCCGCCTGAAGCTTCCCAGTTTCAGCTTCAGCGCGCCCGATCTCGGCGGGATGAAGATCGCCGGGCGCCGGATCGCAGACATCGTGCACGCGGACGGCATGCCGCCGCAGAGGGTCGTCACCGGCGCGGGCCTGCTGGTCCTCGCCATCCTGCTCTGGGCCGTCGCCCTCGGCGCCGCCAAGCGCAAGGCGCGCGACGAGCGTCGGCGTCGCTTCCGCACCTTTGAGCCCCCCCGCTACTTCAGCGAGCCCAGCCGCGAGGCCTGACCGCCGCCGCCGCGACGTCCGGCCGCTTGTCCGCGCCGCTGGAGTGACGCATTGAGGGCGGATGTTCGACGCCCTCGTCTCCCCAACGCTCTGGGCCGATCTGGTGGTGCTGGGTCAGGTCCTGCTGATCGACCTGGTGCTCGCCGGCGACAACGCCGTGGCCGTGGGCCTGTCGGCCGCGGGCCTGGATCCCAAGAGCCGGCGCGCGGCCATATTGGCGGGCCTCGGCGCGGCGGTGGCCCTGCGCATCGGCTTCGCCCTGCTGGCCACCAAGCTGCTCGCCATCATCGGCCTGACGCTGGCGGGCGGGCTGATCCTGCTGTGGGTCTGCTGGAAGATGTGGCGCGACCTGCGCGCCCACGCCCGCGCGCAGAAGCAGGCCGCCGCGGCCGGCTCGTCCGGGGACCAGGCGGCGCCCGCCAAGAGCTTCGGCAGCGCCCTGCTGCAGATCATGCTGGCCGACCTGTCGATGTCGCTCGACAACGTCCTCGCCGTGGCTGGCGCGGCGCGCGAGCACCCGGGGTTGCTGGTGTTCGGGCTGATCCTCTCGATCGCCCTGATGGGGCTGGCCGCCTCATGGATCGCCAAGCTGCTGCACCGCTGGCGCTGGATCGGCTATGTCGGCCTGCTGGTGGTGGTCTATGTCGCCCTGCACATGATCTGGGACGGCTATCGCGGCGTGGTGATCGATATGAACCGAACCGCCCAGTACAACGCCGCCATGCCCGCGCCGCTGGAGATCACCCCTCAGGAGATCGCCGACCACCGGCGCCATAAGCGCTGAGGGCCGGCGCTTGCGCACCGGCCCTTTCCAATCGCGAATTCCGGAGCGCTCGCGCGCCGCTCGTCACCCTGTGATGCGATACCGGCCGTCGGAGTCCGGGCAGACCCGGACGTAGCGATAGTCGGTCGCGCCCTGATCATAGGCCGGGGCCGTCGCCAGGCGGCAGCCCATCCGACGATAGGACCGGTAGTCGTAGCGGCCGCTGGAGGCGTCGGCATAGACGTCCGGCTCGCGGTAAGGATAGGTCTGGTCGGTGTTGAAATAGTAGCCGCGGGCGTCGCAGTGGGCCGCGCTGGCTCCGACGCTGGCGCCGATCGCGCCACCGGCGAAGGCGCCCAGCACCGCGCCGGTCCCGCGGGAGCCATGACCCGCGACATTGGATCCGATCGCCGCGCCGGCCAGGGCGCCGATCACGCCGCCGGCCACCGCATCGCCGCCGGCCCGGCGTTCGCACGGGCTGTCGCGGTAGACGCGGTAGTAGTCGGATTGATCATCGTGCCGGTGATAGCTGTAGCCATAGCGGGTATCCCACGCGCCGGCGCCGTATTTGGCGTCGTAGTCGTCGCGCTCGCGCTGATAGGCGTAGCGATCGACCGAATAGGCCGCAGACCTGGCGAGGTAGGCGTCGCGGCGTGCATCCGAGGCCGCCTTGGCGTTCTCATAGCTTTGCTGCCGGCTTTGGTAGTCGTCTTGCTGATCCTGATAGGTTTTCAGGTTCTGCTCATAGGCCGCCTGGGCGGCTGGATCGGTATATCCTTGAGCGAAAGCCGTCGCGGACGTTCCCAATGCCAGAATCGCAGCGAGCGAGAGCTTAAGCGTGGTCGTGTTCATCGGGCGCTCCATCTTCGAACTCCCACCCGACCATAGCTCATAACGCAGATAACGCTCTAGGGTTTCACCCCGGTTGACGCGGGATCTCCACCGAAGCGCGCGCTCCATTCCGCGATCTGGGCGTCCTCGATCTTGCGGAACAGCACCTCGGGGGCGCGCACCGGCCGTCCGGGCTCGATCCGGGCAAGCTCCGCGGCCGCGTCGGCGCTTGGCCAGGCGCCCGGATAGGCGTCGCCCACCGCCAGCGCGGTGATCTCGGCGGTGAACGGGATGATCGGCGCGGCCACCCTGGCGAACAGGCCGACGAGATTGATCCCGGTGCGGACGATCATCGCCGCCCGCTCCGGGTCGGTCTTGATCGCCGTCCACGGCGCCGCCGCGGTCAGATATTCGTTGCCCAGCACCCACAGGGCGCGCAGCTCCTGCGCCGACTTCCTGATCTCCATGCCGTCGAAGTGCTCGGTCAGCTCGGCCAGCTTGGCCGAGACGTCGGCATGGAGCTTGAGCTCCAGCTCCCCGGGCGCGCCACCGGCCGGGACCACGCCGTCGAACCGGGTCTCGCAGAACTTCAGGATGCGATTGACGAAATTGCCGAAGACGTCGGCCAGATCGCGGTTGATCGCCGACTGGAACTGCTCCCAGGTGAAGGCGGTGTCGGAGCCCTCGGGGCAATTGGCCGTCAGGTACCAGCGCCAGTAGTCGGGCGGCAGGATCTCCAGCGCCGTGTCCATGAACACGCCACGCTTCTGGGAGGTGGAGAACTTGTCGCCGTACCAGTTCAGCCAGTTGAAGGCCTTGAGCACATCGACCAGCTTCCACGGCTCCTGCGAGCCGATGATGGTCGCCGGGAAGCTCACCGTGTGGAAGGCGACGTTATCCTTTCCCATGAACTCGACGTAGCGGACGTCCCCGGCTCCCTTGTCGAGACGCCACCAGCTCTCCCAGTCGCCGCCCTGGGCGTCGGTCATTTCACTGGTCGCGGCGATGTATTCGATCGGCGCGTCGAACCAGACGTAGAACACCTTGTCCTCGAAGCCGGGCCGGGGAAGACCGTCTCGAGTCACCGGCACGCCCCAGGCGAGGTCGCGGGTGATGCCGCGATCGATCAGGCCCTCATCCAGATGCTTGTAGGCGATCGACCGCGCCAGGGCCGGCCAGTCGGTCTTGGAATCCACCCAGGCGCGGATGGGCTCAGCGAGCTTGGTCTGCAACAGATAGAGGTGCCGGGTGTCGCGGATCTCGAGATTGGTCGAGCCCGAGACCGCCGAATAGGGCTCGATCAGGTCGGTGGGATCGAGCAGCCGGCCGCAGTTGTCGCATTGGTCGCCGCGCGCGGGCCGGTGGCCGCAGTGCGGACAGGTGCCCTCGACATAGCGATCTGGCAGGAAGCGCCGGTCTTCGATCGAATAGATCATCCGATCGACCCGCTCCTCGATCAGGCCGTTGTCCTCCAGCACGTCGGCGAAATGCTGGGTCAGCAGCCGGTTCTGCGGCGAGGACGAGCGGCCGAACCAGTCCCAGGACAGGCCGAACTCACGCCCGACCCGATGCTGGATCGCATGCTGCTCCTCGCAATAGGTGAAGACGTCCTGGTGCGCCTCCGCGGCGGCCAGCTCGGCCGGCGTGCCGTGTTCGTCGGTGGCGCAGATGTAGAGGACCTCGTGGCCCTGGGCGCGCTTGAAGCGGGCATAGACGTCCGCCGGCAGCTGGGACCCCGCGAGGTTTCCCAGGTGCTTGACGCCGTTGATGTACGGCAGCGCCGAGGTGATCAGGATGCGGGCCATGGCGGGCGGGCTTTGCGGAAAGAGGGCGGCATATAGGGGCCGGGGGCGCCCCAGCGCAACCTGAGGCCCTGCCTCGGAGCGACAATCGCGGAAAGGTTCAGGCGATGGTTACCATTGCCGTATAGGTAGCAATCCTGGGGGGTTCGAGGGACCAGGCAGCGAAGCAGGATGCGCACAGCCTCACGACGGACGTTTGGTCTCTCGCTCGGCGCCGCCTCGTTCGTGGCCGCCTGCGGCCGCAGGCCTGTGACGGGTTACCAGCCCGGCTTTTCCCGCACCGCCTCGACGGCGCTGCCCGAGTACACCTTCGCCGTCCATCCGCTGCACAATCCTCAGATGTTGCACCGGCTGTTCGCGCCGCTGATGGCCTATCTCGGCCAGAAGGTGGGGGTCGCCACCTTCCGCCTGATCGCCTCGCGCGACTACGCCGCGTTCGAGACAAGGCTGATGGCCGGCCAGTTCGACTTCGCCCTGCCCAACCCATTGCAGACCCTGCAGTCGTTGAATCGCGGCTATCGCGTGTTCGCCAAGGAGGCCGACGACGACGAATTCCGGGGGATCGTGCTGGTCCGCAAGGACTCCGGCGTGCGCGCGCCCGAGGACCTGATCGGCAAGACCATCAGTTATCCGGCCCCAACCGCGCTCGCGGCGACCTTGATGGTGCAATACTATCTGCAGACCCACGGCCTGCCGATCCGCCGCACCCGCTCCATCTTCGTCGGCTCGCAGGAGTCGTCGATCAGCAGCGTCTTCCTCCGCACCAGCCAGGCGGGCGGCACCTGGCCCGCGCCTTGGCGGCCGTTCGCCAAGGAGAATCCGAACGTCGCCGAGGCGCTCGAGATCAAATGGCGCACCCCGCCCCTGATCAACAACGGCCTCGTCGCCCTGAGTTCCGTGCCGGGCGACATCGTCGCCAAGGTCGCCGAGAGCCTGACGACGCTGGGCCGCACCGACACCGGCAAGGCCCTGCTCTCAGCCATGGCTGTCCCCGGCTTCCAGCTCGCCGACGCCGGGGCCTTCGAGCCGGTGCGGGAATTCATCGCGCGCTATGAAACCTCGGTGGGGCCGATCAATGCCCTCGCCTGACGCCCCCCGCCGCGCCACCCGCTGGCCGCCGCGCTTTTTCGCCAGCACCATCCGCCGCCAGCTGATCCTGGCCGTCGTGGCCGTGCATGCGATCCTCATCATCGTCTTCGCGCTCGATCTCGGGATGCGCCAGATCCAGGCCATGGATCAGGCTCGCGCCGAGCGCGCCCGCGGCCTGGCCCAGATGCTGGCGGCCAGCAGCTCGTCTTGGGTGCTGTCGTCGGACGTCGCCGGGCTGAAGGAAATCATCGAGTCCGCCGCATCGAACCGTGACCTGCGCTACGCCATGATCCTCACCCCGTCGGGCGAGGTGCTGGCGCACACCGACCCCGCCCGGCGGGGCCTGCGCATCTCCGACCCAGTGGGCCGGTCCCTGCAGTCGGGCGCCGCGGGGTATCGCGTGCTGGCGACGACGCCGCAATCGCTGGACGTCGCCGCGCCGGTCGTGGCCGACGGGCGCCTGATCGGCTGGGCCTGGATCAGCCTCAGCCGCGCCGACGTCCAGAAGGCTGCCGGAGCCCTGATGTGGCAAAGCGCGATCTATGTCCTTCTCGCCATCCTCGCCGGCGGGGTGATCGCCTCCGCCATGGCCCGGAACATCACCGGCGGCCTCAGGGCGCTGGCCGAAGTCGCGACGCGCTTCCGTGACGGCGATCGCGAGGTGCGGGTCACCAGCCGGCGGCTGGATGAGCTCGGCGTGGTCGGCGACGGTTTCAACACCATGCTCGAAGGCATCGCCCAGTCCGAAAAGCAGCTGGTGACCGCACGCGACCAGGCCCGGAGCGCCAACCGCGCCAAGGGCCAGTTCCTCGCCAACATGAGCCACGAGCTGCGCACCCCGATGAACGGCGTCCTCGGGATGCTGCACCTGCTGAAAGCCGAGCCTTCGCGGGTGGAGCGGGAGCGGCTGGTAGACCAGGCGCTGGCGTCCGGCCTGGGCCTGTCCGACCTGCTCAACGACATCATCGACTATTCGGACCTGGAGTCCGGCCAGCTCGAGCTGTCGATCGATCCGGTCGACCCAACCGTCGAGCTGCAGCATGTGCTCGCCCTGCTGCGATCGAAGGCGACCGCCAAGGGCCTCGAGCTCAATGTGTTGGCCGAAGACGTCGGCTGGGTCCGCACCGATCCGGCCCGGCTGCGCAAGATATTCTTCCACCTGATCGGCAACGCCGTGAAGTTCACGCCCTACGGCTGGGTCGAGGTGAAGCTGACCGCCACGGGCGAGGGCGAGGCGCGCCGGCTGCGGCTGGAAGTCCGGGACTCCGGCATCGGCGTCCCGGAGGAGGCGAAGGCGGAGCTGTTCACCCTGTTCAGCCAGGGGGACCAATCGTCGACGCGCCGCTTTGGCGGCCCGGGCCTGGGCTTGGCGGTGACGCGCCGGATCGCGCAGATGATGGGCGGCGACGTCGGCTTCGACAGCGCCAAGGGCGAAGGATCCAGCTTCTGGATCGACATTTCCACGCCGGTTTCCGCGGCGCCCGAGCAGCACGCCACGCCCAACGATGGCTGGTTGACCGGCCTCAGGGTCCTGGTCGTCGAGGACAATCCGACGAACCGCATCATCGCCACCAAGATGCTCGGCATGCTGGGCGCCGACGTCGAGACCGCGAACAATGGCGCCGAGGGCGTGGCGGCGGTCGAGCGAGCGCATTTCGACCTGATCTTCATGGACATCCAGATGCCGGTGATGGACGGGATCGAGGCGACCAACCTGATCCGGGCCATGCCGCCGCCGCGGTGCTACATCCCGATCGTGGCCACCACCGCCAATGTGATGCCCGAACAACTCGCGGCCTACCGCCGGTCGGGCATCAATGGCGTGGTCGCCAAGCCGATCTCGCCCAGCGCCCTGCTCGCCGAAGTGGCCAAGGTCGCTTCCGGCCAAGGCGACCGGCCCGAGGAGTCGGACCGCGAGACGGCATAGCGCCGACGTTGCGCCACAGGCCGCCCGTGCGGCATAACGGGGTCCGACGCCGGTTTAGCTCAGCTGGTAGAGCAGCGCTTTTGTAAAGCGAAGGTCGCGGGTTCGACCCCTGCAACCGGCACCACCCTACCTGAGTCTGAAAGCGAAAGTCGCGGGTTCGACCTCTGCAACCGGCGCCAACTCAACCCCGGCCTAGGTGTGCCGATACCACACAGACGGACAGCCGAAATCGACGATCGCGTTCCCGGACCGGGCGCTGACGGAGGCAAACCGGAAATTCAGCACGCCGGCGACCACCACCAGCGAGGCGCTGGCCATCCCGCCCTGGTACTTCGACACGCCGCTGGACAAGGTCAGCGTCGTACCGTCCCAAACCGCCTCCGCACTATAGAAGATGGAGTCCGTGGGGCTGCTCGCGGTCGCGATGGTGATTCGCCCGACGAAGATGCTGGGCAGCGTGCAGATCGGGAAGCTTTGCAGGGTCGAGCCGCCGGTGTTTGCATAGGGGAACGGAAACCGGAACCGCTCGGCCCACGGTCCCGGGAATGTGGTGTCGGACTTCGTCACAAGGTTGATGGGCTGGGTCGTGGAGAAGAAGGTTCCAGCCTGGGTCGCCCCCGCCCCTTGGAACAGGGTCGGCGTGTTGGCCGTGTAGAGCGCGCCGAAGCCCGCGCCATTCTTGTCGATGGTCAGCGCGGTGTTGCAGCCGTTGACGACGCCAATCCCGTAGGCCTGCATGCTCGCCCCCAGGCTCAGTCCGACGTCAAAACCCTTGACGGAGAAGTCGTCGAAAATGTTGAGCGGCAGGCTGCCGTGCGCGTCGTCGACCGCCTTGACCCCGCAGAATCCGATCTGGGTTCCGTTGTGAAACAGATGGTTGCCGACGGTGACGACACCGTCAGCCGTTCCGGCGATGGCCGGGGCCAGGATGTGGATGCCGTCGGCCTTCAGGTTGTCGCCGATGTTGCCGATGATCAGTCCGCGCTGTTGCGCGTCTTCGACGTGGAACGCTTCGAGCCTCGCCTCGCGCACCACATTCAGGCCAATCAGCCAGTCCTTGGTCGCCGCGACCGAAAGCCCGAAGCCGGCAGTCGTGCCGGTGCTCGCCAGGCTGGTCTCGAGCACGTTGCCGATCGCCAGGCGCCGCGAGACGGTGACGCCGGGGTGGTTCCACGCGATCGCGTCGGCGGTGGCCACGATCTCGTTGAAGGCATAGATGGCCACATCCGAGCCGTCGCCTCCGGCGTTGTCGAGCACCCCGTAGCCGGTGGTGGTGAGCCGATTGTCGATGAATCGGACGCCCTTCGCATTCGGATTGTTGACGTTGAAATAGTTGTTCGGGTTGCCGGTGAAGCTGTTGTCGGAGACGATCACGTCCACCGCGTTTGCGGCGATGGCGATGGCGGCCCCGCCGGTGAGCGTGGTCGCGAGCGACGAGGACCTGATGCGTTCGCCGCTGGTGAGCGCCAGCGAAGAGAAACTCAGCGTTTCCCCGTCGGCGCCGCGGACGACGGAGCCATAGCTGAGGGCAGTGGTGACCGAGCCCCCCAGCATGTCGACGGTCGGATAGGGCTCCGACAGCTCCCACCATTGGCCGTCGGCCGATTGCGTGCGGTAGGCAGTCGCGCCGGTGTTGGTGGTCGATATGTAGAAGGCCGCCCCGACGCCCTTGGCGCTGTAACCATCGGTATGCAGCATGGGCGTCCCAGCCGGAATCGTCAGACTGTCGATGTCCGTGAACAAGCCGACTTGCATGGTGTCCCGCTCCTGGGTCGCCCAACCCCCGCGGCTCAGGACCCGGACGCGAACGCGTTGGTCGCGGCTCTGTTCCCGTGGTCCAGAAGTAATTGCCAAGTCGTCTTTTGAATCGCACGCCAATGCCCAAAACGTCGTCAGGCGAGGACCTCTTCCGCAGCCCTCGCTGCGTGGCGCAGGCCTTGTCGATGGTCTAGGATCAAGCCATGACCCTGATCCTCAACCTGCTGTGGTTCGTGCTGGGCGGCTGGCTGGCCGGGCTGACGTGGATCTTCGCCGCCGTGCTGCTGGCGATTACCATCGTCGGCCTGCCCTGGGCGCAGGCGGCGCTGCGCATCGGCATCTTCTCCTTCTTCCCCTTCGGCAAGGAGGTGGTTCCGCGCCGCC
>FTFM01000622.1_pt1 | contig 10612 bp, 9 predicted proteins | sample 1640451 | NCBI WGS metagenome assembly FTFM01 (sample SAMEA3914814, study PRJEB12502) | metagenome | biome: forest; material: soil | place: USA | collected 2011-09-16 | depth 0.1 m | reverse complement strand
CTGGGAATCGCCCGTGTAGGTTTCTCCCTCGAGCATCACGGCGTCGCGGGCGCCCTGCCAGTCGGCTCTGAAGCCGCCTCGCGCGCTGCGCCAGCTGTCGTTGGCGCTCGCGCCGGCCAGGGTGGCCGAATCCCCGCGCGAAAACGCCATTCCATAGATCCGGAATGAGAGGTCCGCCCCGAGCTGTCCGCCATAACGCAGGTTTACCCGCCGGTCGGAGTCGCCGTAGCCGGCGTCCACGAGCCAGCCCTGAGTATCCCGGGCGCTGCGGGTGACCACATTGATCACGCCATTGACGGCGTTCGAGCCCCAGAGCGTCCCGCCCGGACCGGAGATGACCTCGATCCGGTCCAGGTCGGCCAGCATGACGCTCGATGCGTCCCAGAACACGCCCGAATACAGCGGCGTGTAGACGCTGCGGCCGTCGATCAGCACCTGCAGCTTGTTGGCGGTGGCCGCCGAGTGATTGAACCCCCGCGCGGTGATCGCATAGGTCTCGGAATTGACCCGCGCCACCTGGAGATTGGGCGCCAGCCGCAGCGCGTCGGGCAGGAACGCGGCCCCCGAGCGGAGGATGTCGTCGTTGGTGATCACGAATATGGCGGCGGGCGCCTCGGACAGCGGCTGAGGCCGTTTGGTGACCGAAGTTATCTCGACCTTCGAGAGGTCTTCGATCGAAAGCTGGCTGAGATCCGCCGAAAGCTGACTGAGATCAGCGGTCGTCGCTGCGCCGGCGCCGAGGGGGACCAACAGGCCGGCGGCGAAGACGGTCGCCGCGATGCAGCGGCCCACGCCCCAGATGTCCCACCGATGCGAGAATCGCCGCTGCGATCTCAATTGCCACCCCCCGTGGTCAAGCTTCACCACAACGTAGAAAGCCCTTCCGTCGGTTTGGTTCCGGCGTCCACGGCGCCGTCGCGCCCGGCGCCCGCGATTGCGCCGATGGGGGAACAAGCGTAGAGGCGCCCGCCGACGCATGAGCGGCCAGACCCATCCAGGAGCCTCCCCAGTCATGGCAGGCGAGACGACCGCCGCCGCCGAAGGTCCCGTGGATAGCCTGGATCAGGACGGCGCGCATCTGTCGCGCGGACGATTCTTCGGTCTGGCGCTGGGGTCGATCGGGGTTGTTTTCGGGGACATCGGGACCAGCCCGCTCTACGCGTTCCACGACGCCCTCGAGCAGTCGGCCAAGCATGGCGTCCAGGCCGACGCGGTGATCGGCGTGGTGTCGCTGGCCCTGTGGTCCCTGATCATGGTGGTGACGGTGAAGTACGTCACCGTGCTGATGCGCGCCGACAACAAGGGCGAGGGCGGCATCCTGTCCTTGATGGCCCTGGCGCAGCGGGCGACCGGCGGACGCACGCCTTGGATATTCTTCCTGGGGGTCTGCGGCGCGGCGCTGTTCTACGGCGACGCCATGATCACGCCGTCGATCTCGGTGCTGTCGGCCATCGAGGGCCTGAGGAGCGTGCCGCAGCTCGGCTCGCACGTGAACATGGCGGTGGTGCTGATCACCAGCCTGGTGATCCTGATGGCCCTGTTCGCCGCCCAGTCGCGCGGCACGGCCAAGGTCGCCGGCCTGTTCGGGCCCATCTGCCTTGTCTGGTTCGGGACCATCGCCCTGTTGGGCGTCAGCCATCTTGTCGGGCATCCGGCGATCCTCGGCGCGTTCAATCCCGTCGCCGCCCTGGGATTCCTGTTCACCCACGGAGTCACCGGCTTCTTCGTCCTGGGCGCGGTGTTCCTGACGGTGACCGGCGCCGAGGCGCTCTACGCCGACATGGGACACTTCGGCCGCTGGCCGATCCAGGCCGCCTGGCTGTTCCTGTGCCTGCCCTGCCTGGCGCTGAACTATCTGGGACAGGGCGCCTTCGCCCTGACCACCCTGGCGGCCGCCCATGGCCACCCGTTGATGAACCAGAACTGGTTCTTCCTCATGGCGCCGGCCAGCCTGCGCATTCCCATGGTCATCCTGGCGGCCATGGCCACCATCATCGCCAGCCAGGCGGTGATCACCGGCTCCTATTCCTTGACCAGCCAGGCGATCCAACTGGGCCTGCTGCCCCGGCTGGAGGTTCGCCAGACGTCGGAGAGCCACTCCGGACAGATCTATCTGCCGCAGGTGAACCTGACCCTGGCCATCGGGGTGGTGCTGCTGGTGGCCATCTTCAAGACCTCGGGCAACCTCGCCCAGGCCTATGGCATCGCCGTGTCGGGCACGATGGCGGTGACCACCTCGCTGGCGTTCATCGTCATGTGGAAGCTGTGGCGCTGGCCGCTGATCGCCGCGATCGCGGTCGCCGCGCCGTTGCTGGCCCTGGACCTGGTGTTCCTGAGCGCCAACCTGATGCGGATCTTCGAGGGCGGCTTCGTGCCGGTGCTGCTGGGCGCCGGGATGTTCGCGGTCATGGCCACCTGGGTCCGCGGCACGGCCGTGCTGGCGTTCAAGACCAGCCGGGAATCCCCGCCGCTGGAAGACTTCGCCAAGCTGATATCGCAGCGGCCGCCGACGCGGGTGAAGGGCACGGCCGTGTTCCTCACCTCGGACCCTGAGCGTACGCCCGCCTCGCTGCTGCACAACCTCAAGCACAATCAGGTGCTGCACCAGCAGAACCTGATCATGACCATCCGCACCGCCGACCGCCCACGGGTTGACCCGGCCCGGCGTCTGAAGGTCACGACCGTCAACGAGGACTTCAAGTCGGTGGTCGCCACCTTCGGCTTCATGGAGACGCCTAACGTGCCCGAGGCCTTGCGCGCGGGTAAGGCCCTGGGGCTGAAGTACGAGCCGATGACGACGTCGTTCTTCCTGGGGCGGCGCACCGTGGTGCAGGCCGAACGCCACAGCCTGATGCCGTCGTGGCAGGGCAAGCTGTTCATCCTGCTGATGAAGAACGCCGCGGCGCCCACCGACTTCTTCCATATCCCCGCCGGACGGGTGGTCGAGATGGGGTCGCAGACCACCGTCTGAGGACGCACGCCCGCGCCGCCGACACACCGAAGCGGTGGAACGCGGCCGACAAGCTGATCGTAATCACCCGTAGTACAGACTGTCGTGCAGCCCCGCGACTTTCCCTCTCTGCGAGCCGCGCGGCATGGGTTCCGAAAAGACACGAACGATGCGTCACATTTCGCCAAGCGGCCGAACGGCCTTGATTCCCATGTTGCATCCCGATCCCATGTCGTGGCGGCGACGCGAAACTCGATTGGCGTGCGGCGTTCTGGGAGCTGGCTTCAGTATGACGGCATCTATGTCCACGCGAGGCTGGCGAATGTGGGCCGCCGCCACCGTCGCAGCCGCCGTCAGCTTGCTGGCCATTCCCGCCTGGGGACAGGCGTCTGGCCCCCTCGCGCCGCCTCGCGCCGCCACGGCGCCGGCGCAGCAATTCGCGTCGCCTGACAGCTTGCCACCCCGCGCCGACCTGACGCCGCTCAAGCCCGATCAGATCGACCTGCTGGCCAAGACCCTCGCGGACGCCGACAACCACGGCCTGGAGTCCGGCGACCTGGGCGCCGCCGCGGCGCTGAGCCTGCTGCAGTCGCGCGACCCGGCCGTCCGCCAGCGGGGCCAGAGTCAGCTGATCGATGCGGTGCTTCGCTACGCCAAGGCGGTTCACAGTGGACGGTTGGCCGGCTCGGACTTCATCAATGACTGGGGCCTCAGGCCGGCGGCCTACGATCCCAGCGCCGACTTCATCCGCGCGGCCGCGCAGGACCAGCTGGCGGCATGGCTCGACGGCCTGCCGCCGCCCTATACCGGCTACGACACCCTGCGCCAGGGACTTGCCGCCTACCGCGCCATCGTGGGCAAGGGCGGGTGGTATCCGGTCCCGGCCGGGCCGGAACTGAAGCCCGGAGCGATGGACCCGCGCGTGCCCGCGCTCCGGGCGCGCCTCGCGGCCGAAGACCCCATGGCGCCCGCGTTCACCCCCGCCCCTGCGGCGGCGCCGACTGCGCCCGGGGCCGGGCCAGGGCCCGCCATCCAGGCTGCTGGCCCGACCTTCTACGATCCCGACCTGGTCCAGGCGGTGATGCGGGCTCAGAAGCGCTATGGGCTGCAGGACGACGGCCTGGTGAACGCCGCGACGCTCGCCGCCCTGAACACGCCCGTCGATCTGCGGATCGACCAGATCCTGGCCAATATGGAACGCTGGCGCTGGTTGCCGCCGGTGCTGCCCGTGGACCGGATCCAGGTGAACATCGCCGCCGCGGTGCTCACCGTGTTCCACTCCGACACCCCCACCCTGTCGATGCGGGCGGTGACCGGCCGGCCGGGCGACGAGACCCCGATGCTGCAGTCGCAGGTCGAGAGCATCGTGTTCAATCCGCCATGGAACGTGCCGTCCACCATCGCCGCCAAGGAGTTGTGGCCGAAGGAGCGGGCCAATCCCGGATATTTTGCGTCGCACGACTTCATTGTCGTGCCGACTGGCGACGGCGGCTCGCGGCTGGTGCAGCGTGCGGGGCCACAGGCCGCCCTCGGCAAGATCAAGTTCGACTTCCCCAATCCCTACGGGGTCTATCTGCACGACACCCCGACCCAGTCGACGTTCTCGCGGTTCAGCCGGCTGTCCAGCCACGGCTGCGTCCGGCTGCAGCATCCCCTCATCCTCGCCAACGCCCTCTTGCAGGGCGACCAGACCTGGACCCCGGAGACGGTGGACGCGACCCTGGCGGCGGGCAAGACGGTGCGTGCGTCCCTGAGCCAGCCGATCGCCGTGTTCCTGTTTTATTGGACCGCCTACATGGGCCCAGACGGCATGATGAACTTCCGCAACGATCCCTACGGCTGGGACGTGGCGCTGATGCAACGTCTGCGGGCCGCGCACGGGGCAATTTAGCGTTGCCTGGCGGTGCTGGTCTGGAGCTTGCTTTGGTGAGACAATGGCCGGGTCGAAGCGGCAGGGCGGTCGGCGATGATCGACAGACGCAAACTGTTGGAACTGGGAGCGTTCACGGGCGCGGGGCTGATCGTCCCCGGCGTAGCTGCGGCCGCCGCGCACCGGCATTCACATGGCGTCCGGACCAAGGCCTCCCACGCGCGGCCGGCCGACGAGCGCGCGGATATGCGCGACCCCGCCGCGCCCCGGAGGCTTTCCGTCTACAATCTGCATACGGACGAGCATGTCGACGCGGTCTACTGGGAACACGGCGCCTATGTGCCCGACGCCCTGGAGGCGATGAACCGGGTGCTGCGCGACTTCCGCACCGGCGATGTTCGCGCCATCGAGCCCGGCCTGCTGGACGTGCTGGCCGACCTGCATGTGAAATCGGGCGCGAACACGCCCTATCAGGTGATTTCCGGCTACCGGTCGGCGCAGACCAATCAGATGCTGCGCGAACAGAGCGCCGAAGTGGCCCAGCAAAGCTTCCATATCCAGGGCAAGGCGATCGACCTCTATCTGGACAACGTGGCCCTGCCGCACCTGCGCGATGCGGCCATGGATCTCAGCCGGGGCGGCGTCGGCTATTACCCGATGTCGAACTTCATCCACGTGGATGTCGGACCCGTGCGTCATTGGCAGGGCGTCTGAACAGCGAGACCAAGCGTATGGCTGAACGAAACGGCGCTTCAAACGCCTTCTGGTGGCTGTTGATCGGCTATCTCCTGGGCGTCGCCACCACCATTGGGGCGCTCCTGTTCCTCAATCGCGGCCCGACCCCGCAGGCCCCCGCTACCGCGGCCAAGTCCGCGCAGGTGGAGGCGCCTCCCACCCCGGCCAGGATCGCCAAGCCTCAGGCTCCCGCACGGGCGCCCTCGAGCCTCCAGGCAAGTCAGGAACAGCAGGTTGCCGAGGATGCGGCGGCGGCCGGCATGACCTCGCGCGCCCGGCCGGCCGAATCCCAATAGGCTTCTGCCCGCGATCCGAAACAGGTTCGCCGCCTCAGAGGCTTCTCCATGATCCGCCAGATCCGGCTTCCGGATGGTGAACTGATCCCGGCCCTCGGCCAGGGAACCTGGCGCATGGGCGAACGCCCAGGTGAACGCGCCAATGAGATCGCCGCGATCCGCGAGGGCGTGGCGCTCGGGATGTCCCTCATCGACACGGCGGAGATGTATGGGGACGGCGCGACCGAGAGCTTCCTGGCCGAGGCTCTGGCCGGACTTCGCGAGCAGGTGTTCCTGGTCTCCAAAGCCTATCCCCACAATGCATCGCGCGACCGGCTGATGCTTAGCTGCGACGCCAGCCTGAAGCGCCTGAACACCGACTGGATCGACCTCTATCTGCTGCACTGGCGCGGCCAGGTTCCCCTGGCGGAAACGGTCGCAGGCATGCAGGCCCTGCAGGCGGCCGGGAAAGTGCGCCACTGGGGTGTCTCCAACCTCGATCTCGACGACATGGAGGAGCTGACAGCGGCCGGCGGCGGCGCCTGCGCCACCGATCAGGTGCTCTACAACCTGGCCCGGCGCGGCCCCGAGTTCGACCTGCTGCCCTGGCTGGCGGACCGGCGAATCCCACCGATGGCTTACAGCCCGGTCGAACAGGGGCGGCTCGCGCGGTCGGCCGAACTGACCCGGATCGCCCAAGCCATGGGCGCGGCGCCGCTGCAGGTGGCATTGGCCTGGGTGTTGCGTCTCCGGGACGTGATCGCCATCCCGAAATCGGGCGATGTGATGCACGTTCAGCAGAATCACGGGGCGCTGGACCTCGTGCTTTCGGACGATGAACTTGCCGCGCTGGACGATGCTTTTCCCCCGCCGAGGAACAAGTCACCGCTTGAGATGCTTTGATTACCTGAGCTCGGCCAAAGCGGCGAGGATCCTGGCGCGGACGGCGTGTTAGAAATTTTTAGTCCGACTCAGGATCTTGTTGCGGCGGCTCGCATGGCATGGACGCGCGACGCCAACGGCGTTGCTGGAATGGATCAGGGGGACTCGATGCGAGTCGCGACACTTTCGATATCGGTTGGACTGACATTGATGCTGATGTCCGGTTCAGCCCTTGCCTCCGACTGGACGGTGACCATCGGCGGCCGGGCGCAGGCGGTGACGCCATACGAAGGCGCGGGCCGAGATATCTTCGTCCCCACCCCGTCGTTCACGATTCGCCGCTCAGGCACTCCGGAGCGGCCGGTCATGCCCGACGATGGACTGGGTCTGACCACTCTGACGGTCAAGCTGTTCAATGATGGCGCGATCAATATCGGTCCGGTCGTCCGGTTGCGCGGCAGCCGCAACAACGACGACGATCGCGTTGGCCTGAGGGACCTGGGCATCGCCGTCGAACCTGGCGTCTTCATGAACATCTGGCCGACGAACTGGTTCAGGCTCAGGGCCGAGGGCCGCAAAGGCGTGACCGGCCACCACGGCTGGATCGGCGACGTGGGCGCGGATCTGGTGGCCCGGCGCGGTCCCTGGACCGGCACCATCGGCGGACGCGCCGGCTGGGGCGACATCCACTACATGAACGCCTATTTCGGCGTGACCCCGGCGGAGGCGGCCGCCAGCCCGGTCATCGCCACGGCGTATCACCCCACCGGCGGCCTTAGGTATACCGGCCTGGAGACCACCCTCGCCTATCGCTGGAGCCCGCGGTGGCAGACCACCGCCAATTTCGGCTTCCACCGGCTGGGCAGCATCGCCGCCGACAGTCCGATCGTGCAGACCATCGGCAAGCGCGACGAATACGCCGGCGGCATCGGGGTGAGATACAGCTTCGGCTGGACGCCCTGAGTTTCGGCCGGGCCGCCGCCACGACGGGCGGCTCGGGGTCAATCGATTCCCGTGTACGACGTTCGGCTTCCGAATAGTCGGATCGAGCGTTATCCTTTGGTCCAGGCGCTACGGAACACCCCGTCGCGCCGGGAGTTTGTCGGATATGCCTCGCAGACTGGCTGTTGCGCGTCACGCCGAAGGATCCGAGCCGATCGGCTGGGTTCTGCTCGGGTTCCTCCTGGGCGCCGCCCTCGCGATCGTGGCCCTGACTCACGCGGACTGGGTCAGGCAGCTCCCCCAGACATTCAGGACGTCCCTCAGCGCGCCGGCCCCGACGCCCACGCCGGTCGCACCTGCAAAGTCCGTCGCCGTCGCGCCGAGCGCGTCGATCGCGCCGCCCGCAACCCCAACCCAGAGCGCGCCCCCCGCCGCCGGTCCCTCGACCATGGCGGCCAAGCCGGCGCCGGGCGAGGAAACCCAGGTGGCGGACGACGCCGCGGCGGCAGGCATGACATCCCGTTCCAATGCGACCACCACCGACCTGAACTGACGACGTCCGTCGAGGCGCCGATAGGCGTGTCCTCAAAGCCGCATGTTCCGCGCCTCAGGCCGTCGGCGCCGCGTAATCGACGCGAAGTTGTGGAAAGACCTTCGAATCACCGGAACCAAAGCCTAGCTTGGCCATTAAATTCGACCGGTGCCGTGGTAGGGGTGCGACATGGACCAACCGTCGATCATCGCTCTGCTGTATCGTTTCGGCGCGTTCGCCGAGCGCCTGTCGTGGTGGGCGTTCGATCGGAGCAGCCGGATGCGCGAAGAGCACATCCACCGCATGGCGCTGGACAAAATGCGGGTGGTGGGGCCCGGCTATGGCTTTGCCCGCACCGCTCCCCTCCCTTCCGGGACCGTCGCCGCGCAGCCCCAGTCGGCGCCCCGCGCCCTGAAAGGGGTGTTCGAGACTCAACCGCTGCGGCCGATCGGTCCGGCCGCCGCGACAAGGCTGGTCGCCACCGCGCCGACGCCGATCAGGCCCGCTGCCCTGTCGAAGCCGGCCGAGGCCCGGGACGATGAGCAGGACTCGGTCGTCAAGCCGCGTCGAACCGCGCTCGGATAACGTCGGCGAGACTCCGCGCCGCCGTCGTCAGGGCGGCAGAGGTGAATCCGGTGAAACCCAGCATCAATCCGGGCCTCGGAATGGCGTCCAGATAGAGCCGGCTGATGGCGCGGCACGCTACGCCCAAATCCCCCGCCGCCCGTTCGATCGCCACATCGTCGACGCCCGGGGGCAACCAGGCCACCAGGTGATTGCCCTGGTCCGGACGCCGGATCTGGAGACGCCCGCCTACGCGCGCGGTCAATTCGGCGACCAGAGCCTCCTGGGCTTGCCGGTACAGCAATCGCATGCGCCGGAAGTGCGAGGTCAGATGGCCTTCACGCATATAGCTGGCGAGCGTGGTCTGACTGAGGGTCGGCGGCTGGCGATCGCCGACGTGCCGGGCGTCGACAAACTCCGGCAGGATCGCGCGCGGGACCACCGCGAAGCCGATCCGCAGGCCTGGGAAAAGCACCTTGTTCAGGGTGCCGACGTAGATCACGCGGGCCCGCTCATCCAGGCCTTGCAGAGAGGCCAATGGCCGTCCGCGGTAGCGAAGTTCGCTGTCGTAGTCGTCCTCGATGATCCAGGCGCCCGTTTGGGCCGCCCACGCCAGCAGTTCCAGCCGGCGCGCCATGGAGAGCACCGCGCCGGTCGGATATTGATGCGACGGCGTGACCACCGCCGCCCTCGCCTGCGGCGCCTTGGCGACGCCGGATGCGACCACGAGCCCATGCTCATCGACCGGTACGGGACACAGCTCCAGGCCGGATTGCTGCAAGCCCCGATAGGTCATCGGATAGCTGGGGTCCTCGACCCAGACCAGATCCCCGGCATGCAGCAAGGTCCGCACGGCGATGTCGATGGCGTGCTGCGTGCCGGAGGTGATGACCACCTGGTCGGGATCGCAGCGCACCGCCCGCGCCGCCCTCAGATAGTCGCACACGGCCGAACGCAGCTCCGGCAGGCCACGCGGATCGGTGTAACCAAAGTCCGCCGGGCCCAAGGCGCGCACCGCACGGAGGCTGGCGCGGCGCCAGGCGTCCTGGGCGCGGGCGTCCATCATGCACAGCCCTGAGGTGAACGGCTGGTCGTCCAGGGACGGTTGGTCGGTCGCGACGATGGGCCCGAAGGGCTTGGCCCGGTCGGGCGCGAATCTTGGCCCCACGGCCTGCGCATCGTGCGGCGCACGCGGGGATGCGGGAAAGGGATCCGGCAGGTCCAGGCTGACGAAGGCGCCCGACCCCACCCGCGCGGTCAGCCAGCCTTCGGCGATGAGTTGGTCGTAGGCCGACACCACCGAGGTGCGTGAGACGCCCAGACGGGCCGCGAGGCCGCGACTGGACGGCAAGCGTGCGCCCGGTGCGAGCGTGCGCGCGAGCACCGCTTCGCGAACCTGCAGATAGACCTGCCGGAACAGGGGCGCATCCGATGCCGGATCGACGCGCCACGGATGCAGGTCCGCCCAACCACCGTCCATGCGCCAGTCCTGGCCATAAGTGGCCTTATCGATACTGCACAACTGGCCATTTGAGCGATACCAATTCGACTATACCGACGGGGCATGGATCAGATCGCCCCTCCCGCCGTGAACACCTTTGGCCAACCGATCGGATCGGCCCTGCCGTGCTGGACGCCACGTCAGCGGCCGGCCGAGAGCAGCATGCAGGGCCGGAGATGTCGCCTGGAGGCCTATGACGCCGAACGGCATCTCGCCGCCCTGTTCGACGCCTATGCCCCGGACAGTGAACGGCTGTGGACCTACATCCCCTGGGGCCCTTTCGCCGATGCGGAGGCCATGGGCCGGTCGATCGACGAGATGTCCGATCGCTTCCAGCGCTTTGTCATCGTCAGCGAGCCGG
>FTFM01000335.1_pt1 | contig 10624 bp, 6 predicted proteins | sample 1640451 | NCBI WGS metagenome assembly FTFM01 (sample SAMEA3914814, study PRJEB12502) | metagenome | biome: forest; material: soil | place: USA | collected 2011-09-16 | depth 0.1 m | reverse complement strand
CCCGAGCCGCTGAAGGCCCAGGTCCTGTCGGACGTCGATCGTATGGAGGCGATGATCGGCTCGGTGCTGGCCTTCATCCGCGAAGCCAGCGAGCCCGGACGCCGCGAACGGCTGGATCTGCGCTCGATCGTCGAGTGCGTAACCGACGAAGCCGGGCTGGCCGGTGGCGACGCGTCCTGCGAGGACGGACCACCGGTCACCATCGATGGCGACGCCCTGGCCCTGCAACGGATGCTGACCAACCTGGTCGACAACGCGATCAAGTACGGCCGCCGGGCCAACCTGCGCCTGCGTCCGTCGGACGGAGAGGCGGTGGTGGAGATCCGCGACGAGGGCCCCGGCCTGCCCGGCCATGAGCTGGCCCGGGTGTTCCAGCCCTTCTATCGACCAAACGCGGCCAGGACGCTGGATGACGGCGGGGTCGGGCTGGGCCTGGCGGTGGCGCGGTCGATCGCACGCGCCCACGGCGGCGACGTCGAGCTGCGCAACGCCGAGGGCGGCGGCCTGTTGGCGAGCGTGCGTCTGCCTCTGGCGACTTAGAGAAAGATCAGCGCCCCCGCTTATGCAGCGAGGGCGCTGGCGGTCTGATGAGTGGGATCAGTCGGCGCGGCACTCGACCGCGCCACGGGCAGTCTCGTAGGTCGCCTGGTCGCCACGGCCGTAGAACGCGCGGCGATAGCCCTGATAGTGGAAGCCGCTGTTGGAGCGGACTTGGTTGAGCACCACCGGCTGTTCGCGATCGGTCCGGATCTGCACCGTTCCCTGGCGCTCGTCGAACGTCGCGGTCAGCATCCAGCCGCCACGGCAGCTGTAGTTGACCCGATGGATATCGCCGCGGCGGTCGTCGCGGGAGTTGCTCCACGGATTGTCGCCGCGCCCGAAGCCGCCCTGGCCGCTGCGATCGCCACGATCACCTTGGTCGCCACGGTCGCCACGGTCGCCACGGTCGCCTCGATCGCCCTGATTGAATTGCCCACCCTGTCCCGGCTCAACCGAGGCGATGTCAAAGCCGATATTGGGCGCCGCGCCGTTCACGGTCTGGCACTGAGGGCGCGAACCGGAGGCGCACAGCGTCCAGGGCCCTCCCGACGCCTTGGCGCTGCGGGCTTTGAAGCCCTGCCGATAGACCTCGTTGGTCGCGCCGACGAAGGTGAACTGGCGGCCGCCGAAATTGGGCTGCTCGAAGAGGGTCAGGTAGTTCTTCGAATTGGAGTTCCGCGTGGCCGCATCCCAAGAGGAGGACGAGCCGGGACCGCCAGGCGCCGCGAACGCAGCGCCGCAGGTGGCGAGAACCAGGGCTGCGGCGAGGACGGAGGTTTTCATGGCGTGTATCCCTTGATCGTCGCCCGTGGAGGACAGCCCTCGATCGGCGATATTGTTTCTGAGCCGACATTGTACGGCGGCGTTTGAACTCAATATGAACGCGCGGCGGCAGATTTGGGGGAACTTCTCGACAATCTTATCGCCACCGTCGCACGCCGCGGACCTCGATCAGGCGAATTGCGCGCCGTCGAGCGTCCGCCGGAAGCTCACCGAACGACCTGATCGTCGGCAGGCATTTTCCAGGAAATATTTGTTTTCGGAACTTTCAGCCGTGTAATGCATTGTATTTCGAGCAATTTGGCGAAATCAACGCCATCACGATTACTGACTCTCTTCTCGCCACACCAGTCAGTCGTCGTCACAGCTCACGACTCCATCAGAATCCCGGACAATCTGGATCAGGCCGCTCCGGCGTCCTTTCCTGGATTTGCCTGCTAGCGTCGTCGCGTCGGCGAACGACGAGGCCCCAACACGATCCCGCATCGACCCCGAAGGGGCCCACAATGAAGAACTATGTCCGCATTCCGCTGATGGGGCTGGCGATCGCAGCCTGGTCGCCTCTGGCCATGGCGCGAGAGGTGGTCGTGTTGCCCGGTGTGGTGGGCCCCGTCGGCGTGGCGAGCGGCGTCGACACGCAGGGTCCTGGGACGCTGACGGTCGGCAACCAGAACATCAACACCGGCAATGACGCCGGCGGCGGGATCACCAGCAGTGCGGCCAACACGGCAAGCGTGCTGTTCAATAGCAACTCGACAGTGACGGGGTTCGTAGGTTCGACCGGGACCACCCTGCTCAACGTCTCCGCGGGCGCCAACGGCGACACCGTGACCTTCAACGGGCCGGTCTACGCCACCACGTTTTCTCTGGCCGGAACCGGCGTGGTCAATTTCAACCAAGGCTTCACGAGCAACACCGGCTCGACCATGGACTTCGCCGGCGACGGCTTCATCAACGTCGGGGCAGGCCAGACGGTGAAGGCCGCAATCACCAACACTGCGAGGGCGAACACCGGCACGTTGACTCTCAATCAGAACAGCATCCTTGACGGCGCCGTCGGCGCCGCCAGCGGTCTGAAACAGATCACCGTCGCCGGCGGCAATGCTCTGATCACCGGTCAGGCCAAGGCCAGTTCCTTCACCCTCGGGACCAACACGCTGAACGTCGCCGGCGCTCTGGCGATCCCGACGGGCGGGACCATCAACACCACGATCTTCAGCCAGTCGCTCTACGGCAAGATCACGCCCGTCGGGGCAGCGACGATCGGCGATGGCCTGCACGTCAAGGTCGACGTCACAGGGCCGATCGCCAACGGCAGCAGCTTCAACATCGTCGACGCCGCCAGCGGCACCACCGGCAGCACCGTTCTGGTGAGCACCAACACCACGCGCTACGCCTTCTCGGCCGCGCCGACGGTCGCCGGGCAGGTGAAGATCACCACAACGCAGATTCCGCTCGCAGATGTGGTGGCGCCGGTCGTCGCGCCCGTCGCGACCCCCGGCGGGGGTTCGCCCCCGCCCGTCGTCACGCCGGTGGTGAACCCGAGCGCCCCTCTAGTCGTCGCTCCGGCCATCGACGCCCTGCCCGTGACGCCGACGACGACGACGGTCCTGACCGCGATCACGTTATTACCGACCGCGTCGGACGTCGCCGCGGCGCTGGCTCAGCTGGCGCCGGGCACCGCCAACCTAGCCTCGCCGCAGGTGAGCTATCGCGTCACCCAGAGGTTCCAGGACCTGTGGGCTTCCCACCTGGAGGCCGAAGAAGCCTGCAACCAGGACAGCCAGCCCAACGATCGGAAGACGTCTCGCCTCGAGGCCGTGACGGCGTGCCCGCCGAGCGACACGCGCCCGCACGTATGGGCTTCTGGCTTCGCCAACTTCGCCCGCCAGGGCGACGTCAATGGCTTCGAAGGCTATCACTCGCGCGTCCTGGGCGGCATGCTGGCCGTCGACGCACCGCTCGGCCAAGCCGCGCATGCGGGAGTCGGCGTCAGATATGGGCGCTCGACGCTGGACGCGAACACCGCCGCCAGCCACGCCGATATTTCGTCCTATCAAGCGACCGCCTACGCCGGCTATGCGCCAGGGCCCTGGTACATCAATGGCGCGGTGGTCTACGGGCTCGACAAGTATACCGGCTCACGGCACGTCGCGTTCACTGGCGTCGACAGCATGCTCGCCGCCAAATACAGCGGCAATCAGTTCACTGCCTTCGGAGCCACGGGGTATCACATCTATCTGGGGGACGGCCGGACGGTGTTCACCCCCAATGCGACGATCCAGTACACCAGCCTCCACACGGACGCCTACGCCGAGACCGGCGACGCCGCGATCGCGCTCGCGGTCAACGCTCAACACTACAACTTCGTCCAAACCGGCCTGGGCGGAAAGTTCGCGCGCGACATTCCATTGTCCGATGGCGGCGCTCTGCGCCCCGAGGTCCACGCCAACTGGCTTCATGCGATGGGGCCGACAACCATGACGGAAACCGCGGCCTTTGTGAGCGGCGGCACGGAGTTCACGACCCTCGGTCTCAACACGGACCGCAACACTTACGACGTCGGCGTGGGCCTGACGGCCGGCAAGCTCGGGCGCTGGTCGCTCGAAGGTGTCTACGACCACTTGTGGCGAGCCCAGAGCTTTGCCGCCGATCAGGTGAGGATCAATCTGGTCCTACGCCTGTAGGTCCCCGGGCGCGGCCATGCCTTACGCGCCCTCGCTGTAGATGGCGTTGGACAGGATCCAGCGGATCGAGTCCGCGCGGGCCTCGGGAAAGGGTTCGTCGGGCACGGCCGCCAGCATGGCGTCGTTGCGCGATTTGATCACCTCGCGGAACTCCGGGTGGCTGAAAATGAACAGCTGGTTCTGCTTGATGCCTCGCAGCACGTGGCGGCCGGCTTCCACCTCGCCCATGGCGTTCAGCATCATCGGATGCGGCGGCGCGTTGACGGGGGCTGGGGGCGGCGCATAGCCCGTGTTGGACAGGTTTGCCGGCCGCATCTTCACCGCCTCGCCCATGTTCGACTTCACCGGACCTGGCGAATAGACCGACACGCCGATATTGCGGCCGATCATGTCGGTGCGCAGGGCCTCGGAAAGGCCGACCACCGCGAACTTCGACGTGGCGTAGACGCCCACCGAGCCCAGGGCGGCGACGCCGCCCATGGACGAGACGTTGACGATATGTCCTTCCAGCCCCGAGGCGACCATGCGCGGCAGGAAGGTGACGATGCCGTTGATGACCCCGCCGACATTGACGCCCATGACCCAGTCCCAGTCGTCATAGGTCGCATCTTCGATCAGCCCCCCGACCCCGACGCCGGCGTTGTTGACCAGCACCTGCACCGGCCCGAGCGCAGCCTCCGCCTCGTCGGCCGCGCGCACAAACGCCGCGCGATCGGTGACGTCGAGTTTGACCGGGTGAACCTTGCGGCCCTGCAGCAGGCTCATGGCGTGGTCCAGGTGATCCTGCCGACGCCAGGTGAAGGCGACCTTCATGCCCTCTTCGGCCAGCACCTGCACGATGCCCAGGCCGATTCCGCTCGACCCGCCGGTCACGAACGCGACCTTATCCTTCAAGTCCTTCATGCGCGCACAGCCGCCATCTGACGTTCCTCCAGATTCGGCGTCTTGTCGCGCCGCGCCCAAACCCTAGCGGACCCGATACGGCGTCGCCAGCGAGGTCCCAGGCGCGACAAATTGCCCGGCATGGACCTTGGTGAAGACTGGGGGGTCGAATCCGCTCGCGGGCAAACCCTAACTTTACTTCTGGCGGCCAAGACTGAGCCGACGATGACGCAGATCACCGCCTCGACAGGACAGGGCCAGGACGACGCCCAAGCGAACGCGCCATTGGCCGCGGCGGCCGACGAGGCGACAGAGCATCTCTATGTCGAGACCGACGGTCGCGGCTGCATCCTGCAGATCAATCTGGCCTGGTCGCAGTGTCTGGGATGGACGGCCGAGGATATCGCGGGAATGCCGCTGGAAAGCCTGGTCCACCCCAGGGATGTTCCCCCCGGCGGCCTGACGGCGGCAAGGCCCTTGACCGTCCGTCTGCGCCGCAAGGCGGGCGGCTGGGTGGCGTGCGCTGGCCTCAGCAGGACCAAGGCCGACGGCGGTCTCACCGCGTGGTTCGGCGATCCGACGCAGGCGCCGTCGCGGCCCACATCCGAACTCGATCCCCCCCCCGCGTCCGCGCCCACCTTCCGGGTCGAGACGACGGCCGACATCGATGCGGACGTGCCGGTTCAAACCAACGATCCGATGCTGGAGCTTCAGCGCATCCAGAGGATATTGGCGGTGACTGCCGGCGTCTGGCGCTGGACGATCGATCCATCCGAGCGAACCATCAGGGTGATCGTCGGAGACTCCAGCTACGAAGATTCCGCGCTGATCCAGTCGGTCGACGACCTGTTTTCGTCGCTGCATCCAGACGACTTCGACTGCGTCTCAAACATCATCGACGAGGCGATGCGGGAGGGCGGTTCGGGAAGCTATGACTCGCGGCTCAGGCAAAGCGACGGCAGCTGGCGTTGGTTTCGCGTGGCCTTCGCCGCCGATCGGCATCCTTGCGGCCTCTACTACGTCCATGGTCTGAGCCAGGAAATCACTGAGCTGGCGGAAGCGCGCGATTCCGCGCTGAAGAACGCCGATCGACTGAGCCTGGCGCTTGGCGCCGCCGGCGCCGCTGTGGCCGAAATCGACTTCACAGTCCTGCGCGCTTGGTGCTCCCCAGGCTTCGTCGCCATCGTCGGCCAGGAACTGGGCTTCGACGAGTCCGATCCACGCGCCTGGCCCATGTGCCATGAGGAGGATCGCGAACGGTTGGAGCACGCGATGGCCACCTGGGAGGGCGACCGGCACGAGACTGTCCAATTCCGCGTTGTGCACCCGTCCGGCGCGCACCGCTGGGTGGAAGTCCACGGCGAACGCGAACTGAACGATGCCGGGGAGCTTGCCAAGATCACCTGCCTGGTCCTCGACATCGAGGCGCGGAGACAACAGGAACTGGCGCTGGCGCAGGTTCGACTGGATGCGCAAGCGAACGCAGAACGGCTGCAGATCGCCATGGACGCCGCGCGCGCCGGGGTGTTCGAAACCGACCTGGCCAATAAGACCTTCTGGTGTTCGCCGGAGTTCGAGGAGATCATCGGGGCGTCCATGACGTTCGAGGAGGCTGCTGGGATCTGGCCGATCACCCACCCCGACGACGTCGAAGTCATCCAGGCCAAGATCGAGAACTCACGCAACGGCAGCGGCGGCGAATGCGCCGAATGGCGTATTCGGCGGCCTAGCGGCGAATACCGCTGGATCGAGGCGCGCTCGGTGGTGCACCACAACGCCGCGGGCGACATCGAGCGGCTGACCGGCGTGGTGCTCGACATCGACGATCGCAAGCGCCAGGAGCTGGCGCTGATCGAAGCGGAACAGGTCGCCCAGTCCGCGGCCTTCGCCAAGACCCAGTTCCTGGCCAATATGAGTCACGAGATCCGTACGCCAATGAACGGCGTCCTCGGCGTGCTCCAGCTGCTGGCCGGCGAGGACATGGGAGACGAGGCAAAGCGCCTGCTGGAAGAGGCGGAACGCTGCGGCAGGATGTTGTCTCAGCTACTCAACGACGTCGTCGACATCTCCAAGATCGAGTCCGGACGCCTCGATCTGGAGTTGGAGGCCATCGACCCCAAGGCTTTGCTGACCGGGGTCGCCGATCTGCTGCGCGCGGAGGCGACGGCCAAGGGCCTGACCCTGGACGTGCTCTGCGACGGTGACGACGTCTGGGTCCAGGCCGACCCGGTGCGCCTGCGTCAGTCGCTGTTCAACCTGATCGGCAATGCCCTGAAGTTCACGACCAACGGCCGGGTCGAGGCGAGACTGTTCGTCACCAAATACCCCGCACGGCGGCGGCTGCTGCGCTTCGAGATCGAGGACACCGGCGTCGGCATTCCCATCGCCGCGCAGGCGACCCTGTTTGACCGCTTCACCCAGGCGGACGGTTCGACCGAGCGACGATTCGGCGGATCCGGCCTTGGCCTGGCCATCACCCGACGCCTCGCCGATCTGATGGGTGGCGCGGTGAGCTTCACCAGCACCGAAGGAATCGGTTCTATCTTCAGTCTGGAGTTCGCAGCGGCGGAGGCAGACGCGGTGGTCAAGGCCGATGAATCAGAGACCGACGACGGCCCGCCGCTTGCCGGAATGACCATACTGGTGGTCGAGGACAACGCCACCAACCGTATGGTGGCGACCAAATTGCTCGAGAGCCTGGGCGCTACGGTCGAGACGGCCGAGGACGGTCTCGAGGGCGTCGAGGCCGTGAGCCAGAGACGCTACGACCTGGTGCTGATGGACATCCAGATGCCCCGGATGGACGGGGTGGAAGCCACGCGTCAGATCCGGGCGATGGAGGGCGAGGTCGCCAACATTCCCATCGTCGCCCTGACCGCAAATGTGATGGCCAGCCAGATGCAGACCTACCTCGAAGTGGGCATGAACGGCGTCGCGGCCAAGCCGATCTCTTTGCCGGTACTGCTCAACGAAATCGCCAAGGCCATCGACCGCCCCGCCGACGTGGGCGATTCCGAGGCGGCGTCCGATTCAGGCGGCCGGTCGTAGCCCAAATTCCATCTATGTGGCGCCGCTCAGCTCACGCGTCAGTTCCGGCGGCGCGCCGGTCGGATTGGGCTTCATGTCGCTGGCCTGAGGCGGCGGTGGCTGGCCAGGACGTGCAGCCATAGTGACCCTGCCTTTCCATGGCACGGTGTCGCGATTGATCCAGGCATTCACGTAGAGCGTCTTGAACAGCCACTTGCCGTCACGCTTCACGCAGGTGTCGTCACGCGTGCCGATGCCGAACACGAAATTGGTGCCGTAATCGACGTTGAACTGGATGATCTGGAAGAAGCTCTTCACCCGAGCCCCCTCCTCGCCTTCAGGCGTGGTCTCGGCGCTGATCAGGAAGTGGTTGAACAGGTGTTGGCGACCGAACCACCAATGCTGGCGGTCGTACCAGAGTTCTTCCAGGTTCTTGATGATCGCTGCGTGGCCCTGCACCCGGCCCTGCCAAAGGTGATCGAAGTAGCCGTCGTCGGCGAAACAGGACACCGCCAGTTCAGGATCGGCGAGGTCGATCGCCCAGGCGTACTTGGCGAACAGCTCGATGATGTCGAGGCGGTCCTCGGCGGTGAGTTTCGCGGGAGAAGAACTGCTCATCGGTGTCTCCGGCCGTTCGAGTTGTTGAGGACTAGGCCACCCGCTCCATGTCGTAGAGTCCGGTAGCGAGCGCCGCCTTGGGCGCCCAGGTTCCGTGGAAGGTCGAGCGCACGCGGGTGGGCAGCCTGATCGTCGCCACCGGCCCGGCCTCCAGGTTGGTCGCGTCGAGCACCACCAAGTCGCTGCGGTTCTCGACGACCCGGTTGACCAGCACCAGGAGCCAACCATCGCCCTCGGGCGCATCGGGCTTTCGCGGCACGAACTGTGGTTCCTGCACGCCGCTGTTGGGTCCGGGCGCCCAGGTTTCGAGCCTGCCCGTCTGGTGATCCAGCCGGCCCACAGCGCTGGTCCCGTCGGCGCCGCGGTAGCAGATCATGAAGCCGTAGCGGTACGGCCGGCCCTGATAGCGATCGTCGGTGCGCGGCATCTCGCACGGCGCGGGTGTCAGCACCTGCTGGGCGAACTCGTCGGAATTGGACTCCAGGTCCATGGTCAGCCGGGTGAGGATCGGCGGCACGGCGGGCGTCGTCTCGCCGGTGGGCGTCGGGAAGAAGGCGAAACAGTTGCCCTGATAGAGGCACAGATCGAGATGGACCTTGGAGCCCTCGGTCACCGCATTCATCATGTGCCCCGCAGTGGTGTTGGGCCCGCGAAACCAGCGGATGTCCTCGGCGGTCCCGTCGCGCGGAACCACCGCGACCATGGTCTCCTTGTCCGGATGGTACTGATAGAAGGGCCCACCCTTCTTGAGCACCTCAAGGTCGGTGATCATCGGGAAGAACGGAAAGACCGCGTGGGTCTGCGTGACGGCGAAGTCGTGCACCATGGCCGGCCACGGCATGTTGAACCAGATCTGGTTCTTGATCTTGCCGTCCTCGCCGATGACGTAGAACACGCAGTCGGTCGTGGCGTCGCCCTTGGCCTGATAGGAAAAAGTCAGAAGCTCGTTGGTGATCCAGTCGACCTTGGGATGAGCGGTCATGCTGACCGCGGTGACGGCCCCGTCGTAGTCGTACTTCCCACGGGTCTCGAGGGTGTCGGGATCCAGCTCGTAGGGCAGATCGTCTTCCTTCAGGGCGAGCAGCTTGCCCGCATGCCAGACGGCGTTGGTGTTGCCCGTGCCCATGTGGGCGCCTTCCACCGAAGGGTCATTGGTGTAGCGATTGCGATAGCGGCCGAACAGCGACCGCCGTGCGGCCTGTTGCAGCTCGAAGCGTTCGGTGCGCACCCACCGACTGCGATAGTCGACGTGGCCGCCTTCGAAGCGGAACATGTGCACCATGCCCTCGCCGTCGATGAAGATGTCATCGCCGGTCATCGGCGGGTACTGGCGATCCGGGCCGCAGCGGTAGAGCGTGCCTTCGAGGTCAGGGGGTACAGCGCCCTGCACCACTTCCAGATCCCGCGCGTCGGTCTCGCTACGCAGAGGCGTACTCCAGCCCTGGTAGAGGGGGATGTCCGGAAACCTCACCACCTCGACCATCGGATGGTCCTCCACATAGGGAAATAGTTGCAGACGGCCGGGCCGGGCCGCCTGCGGAGCGATCCTCCGCCGTCTTCAATGAGAAATCAACGATATGCTCGCGCACGTCGCGGAACGTGCCGGGCAGGCTTGCGGTGGTGCGCGCCGACCCGCATTGAAGCGGCGGCGACAGCATCGGGACCGGGACATCATGATCAGGCCGTGGATCTTCGAATTCTTCCCGACGTATGGCGACGAGCCCCAGGCGGCGTTCGCCTGGCACCTGGACCTGTGGACCCGCTGCCAGGACATCGGGTTCGAAGGCATCTTCTTCAGCGAACACCACTTCGGCCAGGGGCGCTTGACCCCGTCGCCAAACCTGCTGATCGCGGCGGTCGCGGCGCGCACGACGACGTTGCGGCTGGGCGCCATGGGCATGGTGCTGCCACTCTACGAGCCTTGGCGGGTCGCCGAGGAGATCGCCATGCTCGACCACCTGAGCGGCGGCCGGTTCGAGATGGGTTTCTCAAGCGGCGCCGGGCCCATGGAGCCCGTGGCGGTGGGGATACCGATCGAGGACATCCGGCCCCGCTTCATCGAGAGCCTGGAGGTGCTGGACAAGGCCCTG
>FTFM01000005.1_pt1 | contig 10641 bp, 7 predicted proteins | sample 1640451 | NCBI WGS metagenome assembly FTFM01 (sample SAMEA3914814, study PRJEB12502) | metagenome | biome: forest; material: soil | place: USA | collected 2011-09-16 | depth 0.1 m | reverse complement strand
GTCGGGCTTCAGCTCGCCGCCGCGGCCGCCGCGGAACAGCCGCTCGGTGGAGGAATAGAGTTCGCGCAGCAGCTGGCCCTTCCAGCCGTTCCAGACCCCCGGACCCACGGCGCGGATGTCGGCCACGGTCAGCACCAGCAGCAGGCGCAGGCGCTCGGGGTTCTCCACGATGCGCGCAAAGGCGGCCACGGTGCGGGGGTCGGAGACATCCCGTTTCTGGGCGAAGTCGCTCATCACCAGGTGGTGCTCGACGATCCAGCAGATCAGGTCCACGCGCTGGCGCTCCAGGCCCAGGCGCTCGCAGGCCGAGCGGGCCGACCTTGCGCCGGCCTTCTCCTGGCCGCCCACCCCGCCCTTGCCGGTGTCGTGCAGCAGCATGGCCAGGAACAGGGCCTCCGGATCGGTGATCAGCGGGAAGACCGCCACCGACAACGGATGGTCCTCCTTCAGCCGGCCGCCGGCGATGTCGGCGATCACGCTCACGGCCCGCAGCGTGTGCTCGTCGACCGTGTAGGAGTGGTACATGTTGAACTGCATCTGGGCGACCACCCGGCCGAACTCCGGGATGAAGCGGCCCAGGACGCCCGCTTCGTTCATCAGGGTCAGGGTGCGGTAGGTGCTCTTGCCCCGCGCCAGGATGTCGAGGAAGGCCTCGACAGCCCGTGGATCGCGCCTCAGCTTGGGGGTGATCAGCCGGTGCGCGCGGGTGACGGCGGTGAAGGCGTCCGGGTGCAGGTCCAGGTCCAGCCGGTCGGCCAGCAGGAACAGCCGCAGGATGTTGACCGGATCCTGCTCGAACACCTCCGGGCTGATGACGGTCAGCCGCCCGCCTTCCTGCTCGAAGCCGGGGGCGTCCAGCGGCTTCTGGCGCGCGCGGCGCGAGGGGATGAAGCGCGAGAGGCCATGCGGCTTCTTCTTGGCCTCCTCCGCTTCCAACTTGGCGCAGAAGGCGCGGGTCAGGGCGCCGACCTCCGAGGCGATCATGAAATAGCGGCGCATGAAGCGCTCGACCGCGGGGGCGTCGCCGCGGGGGCCATAGCCCATGCGCCGGGCGATCTCGGGTTGCAGGTCGAAACTCAAGCGCTCCTCGGCCCGGCCGGTGGCGTAGTGCAGATTGCAGCGCACCGCCCAGAGGAAGTCGAAGGCGCGCACGAAGGTGGAGATCTCGCGCCGGTCGAACATGTCGAGCTCGACCATGCCGTCCCTGGCCTCGGCCGGATGCAGGTACTGGGCGATCCAGAACAGGGTGTTCAGGTCCCTGAGGCCGCCCTTGCCCTCCTTGACGTTGGGCTCGACCATGTAGCGCGAGGCGCCGGCCCTGGCGTGGCGCTCGTCGCGCTCCTTCAGCTTGGCGGCGACGAACTCGGCGGCCGTGCCCTTGACCACCTCGGCGCGGAACCGGCGCTTCAGCTCCTCGGCGAGCTTCTCGTCGCCCGTCAGCCGCCGCGCCTCCAGGATCGAGGTGCGGATGGTGAAGTCCTCGCGCGAGAGCTTCAGGCACTCCTCGACGGTGCGCGAGGAATGGCCGACTTTGAAGCCCAGGTCCCACAGGGCGTAGAGCATGAACTCGATCACGCTCTCGGTATGGGCGGTGGGCTTGTAGGGGCGCAGGAACAGAAGGTCGATGTCGGAGAACGGCGCCAGGGCGCCCCGGCCGTAGCCGCCCACCGCCATCAGCGCCAGCCGCTCGCCCTCGGTGGGGTTGCGGGCGCGGAACACGTGCACGGTGGTGAAGTCGTAGAGCGCGGTGACCACCTCGTCGGTGACCGCCGACAGCAGCCGCGCCGTCTCGATGCCGCCGGCGCCCTGGTCCAGCCGCTCCTTGGCGATCATCCGGCCGCGGAACAGGGCCGCGCGCAGGATCTCCAGCGCCCGCTTGCGCTGTTCGGCCTCATGGCCGATGGCGTCGAGGGCCGCGGCGGTGAGCTGGGCGCGGAGCTTCACACCGTCGACAACGTGTTCGATGCGGGTGGGGCGGAGGCGGGGCGCGCGCATGGGCGTTATATAGGACGCGTCGCCGCGCCTGTCCCGGCGCCGCGAGGAGCCGCCCAATGAACGAGCTGAGACGCCTGAGTTTCCAGCAGGTGTTCGAGCGCGCCGCGTCGACCGACCCTTCCCCCGGCGGCGGGGCGGTGATGGGCCTGTGCGGGATGATGGGCGTGGCGCTGCTGCTGAAGGCGGTGCGGATCACCCTCAAGCGCCGGCCGGACGACGCGGCGCTGGCGGCGGCGGAAGAGGAGTTCGTGCGGCTGGCGCGGCTGCTCGGCGAGGACGCCGACGCCGATGCGGCCAGCTTCGACGCCTATATGGCCGCCGGCCGGCTGCCGCGGGGGACCGAGGCGGAGACCGCCGCCCGCCTCGCCCGGCTGACCGAGGCGGCCCTGGAGTCCATCGAGGTGGCTTTGGCGGCCCTGGCCCATGCGGCCGAGGCCATGACCGTGGCCAAGCGCATCGCCGAGCGGCTGTCGCCGCGCATGGCCCCCGACCTCGCCGGCGGCCTCGCCCTCTTGGAAGCCGTCCGCGCCAACGCCGTCGACAACGCCAGGGACAGCCTGGACCGCACCGAAGGCTCCCCCCGCCGCGAAGCCCTGGGCGCCCGCCTGGGCCGTCTGGTCGCGGCGACCGCCGGGACGGTGGAGCGGGTCTGATCCCAGCCCCTCACCGCGGCGGCGGCGGGGCGGCAGATGCGCGAAGCTTGATCCCGGGTCAGGCCGGCGGCGCCGAAACGGCCTCGGAGGCCCGTGCGCTCGGGCGGCGCTCGGACGCCCGCACGGGGTCCAAAGGCACTTGCAGGCGGCAGCAGAGCCCCTCGCGCGACCAATCCAGATCGGTCCGGCCGCCCAGGGCGCCCTCGAAAGCCCGCTCCAGCACCCTCAGCCCCGTCCCCCGCCGGCGCGGCTTCAGCGCGGCCGGGCCGCCGATCTCGTCCCAGCGAAGGGTCAGTACGGCGTCCTGGACCGACCAGGTCACCCGGACCTGGCCGGCGGCGTTGCTGAGCGCGCCATGTTTCACAGCGTTGGTGGCCAGTTCGTGCAGCGCCAGCGCCATGCCCTGGGCGGCCGCCGCGCTCAGGGCGACGTTCTCGCCCGAGACCGTGATCCGCCCGCTGGAGCCCAGGCCGAAGGGCGTCAGTTCCTCCGTGGCCAGCCGATCGAGGTCGGCCCCGCGCCACCGCGCCTCCGACATCAGCTTGTGCGCCTTGGCCAGGGCGTGAAGCCGCCCCTCGATCACCTGCTTGAGCCCGGCGGCGTCCTCGGCGTTGCTGAGCGAGACCAGGCCCTGGATGACCGCCATCAGGTTGTTGGCCCGATGATCGACCTCGTGGACCAGGAGCTGGAGCCGGTCGGCGGACTCCCGGAAGGCCTCCTCGCGGGCGCGTGCCGCGGTCTTCTCCGCCTCCGCCGTCCGGCGCGCGAGGATCCGGTATCGGCTCGCGATCACCACCTGCACCAGGCTGATCAAGAAGGTGATGGTGAGCCGCTCGGCGGCCGACATCAGGCCCAAGGCGGTGATTCTCAGCCCCGGGATGTAGAGCTGCCAGGCCGCCGCCTCGAAGACGACCAGGGTCACCACCCCGCCGAGCCAGCCGGTCTGCAGGGTCGAAATCAGCACCGCAGGAAACACCAGCGCCAGCGGCGGCCCGCTGGGGATGAACGGCCCCAGGAGGGCGCGGACGATCGTCGCCGACACCGCCCAGCCGATCCCGATCAGCACGGTCTTCGCGCGCGGCCAGATGGCGAGCCGGTTGGTCAGAGATCGGGTCTCCCGTCTGCGGATCGAGGACGTTGCGGCCGCCCCCGCGCGCCGCGCACGACACATTGACCTGACTGGCGACGCAACCCAAGCCCCTCCGTGGGCGTCCGCCAGGACAGGCGGATCGAAGCGCCGCACGATGCTATGACGCGGGAACCGGCTAAGGGAGGCTCACATGTTGATGGTCACGGGCGCGAATGGGAATCTGGGCGGGCGGGTGATCGCCAAGCTGCTCGAGCTGGTCGGTCCTTCCGGCTTCGTCGCCGGCACCCGCGATCCGTCATCCCCCTTCGCCCGGGAGCTGGCCGCCTCGGGCGTGGCCGTACGCCGCGCCGACTTCGACGATCCGGCCAGCCTGCCCGCCGCCCTGGAGGGCGTCGAGGCGGCGCTGTTCATCTCGACCTACGCGCCGAATTCCGAACGGCCGCGCCAGAACCGCAGCTTCATCGAGGCGGCCAGGACGGCCGGGGTGCGGCGGCTGGTCTACACCAGCTTCGCCGGGGCGAGCCCGACGGCCACCGCGGACCACACGGTGCAGGTCCATTGGCCGACCGAGCAGGCGCTGGCGGCGTCAGGCCTGGACTACACCATCCTGCGCCACGCCCTTTACGCCGACATCATGGTGGGCGACCTCGACGAGACGCTGGCCACGGGCGTCCTGCGCCGGGCGGGCGGGTCGGCCCGCTGCTGCTATATCGCCCGCGACGACCTCGGGGTCTCGGCCGCGACGGTGCTGGCCACGCCCGGCCACGAGAACCGCGTCTACACCGAGACGATGGAACAGGCCCTCACCTGCGCCGAGATCGCCCGCGTGATGAGCGAGGTCTTCGGCAAGCCGGTCCGCTACGAGCCCGTCCCCTCCGCCGAATGGGCCCAGTACATGACCGACCACTGGGGCGTGCCGCTCGAGCTGTCAAAGAGTTCCATCGGCACCATGCGGGCCATCGAAAACGGCGAGTTCGACGTCGCGACCCGCGACTACGAGGCGATCACGGGGCGCAAGCCGCAGACCATGCGGCAGTTCCTCGAAGGCGTGGCCGCGCGGCGGGGCGGGGGTTAGGCCTTGCCCAGCCCCTTCAGCCGGTAGAGCGCCTCCAGCGCCTCGCGCGGGCTCATGCCGTCGACGTCGAGATGGGCCAGGGCTTCCTCGACGGCGCTGCGCGCCGATTCCGCCACGGCGGCGGGAGCCGCGGGGGCGAACAGCGGCAGGTCTTCCAGTCTGGCGGGCGAGGAGGTCTGGCTCTCCAGGCGTTCCAGCACTTCGCGGGCCCTCGCCACCACCGCGGGCGGCACGCCGGCCAGCTTGGCGACCTGGACGCCGTAGGAGCGGTCGGCGGGACCCGGCCTGGCCTCGTGCAGGAACACCAGGTCGCCGTTCCACTCCTTGGCGCGGAGCGACAGGTTGCAGACGTGGGCCAGCCGGCCCTCCAGGCGCGCCAGCTCGTGATAGTGGGTGGCGAACAGGGCGCGGCAGCGGTTGGTCTCGTGCAGGGCCTCGGCGCAGGCCCAGGCGATGGCGAGACCGTCGTAGGTGGCCGTGCCCCGGCCGATCTCGTCCAGGATCACCAGCGAGCGCGGCGTGGCCTGGGTCAGGATGGCGGCGGTCTCCACCATCTCGGCCATGAAGGTCGAGCGCCCGCGCGACAGGTCGTCGGCGGCGCCGACGCGGCTGAACAACCGGTCCACCACCCCGATCCGCAGCCGCTTGGCCGGCACGAAGCATCCGGCCTGGGCCAGGATGGCCAAAAGGGCGTTCTGGCGCAGATAGGTCGACTTGCCGGCCATGTTGGGGCCGGTGACGATCGCCAGCCGGGCCGCCGCCACGCCCGAGCCGTCGAGCCGGCAATCGTTGGCCGTGAAGGGCTCGCCCGCCCGCCGCACCGCCGCCTCGACCACCGGATGGCGCGCCGCCTCGGCCTCGAACACGCACGAGCGATCGACTTCGGGGCGCACCGCCTGAGCGTCCTCGGCCCATTCGGCCAGGGCCGAGGCGACGTCGATCCGCGCCAGGGCCTGGGCGGCGGCCTGGAGGGGGGCGGCGAGCGTGCAGGCCGCCTCGCGCCAGGCCTCGAAGATCTCCAGCTCCATGGCCAGCGCCCGCTCGCCGGCCTGGGCGATGCGGGCGTCGAGCTCGGCCAGCTCCACGGTGGTGAAGCGCACCTGGTTGGCCAGGGTCTGGCGGTGGATGAAGACGGCGTTCAGCGGGGCCTGGAACAGGGGCTCGGCCTGCTTGGCGGTGGCCTCGACGAAATAGCCCAGCACCGCATTGTGGCGGATGCGCACGGCGACGCCGCTCTCGCTCTGCAGCCGGGTCTCGAGCGCGACGACCACCCGGCGGCTGTCGTCGCGGAGCGCGCGGGCCTGGTCGAGTTCGGGGCGGACGCCCTGGGCCACGAAGCCTCCGTCGCGGGCGTTGGCCGGCAGGTCCGGGCCGACGCCGGCGTCCAGGGTCTGGCGCAGGGTCTGGAGCGCGGGTTGGCGCTTGGGATCGAGGGCGGCGCAGGCCGAGGCCAGCTCCTCGGGCAGCCCGGTCAGGCCGCCCCGGTCGTTTCCGAGCAGGGCCGAGACCGCCTCGCCGGCCAGGAGGCCGTCACGCAGGGCCCCGAGATCCCGCGGCCCGCCCCGGCCCAGCGCCAGTCGAGACAGGGCGCGGGCCATGTCGGGCGAGCCTTTCAGGGTGCGGCGCAGGTCCTCGCGCAGGCCCCGGCGCTCCACGAGCTGTTCGATCCCGTCCAGGCGGACGGCGATGGTGGCCGGGTCCAGCAGCGGCCGCGAGAGTCTCGCCGCCAGCAGGCGTGCTCCCCCGGGCGTGACGGTGCGGTCGATGGCGGCGAGCAGGCTGCCCTCGCGGCCGCCCGACTGGCTGCGGTCGATCTCCAGGCTGGCGCGGGTGGCCGGGTCGATGGCCATGACGTCGGCTTCGCCCGCGCGGCGCGGCGGCGACAGCGCCGGCATCCGCCCCGCCTGGGTGGTCTCCAGGTGCGCCGCGATCAGGCCTAGCGCCGAGATCTCCGCCCCCGAGAGGGCGCCGAAGCCGTCCAGGGTCTCCACGCCATAGAGGCGCTTCAGGCGGGCCTCGGAGGCGGAAGGCTCGGCCAGGGCCGAGGCCATGGGCTGGACCACGCCGCCGGCCAGCTTCAGGGCCGCCGCCAGGGTCTCGTCGGCGAACAGACGGTCGGGCGCCAGGGTCTCCGACGGCGACAGCGCCGCCAGCGCCGCGGCCACCCCGTCCTTGCCGACCAGGCAGCATTCCACCTCGCCGGTGGATATCTCCACGCTGGCCACCGCCGCCTGGCCGCCCCTGAACGCCACGGCCGCCAGCCGGTTGGAGCCGCGGGCGTCCAGCAGCGATTCCTCGGTCAGGGTGCCGGGCGTCACCACCCGCACCACATCGCGGCGGACCACCGACTTGGCCCCGCGCTTCCTGGCCTCGGCCGGGTCTTCCATCTGCTCGCAGACGGCGACCTTGAAGCCGGCGCGGATCAGCTTGGCCAGATAGGCCTCGGCCGCATGCACCGGCACGCCCGCCATGGGGATGTCCTGGCCGGCGTGCTTGCCGCGGGCGGTCAGGGCGATGCCCAGCGCCTCGGCGGCTTTCACCGCGTCCTCGAAGAACAGCTCGTAGAAGTCGCCCATGCGGAAGAACACCAGCGCGTCGGGCTGGCGGGTCTTGGCCTCGAAGAACTGGGCCATCACCGGCGTGGCGTCGGCCGGGAGGGAGGCTGTGGCGTGGGCGTTCATGGAGCCGGCGACGCTAGCGGGAGTCCGGCTGAGTCTCCAGGGGCTCAGATCAGCCGCTTCCGCATCGCCTGCGACAGCAGGTCGATCAGCGACACCGCCACGACGATCACGATCGAGATGGCCGAGACGGCGCTGAAGTTGAAGCTCTGCAGGCTTTCGAACAGAAGCTGGCCGATGCCGCCGGCCCCGATCAGGCCCAGCACCGTGGCCGAGCGGGCGTTGGATTCGAAGCGGTAGAGGGCATAGCTGGTCCACAAGGGCCCCACCTGGGGGATCACCCCCCAGACGATCTCCTGCAGCCGCGTCGCGCCGGTGGCCCTGACGCCCTCGACGGGCCCGGGGTCGATGGCCTCGACCGCCTCGGAGAACAGCTTGGCCAGCACGCCTCCGGTGTTCAGCGCCAGGGCCATGACGCCCGCCAGGGGCCCCGGGCCCACGGCCACGATGAAGGCCACGCCGATGACCAGCTCGGGCGCCGAGCGCAGGGCGTTCATCACCAGCCTCATCGGCTGCTGCAGCCAGACGGGCAAGATGTTGCGCGCGCAGGCCAGGCCGAAGGGGACGGCGATCGCCAGGGCCAGGACCGTGCCCCAGAGCGCCATCTGGACGGTCAGCCACATCTGGGCGGCGTAGATCGTCCAATGGGCCATGTCCGGGTGCACGAACTCCGACCCGAAGTCGCGCATGTTGGCGCTGTTGGCGAACAGCAGGCCGAGCTTCGACATCTGCACCGGCCCGAAGCTGGCCAGCAGCACGGCCGCCAGGCCGCCCCAGAGCAGAAGATCGAGCAGCCGCCGCGCCAGGGGCGCCCTGGGCGGGTCGGGGACGGACCCGGGCGGCGGGGGGTTCGCTTCGTCCATCAGCCGGCGTGGGCCGTGGGCTTGGCGTTGATGGCGTCGAACGCCGCCTGGGCCTTGGCGATCTTGCCCTGATCGCCCGAGTGTTTGGCCTCGTTGAGATCCTTGCTGGCCACCATCAGGCGGATCGGGTCCAGATAGCTGTCGTCGACGGCCTTGAAGCCGCCGTAGGTCAGGGCGTCCAGCACCTGGCGCTCGTGGTCGCCCTCGGGTCCGGCGGCGGTTCCATAGGTCATGAAGAAGCGCTTGAGCTTCTCCTTGACGGTGGGATCGATGTCCTTGCGCACCAGGATCGAGGACTCAGGCAGGGGCGGGGATTTCCAGATCACCTCGATCTGGTCGGCGATCTTGGGATTCTGCCGGCGGGCGAAGACCAGGGTCACCGTGTTGGCGGTCGCCACATCGACGGTGCCATAGCCCACCCCGATCAGATTGGCCTGATGGCTGGCCGAGCGGACGGTCTTGAAGCAGTCGGTCGGGTCGATGCCGCGCGGCGCGAAGAGATAGGCCAGGGGAGCCAGGGTGCCGGAGGTGGAGTTCGGATCGCCCAGGCCGAAGTTGTAGCGCTTGCCGCACTTCAAGAGGCTGTCGAGGGTGATCCCCGAGCCCTTGCGGGTGATCAGCACCGATTCGTAGACGCCCGCGGCCCCGCCCTTGTCGACGATGCGGCCCAGGACCTCGGCGTCGGCGCGGTTCACCGCCTCCAGCGCCGGCAGGGCCGAGAACCAGCCCACCTGCACCTGGTTGAAGCGCATGGCCTCGATCATGCCCATGTAGTTGGAGGCGAAGTTCGCCTGCACCTTCAGGCCGGTCTGCTTCTGCAGGTCGTCGAGCAGCGGCTGCCAGACCCGGCTCATCGAGGCCTGGTCCTCCGCCGGCACGATCGAGAACTTCAGCACCTGGTCGGTCTGGGCCGGCCTGCCGCAGCCGGTCAGCAGGGCGGCGGCGGCCAGGGCGATGGCGCAGGCTCGGACAAGCGTCATTTCAGGTCCCCTTCCCAGAACACGTCCTCGATCTCGGGCCCGTAGATCCCGACCAGCGCCGCATGGTCCAGCTTCGAAGGCGGTCCGTCATAGGTCACCTTGCCGTCCTTCAGCGCCACGATCCGACGGCAATAGCGCAGGGCGTAGTCGACTTGATGAAGGCTGACGAAGACACCGATCCCCTCGCGCCGGTTCAGGTCGCAGAGCAGCTCCATCACCCGGCGGGCCGAGACCGGATCCAGCGAGGCGACCGGCTCGTCGGCGAAGATCACCTCGGCCTGCTGCACCAGGGCGCGGGCGATGGCGACGCGCTGCTGCTGGCCGCCGGAGAGCAGGTCGGCGCGCTGGCCCGCCTGGTCGGCCAGGCCCACCCGCTGCAGGGCGGCCATGACGGTGCGCTTCTCCTCGAGCTTCCAGAGGCCGATCAGCCCCCGCAGGCCCGGCGCGCGGCCGAGCAGCCCCAAGGCGGCGTTGGCGAACAGGCTCAGCCGGCCCACCAGGTTGAACTGCTGGAAGACGAAGCCGATGCGGGCGCGGGTCTGGCGGACCTGGCCGGAGATGCGGCCGTGCGCCTGGACCGTCTCGCCGAAGGCCTCGATCCGGCCGGCGCCGGCATCAATGGGCACGAGGCCCGCGGCGGCGCGCAGCAAGGTCGACTTGCCCGAGCCAGAGGGCCCGATCAGCGCGGTCATGTCGCCGGGGGCCAGGGAGAGGCTCACCTGGTCCAGCGCCCGGCGGGCGCCATAGGTCTTGGAGACCCCGGATATCTCGAGGACGGTTGCGGCCATGGCTCAGAAGGCGCGCTGGGCGGCGCCGGTCGATTGCGAAGATCCCATGCCCCGCCCGCCTAGAGTCTGAGCTCGCCCGAGATGATCTTGGCGTAGCTCGCCTTGGTGAGCTTCACATAGCCCCGATCGGCATTGCGGTAATAGAGCGGCTGCTTCACCGCCTCGGGATCGAAGCCTTCCGCCGCAAGATCGGTCTTGCGGTACTTGAAAGTGCCCGTGGTCTCGATCGCCGGCTGCAGCCGGATGAACATCGGCTGGGCATAGTCGGGCAGCTCAGCGTCGAGCTTGGCCTTCAGCTCCTTGACGTCGAACTCGGGCCCCACCACGATCGAGGCCATGCCGGCCCGCCCGTCGAGGCGCCCGACCCTGACGCCATAGACGTTGGCCTCCTTCACGCCCGCTACCGCCGCCAGCCGCTCGGCCACCTCGGTGGTGGAGACGTTCTCGCCCTTCCAGCGGAAGGTGTCGCCGATGCGGTCGACGAAATAGAAGTAGCCGTCGCGGTCCTGGCGCATCAGG
>FTFM01000824.1_pt1 | contig 10834 bp, 8 predicted proteins | sample 1640451 | NCBI WGS metagenome assembly FTFM01 (sample SAMEA3914814, study PRJEB12502) | metagenome | biome: forest; material: soil | place: USA | collected 2011-09-16 | depth 0.1 m | reverse complement strand
TTGGCGGCGTCCAGGTCCAGGATGGTCACCTTGGCGCCGTTCTCGGCCAGGGCCTCGGCGAATCCCAGGCCGAGGCCGGAGGCCCCGCCGGTGACGATGGCGGCGTAGCCCTCGACCTTGAACATGTCGGCGATCTTCATCGGCGTCTCCCTACCTCAGTCTCCCTTACAGTGAGGGCGCATCCATCGCCCGTCCAGCGTGGGTCGAAGGGCCTCGTTTCACCGCGCGGACCGATCGGGGGCCGCCGATGGATTCCGGCTCGCCTTGCGCCGGGCCGCCCCGCTATAGGTCGGCGACAACAACACGGGTCATCCCGGAGGAAACAGGAAGATGGGTCGGGTCCAGAACAAGGTCACGTTGATCACCGGCGGGGCAGGGGGTCTCGGCGGCGCGGCGGCGCGGATGATGGCGCGCGAGGGCGCCAAGGTGGTGATCGCCGACCTGGCCGACGAGGCCGGACTGGCCCTGGCCAAGGAAATCGGCGGCGACTACCAGCGCCTCGACGTCACCGACGAGGCGCAGTGGCAGGCCGTCGTCGCGGCCGTCGACGCCAGGCACGGCCGTATCGACATCCTGGTCAATGGCGCGGGCATCGAGGGCGATTTCCTGCACGGATCGCCGGAAACCACGAGCCTCGATGAATTCCACAAGGTGCTCTCGGTGAACCTCGACGGCACCTTCCTGGGCTGCAAACACGTGCTGCCGGTGATGCGCCGCGCGCGCCGGGGCTCGATCGTCAACATCTCTTCGATGGCCTCGTTCCTCGGTACGCCGGCGGCGACCTCCTATGGCGTCTCCAAGGCGGGCGTGCAGCAGCTGACCAAATCGGTGGCCGTGTTCGGCAGCCGCGACGGGTTGAAGATCCGCTGCAACTCGGTGCACCCGGGGGTGATCCGCACCCGCATGCTCGACAAGATCTACGAACAGATCGGCCAGCTCGCCAATGTCTCGGCCGCCCAGGCCGAGGAGATGTCGCTGAAGCAGGTGCCGTTCGGCGAGGTCGGCGAGCCCGACGACGTCGCCTATCTGATCATCTATCTGGCGTCCGACGAGGCCAAGTACGTCACCGGATCGGAATTCCAGGTCGACGGCGGATGGCATCTCGTGGATGCTCGCTGAAAGCGTCGGGAGAGAAACCAAATGAAAGCAGCCGTCTTCAAGGCTCTGAAGCAACCGCTGGTCGTCGAGACCGTGCCCGACCCGACGCCCGGGCCGCTGGACGTGGTGGTCAAGGTCGGCCGCTGCGGCATCTGCGGCTCGGACCTGCACATCTCCGAGGACCCGATCTTCGGCGTGCCCCCCGGCGTGGTGCTCGGCCATGAATACGCCGGCGAGGTGGTCGAGGTCGGCAAGGACGTCACCCGGGTCAAGAAGGGCGATCGGATCGCCGCCTATCCCCTGATCAGCTGCGGCCACTGCGGGCCCTGCAAGTCGGGCCAGCCGGCCTGGTGCGAACAGCCCGGCGGCATGATCGTCGGCGGCGGCGGCTATGGCGAATTCTCACAGATCGCCGAACACCAGGTCGTGCGCATGCCGGACGGCGTGTCGCTGGACGACGGCGCCCTGGTCGAGCCCATGGCGGTCGGCCTTCACGCGGTGAACGTGTCGGGCCTGAAGTCGGGTGCGCGGGTGCTGGTGATCGGCGCCGGGCCGATTGGCCTTGCGGTGGTGTTCTGGGCGCGGCGCATGGGCGCCGGCAAGATCGCCTGCACCGCCTCGTCAACCCGCCGCGCGGACCTCGCCCTGCAGATGGGGGCCAGCGTCTTCGTCGCGCCGTCCGACACGCCGGTGGAGGACGTCAACCGGGCCCTGGGCGGCGCCCCCGAGATCGTGTTCGAGTGCGTGGGCATGCCGGGCCTGATCCAGCGCAGCGTCGACCACGTGCATACCCGCGGCACGGTGGTGATCGCCGGCCTGTGCACCACGCCGGACACGATCAATCCGTTCTTTGTGGTGAGCAAGGAAGCCCGGATCCAGCCGTCGGCCTTCTACGACGTGCGCGATTTCCAGACGACGCTCGACGTGTTCGACGCCGGCATCCTGGAACCGCACGCCATGATCACCGACGAAGTGTCGCTGGACGCCATGCCGGACGCCTTCGAGGCGCTCAAGCACCGCACGCACCAGTGCAAGGTGATGGTCAATCCCTGGGGGTAGGCGACAAGCCTATCGCCCGCCGCTGCCGGTGATGTCCTTGATCAGGCCCTGGACGTAGCCCTTGGCTCCGGCGCCCCAGACGGCCTTCATGTGATCCAGGGTGTTGGCGGCGGCGCCTTCGAAACGCCAGTCGCAGTCGTCGAACTTGCAGCTCTGGAAGCTCGGAGGCGCACCGCCGCTGAACACCAGCCGGCAGTGCTTGAACTCGCAGTTGGCGTAGCTCTCGCCGTCGAGCTGGATCGTCTCGTGATTGAACGTCGTAGATGACTGCATGGGAATCCGTGGTCGGCGGGGAAGGTGGACGAGGTCGGTTGGGCGGGCGGGCCTGGATCAGGCTTCGCCGTCCGACTCCTTCGCCTTGGCGTGCGCGAGGTCTTCCTTCTTTTCGAGCTTGGCCTTGGCCTTCTGGGCCTTGGCGGCGGCCTTCGCGCGGTCGCGTTCCATGCGTTCGAAGTTGTAGTTCGGTTTGCGCGCCAGGGGGGTGACCCTTCTCAATTCTAGCGATTGGAGGGCTTATCTGGCGCCGCGACCGGTCCGCTGCAACCCCGGTCGACCTTTCGGCCTGCCGGGCCTCGTCCTGGCTCAGGCGACGGAGGCCGGCTCCCGCGCCTTCAGACGCGCCACCAGCTCGGCGGCGAACAGCGACAAGGTGTCGTCGCGGGCCCCCATCACCACGATGCGGTCGCCCGGGCGCGCCAGGTCAATGAGCTTGTCGCCGCAGGCGGCCCGGTCGGCCAACGCCAAGGCCGTGCGGCCGCCGCGCTCCACCCCCGCAACGATGTCGCCCGAACTCACCGACCGGTCCGTGGTGCCGCCGAAATAGACCGGCTCGGGCATCACCAGCACGTCGCCCGGACCCAGGCCGCTCACCAGTCCCGCGATCAGCTCGCTCTTCATCAGCCGCAGCGGGCCATAGCCATGCGGCTGGAACATCACCAGCAGGCGTCCCGGAAAGGCGTGCAGGGTCTGCAGCGTCGCGGCGATTTTGTCGGGGTTGTGGGCGAAGTCGTCGATCACCGTCACACCGGCGGCGGTCCCGACCACCTCCAGCCGGCGGCGGATGCCGGTGAACTCGCCAAGCGCGGCGGCCGCCTCGCCGAGGCCCACGCCGCAGGCCCGAGCCGCCCCCAGCGCCGCCAAGGCGTTGGAGACATTGTGCCGGCCGGGAACCTTCAGCCGCACCGCCACGGTCTCGCCCGCGCCGCGTTCGGTCACTGAAAAGGCGATCCCATCCGGCGCCGGCTGGGGCGCGCGCGCCAGCAGGGACGCGGAGGCGTCGCTCAGGCTGTAGGTGATCTTCCGATCGGGCGGCAGGCCGCCGGCCAGCGCCGCGGTCTCTTCGTTGTCCAGGTTCAGCACCGCCGTGCCCGCCTTGGCGACGAACCCCGCGAACAGCAGGCGAAGCTCCTCCATCGACTTGTGGTCCAGCGAGACGTTGTTCACCACCGCGACTGTCGGCGAATAGCGCGCGATCGAGCCGTCGCTCTCGTCGACCTCCGAGACGAAGGTCTCGTCCCCGCCGATCAGGGCGCTGGCGTAGGGCGCCTCCTGGGTGATGAAGTTCTTCATCTCCGCCCCGTTCATCACGGTCGGGTTGCGCCCGGCGCGATACAGGATCCAGGCGATCATGCCGGTGGTGGTCGACTTGCCGCTGGTGCCGGCGACGCCGATCCTCTGCGGCGCGGCGTTGAACAGCTGCGCCAGCAATTCCGCCCGCGGCATGATCGATGCGCCGGCGCGGCGGGCGGCCTGGACGTCAGGAACGGTCTCTTCCACCGCGCCCGACGCCACCAGGATCTGATCGGCGCGGGTGACCCCGCTGCCGTCCTGCGCATGCAGGCCGACGCCTTGGCCTGCCAGGAAGTCGAACTTGGCCCTGTTGCGGCCCTGGTCGAGCGCACGGTCGGACCCATCCACCGCGGCGCCGCGGGCCAGGACGATGAGGGCCAGGGGCGCCATGCCGCTGCCGCCGACCCCGCAGAAGAAATAAGCTTTGTCGTGAGTCACCGCCGAACCTTATCGTCCCGTCGGTGCGATTCAAACGGATGCGATGAGCATGGCCAGGGGCAGGATCAGGATCGGCGTGGTGGCGCCCGCCTCCCGGCTGGACCCGTCGGTCCCCGCCGACGTCCGCGCGCTGGCCGGGCGCCTGTATCCCGACCGCGCGCCCGAGCTGCTGTTCCATCCGCAGTGCTTCGCTTCGTCCGGACATTTCGCCGGCGACGACGCGATCCGGACGGCCGCCTTCGTCGAATACGCCAACGATGACAGCCTCGACGCCATCTGGTTCGCGCGGGGCGGCTATGGCTCGTGCCGCATCGCCGAGGCGGTGCTCGCCGGCCTGGCCGCGCCGGCCGGCCGCAAGACCTATCTCGGCTACAGCGACGGCGGCAGCCTGCTGGCCGCGCTCTATGGACGGGGCGTCGGCGCCCCGGTGCACGGCCCCATTCCGCAGGACATCCGCCGCGAGGGGGGCGAGGCCGCCGTCGCCCGCGCCCTGGCCTGGCTGGTGGACCGCGACCCCGGCTCGCTGGAGCCGGCCGCGGCGGGCGGCGCGCCTTGCGTCGCCTTCAACATCACCGTGCTCAGCCAGCTTCTGGGCACGCCGCTGCAGCCGGACCTCGCCGGCCACGTCCTGATGCTCGAGGATGTGGCGGAATATATGTACCGGATCGACCGGTCGCTGTTCCACATCACCGCTAACCCGGCGATGCGCCAGGTCGCGGGGATCATGCTGGGCCGCTGCGATCCCATCCCCGCCAACGAACCGGACTTCGGATTGGACGAGGAGCAGGTGGCCCGCCTCTGGTGCGAGCGGTCGGGCATCGCCTGGCTCGGACGCGCTGACATCGGCCACGACGTGGGCAACAAGGTCGTCCCCTTCGGCGGGCTCGCCCGCGGCTGATCCGGCCCGATTGCGTCAGCCGAAACGCGGCGGGCTTGGGATGCCCTGGGGGATCATGCGGGTTGAACCGCGCGACCCGGCAGTGCTTCTAGCTCGAAAACGACAAGGGAGGCTTCCATGAAACTCGGTCTGTTCGCCATGCCGGCGCATCCGCCGGAACGGGACCTGAAGGCGGGATTCGAGTGGGACCTGCAGGTCATCCGGTGGCTGGACGAACTGGGTTATCAGGAAGCCTGGGTGGGCGAGCACCACACCGTGCCCTGGGAGCCGAACCCCGCGCCCGACCTGCTCCTGGCGCGCGCCTTCGCCGAGACCTCGAAGATCCGGCTGGGGCCGGGCGGGTTCCTCCTGCCGTTCCATCACCCGGTGGCCCTGGCCAGCCGGCTGTCCATGCTGGATCACCTGTCGGAGGGTCGGCTGAACTTCGGCGTGGCGGCCAGCTCCATTCCGACCGACCAGGCGATGTTCGGCGTCACCGCCGCCCAGGCCCGCGAGATGACTCGCGAATCCCTCGACATCATCCTGCGCCTGTGGCGCGAGGAGGGGCCGTTCACCCACGAAGGCAAATACTGGAAAGTCACCAAGCCCGAATCGATGCTGGGGATCTTCACCCCCTTCCTGAAACCGGTGCAGGCGCCGCACCCACCCATCGGCGTGGCCGGCCTCAGCCCGTCGTCGGACACCCTGAAGTGGGCCGGCGAGCACGGTTACCTGCCGATGAGTCTCAATCTCAACGCGAATTATCTGTCGGGGCACTGGGCGGCGGTGGAGGCGGGCGCTGCGGCATCCGGCCGCACCGCGAGTCGCTCCGACTGGCGGATGGTCCGCGAGGTACTGGTCGCCGACACCGACGAGGAGGCCTGGAGCCTGGCCATGAACGGCGGCATGGCGCGGATGACCAACGAGTACAGCCTGAAGGTCGTCCAGGCATTTGGCGCGCTGCCTTTCCTGAAACATGACCCGTCGGTGGCGGATTCCGATGTGACAGTTGAATATCTGGCCGCGAACAGCTGGCTGATCGGCTCTCCGGCGACGGTCGCCGACAAGATCGAGCGGCTGTACCGTCAGGTCGGCGGCTTCGGCGTGCTGCTCGTGCTCGGGTTCGACTATCTCGAGCGCGGCGAGGCCTGGCGGCGGTCTCTCGAGCTGCTGTCCGGGCAGGTTTTGCCCCGGCTGTCGCACCTGCAGGCATGATGTGAGGACGATTTTCGCCCGGGAGCTTCCCCTGAGGAGAGATTATCGTGCTTTTTGCGCATCACCTCCGTCTGTCCACGGTCTGGCGGGTTTGACACGATTCCGACCATAAGCCATTGTGATCCCACGAACCTGCGTGAAAGCAGGCGCTCACAACCAAAGGGTCGCAAATCGGGGGGAGCCAACCTGCAGCCGCGCTAGAGGGCGAAAGCCCAAGCCCGTTCGCCATTTGCGGACGGTTAACGCGTTTGGCCGACAGTGTCTGGCAGCTAAATCCACCCAAGCCGCGCCTAAGGTTCAGAAACGGGAACGGGACGCCAGCGCTTCGGGGCTGCTAATTCGAAATGAAATCCATTTGGACTGCGGATTCGAGCAATCGGGACGCAGGGCCATTCCAAGGAACTCGGGGAGGTTTACGACTATGCAAGGCAACAAGATGAGTGGGCGGATCACCAAGTCCGTACTGGCCGGTTCCACGGCCATATTGATGGGCATGGCCGTCGCCGGCGTGTCCGGTGTCGCGCCAGCCTCGGCTGCCGACACGAGCGCCAGCGGCGAAGTGGTGATCACCGGTTCGCGCATCGCGCGTCGGGACTTCACCTCCAACAGCCCGATCGTGACGGTCAACTCGAAGTCCTTCGAGAACACCTCGAATGTCGCGGTTGAAGCGACCCTGAACAAGCTGCCGCAATTCACGCCCGACCAGAACATGACCGGCGGGCAGAACTCAGGCGACGTGCAACCGACGGCCAACCACTCGGTGGGCATTTCGACCGTCAGCTTGCGCGGCCTCGGCCCGAACCGGAACCTCGTCCTTGAAGACGGCCGGCGTCTGGTCCCGAGCAACGGCGAACTGATCGTCGACGTCAACTCCATCCCCTCCGCCATGATCGACCACGTTGAAGTGATCACCGGCGGCGCCTCGGCCGTGTACGGCGCCGACGCCGTGGCCGGTGTGGTGAACTTCGTCATGAAGAAGAACTTCCAGGGCCTGGACGTCGATGCCCAATACGGCATCACCCAAGCCGGCGACGGCCAGGAGTTCAAGGCCAGCGCCTTCATGGGCGCCAACTTCGCCGACGACAAAGGCAATGTGAGCTTCGGTCTGGAGCATTACACCCGCGCTCCGTCTCTGCAGGCCAATCGCGACTTCTACACCAAGGGCTGGGCTGACCCGAACACGCCGACCAACGAGTTCTTCGCCACCGGCAACAGCTTCCAGCCGGACGCGACCAATGGCCCCAGCCAAGCGGCGGTTTCCAGCCTGTTCACGCATGGCTTCGTGCCGGCCACCAACCAAGCCTATTACTTCAACAACGACGGCACGGTTTACACCGGCGCGGCGAACGCCTTCGTTCCCGGCCTGGCCGGCGCGGCGGGCACCTATCGGTACAACGGACCGGTCGACGGCAAGACCGTCACGCTGCAGAACACCTTCGACGTGTTCAACGGCGTGGTCACTCCCACCGCCAAAGTGATCAAGACGACTCAGACCAACAACTACGTGACGGCGCCGGTCAGCCGCTATTCGGTCTACGGCGACGCCCACTACGACATCACGCCTGACCTGACGGCCTACATCCGGGGCAACTTCGAAGCCTCGCACACCTCGACGATCCTGTTCTCGACCCCCTTCATCACCGGTTGGGCCGTGAACATCCCCTATGACGCCGCGACCAACGGCGTGGCCTCCCAGCACCCGGTCTCGGCCGAGTTGGCGACCCTTCTGAACAGCCGTACGAACCCGAACGCGCCGTGGGAACTGCAAATCATCCCCGCCGGAACCAGCTGGTTCCCGCCGCGGTCCACCGTCGACGACACCACCGTTTGGCAAGTCACGGCCGGCCTGAAGGGCAATGTTCCGCACACCCAGTTCACCTGGGACCTGTACGGATCGCATGGCCAATCGCAGGACTACGCTCAAAGCAACGGCGCCGCTTCGCTGGAACGCTATGTGGCCCTGTTGTCGTCGCCGCAATATGGCATGAACCAGTCGCTGTCGAGCAACGCAGGGTCGCCTAACAACGGCTTCGGCGTCGCGACCGACCATTGTACGTCAGGTTTCGGGCCCACCATCTTCGCTGGCGGCTCGCCGTCGGCGGACTGCATCAACGCCATCAACGCGACGCTGCAGAACCGGACGCTGACGACCCAGAACGTCGTCGAGTTCAACGTCCAGGGCGGCCTGTTCAACATGCCGGCCGGCGAAGTCCGCGCATCGTTGGGCGCGTCCTATCGGGATGACTCGGAAATCTACAACCCCGACATCCTGCAGAGCACGGCGTCCTTCCTCGACCAGGTCGCGGGCGTCTATCCGACGGCCTACATGAACGCCTCCACCTCCGCCCGCGAAGGTTTCGGCGAACTGTTGATCCCGCTGCTGGCCAACATGCCGCTCGTCAAGCAACTGAACCTCGAGCTTGGCGCGCGTTATTCGACCTATACGGCCGACGATCACCTGAACAACGTCCACTTCAATCCGCAAAGTGGCTGGACCTATAAGATCCAGGGCGATTGGGCGATCACCGACTTCGCTCGTCTGCGCGGCGGCTATAACCTCGCGGTTCGCTCGCCGAACCTCGGCGAGCTGTTCCTCCAAAACCAGGAAGAATACGCCCAAGGCGCCTACACGGCCTACGGCGACCCCTGCTCGCTGCTGTCGACGGCGCCCTTCGGCGCCAACCCGGCGACGAACCCCGGAGGCGCCGCCAACTCCAAGAAGATCTGCCAAGGTCTGATGGGAGGCGGTACGGGTGCGGCTACGTACTACGGTCAAATCCAAGCGCCGGGCGCGGCTACCGCCTTCGGCTTCGTCAATCAGGACGGCAACCCCAACCTGACGCCGGAAAAGGCCAAGACCTGGACGGCGGGCATCGTGCTTAGCTCGCCCTGGCACGGGCCTTGGGTCGACGGCATGCGTCTGTCGGTCGACTACTACAAGATCGGCATCACCAACGCGATCGAGACCGAGGCCGTGGACGACGTGCAGAGCGCTTGCTTGACGCAAGACGCTTCAACGCCGGCCGCCCTCGCCGCAGCCCTGGCTTCGGCCGCCTGCGGAAAGGTTCTCCGGAACACCGGCACGGGCGCTCAAGGTCCGACCGGCATCCAGTACAAGAACCTGGCGACGATCAACACCTCGGGTATCGACGTTCAACTTGACTGGCGTATCCAGTTCGGTGACGTGGGCCTGAACAGCATCCCGGGCGCGATCCAATTGAGCGCCCTGGCCAGCCGTCTGAACTACCTCGACACCATCTCGTCCCCCGGCGCGCCGGTCCAGCATTGGGTCGGTACCCTCGGTCCGACGCTCACTGGCCTCAACCAAGGTGCGTTCCGGTACAAGACCAACACCAGCCTGACCTACTTCGAAGGGCCGATGTCGATCGGGATTGACTGGCGCTATGTGCCGCACGTCCACAGCGCGTCCTACGGCGGCACCACCGCCAGCTTGGCCGCTCCGGGCGCCACCCAGGATACGAAGGCGTTCCACGACTTCGACCTGTCCGGCACCTACACGGTCATGAAGAACTACACCTTCCGGTTCGGCGTCGATAACCTGTTCGATGCGCAACCCCCGAGCACGGGCATCGTCAACGCGACGTTCCCGATCTCCAACGGTTCGGACGGACAAGGCAGCACCAACGAGTCCCTGTACGACTCGCTGGGCCGGCGCTTCTACGTGGGTCTGAACGCGAAGTTCTAGACCAACTGATAGAGTTGCGTGATTAGAGGGGCGGGCCGCAAGGCTCGCCCCTTCTTCTTTGTGGACGTTCTGACTGGCATGACTGTCGATCTTGAGGCGAGAGCATCGGCGGGGGACGCCAAGGCCCAGGTCGAACTGGCGCAAGGCCTCGACCACGAGGGCCGGCATGCCGAAGCGGTCGATTGGTTGGCGCGCGCCAGCCGCGCCAACGACATCGAAGCGCTCACCTTGCTTGGACTGAGACTGCTGACGGGACAGAACGCCCCCTGTCTGCCAACCGATGGCGTTCGCCTGTTGTCAGATGCCGCAGCGCTCGGCGGTGCGGAGGCGGCGGGCCATCTGGCGGTGCTGATCGGCGGCGGCATCTATGCCCGCCAGAGCTGGCCGGTCGCCCTGGACCTGTTACAGCGCTCCGCCGAACTCGGCTCGGCGCCGGCACGGACGCAGCTGCTGATCCTGGCGGGAGCGGACGAGAGCGACGCGCCGGATCGGCCGGAGGCCTGGCGCGCGCTGCGCGAGGCGGTGGATCTCGCCGCCTGGACCACGCCGGCTCAGGGCGTGACGCTTTCTGAGGCGCCGCTCATCAGATCGTTCCCGAACCTTGTGTCGCCCGCCGTCTGCGAGTGGGTGATCCAGCAGTCCCGTGGGCGGCTGGTCCGCGCGGAGCTCTACGATCCGGCCACCGGAAAGCCCGTTCTGAGCACGGAGACCCGCCTGAACCGGATCGCCAACTTCGCGCTGGCCGATACCAATCTGCTCAACATCCTGATCCAGACCAAGATCAGCGCGACGCTGGGCCTCGACTTCGATCACCTCGAAGCGTTCGCGGTTCTGAGCTATCTGATCGGCGAAGAATACGGCGATCATGTCGA
>FTFM01000004.1_pt1 | contig 10982 bp, 11 predicted proteins | sample 1640451 | NCBI WGS metagenome assembly FTFM01 (sample SAMEA3914814, study PRJEB12502) | metagenome | biome: forest; material: soil | place: USA | collected 2011-09-16 | depth 0.1 m | reverse complement strand
GCTGGGGAAGTCGGGCGTCTCCACCGGCAGGCTGGTGGAGTCCTTGGGGTCGTGCCCGCTCATCGAGCGCAGCAGGATGGCTGCGTCCTCGACGGTCTTGGCGATCGGGCCGGCCTGGTCCAGCGACGAGGCGAAGGCGATGATGCCCCAGCGCGAACAACGGCCGTAGGTCGGCTTGATGCCCACCGTGCCGGTGAAGCCCGCCGGCTGGCGGATGGAGCCGCCGGTGTCGGTGGCCGTGGCCGCCAGGCAGATGCCCGCCGCCACCGCCGCGGCGGAGCCGCCCGACGAGCCCCCGGGGGTCAGCTGCTGGTTGGAGTTGCGGGCCCGCCACGGGTTGACCACCGGGCCGAAGGCCGAGGTCTCGTTGGACGAGCCCATGGCGAACTCGTCCATGTTGAGCTTGCCCAGCATCACCGCCCCGTCGCGCCACAGGTTGGAGGTGACGGTCGACTCGTAGGTGGGGGTGAAGTCCTCCAGGATCCTGGAGCCCGCGGTCGTGCGCACGCCCTGGGTGCAATAGAGGTCCTTGACGCCCAGCGGCAGGCCTTCCAGGGCCCCGGCTTCGCCCTTGGCGATGCGCTCGTCCGACGCGCGGGCCATGGCCAGCGCCTTGTCCGGCGTCTCCAGCACATAGGCGTTCAGCGGCCGGGCGGCCTCGACCGCCTCGGAGTGGGCTCTGGTCAGCTCCTCGGAGGAGAAGCGCCTGGCCTTCAGTCCCTCGATGGCGCCCTTCAGGGTGAGCGACGTCAGTTCGCTCATTATTCCACCACCTTCGGCACCACGAAGAAGCCGTCGGCCTTGGCCGGGGCGTTGGCCAGGACGGCGCCGGCGTCGCCGCCGTCGGTCACCTCGTCCTCGCGCAGGGGCAGCTTGACGGCGACGGCCGAGGCCATCGGCTCGACCCCGTCGGTGTCGACCTCGCCCAGCTGCTCGATCCAGCCCAGGATGGAGCTCAGCTCCCGGGCCAGGGGCTCCAGGCGCGCTTCGGGCTCGCGGATGCGCGCCAGCTTGGCGACTCGGCGGACGGTCGCGGCGTCGATGGCCATGAGGGGTGTCCTTTCAGGCCCGAGGGGTTAGCCGCACTCGCCCGGCGCGACAAGCCCGGCGTCAGCGCGCTGTGCGCAGGAGCCTCCCGGCCTCGGCGGCATCGAGCACGCCCTGCCGGATGCGGTCGTAGAGTCGAGGCGGAAGAAGGCCATGGCTCAATCTCCCTTGGCTGTCGGGCGCCAGATCGAAACCCGGCCAGACGAACGAATTGAGCTCGTCCACGATCGCCCAGGAGCCAATCTCCACGTCCAGGCCCAGGTGGCGTTTGACTGCCGGAGGGATTTCCACGGCCCGCTGAGGTTGCGAACGCGGCTTGGTGGTGATCGGGACCACGAGCACGTTCGGCGCTTCTCCGGCCTGCTGACGGACGGCCAGGACGATGGCGCAAGGGCGCGGATAGAGCCCATGCCCCAGCCCCTCTTCATGTTCCCGGCGCCAAAGATAGTTGAAGGAGATGACGAGACCCGGCTGGGGCTCGGGCAGGGCCATGCCCTATTCGTCCATCAGCCGGTCGAGTTCGGAATGCCGGTTGTCCATGCGGGCCTCTTCGATCGCCCCCAGCGTCTCGTCCGACAGCTCATGAGCCCAGACGGCGTGCGCTGCGCGCCGCTTCAGCGCCTGATATTCCTCGAAGTCCTGCGGCGACACCATCTCTCCCGGTGATGCGATCATGGTTGGTCACCGCGATCGGCTCGCGCTGGACCATCTCGCGATATCGACCGAAATTCCGCGCGCGTTTTATCCACCGATTTGTTGGGAGGCGCCGCAAAGTCTAAGAGCGGCTCATGCCCGTCCTGTCGCTGGAGAACCTGTCCGCCGCCCTTCCCCCGCGCACGCCCATCGCGGCCGTGGACGTGGGGGACAAGACCATCGGGGTGGCCGTTTCCGATCTCGGCCGGATGATCGCCTCGCCGCTGGAGCTGATCCGCAAGGTGAAGTTCACCCAGGACGCGGAGCGGCTGTTCGCCTTGATGCAGGGCCGCGGCGCGGTGGGGCTGATCGTCGGCCTGCCGGTGAACATGGACGGGACCGAGGGACCGCGCTGTCAGGCCTCGCGAGCTTTCGCGCGCAACCTCCTGAGGCTGAAGGACTTCCCCATCGCCTTCTGGGACGAGCGGCTCTCCACTGTCGCGGTGCAGCGGATGCTGACCGACGAGGCCGACCTGAGCCGCGGGCGGAGAGCCGAGCTGGTCGACAAGGCCGCCGCCGCGTGGATTCTTCAAGGCGTCCTGGATCGGCTGGCCGATGAAGGGAGGGCGGCATGATCAACGGCGCCCACGTCGTGATCTATTCCAAGGACGCCGACGCCGACCGGGCCTTCCTGCGCGACGTCCTGGGCTTTCGCCACGTGGACGTGGGCCACGGATGGCTGATCTTCGCCCTGCCGGAGGCCGAGGCGGCCGTGCATCCCTCCGAGAGCGAGAGCCATGAGCTGTTCCTGATGTGCGACGACCTCGACGCCGAGATCGAGCGCCTGCGAGGGCATGCTGTCGCCTGCGGCGAGGTGAGCCCGCAGGGCTGGGGGCGGATGACGCAGATCCAGCTTCCGGGCGGCGGACGGCTCGGGCTCTATCAGCCGCGGCACGCGCGCCCCTGACCGCGCTCGCAGGCGCCTAGGTCAGCATCGGGCTGGGCACCGACTTGTGGCCCTTCTTCCCGACCCGGCGATCCATGTAGCGGGCGTAGTTGAAGCGCTCGTACAGCTCGTCGTCGGTGATGTCCGAGCTGCAGTAGTAGCGCTCGAACACGGCCATCACGAAATCGATGACGTGGCGATGCACGTGGGTGCGGTCGGAATAGTAAGGGTGGTTGAAGCAGCGCTGCACGATCTCGTAGCTGGGCATGTAGTGCAGCCAGTCGACGGTGCGGTCCCGCATCAACTGGCCCAGGGCGGCGCGCAGGATGGCCTTGGATTCGGCGTCCGCGACCATGCAGGCCATCGGCCGGAAGGTGGCCGTCAGGGCGATCGGCGACAGGGTGAAGATGATGTGGGCGTTCGGCCGGCGCTCGTGGATCAGGTCGACGATGGCGTTGAGGTTGGCCAGGCTCTCCTCGAAGCCCGAGACTCGGAACTTGTGACGCTCGGGATCGTACTGGCGATTGGGCACGGCCCGCCAGAACACCTCGCCCGTCGGCTCGTCGTACCAGACCTCCGACAGGCCGAGCGTGATGATGAAGGCGTCCGCCTCGTCGAACATGGCCTTGGTGGCGAGCCGGATCTCCTCGTCGAATCCGAGGGCCTTCAGGTCGCGCCCTGTCCAGACCTCGGCCTGGGGCTGGCGTCCCAGCCAGGCCCATTCGAACTGCTGGCGGATGGCATGGGTGTTCACGATGCCGTCGCCCATCTGGGCGACGTAGACGGTGCTTTCGCCGCGAGTCATGACGTTGTAGCCGCGCTCGTCCAGGTAGTTGGCGATGTGGCCGGCGAAGCAGGAGCCGAAGGCCACCAGCTTCGAGGACTTGTCGAAGATCGGCTCGGGGGGCGTCAGTCCCTTGACCACATATTCGGTGAGGAACCGCTTGGTCTCGAGGCTGCGGTCCTTGGGATAGAAGTTGGTGTGTTCGCCGCGGAAGTACGAGGACGAGTGCCGGTGCAGCTCGCCGTCCTGCTCGAACTTCATGCTGTGCTCGCCGACGAACTTCACGCCAGCGATGCGCTTTGGCGGCGGCGGATTGGCGGCCGGATCCTCGCCCGTCTGCTGAACCGGCGTCGGCGCCTCCGGACGTGGCGCATCACTTGGCATGCTGATCTCGCTAGAAACGCTTGCGTCGACGAAGGCCGACCCATCCCCCGGCGCCGGGTTCATTGCAACCGTGGGACAGCTTCGCGCGCTCCTCCGATGGCAGTCAAGGGACGCCGCGCGCGGCCGTGAGGCGCCTCGTGCTGCCGCTGCGTACACGCTTGCAGGCGCTTGAGCCCCGGCGCGTTGGGCCCTATAGCCTCCGCTTCGATGGACCCGGGCCCCGACATCGAAAGCACCATCTCTGCCCGCGTCTATCCGTTCCCCCATAAGCACCTGATCGGCGTCGGCGGGCTCAACCGGCCCGAGGCGCACGCCCTGCTCGATCTCGCCGACGGCTTCGTGGCCGTGAACCGGCAGAAGGAGAAGAAGCTCGGCCTGCTGCGCGGCCGCACCCTGGTGAACCTGTTCTTCGAGGCCTCGACCCGCACCCAGAGCTCCTTCGAGCTGGCCGGCAAGCGGCTGGGCGCGGACGTGGTCAACATGAGCCCGCGCACCTCGTCCATGACCAAGGGCGAGACCCTGATCGACACGGCCGTCACCCTGAACGCCATGAAGCCCGACCTGCTGGTCGTCAGGCACTCGGGCTCGGGCGCGGCGGCGCTGCTGTCGCAAAAGGTCGGCTGCAGCGTGATCAACGCCGGCGACGGCCAGCACGAGCACCCGACCCAGGCGCTGCTGGACGCCCTTTCCCTGCGCCGGGCGTTCGGGGAGGTCTCGGGCCTCATCGTCGCGATCTGCGGGGACGTGCTGCACAGCCGGGTGGCGCGCTCGAACGTCTTGTTGCTGCAGCTGCTGGGCGCGCATGTGCGGCTGGTGGGGCCGCCGACCCTGATGCCCTCCGGCGCCGACCGCTGGGGCGTGGAGATCTTCCACGACATGCGCAAGGGCATCGAGGGCGCCGATGTAGTGATGATGCTGCGCCTGCAGCTGGAGCGGATGCAGGGCGCTTTCGTCCCCTCGGTGCGCGAGTATTTCCGTTTCTATGGCCTGGACCGCGAGAAGCTGGCCAGGGCCTCGCCGCGCGTGCGGGTGATGCATCCCGGGCCGATGAACCGGGGCGTGGAGATCGAGTCCGGCGTCGCCGACGATCCCGAGATCAGCCTGGTGCAGGACCAGGTGGAGATGGGCGTGGCCGTGCGCATGGCCATCCTGGCCTCCCTGGCCCGGCGTCTGGAGAACGCGCCATGACCGGCGCCCCGCACGACCGTCCCCTGGCGCTGGTCAACGCCCGCCTGGTCGATCCCGAAAGCGGCTACGACGGCCCGGGCGCGCTGATCGTGCAGGACGGCTTGATCGCCGAGGTGGTCCGGTCGCCCGGGGTCGAGGCGAGCTCGCACGACCTCGAGGTGGTCGACTGCAACGGCGCGCTGCTGGCGCCGGGCCTGATCGACATCCGGGTCAAGACCGGCGAACCGGGAGCCGAGACGAAGGAGACGCTGAAATCGGCCGGCCGCGCCGCCGCCGCCGGCGGGGTCACCACCATGGTGGTCCAGCCCGACACCGATCCGGCCATCGACGATCCGGCCATGGTGGACTTCATCCTGCGCCGGGCGCGCGACACCGGCCTGGTGCATGTCTATCCGGCCGGGGCGGCCACCAAGGGGCTCAAGGGCGAGGAGATGGCCGAGATCGGCCTGATGCACGAGGCCGGCGCCCGCTACATCACCGATGCGGACCATTCGATCGTCGACTCCCGCGTGCTCAGGCGGGTGATGAGCTACGCCAGGGGCTTCGGCGCCATCGTGGCCCACCGGCCGGCAGACCCCTTCCTGACCCGCGGCGCCGCCGCCACCGAGGGCGAGTTCGCCGGACGCTACGGCATCCCCTCCGGCCCGGCCGTGGCCGAGCGGATCATGCTCGAGCGCGACCTGGCCCTGGCCGAGCTGACCGGCGCCTGCCTGATCGTCGACCAGGTCACCACCCGCGACGCCCTGGACACGCTGTCGCGCGCCAAGCTGAAGAGCCTGACGGTGTTCGCCACCTGCTCGATCAACCACCTGAGCTTCAACGAGCTCGACATCGGCGACTACCGCACCTTCTACAAGCTGAACCCGCCGCTGCGCACCGAGGACGACCGCGAGGCCCTGATCGAGGGCCTGACCGACGGGCTGATCGACATCATCACCTCGGCCCATGCCCCCGCCCCCGCCGAGGACAAGCGCCTGCCCTATGACGAGGCCGCGCCCGGCGCGGTGGGGCTGGAGACGCTGCTGCCGGCCTTGCTGTCGCTGCACCACGAGCGCGGCCTGCCGCTGGTGGATCTGCTGCGGGCCGTGACCCTGGCGCCGGCGAACCTCCTGAACCTCCGGTGCGGCCGCATCGCCCAGGGCGCCCCGGCGGACCTGGTGCTCTGCGACATCGACGCGCCCGTGGTGATCGACGCCGACGCCCTGGTGTCGAAATCCAAGAACTCGCCTTTCGACGGACGGCGCCTGCAGGGCCGCGTGCTGCGCACCGTGGTGGAAGGGCGCACGGTGTTCGGCGGCTAGATCTTCGGGATCGTCCGCCTAAGCGCCCAGAACAGCAGCCCCAGGACCGCGCAGCCGGCGGCGCTGATCGCGGCGTCGGCCAGGAAGCTGCCGCTGGCCCCGCCCATCATGCCGTAGAAGTGGCCGTCGATGGCCTGCATGTAGGCGAGCGGCAGGCTGCCGGCCGCGGTCAGCAGGCCGAACTGGGTCGCGGCCAGCGGATTCTCGTGGCCGATGGTGCGCAGGGTGATGGCGTAGCTGACCGAGAAGGACGCCGCCTGGAAGATGTTCTCGCCGAGCGAGGCGGCGGCATAGGTGGCCGGCGTGCGGCCGAGCCCGATCAGGCTCAAGCTGAAGGCCGCGCCCACCATCCCGATCATCAGGTAGAGCGCGCGGGGCTCGATCCGGCGCGCCAGGGGCGGGACCAGCAGGCTGCCGATGATGCCGGCCACCGACACCCCCACGCCGCCGATGAACCCGACCATGGTCTCGGGGGTGTGGAAGTCGCGGCCCAGGCCCCCGATCAGATTGGTCAGGGCGAACGAGGCGCACGGCGCGACGAACAGGAGCAGGGTCCAGAGCACCGAAGGCTTCTTCAACAGCGCCGCCACGTCGCGGACGAAGGCCCTGAAGCTCTCGCTGGCCAGGCGGCCGTCGGCCGGGGGGCAGTCGACCCATAGGTAGAGCGGGATCGCCCCCAGTATGGTCAGGGCCAGCAGCAAGTCGCCCAGCAGGTACGGCAGTCCGCGAAGCAGATAGATGGCGATGGTGGCCACCACTCCGCCGGCGCCGAGGTTGGCGACGGTGAACCAGGCCCCGAGCGCGTCCTTCTTCTCGGTCTGCGTCTGATTGCCGAACCATCCGCCGACGGCCGAGACGTTCATGCTGATCGCGAACATCGCGACGAACAGGCAGGCGGTGACCAGCTTCAGGTCGTGGATGAACGCCAGGGCGGCGAACTGGCCGATCGCGCCCAGCACGGCGAAGACGATCGAATAGGCGCGGCGGCTGTAGCGCCAGTCGAGCAGCGGCGAGATCACGAAGCTGATGAAGCCCGGGATCAGGATGATCGCCGTCGACGCCGCGATCTGCTGCTCGGGCACGTGATTGGCCGCCAAGAGCTGGGGCACGGTGATCAGGGTCACCGACCCCGCCGCCCCGAGCGGGAAGAACCCCAGCCCCATCAGCCAGGTCGGCGGCGGCGGCCGGGGTGTCTGCATGGCCGGCTCTCCGCCGCAGCGGTCCGGAATCGACCGCCTTCCACCCGCAGGTCACGATGCGCCGGAGCCCCTGTCAAATCGGGCGCGCGGGCTTGTTCGCGGCCGGCGGAACATGAGATGAACCGGCGAGCACGCAAGGGACCGCGGGGGCCAGGTTGGGACTGCTGCCGATCGTCATTCTGGGATCGCTGATCGGCGGCTATCTGCTGGGCTCGATCCCGTTCGGGGTGATCGCCACGCGGCTGGGGGGCCTGGGCGACATCCGCAACGTCGGCTCGGGCAACATCGGAGCGACCAACGTGCTGCGCACGGGCCGCAGGGACCTGGCGCTGATCACCCTGATCGGCGACGGCGGCAAGGGCCTGGTCGCGGCGCTGATCGCCTGGGCGCTGGTGGACGGCCTGGATCATGACGCGGCCAGCCTCTGTGCGGCCCTGGCCGGCGGCGCGGCCTTCACCGGCCACCTCTATCCAGTGTGGCTGAAGTTCAGGGGCGGCAAGGGGGTGGCGACCTTCCTGGGCGTGCTGCTCGCCGTCTCCTTCCCGGCGGGCCTCCTGGCCTGCGCGACCTGGGTGATCATGGCTTTCCTGCTGCGGATCTCGTCGCTGGCGGCCCTGACCGCCGCGGCCCTGTCGCCCATCTATGTGCTGCTGCTCGATCCCTCGCCGATGACCAAGGTCTGGCTGGCGATCTACATGGCGGTGCTGATCTTCATCCGCCACGAGGCCAACATCCGCCGCCTGCTGAAGGGCGAGGAGCCTCGCATCGGGGCGGACAAGCGCAAATGACTGGGGCCGTCAGCCCAGCCGAGCGGCTGGCCTGGCTGAGGCTGGCGCGCGCCGAGACGGTCGGCCCGGTCGCCTTCCGGCACCTGGTCCAGCGCCATGGCTCGGCCATCAAGGCGCTGGCCGCCCTGCCCTCGCTGACCGCCCGCGGCGGCTCGGGGCGGGCGCCGCATATCCCTTCCGAGGCCGACGCGCGCGCCGAGCTGGAAGCCGGGGAAGCCCTGGGCGCGCGCCTGCTCCGCGCCGGCGAGGCCGATTTCCCCGAGCGTCTCGCGGCGCTGGACCCGCCGCCGCCGGTGATCTGGGCCCGCGGACGCGCCGAGCTGCTCGCCCGGCCGTCGGTGGCCATCGTGGGGGCGCGGATCGCCTCGGCCGCCGGCCAGCGCTTCGCCCGCGGCCTGGCCAAGGACCTGGGAGACGCCGGCTATTTGGTCGTCTCGGGCATGGCGCGCGGCATCGACGGCGCGGCGCACGAGGGCGCGCTGAAGAGCGGCACGGTCGCGGTCCTGGCCGGCGGCGTCGACGACGTCTACCCGCCCGAGCACCTCGGCCTGTATGAGCGCCTGATCGACCAGGGCTGCGTCGTCTCCGAGACCCCCATCGGCCGCCGGGCCCAGGCCAAGGACTTCCCCCGCCGCAACCGCCTGATCTCGGGCCTGTCCGAGGGCGTCGTGGTGGTCGAGGCGGAGCTAAGGTCCGGCTCGCTGATCACCGCCCGGCTGGCGGGCGAGCAAGGCCGCGAGGTGTTCGCCGTGCCGGGCTCGCCGCTGGATCCCAGGGCCCGCGGGACCAACGACCTGATCCGCCAGGGCGCGGTGCTCTGCGAGGGGATCGAGGACGTGCTGCGCGAGCTGCGGGGACCCCTGCCTGCCCGGCGCCCCGCCGCGCCCCAGCCGTCGGCGGCCGAGATCCCCGACGAGGAGATCGACGCCCTGCGCGAGAAGATCGCCGGCCTGCTCTCACCCACCGCCGTCTCGCGCGACGAGTTGGTGAGGATCACCGGCGCTCCCGCCGCCGCGGTCTACGGCGCCCTGGTGGAGCTCTCGATCGCGGGCCGCGCGGAGCTGAGGCCGGGCAATATGGCGGCTGGAATCGCCTGATCGCCGTCGTTGGTCGGCCCGGCCGGTCGATCGCGAACGAGAAGGCCTCTGGATCACCCGCTTTAAGCGGGTGGCAACGGAAGTGGATCAGCCTGCCGTTGACAGACCCCCCCTGCCTTCCCCACCTTCCGCGCCCGCAGTGCGTCGCAGCAAAGGCTTGCATGAACGTCGTCGTCGTCGAGAGCCCGGCCAAGGCCAAGACCATCAACAAGTATCTCGGCCCGGGCTTCACGGTGCTGGCGAGCTATGGCCACGTGCGCGACCTGCCCTCCAAGGATGGCTCGGTGAGGCCCGACGAGGACTTCGCCATGAGCTGGGAAGTCGACGCCAAGGCCCAGAAGCGGCTGAACGACATCGCCGAGGCCGCCAAGGGCGCCGACAAGCTGATCCTGGCCACCGACCCCGACCGCGAGGGGGAGGCCATCTCCTGGCACGTGCTCGAGGTCCTGCTCCGCAAGAAGGCGATCCAGGGGGCCGAGGTCCAGCGGGTGGTGTTCAACGCCATCACCAAGTCGGCCGTCACCGAGGCGATGAAGCATCCGCGCGACATCGACATGGAGCTGGTCGACGCCTACCTGGCCCGCCGCGCCCTGGACTATCTGGTCGGCTTCACCCTTTCGCCGGTGCTGTGGCGCAAGCTGCCGGGCGCGCGCTCGGCCGGACGGGTGCAGTCGGTGGCCCTGCGCCTGGTCGTCGACCGCGAGATCGAGATCGAAGCCTTCCGCACCCAGGAATACTGGACCGTCGAGGCCGACGTCTCGGCCGGCGCCGAGCCCTTCCTGGCCCGGCTGGCCAAGCACGAGGGCAAGAAGCTCCAGAAGTTCGACCTGAACGACGAGGCCTCGGCCCTGGCGGCGCGCCAGGCGGTGGAGGCGGGCCAGTTCCGCGTCTCGGCGGTGGAGACCAAGCCCGGCCGCCGCACGCCCGCCCCGCCCTTCACCACCTCGACCCTGCAGCAGGAAGCCGCCCGCAAGCTCGGCTTCTCGGCCCAGCGCACCATGCAGGTGGCCCAGCGCCTCTACGAGGGCGTCGACGTCGGCGGCGAGACCCAGGGCCTGATCACCTACATGCGGACCGACGGCGTTCAGGTGGCCGAGGAAGCGATCACGGAGGCGCGCAGCGTCATCGCGGGCCGCTACGGCAAGGAGTACATCCCGGCCGAACCCCGCCACTATCGCACCAAGGCCAAGAACGCCCAGGAGGCCCACGAGGCCATCCGCCCGACCAGCCTCGGGCGCAACCCGGGCTCGCTGCGCCTGGAAAGCGACCTCGGCCGGCTCTACGAGCTGATCTGGAAGCGGATGATCGCCAGCCAGATGGAGGCCGCTCGCATCGAGCGGACCACCGTCGACATGGAGACTGCCGACGGCCGGACGGGCCTGCGGGCCACCGGCCAGGTCGTGCTGTTCGAGGGCTACCTCGCCGTCTACGAGGAAGGCCGCGACGACCCGGTCGCCGGCGCCGAGGGGGAGGACGAATCCGCCCGCCTGCCGCAGGTGCGCCAGGGCGCAGACGCCAAGGTGCTGCGGGCGCGCTCGGACCAGCATTTCACCGAGCCGCCGCCGCGCTATTCCGAGGCCAGCCTGGTCAAGAAGATGGAAGAGCTCGGCATCGG
>FTFM01000376.1_pt1 | contig 10991 bp, 11 predicted proteins | sample 1640451 | NCBI WGS metagenome assembly FTFM01 (sample SAMEA3914814, study PRJEB12502) | metagenome | biome: forest; material: soil | place: USA | collected 2011-09-16 | depth 0.1 m | reverse complement strand
GGCGACTTCACAACCCTCGGCGCGCTGGGCGAGGCGGCGGCCGGGCAGGGGGCGGCCATGCTCGCCATCAATCCTCTGCACGCCCTGTTCAACGACCGGCGCGATCGGGCGAGCCCCTATTATCCCTCGGATCGACGGTTCCTGGATCCCCTCTATCTCGACCTCCCGGACGCCCGTCCAGGCGGCGAAGCGACCGGAATGATCGACTACCCGCGCGTCTGGGCCGCCAAGGCCGAAGCCCTGCATCGCCGCTACGCCGCCTTTCCGGGCGATCCCGGGTTCGACGCCTTCGTGGCGGCGGAGGGCCGGGCGCTCGAGGACTTTGCAGCCTTCCAGACCATCTCCGAAACGCGGCCCGGAACGGCCTGGCGAGACTGGCCGCAGGACGTTCGAAGCCCCGACGGCGACGGCGTCCGGCGCCTGGTGGTCGCCCACGCCGACCGCGTCCGTTTCCACATGTACGTCCAGTGGCTTTGCGCGCAGCAACTGGCCGAGGCGGCGGGCCGGGCCTCTGGTCTCTCCGTCGGGTTCTGCCGCGATCTGGCCGTGGGCGCAGCGCCCGACGGGGCCGAGGCCTGGTCGAACGACGCCCTGCTGGCCGACGGGGTATGGATCGGCGCCCCGCCCGATCCGATCGCGCCCCAGGGGCAGGTCTGGGGCCTGCCGCCCTACGATCCCAACCGCATGCGCGAGGACGGCTATGCCGTCATGGCCGATCTGTTCGCCCGCAACATGCGCAACGCCGGCGCCCTCAGGATCGACCATGTGATGGGCTTGGCCCGTCAGTTCTGGGTCCCGGACGGCGCGTCGGGCGACGAGGGGGCCTATGTCGCTTATCCCCTGCAGGATCTGTTGGGCGAACTGGCTCTCGAAAGCGCCCGGTCAGGGTGCCTCATCGTCGGCGAGGACCTGGGCACGGTGCCGACGGGCCTGCGCGAGACGCTGAGCCAGGCCAGGGTGCTGAGCTATCGCGTGCTGTCGTTCGAGCGGGAGGCCGATGGCCTCAAGCCGCCCCAGGCCTATCCGGAACTCGCCTGCGCCTGCGTCTCGACCCACGATCTGGCGCCGCTCGCGGGCTGGTGGGCCGCTCGCGACGTCGAGGAGCGGCGCTCGCTTGGACTGATGTCGCCTGAAGAGGCCGATGAGGCTGTGGCCGAGCGCCGCCGCGATAAGCTGGACCTGATCGCGGCCCTGTACGGCGCCGGCCTGGCGATGGCGGGCCAGGAACCCGATGGACCACTGAGCGCCGACCTGGCGACGGCGATCCACCGCTTCATCGCCCGCACGCCGAGCATCATGGCCTTGGCGCAGGTCGACGACCTGGCGGGGGAAGAGGTCGGGGTGAACCTGCCGGGCACCGACATGGAGCGTCCTAACTGGCGCCGCCGTGTCTCGCAGCCCCTCGAACAGCTGTTCGAAGGCGAAGTCGCCAGACGCATCCTCAACGCATTCAGGGCCGAGCGGCCGGGTTGGCTGGGCCCAGTCCGACCTTCAGGAACTGATCTGCCGTAAGCGAGCTGTCATCTGGGCGTCCTCAGGCGGCCAGGTCTTGCAGCGCCGCCCGATCGCGCAGGACGACCTGCCGGCAGGAGGGCAGGGCGATGACCTGGTCGTCCTGCAACTGGGTCATGGTCCGCGAGACGGTCTCGATGGTCAGGCCGAGATAGTCGGCCATGTCCTGCCTCGACATCGGCAGATCGACCCGGTCGGGCGCGGGGATGCGCCCGGAGATGTCGAGGAGGAACCAAGCCAGCCGCTCGCACGCGCTCTTGCGGCCCAGGACGAGCATATGATCCTCCGAGCGGCGCAGGTGATTGAGAGTGAGCGACCATAGCTTGTGGGCGGTCGTGGCGTCATTGGCAGCCCGCTCCGCCAGGTAGGAGCGGCGGATGCAGACCAGCTCGCAGTCGCTGACGGCCTCGGCGGAGGTGTGGTGATCAAGGCTCGCCTCAAGACCAAAGACGTCCCCCGCGAGAAAGAATTCGGCGATCTGGCGGCGTCCATCGGACAGGACTCGGTAGGTGCGCACGACACCCTTCAGCACGCGATAGATCGAGCCAGCGGGTTCGCCCTCGCCGAAGATCTCTTCGTTGCGATCGTAGATCATGCGGACGCCCTCGACACCCAGCGGATCGGACGCCATCGGCGAAAAGCCAGCCACGCCCAGCGCTCCCGGACCCAGGGGCCGGTTGCGGCCGCCCGAGATCGTCGTCGTCGGGGAGAGTTCTGCGTGCATCGGTCAGCTCCAGCGCCAGTCGTTCGATGCATCAGGGGTAGTCTTTGCGGCGGCTCCGAGAAATTCGGGCGCTCCCCTTAGGGGGAACTACGTAGTGGCCAGCCAGCGCGGCTTTGGATCCGCCTCGCCTCATGAATGACCTCCCGGGCCGCAAGCACACATGATCCTGATCAAGGCGCGGGGTTGCGCGGTCGATAAGGCTTCGGGCCACACAGCGGATTGGAACGGTCATGAAAGCGTTGGTTTACGGCGGCCCTGGCGAGAAGGCGCTTGAGGAGCACGACAAGCCAACCGTTCGCGATCCGGGCGACGCCGTCGTGCGGATGACGCGCACCACCATCTGCGGCACCGATCTTCACATCTTGAAGGGCGACGTCCCGACTTGCACGCCGGGGCGCATCCTAGGGCACGAAGGCGTCGGCGTGGTGGACCAGGTGGGGCCGGGTGTCACCGCCTTCCGGCCCGGCGACCGCGTGCTGATCTCCTGCATCTCGGCCTGCGGCAAGTGCGACTACTGCCGCCGCGGCATGTATTCCCACTGCACCACGGGCGGATGGATCCTGGGCAACCAAATCGACGGGACACAGGCCGAATACGTCCGCATCCCCCACGCCGACACCAGCCTCTATCCGATCCCCGAGGGCGCGGACGAGGAGGCCCTGGTGATGCTGAGCGACATCCTGCCCACCGGCTTCGAGTGCGGCGTGCTCAACGGCAAGGTCCAGCCGGGGTGCAGCGTGGCCATCGTCGGCTCCGGACCCATCGGCCTTGCCGCCCTGCTGACCGCCCAGTTCTATTCGCCGGCCGAGATCATCATGGTCGACCTGGACGACAACCGCCTGCAGGTCGCCACCCGCTTCGGCGCGACCCACACCATCAATAGCGCCACCGGCGATCCCGCCGCGCAGATCAAGGCGCTCACCGGCGGCCGAGGCGTCGACACGGCGATCGAAGCCGTCGGCGTGCCCGCGAGCTTCCTGCTCTGTCAGGACATTGTCGGGCCCGGCGGCGTCATCGCCAACATCGGGGTGCATGGCATGAAGGTGGACCTCCACCTCGAGCGGCTCTGGTCGCAGAACATCTCGATCACCACGCGTCTGGTCGACACGGTCACCACGCCGATGCTGCTGAAGACGGTGCAATCCAAGGCGATCGACGCCAAGCTACTGATCACCCACAGGTTCAAGCTGGACGAGATCCAGGACGCCTACGCCACCTTCGGACGCGCCGCGGAAACCCATGCGCTGAAGGTCATCATCGAGATCTGAGAGAGGACGAACGCGTAGGGGCGATGCATCGTGACCTCAATCCATTGGTCACGAAGCCCGCACAAATCCGACTCGCTCTGACTTCCTGGCTTGTCTAGGATGCGCGCCAGGATTTTGGCGGAACGATGCAGCGGTTTGTCGCCAGACAGAACATCCAGCATTTCAAAGACATGCTCGCGGCGGAAACCGACCCCGCGCGGCGTGTCCTGCTGGAAGGCATGATCGCCGATGAAGAGGCCAAGCTCAGCTCCGACGGCGTCTCGGAGGCGCCGCGCGGGCGCGACAGCGAAGACAAACCAGCCTAGTGCGCTCGTGGCCCGCGCCCTCTTGCGGACACGCGCGTGGCTTGGGGGCTTCGATCAGTGGCTCAGGAACACGGCAGCCTTGCCCTCTCCGCTGAGCAGGTCGCTGGTGACGCCGCCGAAGACCCACTCGCGCAGCCGGGCGTGGCCATAGCCGCCGGCGACGATCAGACCGGCGTCCTGCATCTGAGCCATCTGCAGCAAGGCCGCCGAGGCCGAGCCCTTGCGAGGCTGGCGGACCGCGGTCGAGGCCTTGACGCCGTGGCGAGCGAGGAACCCGGCCACGTCGGCGACCCCAGCGCGGGCTTCGCTTTCGCCGGCCTCCTCACAGACCTGGGCGACCAGAACCTGCCTGGCGCGCTTGAGGAACGGCAGGGAGTCGGCGACCGCGCGGCGTGACTCGCGGGTGTCCTTCCAGGCCACCAGCACGCTGGACGCGTCGAGCTTGGCGAGGGCGTCGGGAACCACGAGCACGGGGCGGCCGGCGTCCATCAGAAGGTCGCCCGGATCAGCGTGGTTGTGCAGGCCCCAGCGGTCCGGGTGACGGGAGGCGCTGACCACCAGGTCAGCCGTGCGCGACTGCTGCGCCATCAACTCGCCGGGCAGGCCGACTCCACAGCGGTACTGGCAACCGCCAGTGACAGCCTTGCCGATGTCCTCGAACAGGGCCTGGGCGCGGCGAAGGTCGTCTTCCACGGCCTTGGCCTCGGCGACCAGCGTCTCGCCGTCGACGTAGCCCATGGCGCCCGTGACGGTTGGCGGCTCAAAGATCTCCGCCGCGATGCCGATCAGGGTCGCGCCAAACTGGTTGGCCAGGTCGGCCGCGAGACGCAGGCGGGGCTCGGCGGCGGCTTCCGCCTGGACGTGGGTGAGGATGGCGGCGAAGGACATGGCGGGCTCCCTGGTTCGAGGCAGACCATGCGCCGCCGGCTTCGCGTTCGCCTTGCGATGGATCAAGCCCCCTGGGGGCCGCGGATCAGTTGCCGGACGTGTCCCGCGATAGCCGACTCCTCGTCCGCGGGGATGACCCACGCCTGCACCCGGCTCGCCGCCGTGGCGATACGGCCGTCGCCAGCCAGATTGTTCGCAGCTTCATCCAGTTCCAGCCCGAACAGGCGCAGGCGGCGGCAGATGCGCGCGCGGATCTCCGGGCTGTGCTCGCCGATCCCGCCGGTGAAGACGATGCCGTCCAGTCCGCCCATGGCGGTGGCCAGGGCGCCGGCCTGCAGCGCAGCGCGATAGACGAACAGCTCGACCGCTTCGGCGGCGCCGGTCTCGTGACTGGCGAGAAGGGTCTTCATGTCGCCGCTGAGCCCGGAAACGCCAAGCAGGCCGGACCGTCGATAGAGCAGGTCTTCCAACTGCGGGCCGGTCAGCCCCTGGTGCTGCATCAGGTAGAGTATGGCGCCGGGATCGAGCTGGCCGCAGCGGGTGCTCATCAGCAGGCCGTCCAGTGGGGAGAAGCCCACGGTTGTCTCGACGCTGCGGCCCGCCTGCATGGCGCAGAGGCTCGCGCCCGATCCCAGATGAGCCGCGAGGACACGGCCGCGCGCCAGCGCCGGTTCGAGCTCGGCCAGCCGGCCGGCGATGTGCTCGTAGGAGAGGCCGTGGAAGCCGTACCGCCGCACGCCTTGGTCGCCGAAATGCCTGGGCAGACCGAGGCGCTGGGCGACCGGCGGCTGGCTCCAGTGGAAGGCGGTGTCGAAGCAGGCGGCCTGAGGCAGGTCCGGGCGCGCCGCGCCCAGGGCGCGGACGATCGCCAGGCATTCTGGCTGGTGCAAGGGCGCCAGCGGGATCAGCGCCTCCAGCGCACTGATGATCTCAGGGGTAAGCAACTGGGGGTCGTGGAAGGTCGGCCCGCCGTGGACGACACGGTGGCCGGCGGCGGTCAGGGTGCGCGAGCCGGCGGCGGCGTCCACCCAGGTCATGACGTCGGCAACGGCGGCGACCTGGCCATCGCGGCAGTGGATGCTGGTGCGGGCGAGGGCGGTCGGCGTTTCGTCCTTGATGTCGAACAGGGCCGCCTTGAGGCTGGAGGACCCGGCGTTCAGGGTGAGGACCAGGTCGGCCACCGTTCAGGCCGCGACCGGCTCGCGGCTTTGGGCGAGCAGGACGCCGATGGCGCAGGAGGCGACCCGCTCCATCCGGTTGTCGGCGCGGCTGGTGAGGACCACGGGGACGCGCGCGCCCAGGACCACGCCTGCGGCGTCTGCGCCGGCCAGGAAGGTCAGCTGCTTGACCAGCATGTTCCCGGCCTCGAGGTCCGGCGCGACGAGGATGTCGGCGCGGCCGGCGACCTGCGAGACGATGCCCTTCTCCTTGGCGGCCTCGAGGCTGACCGCGTTGTCGAGGGCCAGGGGTCCGTCGACCAGGCCGCCGGTGATCTGGCCGCGATCGGCCATCTTGCACAGGGCGGCGGCCTCGATGGTCGAGGGCAGCTTGGGCGTCACCGTCTCGATCGCCGACAGGATGGCCACGCGCGGCAGGGGGATGCCCAGCACAATGGCCAAGTCGATGGCGTTCTGCACGATGTCGCGCTTGTCCTCCAGCGAAGGCAGGACGTTGATCGCGGCGTCGGTGATCAGCAGCGGCCGGGGATAGTCCTTCACGTCCATCAGGAAGGCGTGGCTGACCCGCCGGGCGGTCCTGAGGCCCGTGTCGGTCGCCACCACCTCGTGCATCAGCTCGTCGGTATGCAGCGCCCCCTTCATCAGCATGATGGCTTCGCCCGAGCGGACCAGGGCGACGGCTCGCGCGGCGGAGGCATGGCTGTGAGGGGTAGGCTCCAGGCGGAATCCGGAAATGTCGATCCCGGCGGTGGCCGCCGCGGCGCGGATCTTGGCTTCCGGACCAACCAGGATGGGATCGATCAGACCTTGGCGCGCCGCGTCGACGGCTCCCTCCAAGCTCAGGGGGTCGCACGGATGTACGACCGCCGTGGGTAGGGGCGGAAGGCCGGCGCATCGCTGCACGATGTCCCGGAAGAGGGCGTGGCTTTCAGCGTTGGCCTGAGGCGCCGTCATGCCTTCAGACTGCCCGACGGAAATGGTTCGCGGCCATCGTGCGCACCTGGCTCGCGCGGGACGTCACGGCCTCGGGCGTCATGTTCGGCGAGACCGCGCCGAAATGCAGATGGTCGAGCACGGCCAGGCCGCACACCCCCGCCACGTGCTCGTCGAACAGCTTGCGCATGGCGTCCCAGGCTCCGGTCTCGACCATCCAGCTCTTGGGCGCCCCGGACGAGGTGATGCTCACCACGCTGCGACCCACGAGCAGGGGCTCGTTGCCGTTCTGGCCCATGCCATAGCCGAAACCCATGCCGAAGACCCGATCGATGTAGCCCTTCAGGATCGCCGGCGGCGCGTTGAACCAGACGGGATAGAAGAAGGCGAAGGCCTGGACGTCCTGTAGCAGCTCGCGTTCGGCCTTGACGTCCTCGCCGGGGGCGAACCCTTCAGGTCTCGGGACCTCGCCCGCCCGGAGGCGTGGATCGAAATCCATGCGGTAGAGGTCGCGCATCAGGGGGTCGTGACCGTGGGCGACCAGGGCGTCAGCATATGCCTTGGCCATGGTCCCGGTGAAACTGCGGCCCGCGGGATGGGCGACGATCAGGGCGTGCTTCATTGGCGGGGCTCCCGGCCACAGAGGACCGTCGAATTGGACTTGCACGCGACCCCGGTCCCGACCTTGAGCCAGCTCAATCGGTCCAATTGGCTATGTCGTTTTCCCTAAGCATCGCTCCCAAATCTGGCGGGACGTGCAAAGTCCAAGCTACTCAGTCGGGACCCTCGCGCCCAAGGCTTTGGATTTCCAACTAGCCGGCGCGGCCGGAATGATCATGTACTGCAATCCGTGAACCCATTACGGCGCGATCTTCCGCAAGGCTCCAAGGCCGCCCGGTTCTCCGTGCTGCTGCACTCGGAACAGTGGACGGCCAGCCTGCCGAGCCGATGTCTGATTGCCCTCGCGCTCATGGCGGCGGCGGCGCTCGGCCAACATTTTCTGAAGCCCGGCGCTGGCGGAGCCTCCGCCTTCCTGCTGCTGACGCCGATGGTCGGGGCGGTCGGGGTCTATGCCGGCGCCGGGCCGGGCCTCCTGGCGACCGCGCTGGCCCTGGCCTTCGTCGTGGCCACAGCGTGGCCGATGATCGATCCCCACCCGCTGACCGTGGTCAGCACGCTGGTGTTCGTCGCCGTCGGCCTTGGCGCCTCCTGGGCTGGCGAGCAGCGGCGGCGCGCCATCCATGAGGGCGAGGCGACCCAGGCTGATCTTCGCGCCCAGCAGGCGCAGCTGCGATCGATCCTGGAGACGGTGCCCGACGCCATGGTGGTGATCGACGACCACGGCGTCATCCAGTCGTTCAGCGTCGCGGCCGAGCGGCTGTTCGGATACGCCGCCGACGCGATGATCGGCCAGAACGTCAAGATCCTCATGCCCGAGCCTTACCGGGGAAGCCACGACGGCTATCTGGGCCGCTACCGCCACACCGGCGAGCGGCGGATCATCGGCATCGGCCGGGTGGTGGTCGGGGCGCGCAAGGACGGCTCGACCTTCCCAATGGAGCTCTCGGTGGGTGAGATGCGGTCGGGCGACCGGCGCTTCTTCACCGGCTTCGTCCGCGACCTGACAGAGCGACAGGACGCCGAGCAACGGCTGCAGGAACTGCAATCCGAGCTGATGCACATCTCGCGGCTCACAGCCCTTGGAGAGATGAGCTCGGCCCTTGCGCACGAGCTGAACCAGCCGCTTTCCGCCATCGCCAACTATCTGAACGGCGTGCTGCGGCTGCTGGCCAAAGACGGCGACAGTGTATCGCCCAAGATCAAGGATGCCCTGGGCAAGGCGGTCGAGCAGGCGATGCGGTCCGGCGACGTCATCCGACGGCTGAGGGAGTTCGTCTCACGGGGCGAGACCGCTCAACGCGCGGAGAGCGTCGCCAAGCTGGTCGAGGAGGCCAGCGCCCTGGCCCTGGTGGGCGCCCGCCAGCTGGGTGTCCGCGTCGGCTTCGACCTGGAGCCACGCGCGGACTATGTGCTGGTCGACAAGGTCCAGATCCAACAGGTGCTGCTCAACCTGATCCGCAACGCGGTCGAGGCGATGAGCGAAGGTCCGCGCCGCGAGCTGACGGTCTCCAGCCGGTTCGCGCCCGGCAAGATGGTGGACATCTCGATCGCCGACACCGGCCCCGGTCTGGCCCTGCAGGTGGCTGAGCGGCTGTTCCAACCCTTCGTCACCACCAAGGCCCAAGGCATGGGCGTCGGCCTTTCCATCTGCCGCACCATCGTCGAGGCGCACGGGGGCAAGATCTGGGTCGAGGACAATCCCGGCGGGGGGGCGGTGTTTCACTTGACCGTAGCCAGGGCCTCCGCCCAGGAGGTGGGGCATGCCCAGTGACTCGCTCGTCCACCTGATCGACGACGACCCAGCCCTGCGGGATTCGCTGGAATTCCTGTTCGAGACCGCCGGCCTTCCAGTGCGCGCCTACGACTCGGGAGCGCTCTTTCTGGAATCCGCCGGCGACCGCATCGAGGGTTGCGTGGTCACTGACGTGCGGATGCCCGAGATGAGCGGGCTCGACCTGCTGCGTGAGCTGCAGGCGCGCGGGCACGCCGTGCCGGTGGTGGTGATCACCGGCCATGGCGATGTCTCCCTGGCCATCGAGGCGATGAAAGCCGGCGCAAAGGACTTCCTGGAGAAGCCGTTCGACGACGAGCGCCTGTTGGGCATCGTCCGGGCCGCGCTGCAGGAAGCCGGCGCCCACCGCGGTGAAAAGGAGGAGCTGGCCGTTGTCCGGGAAAGGATCGCGCGCCTCTCGCACCGCGAGCGCCAGGTGCTGCGTCGCCTTGTCGAGGGACAGCTCAACAAGACCATCGCCTGGGAACTCGGCATCAGTCCCCGTACGGTCGAGGTCTACCGCGCCAAGCTGATGGGCAAGATGGGGGCGCCGGCCTTCGCCGACCTGGTGCGCATGGCGCTGATGGCCGGGACTATCGAGGACTAGCTCTTCGGTACCGGTTGCGCGGGATCAATGCCGTCGCGAGCTGGAGACCTGAGAAGCGATGCATGGGCGATCCAGCATCCCGGCCGCAATCAGTCATCGGCATTGTCGAAGACGACCCGGCAGTCCTCCACTCTCTGGAGTTCGCGCTGCAGGCCGAGGGCTATCTCGTCTCTCCACTGACGAGCGCTGAAGCCCACGGCAGCGTCGGCATCCTCGACGTCGATTGCGTCATTGTGGATTACGGCCTTTGCGACGGGACCGGGGCGGCGTTGCTGGCCTCCTTGCGCGAGCGCGGGCTCGACTGCCCGGCGATCGTGATCGCCAGCAATCCCAGCCGACGCTGCATCGAGGAATGCCGCGTGGCGGGCGCGCCCCTGGTGGAAAAGCCGCTGATGGGCGACGATCTCAGCGCCCACATCCGCTCGGCCCTGGCCGGACAGGCCGCTGGACCGGCGCCGCCGGCGTCTTGATCCAGATCAATGCATTCGCCTGATGCAAAGGCAATCGGACCGCCGCGGGTCGGCTTTCCCAAGGGCCCGCCCGCACCCGGACTCGCCCAAGCGTGTGTGTTTCGCTTGGTCGCGGGGAGAGGAGTGATGCGCCCTCTGCTCCCTTGATCTCGCTCAAGGCGGGAGGAGACGGAGTCTTCGACAGTGGTCCGCACCTCAGGGAGGATCCCATGTCCACTGCTTCCGCCGTCTATCTCGTCCTGGCGATCCTGTTGTTCGTGGGGTTCGGCCTCAGTCTCTTTTCAGTCCAGCTCTATGTGAACGCCATGGGTCCGCGCGCTCGCACCAGGAAGGTCCGGCGCCGTTCCGCGCTGGCCAAGGCCATTCCTTCTTCCGGCGCGGTTGCGAGAACCGCCTAGGTTCGCGTCTCCGCCATCGCGGCGGTCGCCGCGCCGGCGCGGCTTGCTATTGCGCCGACGCCCGCACCGGTAGCTTCCAGCCTGGCCGGATGAAGTGGCAGGTGTAGCCGTTGGGGATGCGCTCCAGGTAGTCCTGGTGCTCCGGTTCAGCCTGCCAGAAGTCGCCGGCGGGGGCGACCTCGGTGACCACCTTGCCGGGCCAAAGGCCCGACGCATCGACATCGGCGATGGTGTCGAGCGCCACCCGCTTCTGCTCTTCGGTGGTGTAGAAGATGGCCGAACGGTAGCTGTCGCCGACGTCGTTTCCCTGACGGTT
>FTFM01000696.1_pt1 | contig 11036 bp, 11 predicted proteins | sample 1640451 | NCBI WGS metagenome assembly FTFM01 (sample SAMEA3914814, study PRJEB12502) | metagenome | biome: forest; material: soil | place: USA | collected 2011-09-16 | depth 0.1 m | reverse complement strand
GCCGGCCTTGTTCGTGCAAACCCTGAGGGGGATAGCCTTGGGGGCCCTGACCCTGCCCGACCCCATCCTATGATTTCCGATAATATTCCTTAGGCGCAAAACGTATCCGTCCAGACGGTCCAATTATTCGGGCCTCACCTCAAACTTTTGGGCGGTTTGCGTCAGAGCCTAGTCCGCCTCTTCCGGAATGGCCCGGTTGAACACCGCGAACACCGCCGCCAGAACGCAGCCGGCGATGATGCCGGTGGCGAGGTCCCTGACCAGGGTCAGGCCGAAGGTGGCGATCAGCACGGCGGCCGTGCGCCAGTCGCGCAGGAGCCGCACGAACTCGCCCTTTTCAGCCATGTTCCAGGAGACCACGACGAGGACGCCGGCCAGGGCCGACAGGGGCACGAAGCTGGCCAGCGGCGAGGCCACCAGCATGAATACCAGCAGGAAGACCGAGTGCAGCATGCCCGACACCGGGCTGCGGGCCCCTGCCCGCACGTTGGTCGCGGTGCGGGCGATTGTGCCGGTGACGCTGATCCCACCGAACAGTGCGGACGCCATGTTGGCCACGCCCTGGGCGACCAGCTCCATGTTCGGCCGGTGCTTGCGGGCCGTCATGCCGTCAGCCACCTTCGCGGATAGAAGGCTCTCGAGCCCGCCCAGAAGGGTGAAGGAAAGCGCCGCCGGCAGAATTAGCCAAAGCGTCTGTGGCGTTATCGCCGGCAAACGGGGGGCCGGCAGGCCGTGCGGTAGGCCGCCGAAGCGAGTTCCGATCGTCTCCGCCGGGAGATGGAAAAAGACCGCTGCAATCGAGGCGCCTGCGACCGCGATCAACATGCCTGGCCACGTGGGCTTGAGGCGGCGGATCAGGAAGATCGCGGCCGCAGTCACCACGCCCAGGCCAAGCGCGGCCGGGCTGACGCTCGGGAGTGCGTGAGCCAGCACGACGAGCTTTGGGAACAGAGGGCCGGGCTCGGCCCCCGCCAACGTCAATCCGCCCAGATCTTTGATCTGACTGGCCAGGATGGTGACGGCGATGCCGCAGGTGAAGCCGACCGTCACCGCGTGCGGGATGTGCCTGATCAGGGAGCCCAGCCTCAGCAGACCGATGAGCGTCAGCATCGCGCCGGAAAGGAGCACCGTCAGCAGCAGACCGTCGACGCCGAACCGGCCGACCGTCGCCGCGACCAGGACGATGAACGCGCCGGCCGGTCCGCCGATCTGGTAGCGGCTGCCCCCCAGCGCCGACACGACGAAACCGCCGACGATCGCTGTATAGAGACCACGGTCGGGCGAGACCCCCGAGGCCACGGCGATCGCCATCGACAACGGCAGGGCCACGATCGCCACGGTGAGCGCCGCTGTCGCGTCCTTGCGGAAGAGGTCGAACCCGTAGCCCTCCCCGATCGCGGTCGCCAGTTTCGGCCGCAAGAGGTGAGCTGTGGCAGTACCGTCGGGCATGATGGACGCATTCGGCGCCAGATTTGCGCGGCGCGACCGCAGGATAGGCCAGCCTCGCGTCAGGGGAAGTGCGTCAATCATCGCACCGAGGACATTGAGCGTCCTGGGGTCAGGCGAAATGCCTGGGTGACCCCTTAGAGCCCCGGACAGACCCCAATCAGCCGACCGGTGAGTTGCTGGTGAAGACCGCCAATTGATCTGCGAACGCACGGTGGTAGGCGGCCCGGCCTTCGCCGCGGGCGATGTAGGCGCAGAGGTTCGGACAGGCCTCCAGCAGGCCCGATCCCCCCAACCGGCGCAGCACCGTCACCATCAGCAGGTCGCCGGCGCTGAAGGCGCCATCGAGCCAGTCGGCGTCGCCAAGCCGGCTGGACAGTTCGTCCAGGCGCTGACGGACGCGACCGTCAAGAATGGGCAGACGCTCCTCATACCAGCTCTTGTCGCGCTCCAGGATCACGGCGGCGCTGCGCTCCACGATCGGCGGCTCCACGGTGTTTAGGGCGGCGAACATCCAGGCGATCGCGCGCGCCCGGGCATTGGCGTCGTCCGGCAACAGGCCCGCGTGGCGCTCGGCGATATGGAGGATGATCGCCCCGGACTCGAACAGGACAAGATCGCCCTCCTCATAGGTTGGGATCTGCCTGAACGGATGAAGCCCAAGATGCGCGGGCTGCTTCATCTCGCCGAACGAAACCAGGCGAACCGCATAGGGCTGGCCCACTTCTTCGAGCGCCCAGCGAACGCGCATATCACGCGCCAAGCCCCTGCCCCGATCGGGTGAGCGTTCAAAGGCGGTAATGGTGGGGGTCAATGTAATGACGTCTCCTGCACCGCTCTGGAGCGGCCGGTGGCCGGCCCCCCATGTAAGGACGAACGGCCGGGCCGGTGTTCCGACAAATCGTCAGAGAGTATTTGCCCGCGCGCGGCCCCACGCGAAAGGAGGCGCCCGCTCAGCCTGCCGGCACGCCCTCCACCTTGGGGGTCCGCAGGCCCATACGGACCCAGGCGCCCAGCAGCTTCCACATGAACTTCCCGGAATGTGCGGGATAGTTGGGTATGTCCTCGGGCAGCGCCACGCCATCTGGCCGCTCGGCGGTCATGACCCGCATTTCCAATGGAGCAACCGACAGGGGCAACCGCCCGCGAAAGATCGACAGCCAATGGCCTTTGGCGAAGTCGAGGAACATCGCCGTGTTGCAACAGCCCGCCACCATACGTCGCGTGGGGGATTCAGGCTTGAGCCGACGCGCTTGCAGCCGATCGCCGCCCTGCACGCACCTGACGCGGTCCTTGCGGTAGAGGATGAAGTCCGTCGCACCGTCGGCGTCGAGCACCGACGGCGCGTTGGGGCTCTGTTCGATCTGACGACCCGCCTGCTGGCAACTCTTGCAATAGCAGGCCGCGCGCAGGATCGGCGCGCCCACGACTTCCAACACGACCTCGCCACACTGGCACGACGCGGTCAGGGGTCGGTGCGGCTCGATACTCATCAACACTCCAATGCTCGCAAGCGGACGTTCGCCGTTAAGGTTTGTCCCAGCGCCGCCTCGCTGACCAGAGTGAAGGTATGAACCCGCCTCGACGGACTCCGGTGGGTCCTTGCGGAAAAGCGCGGCTGATCCTCGGTGTCGCTCGGTCCTAGACGGTCGACTGCAGTGCGTCCGGCGCGGGGTTGGCGTGTCCCCTGCCCCGCCGCACGCGGTCCAGGTAGAGGTAGACTACCGGGGTGGTGAACAGAGTCAGCACCTGGGAGACGACCAGTCCGCCGACGATGGCCCAGCCCAGCGGCTGGCGGAATTCCGAGCCTGTACCGTGGCCGAGGATCATCGGAATGCCGCCGAGCATGGCGGCGGCCGTGGTCATCAGGATCGGTCTCAGCCGCTGGCGGCAGGCGCGGGCGACCGCCTCCTCCGGCTCGATGTTGCTCTCGCGCTCGAGCTTCAACGCGACGTCCACGATCATGATGCCGTTCTTCTTGACGATGCCGATCAACAGGATGATCGCGATGATCCCGATCACGTTCAGGTCCTGTCCCGCGATCTTCAGCGCCAACAGGGCCCCCAGCCCCGCCGACGGCAGGGTGGAAAGGATGGTCAGGGGATGGATGTAGCTCTCATAGAGCACGCCCAGGATGATGTAGACCGCCAGCAGGGCCGCAGCGATCAGCACCGGTTCGCTCGACAGGGATTGCTGGAACGCCTGGGCGGTGCCCTGGAACGATCCGGTGACCGTCGCCGGCGCGCCCAGCTGCTGACGTGCGGCCTGGACGGCCTGGGTCGCCTCGCCGAGCGAGACGCCGGGCGACAGGTTGAATGACAGAGTGGTGGCGGGAAACTGGCCCTGGTGGCTGATCGACAGCGAGCTCGTCGCATTCGGATCGACCTTGACGAACAGCGATAGCGGAACCGACTTTCCGGTGACCGGCGACAGCAGGTAGACCGCGTTGAACAGGTCCGGCGTGGCCTGCAGGTCCGGCGGCGCCTCCACCACCACGTGATAGCTGTTCAACTGGGTGAAATACTGGGCCACTTGGTGCTGGCCGATCATGTTGTAGATCGCCGCGTCGATGTCGGCGGGCGATATGCCGAACCGGCCCGCCGCATCGCGGTCGATGGTCAGGTTCACCGCCGCGGCCTGCGACTGCTGGTCGGAATTCACGTCCTTGATCTGGGGCAGCTTCTTGAGCGCGGTGAGTAGTTGCGGCGCCCAGGTGTTGAGTTCGTCCAGGTCGGAGTCCGCCAGGGTGTACTGGTACTGCGCACGGCCCGCACGACCGCCGACATTGATATCCTGGTTGGCCTGCAACGATGTCTGCACGCCGACCAGCTTGGCAAGCCTGGGGCGCAATCGGGCAATGATCTGGTCTGCGGACGATTTTCGCCCGCTATCCTTGGGCTTCAGGCTGATGTTGAAATTGGCCTGGTTGGAGCCTCCGCCGCCGACGTTGAAGTGCACCTCGTTGACCGCCTGGTCCTGAACGATGACTTGGCCGACCTGCCGGATCTTGTCCCGGGTCTTGGCATAGGACGCGTCCTGAGAGGTCACCATCACGCCGGAAATGAAGCCCGTGTCCTGCTGCGGAAAGAACCCGGTGGACGCCGTCGCGTAGAAGAACACCGCCACCGCCAGGGTGGCCAGGAACACCATCAGCGTCGTGAACTGATGTCTCAGCACCACGTCCAGCGACTTGGCGTATCCCTCGTCCAGACGATGAAAGCCCGTCTCCAGCGCCCGCATGATCCGGCCCTTTGGGGGGGCCGGTCGCTTCAGGTACCTGGCGCAAAGCATCGGGGTGAAGGTCAGCGACAGGATCACCGACAACACGACAGCCGAGCTCAGGGTGAAGGCGAACTCACGCATCAGCCGGCCGACCACGCCGCCCATGAACATCAGAGGCGTGAACACCGCGATCAGCGAGATCGAGATGGTGAGAATGGTGAAGCCGATCTCGCTCGATCCGGCCAGGGCGGCGGCGAACGGATCCTCGCCCTCTTCGATGCGGCGCCAGATCACCTCCACCATGACGATGGCGTCATCGACCACGAAGCCGACGGCGACGGTCATGGCCATCAAAGACAGATTGTCGAGGCTGAAGTGCAGCGGCAGCATAACCGCCGTGGTCGCCAGCAGCGCCAGGGGGATCACCACGCTGGGGATGATCGTCGCGCGGACATTGCGCAGGAACAGGAAGATCACCGCCACCACCAGGACGATGGTGATCAGAAGGGTGATCTCCACGTCCTTGACCGAGGCGCGAATGGTCTGGGTCCGGTCGGACAGGATGTGGATGGCGATGGACGGGGGGATGTTCCTTTCCAGGCCGGGAAGCGCCGCCTTGATACGGGCCACGGTCTGGATGACGTTGGCGCCCGGCTGCTTGCCGATGAACAGCAGGATCGCCGCCCCCGGCTGCAGGGTCTTGTCCAGGTTCGCCGGACCCGGATAGACCCAGGCCCCGATCTGGTTGTTCTCCACGTCCTGGACCGCGCCGCCGAGGTCGCGGACCCGTACTGGCGCCCCGTTCTTGTAGGCCACCACCAAGTTGTTCCACACCACGGGATCCATGACCTGGTCGTTGGCGTAGACGGTGAAGCTCTTCTGCGCCCCGTTGATCAGCCCCTTGGGCGCATTGACCGTATTGGCGGCTATCTGGGCGCGGATGGCGTCGATCTGCAGACCGAGAGCGGCGACCTTGCGCGGGTCAATGCGGATCCGCATGGCCGGCTTTTGCTGGCCGCCGATCTGGACCTGACCCACCCCGTCGATGCGCGAGATCTGCTGCGCGAGGATGTTGTCGGCGTAGTCGCTGACCTTGGACAGCGGCAAGGTGTCGGAGGTCAGGGCGAGCTGGAAGATCGAGGAGTCCGCCGGGTTGACCTTCCGGATCGACGGCGGGCTCGGCAGGTTGGTCGGAAGCTGGCCGCCGGCGGCGTTGATCGCCGACTGCACGTCCTGGGCGGCGGAGTCGATGTTGCGGTCCAGGTCGAACTGCAAGACGACCTGGGTCGAGCCGATCGAGCTGTTCGAAGTCATCTGGGTGACCCCGGCGATCAGCGAGAACTGCCGCTCCAGCGGGGTGGCGACACTGGACGCCATGGTCTCGGGGCTCGCCCCCGGCAGGTTGGCGCTGACCTGGATGGTCGGGAAGTCCACCTGCGGCAGCGCCGCCACCGGCAGGTTGACGAAGGCGATGATGCCGATGACCAGGAACGCCGCGGCGATCAGCGAGGTCGCGATGGGGCGGCGAATGAACGGGCTGGACAGGCTCACGAGGGCGGCCGCCTCCCCTTCGCCTGGCCGTGGGCCGCGACAGCCATCCCCGGCGCCAGCGACATCTGACCGTCGGTGACCACGATCTCCCCGGCCGCGATGCCAGAGCGGATCACCGCAGTCGCATCCTGGGTCGCCGCCACCACGACCGGCCGCGCGCGCGCCTTGCCGTCAGCGTCGACCACATAGGCGAAAGGTCCCTTGGGGCTCTGGTTCACCGCCGTGGCGGGAATGGTGATCGCGTGGGCGATGGTTTGCAGCGTGAGCCGGACGTTGACGAACTGGCCCGGCCAAAGCCGCCGGCTTGCGTTGGGGAAGCGGGCCTTCAGCTGGACGGTGCCGCTGGACGGATCGACGTGGTTGTCGGCGATGCTCAGTTCGCCGGTATCAAGCAGCGCGCCGGTTTCCTGGCTCAGGGCCTGGGTGGTCATCGGCCGACGAAAGCCCTGCGAGACATCGACAAGACGCTGGAAGTCGCCCTGCGGAACGGTGAAGGTCACGGCGATCGGCGTGATCTGGTTGACGGTCGCCAGGCCGTTGGCGTCGGTGGTCGAGACGATGTTCCCCGGATCCACCAGGCGCAGGCCGACCCTTCCGGAATTCGGCGACAGGACCCGGCAATGGTCGAGGTTGATCTGCGCCGAGTTCACCTGGGCGCGGTCGATCATGACCACGCCCTCGTCCTGCTTCACCAGGGCCGCCTGGGTGTCGACCTGCTGGGCGGCGATGGAGTCCTGGGTCTTCAGCCGCTGATAGCGAGCCAGGTCTACCTTGGCGGCCTCCAGCAAAGCGGTGTCGCGCATCAGCGCGCCTTGCGCCTGCAGCAGCGCGGCGCGGTATTGCGCGGGATCGATCTGCGCCAGCATCTGTCCCGCACGGACGTCACTGCCTTCCGTGAAGGCGACAACCAGGAGCTTGCCGTTGACCTGGGTCTTGACCACCACGCTGGACCACGCCTGGGCGGCGCCCAACTCGGTGATCGAGACCGGTGTGTCGCGGACCACCGCGCGGGCGGTGGAGACTGGGACCGGGGCTGACTTCTGGGTCTTGGGATGTTTCTTGGCGCCGAAGATCGCCCAGGCCGCCAGCACCAGGGCCAGGATGCCGAGCGCAATGAAGCCCCATCGATTCCGCTGCGGCGGCGCCATTCAGTCCTGCTCCACCTTCGCAAGGTTCGACCTACCGTCGAACCGCCCGACGCAAACCGCGTAGACGCGCGACCAAGCCTCGAACGCGGCTGGGACGTCTTGGATGCAGCGCAGCATGTAGTCGCCTCCGGCCGCCAGAATATTTCCGGACTGTCTTGTCGGGATGATGGCCCAAGATCACCCGTCGGGCGTGTGGAACGTCCGCCTGAGGGCCGCCTCGCCCGCCGACGTGAAAATCACAACGCGGCTGTCCGGGCTGCGGCGCGCCCAGCCAAGGGCAAATATCCGATCCAGCAGGGCGGCGCCTAGGGCGCCTGCGAGATGGTGGCGCCGGGCGCTCCAGTCCAGACATGGGCGGCAGACAGCGCGCGATCCGCCTCGTAGCGCGGCAACATCGATTCCCAGCCGCGCAAAGGCCTCGACGCCCGTTGCGGTGACGGCCAACTCCCCTTCCCCGCCCGACAGCCACTCGCCGCCCAGCATGGCGTCGAACACCTCCACGCCCATGTCGCCGGCCAGATGGTCGTAGCAGGCGCGAGCCCGGCGCAGGGCCGGCTCCTTGGGCCCGGGCCGGACGCGGCCAAAGCCGGCGCGGTCGGCGACGCCCATCAGGCTCTCCAGCAGCCACGCCACCTCGGCGTCGAACAACCGGTAGTAGCGATGCCGGCCGCCCTTCTGCACGGCGACCAGCCGCGCTTCGGACAGCTTGGCCAGGTGCGAGCTGGCGGTCTGTTTGGTGACGCCGGCCTCCAGCGCCAGCTCCGTCGCCGTCAGGGCCGCACCCTGCATCAGCGCCTGCAGCATGTTCGCCCTGGCGGGGTCTCCGATCAGGGCGGCGACGCCGGCGATGCTGGGGCCATGTTTCATGGTTCGATGCTAGCCGAACCGTGCCGGCACAGCAATTCACACAGTTCGACCAGGATCGAACCATGTTGGGCCCTCGATGGGATAAGGGTCCGTCCGCTGTTCGAGCGAGGCCGACATGATCACCTGTTTCATCCGCTACGAGATCGACCCCTTCAAGAAGTCCGCCTTCGAGCGGTATGCCCGCGCCTGGGGCCAGGCCATTCCCCGCTGCGGCGCCGACCTGATCGGCTATTTCGCGCCCCACGAAGGCTCGGCGACCACGGCCTATGCGGCCTACAACATCGAGAACCTGGCGGCCTACGAGGCCTATCGCGCCAGGCTGGCGGCCGATCCGGCAGGCCGGGAAAACTTCGCCTTCGCCCAGCGCGAGCAGTTCATCCGCCGCGAGGACCGGATTTTCCTGAAACTGGTGTCCGCGCCCCACGGACCGCTGGTGCGGTCATGATCGCCGTGATCTTCGAGGCGGATCCCGCCGAAGGACGGTTGGAGGAGTACTTGGCCATCGCCGCCGATCTGAAGCCCCTGCTCGACCGGATCGACGGCTTCATCTCCATCGAGCGGTTCGCAAGCCTGACGACCGACGGGAAAGTGCTGTCCCTGTCGTTCTGGCGCGACGAGGATGCCGTTGCGACATGGCGGAACCTGGAGGCGCACCGGCGCGCGCAGGCCAAGGGACGCACCGAGGTCTTCGCGGACTACCGACTGCGTGTGGCGAGCATCCTGCGCGACTACGGCAAGACGGAGCGCGACCAAGTCCCGAACGACTCCGGCATCCTCCAAACGCCGCGGGGTTGAGGCGCCGACGCGGCGATTCTACCCTTTACTGATGCCGAAGACCCCGCCTGCCCATGTCGTCGCCCTCGAGCCGCACGATCCGGAGTGGGTACGTTCGGCCGCACGCGAAACGGAGCGCCTGCGACAGGCCCTGCGCGGAAACTTGGTGGTCGTTGAGCACTTCGGCTCCACGTCGGTGCCGGGCCTCGCCGCCAAGCCGGTGATCGACCTGATGCCGCTGGTGGCGAAACTGCAGGCATTGGACAGAGATCGGATGAGGGTCGAGGCGCTCGGCTATGAATGGTTTGGTGAGTTCGGCATTTCAGGCCGGCGGTTTTGCACCCTGACCAGCGCCGACGGCGTTCGCCTGGTCCATCTGCATGCCTATCAGCTGAGCGATACTGAGATCGGCCGTCACTTGGCTTTCCGGGACTTTCTGCGTTCCCATCCCGGAATCGCGCGCGACTACGAACGCGAGAAGCGCCGCGCGGCCGCCCTGCATCCGAATGACTCCCTGGCCTACAATGAGGAAAAAGACGCCTGGATCGTGACTCACGAAGCGCTTGCCCTGGCGTGGGTCGCTGCTGGTCGGCCCCGGTCCAACAACACCTGAACAGAATTTTCCGTCCGGATGTCGGTTTGGCGCGCGCAGGTTCGTCCTAGATGTGAGACCGGCGCAACGAGGAGACCTGAGGATGCGGTACCTGGTGATCTGGAGACCCGAGACCGGCGAAGAAGGCGGCATGCCCGACCCGGCCCACATGGCGCAGATGGGCAAGCTGGTCGAGGAGATGACCAAGCTCGGTTCGCTGATCGCCACCGAGCCCCTGGCGGCGCGGGCCAACGGGGCGCGGGTCCGCCGATCGGGCGACAGTTTCACGGTGACCGACGAAGACAGCCGCGCGGCCGGCTATGCCTTCCTGCAGGCTGGCTCCAGGGAAGATGCGATCGAGCTGTGCAAACAGTTCCAGCGCGTCGCCGGCGAAGGCGTCTGCGAGCTGCGGCAGATCCTGGAGTTCGGCCCGCCCGCGGTCTGAGCGTCAGCGCGCGTAGACCGTGGCCGCGTCGCGGTGCAGCGCCGCTCGACTGTCCGGGCGGCTGTAGAACATGTGGCCGCCGGGATAGAGCGCGAGCCGGATGCGACCCGGATCGCCCATCGCCGGCATCTGGTCGATGATCAGCTGGCTGGCGAAGAACGGGCACGACAGGTCGGTGTAGCCGTGGGCGATCAGCACCTTCATCTTGGGATCGATGGCCATGGCTTGGCGCAGGTCGGTGACCGACTCCGGCGTGACGTCCTCGAAGCTCCACTTCTCGCCGACCTCGTTGCTGAGGGCGTGGTAGGCGCCCTCGACCTTCCAGCCGACGATGCGGGTGTCGAAATCGACCATGGCGCTGGTGGTCGGCGCGATGACGCCGTCGAGGATCGGATCCTCGTCGCCGCCGGTCCGCGCCCGATATGAGAACGGGAACGGGTCGTAGGCGGTGACATTGATGTCGTAGCGGCTGCCGACCTTGCCCTGGCGGCGATAGAGCTCGCGCAGCAAGGTCTGGGTGTCGACCCGCCCGCCCATGGTCCGCGCCAGCGCGGGATCCACGCCCAGAAGATCGACGATTTTCGTTTCCAGCCGATCGGTGGCCGCCTGGTCGCGGGGGCCGCGCATATAGTCGGTGAGGAACTGGGTGCGGGCGTATTCCTCGACCGGCTGCAGCGTCGCGGCCGACAGCTTGCCGTCGCGTTCGAGCTTGGCGGCGGCCATCGACGGCAACCGCATGGCCCAGCCCATCGGCGAGGTGTCGTCGTCGGCGTCGAAATTCCCGTCCAGATAAGGCGACAGCATGACGATGCCGGAGATCCCGACGCCTTGCGTGGTCTGCAGATAGTGGGCGATCCGCGGCGCGCGGAAACCGCCATAGCTTTCGCCGACGAGATACTTGGGCGAGGCCATGCGGCCGTTCTTCTGCAGCCAGTCGTAGACGATGCGCGACAGGTACGAGATGTCGGTCTTCATCGTGTAGAAGTGCTTC
>FTFM01000563.1_pt1 | contig 11041 bp, 9 predicted proteins | sample 1640451 | NCBI WGS metagenome assembly FTFM01 (sample SAMEA3914814, study PRJEB12502) | metagenome | biome: forest; material: soil | place: USA | collected 2011-09-16 | depth 0.1 m | reverse complement strand
GTGTTCGGCTGGCAGAAGCCCTGCTACCTGCTGGGCGAAGGCTACGCCAAGACCTTCAAGGAGCTGATGGAAAACACCGCCTGGGACGACTACGGCGTCGGCAACTACGAGAAGTGCGCCGACTGCATGGTCCACTCCGGCTTCGAGGCCACCGCCGTGGCCGACACGGTGAAGAACCCACTGAAGGCCGCCATGGTCACCCTGCGCGGGGTGAACACCACCAAACCGATGAAGCAGGACATCTCGCTGGCCAACCAGCGTCCGGCCGACTTCGTGTTCTCAACCCACGTCGACAAGAAGCTCGCCGAGATCCGGGCCAAGGGCCCGCAGCGTGGGGCCAAGAAGCTGACGCCCGCGGAATAGGGCGCGGAAGGCGGTCTCCGCCTCCATCGCCGTGCGGATCAGGGCGGGCAGCTGACGCGGATCGGCCGCCAGCGACCGCAGCACCGCCAGCACGTCCATGCCGCCGTCCGGGCGCATGCCGGCCTGCGCCGCAGGCGGCAGGGCGCGGTCCGCCCCGTCGGAAATCACCCGGGCGCAGGCGAAGGGCAGGCCGTGACGCTGCGCCGCCCGCGCAGCGATCTGGGATTCCATGTCCACCGCCAGGGCGCCGCTGGCCTCGAACAGCGCCCGCTTGCCGCCGGCGTCGACCACCATGGCGTCGGAGCCGAACACGTCGCCCAGCCTCGACCCTGGCAGGCTGGCGGCGAGACGCTCGGCCCAGGCTGCATCCGGCGTGAACCGGCCTTCCGAGGTGACGATCCCGCGCGCGACGACCCAGTCGCCCGGCCGCAGCCCCGCCGCCAGCGCGCCGCCAAGGCCGATGCTGATGACGCCCGCGGCGCCGGACGCCGTCACCTCCAGCTCCCGTGTCAGGCGCGCGCGATCCCCGCCGCCGGCGATGACCCGGACCCCGGGCCCGGCGAGTGTCCGCGCCTCACGTTTCAGGCCGGTGACGACGACGACCGTCACATCCCCCACGCCACGCGCCCCGCGTTGGCGCGGCTGAGGTTGCGCCAGCGGGCCAGGGCCCAGAGGGGGAAGAACTTCGCATAGCCGTGGTAGCGCAGGTAGAAGACCCGCGGGAAACCGCCGCCGGTGTAGTCGGCCTCGGGCCAGAAGCCGTCCGCTCCCTGCGTCTTCTGCAGCCAGTCGACCCCGCGGGCCACGGCGGTATGGCCGGTATGGCCGGCCGCCATCAGGCCCAGCAGGGCCCAGGCGGTCTGGGAGGCGCGCGATGCGGCGGGCTGGTAGCCTTTGTAGTCGAGGGCGTAGCTGTCGCAGCTCTCGCCCCAGCCGCCGTCGGGGTTCTGGATCGCCAGCAGCCATTCGGCCGCGCGGCGCACCGAGGGCGCGGCGGTGCCCAGGCCGGCGGCGTTGAGCGCGCAGAGCGCCGACCAGGTCCCGTAGATATAGTTCACCCCCCAGCGCCCGAACCAGCTGCCGTCCTTTTCCTGATCGGCCTCGAGATAGGCGATCGCCGCCCGCATGCGCGGATCGTCGGCGCCGACGCCGAGCTGCGCCAGCAGCCCGACGCAGCGCGCCGAGACGTCCACCGTCGGCGGATCGAGCAGGGCGCCGTGGTCGGCGAACGGGATGTTGTTCAGGTAATAGTGGTCGTTGTCGGCGTCGAAGGCGCCCCAGCCGCCGTTCCTGCTCTGCATCCCCCAGGTCCATTCGACGGCGCGGTCGATCGCCGTATCGTAGCCGGAGCCGGCGTTCAGCCGCGTCCGCGCGCGGTCCATGGCCATGGCCACGACGGCGGTGTCGTCGGTGTCGGGGTAGTGGGGGTTGTTGTACTGGAAGGCCCAGCCGCCGGGCCGCACGTCCGGGCGCGCGTCGGCCCAGTCGCCCTTGACGTCGAGCACCTGCAGCGGCTTCAGCCACGCCAGCCCCCTGAGCGCGCGCCGCTCGGCCTCTTCGCCGCCGGCCTCCATCAGGGCGTGGCAGACCAGGCTGGTGTCCCACACCGGGGAGACGCAGGGCTGGCAGTAGGTTTCGGCGTCCTTGACCACCAGCAGCCGCTCCACCGACCGGCGCGCCAGCACTCGGTGCGGATGGTCCTCGGGGTAGCCCAGGACGTCGAACATCATCACGCTGTTGGCCATGGCCGGATAGATGGCGCCGAGGCCGTCCTCGCCGTTGAGCCGCTCGGTGACGAAAGAGGCGCAGCGGTCGATGGCGCGCTGGCGCAGGCCCTTCGGCCAGAGCGGCTCGACCGTCTTCAGCACCACGTCGAGAGCGCCGAAGGCGAAGGCCCAGAACTGGCTGCGGTTGGCCACCTGCGACACCGGCCTCGCCCTGACGGAGGTTTCGTAGAGCTCGTCGATGCGCACGCCGCGGGGGTTGCGGGCGACGGGCTTCTTCACCTGCAGCACCAGCAGCGGCACGATCACCGTCCGCGCCCAGTAGGACATCTTGGTCAGGTGGATCGGAAACCACTTCGGCAGCAGGATGATCTCCACCGGCATGGTGGGGATCGTGCGCCAGGGCCCGGCGCCGTAGAGCGCCAGTTGGAAGCGGGTGAAGACGTTGCTGGCCGCCGCGCCGCCGCGGGCCAGGATCGCCGCCCGGGCGCGGGCCATGTGCGGCGCATCGATCGGGTCGCCGATCATCTTCAGGGCGAAATAGGCCTTCACGCTGGCGGAGATGTCGAAGGCCCCGCCGTGATAGAGCGGCCAGCCGCCATGATCCGCCTGGATGCGGCGCAGATAGACCCCGATCCGGCGCTCCAGCTCGCGGTCCTCGGGCTCGCCCAGGTAGTGCTTGAGCAGGACGAACTCGGCCGGGATGGTGGCGTCGGCCTCGAGCTCGAACACCCAGTGGCCGTCGTCGCGCTGCAGGCGCATCAGGGCGTCGGCGGCCTGGCCGATGCTGCGGTCGAGATACGCGAGGTCCGGGTTGGAAGGGGTGTCGTACATGCCCTGCGCCTAGGCGGCCCTGGCGCCGAAAGCGAGGTCCGCCGCGCGGCGGCCCGATCTCAGCGCGCCCTCGATTGTGGCGGGCAATCCGGTGTCGGTCCAGTCGCCGGCCAGGAACAGGTTGGACCAGCGGGTGCGAGCGCCCGGCCGGCGGGCGTCCTGCGCCGGCGTCGCCGCGAAGGTGGCGCGGCGCTCCTTGACGATCTGCCAGTCCGGCATGGCGCCTGATAGGTCATGGACCTTGGCTACGTCCTCCCAAAGCCGCCGGGCGAGGGTTTCGCGATCGAGGTCGAGCAGACGGTCGGCGCCGCTCACCGTCACCGAGATGCGGTCCTCGAAGGCGAACACCCATTCGGCGGTCCCGCCGATGACGCCGACCATCGCCGCCGCGCCAGGCGGCGGGACAATCCGGAAGTGACCGTTGAGGATGCCCCGGAACTCGTCGGGGACGGTCAGCTCGGGGATCAGCTCCTTGGCGATCCAGGGCGGGGTGGCCAGGATCACCCTGTCGTGGGGCCCGATGACGCCGTCGCCGTCGGAGAAGGTCGCGCCGGCCAGGCGATCGCCATCGAAGCTCAGGGCGCGGGCGCGCCGCCCCAGCCGCACCGTCGCGCCGCGGGCCGCCAGATAGGCCAGGGCCGGCTCGACGAAGGCGGCGCCCAGCGACGGTTGCGCGATGCGCGGGCGAAAGGCGCGGCCGCCCTTGGCCAGGGTCTCGCGTAGGACGGCGGCGGCGAGGTCGGCCGCGCCGGCCTCGGGCTCGGTGTTGAGCACCGCCAGCAGGAACGGCTGCATCAGCCTTTCCCACAGCGCGCCCTTCACCCGCAGGATCTGGTCGAGGCGCCGGCCACGCCGGGGCGCCAGCAGCGGCAGCAGGCTGAGGTAGTCGGCCGCATGGGTGCCGGGGACGCGCCGGGCGGGGTCGAAGATCCACCAGGGCAAGGGGCCTTCGCTCGGACGCAGCGTCCAGCGCGCGCCGGTCGACACATCCGCGAAGTCGAAGGCCGCCGTGGCCGGACCGGCCAAGCGGTCGCGGGCGCCGATCTGCGCCAGATAGGCCTGCACCGCCTGGTTGCCGGAGAGCACCAGGTGATTGCCGTTGTCGATGGTCATGCCGAGCTGGGGATCGACATAGGAGCGGCAGCGCCCCCCAGCCCAGGCCGCGGCCTCGCTCAGCTCGACCGGAACGCCCCGGCCCGCCAGGGCGACGGCGGCCGACAGCCCCGCCAGGCCGCCGCCGATGATGTGGACCTTCGACGGGCTCAAGCCAGCAGCCCACGCCGGAACACGATCCACAGCAGCTCGCCCTTGCCCAGCCTGGCGCGGCGGCGCGGCGGGGCCCACCCTTTGACTTCTGTCTTGGACAGGATGCGGGAATAGACCGCGCCCATCAGCCGCGGCGCGGCCAGGCGGCCGGCAGGACGGGCGGCCAGCACCTTGGCGGCGGCGACGTAGTGCTGGTGGGCGACCTTGGCCAGGTCGCGGCAGACCCCGTCCACCCGCGGATCGGCGATGGCGATCTCGGGATCGGCGGTCTCGACGCCGGCGGCTTCGAGCAGCTCGCGCGGCAGGTAGAGCCGTCCGATGGCGGCGTCTTCGTCGAGGTCGCGCAATATGTTGGTCAGCTGCAGCGCCCGGCCGAGGTGATAGGCCAGCCGCAGCCCCGGATCGCGGTCCATGCCGAAGACGTGCACCGACAGCCGCCCCACCGCCGAGGCCACCCGGTCGCAATAGAGGTCGAGCGTCGCCATGTCCGGCGCCCGGATGTCGGCGTCCACGTCCATCTGCATGCCGTCAATGACGGTGAGGAAGTCGACCTTCTCCAGGCCGAAGCGGGCGATCGCCTCGGCGACGATGTGCGCACGCCCCGGGGCGCCGCCGGCGTAGAGGCTTTCGAGGTCCGTCCGCCAGGCGTCGAGCGCGCGGGTGCGCTCGGGCGGATCGCCCTGCATATCGTCGGCGATGTCGTCCACCGCCCGGCAAAAGGCGTAGATGGCGAACATCGCCTCGCGCTCGGCCTTCGGCAGCACCCGCATGCCGGCATAGAAGGAGCTGCCGGACGCCTTGGCCTTGGCCTGCTCGATCTCGGCGGCGGCGTTCATCCGGCTCGGCCAGGCGTCGCGAAGGCCCGCTTCGCCTCGGCGCGGCCGCGGCCGGCCAGACGGTCGCCGAGCGCCATCAGCGCCAGCCCTGCGATCTCCACCGGACGATTGTGGACGCGTTCCGACAGGGGGTCGAAGCGGATCAGCCGCGCCGTCAGGCTTTCGGCCAGGCGCTGGATCAGCGCCACCTCATAGGCCAGCCGGCCGTCCCCGATCCCCGCCGCGAACGGCCGTGAGCGGTCCAGCAGCCCGGCGGTCCCCCGGGCGAGGCCGACGAGCACGCGCCGGAGTTCCGGCGAGGCGTAAGGCGCGGCCAGGGCGTCCGCCGAGGTCCCCGCCCGCTTGAGCTCGCCGGTGGGGATGTAGACGCGGTCGAGGTCGCGGTAGTCCTCGGCGCAGTCCTGCAGATGGTTGATCACCTGCAGCGCGGTGCACAGGGCGTCATTGGCCGGCCACAGGGCGCGGCTCTCGCCGTGGACGTCGAGCACGAAGCGCCCCACCGGCGCGGCCGAATAGCGGCAGTAGTCCATCAGTTCGTCCCAGTCGGCGTAGCGCGTCTTGGTCACGTCGCGGCGGAAGGCTTCCAGCAGGTCGAGGCCGTGGACGGCGAGGTCCTCGCGGCCGAAGAGGGCGCGGCGCAGACCGAGCGCTTCGGGGTTCGCGTCGGCTTCCCCGGCAAGGGTCGCCCGCATGGCCTCCAGCAGGGCGAGCTTCTCGTCCGGCGGCGCGGTCGGGTGGTCGGCGATATCGTCGGCGAAGCGGGCGAAACGGTAGAAAGCCATCACCGGGGCGCGGTGGCGCGCCGCCAGCACGAAGGAGGCGACCGGGAAGTTCTCGTCCTTGTGCCCCTTGCCGGACTGCAGCTGGGCGCCCGCGGTCATGCCGGCCCCACGATGGCCTGGGCGCGGCCCTTCCACTGGCCGCCGCGGCCCTGCCAGACCTGGATGGCCGACTGCAGGGTGAACCAGGTGTAGATCGCCCCGATCGCCGGCAGCGCCAGCCCCCACAGCGGCGAACGGCGGTAGAGCCGCAGGGTCGGCTGGAACGCAAGCCACATCAGGGCCCAGGCCGCCGCGCCGGCGAACCAGGCGACGCCGTCGCCGATCAGGACCAGGACGGGGGGCGCCAGGTAGGTGATCGCCATGCCGGCGAGGGTCCCGGCCAGCCGCCAGGGCGAATAGCCGAGCTGGGCGTAGGCCGAGCGGGAGATCATCCGGCCGATCTCGGCCACCGTGTCATAGGGGCGCAGGCTTTCGGCGCGCTCGGTCAGGCCGAGCCAGATCGGTCCCTGCCGCTTCAGCCGCATCGCCAGGGCGCAGTCGTCGATGATCTCGGCGCGCACCGACGCTATCCCCCCGGCCGCCTCCAGAGCTTCACGCCGCACCAGCATGCAGCCGCCGGCGCCTGCCGCCGTGCGGCGCTTGGGATCGTTCACCCAGGCGAAGGGGAACAGCATCTGGAAGAAAAAGACGAAGGCGGGGATCAGCAGCGTCTCAGGCCAGGTCTGGCAATGCAGCCGCACCATCTGGGCGGTCAACGCCAGCCGGCCCGCCTCGGCGCGGGCCACCAGGGCGCGCAGATTGCCGGGGGCGTGGCCGATGTCGGCGTCGGTGAGCAGGACGTAGGTCGGCGGGGCATCGGCGGACGCCTGCTCGACCCCCTGCGCCAGGGCCCAGAGCTTTCCGGTCCAGCCGCCGGGCAGCGGCTTGCCGTCGATCACCTGCAGTCGCTCCGCGGCATTGACTGCAGCGCGGGCGACGTCGGCGGTGCCGTCGGCGCTCTGGTCGTCCACCAGGATGACGCGGAAGGGGCCGGGATAGTCCTGCGCCAACAGACTGCCGATGGCGCGGCCGATGACGTCGGCCTCATTGCGGGCCGGTACGACCGCGGTCACGGCCGGCCATACCGCGGGCTCGGCCGGGACGCCCAGATCGTCGCGCTCACGCGCCCGCCAGAAGCCGCCTCGCGCCATGACGAGGTAGAGCCAGATAGCCAGGGAAAGGGCCCCGATCGCCGTCAACCACATGGCTCACACATAGCCTTCCCGCCGGAACCAGGCGAGGGCGTCGGCCAGGCCATCGGTCCAGGGGCGGGCCTGGTAGCCCAGCTCGCGCTCGGCCTTGGCCGAGCTGAAGAACATGTGGTGGCGGGACATCTTCAAGGCGTCGAGCGTCAGGAACGGTTCCTTGCCGGTCAGGCGGGCGATGGCCTCGGCGGCGAGGGCCAGCGGATAGAGCGGCGCGCGCGGCAGGGCGACCGTCGGCGGGCGCCGGCCGGAAAGTCGCGCGATGGCGGCCAGCATCTCGCGCAGCAACACGTCCTGACCGCCCAGGATATAGCGCTCGCCGATGCGGCCGCGCTCCAGCGCCAGGCAGTGGCCTTCGGCGACGTCGTCGACATGGACCAGGTTCAGGCCGGTGTCGACGAACGCCGGCACGCGGCCCGAAGCGGCCTCCAGGATGATCCGGCCGGTGGGCGTGGGGCGGACATCGCGGGGCCCGATCGGGGTCGAGGGATTGACGATCACCGCCGGCAGGCCGTCCTCGGCGACCATCCGCTCGACCAGCCGTTCGGCGACGACCTTGCTGCGCTTGTAGGCGCCAATGGCGCCGGCCTCGGTCAGGGGCGCGGTCTCGTCGGCCGGGACATGGCCTAGGCTGAGGGTGGCGACGCTGGAGGTGTAGACGATCCGCGCCACGCCGGCGGCCAGGGCCGCCCGCATCACGGCGCCAGTCCCGATCAAATTGTTGCGGACGATCTCCTCCGGATCGCGCGCCCACAGCCGGTAGTCGGCGGCGACGTGGAACAGGCGGTCGACCCCTTCCATCGCCCGGGCCATGTCGGCCGAATCGCGGATGTCGCCCTCGACGAGCTCACCCTGGAAGTCCGTCAGGTTGCGACGGGCGCTGGCGGCGCGGGCCAGGCCGCGCACCCGCGCGCCGCGCGCCGCCAGGACACGCGCCACCGCCGAGCCGACGAAGCCGGCGGCGCCGGTCACCAGCACCGTCTGATCCCTCAGCCCGGAGTCTGTCATTCTGCCCGTCCGGCTCAGGGCGTCGCCGGCGCCGGGGCGGCGGACGGCGGCTCGGACGGGCCGGGCGCCGCCACGAGCGGCGGGTTGACTGCGGGCGCCTGGGGGGCCGGTTCGGCGGGCGATGCCGGCGCCGGGCTCATCGGCGCGTCGTCGAAGTCCGGCAGGGTCTGGATGTTCACCGTATCGCCGCCGCTGATCTCGGCCTGCCGGCTCTGCAGGTAGAGCGAGCGCAGGGTGGCGTAGCTGTCTGTCCCCATCTGATCGATCTGCTTCAGGTCGCCGTCGGCGGCGACCCGCTGGTCGAGGCCGCCCACGACGATGGCGGCGGCGTTGAAGGCGCCCAGCGAGGTGCGATGCGTCAGGGCGCCGGCGATCGCCGCGGCGTTGAAGCCGCCCAGAGAATGGTAGCCCGCCAGCGTCAGCGGATTGGCGGCGAACTCCACGCCGGACCCGATCAGGTCACGCAGGGTCGAGGGGCCCATCAGCGGCAGGAAGACATAGGGGCCTGGGGCGATGCCATAGCGCGCCAGGGTCTCGCCGAAGTCGTTGTCGTGGTGTGGGAAGCCGGCCTTGGTGGCCGGATCGAACAGGCCAGCGGCGCCGAAGGTGGTGTTGGTGGCGAAGCGGACCGCCGTCCGGCCGGCGTGGGCCACGCGGAGCTGCAACAGATCGTTGGCGAAGATCAGCGGCTCGTCGATGTTGCCGAGGAAATTGTGCAGCGCCCGACGCACCACCTTAGGGAAGATCCGCTGGTAGGCGAAGGCGGCCGGTCGCAGCAGCACGCGGTCGATCCCCTGGTGCAGCTTGTAGAACTGCCGGTTCACCCCCTCCATCGGATCGTCGACCGCGCCGCCGTTGGTCTGGGCGGCGGCGGGCGCCGCGGCGCCGGCCAACGCCACCAGCGCGGCGGCCGCCAGCAATGCGGAGGTGGGACGCCGACGCGCTGGCGCCGGGCCTCGCCGGGGCTCGCCGATCAAAGCGACAGCCATGCGCCAACCACTCCTAGCCTGCCCCACAACAGGAAGGCGTGCGAAGCGCGAGCCATAGCGCGCGCCGGCAGGGCCGTCCATCGAACGGCCGGCCCCTTGCCACGGCCGGCGGGAAGGGCTTGAACCACCGCGAAGCCTGAAGGGCGGATGATCTGTGGTCCTGATTCTTCACCTGATCGGCGGTCTCGCCCTGGTCCTGTCCATCGCCGGAATCGCCTACACCATCCTCGCCGCGGCGACGCTCACACGCTTGGCCGAGACCCCGAGCCCCCGCGCCGCCGTCCCGGCGACCCTGCTCAAACCCCTTTGCGGCGCCGAGCCGGGACTGCAGGCGAACCTCGCCAGCTTCCTGCGTCAGGACTATGGCGCCCCGGTCCAGGTGATCTTCGGCGTGCAGGATTCCGCCGACCCCGCCCTGGCGGTGGCCGAGGCGCTGCGCCGCGACCATCCGGACGCGCACATCGACGTCGTCGTCGGCCCGGGCCCCCCCGGCCCCAACCGCAAGATCGCCAATCTGATCAACATGCAGGGTCACGCCCGGCACGACTTCCTGGTGATCAGCGACGCCGACATGCGGGCGACCCCCGACTATCTCGCCCGCGTCGCCGGGGCGGCGAGCCAGCCCGGCGTGGGCGCGGCCACCTGCTATTATTATGGGCAGGGACGGACGGGATTCTGGTCGCAGATGGCGGCCATGGGGATCAGTTACGGCTTCCTGCCCAATGTCGCGGCCGGCGTCGGCCTGGGCCTCGCCCATCCGTGCATGGGCTCGACCATCGCCCTGCGCGGTGACGCGCTGGAAGCGATCGGCGGCTTCGAAGCCTTCATCGAGGTCCTGGCCGACGACTACGAGATCGGCCGGGCGGTGCGGGCGCGAGGGCTGCGCGTGGCGCTGCCAGCCTTCGCCATCGCCCACGGCTGTGCGGAAAAGACCCTCGGCGAGATGTTCGCGCACGAGCTGCGCTGGGCGGTGACCATCCGCTGCATGGATCCGCTCGGCCACGCCGGCAGCGTGGTCACCCATCCGCTCGCCCTGGCGGTGATCGCCACCCTGCTGCTGGGCGGGGCCTGGTACGCGGCGCTGGTGATGATCGCCGCGGGGTTTACGCGGGCCTGGCTGATGCAGCGGACGGACCGCGCGGTGGGCGCGACCACTGGCCCCTGGCAGCAGATGCTGCTCCGCGATATCCTGTCGTTCGCGGTTTTCGCATGCTCGCTGTTCGCCCGACGGGTGGACTGGCGGGGATCGAAGTTCCACATCTCTGCGAACGGCAAGCTTTCCCCTGCCTAGGACCCCGCCCATGCTTCGTACTCTGTTCCTCCAGGCGCCCTCCTTCGACGGCTTCGATGGCGGCGCCGGCTCGCGCTACCAGGCCAAGCGGGAGATCAAGTCGTTCTGGTTCCCCACCTGGCTGGCCCAGCCCGCGGCCCTGGTCGAGAACAGCAAGCTGATCGACGCCCCGCCCCACCGCCGGAGCCTCGCCGACGTCACCGCCGTCGCCAAGGACTACGACATGCTGGTGGTCCACACCTCGACCCCATCGTTCAAGTCGGACGTGAAGGTGATCGAGGCGATGAAGGAGGCCAATCCGAAGCTGAAGGTCGGCCTGATCGGCGCCAAGGTGGCGGTGCAGCCGGACCTCAGCCTGATCGAGGCGCCGCTGGTGGACTTCGTCGCGCGCAACGAATTCGACTTCACCATCAAGGAGGTCGCCGAGGACCGGCCGATGTCGTCGGTGCAGGGGATCAGCTATCGCAACGCCCGCGGCGTGGTGACGCACAATCCCGACCGGGCGATGCTGGAGAGCATGGACGACCTGCCGTTCGTCACTCCGATCTACCAGCGCGACCTGAAGATCGAGGACTATTTCATCGGCTATCTGAAGCACCCCTATGTCTCGCTCTACACCGGCCGGGGCTGCAAATCGCGCTGCACCTTCTGCCTGTGGCCGCAGACGGTGGGCGGCCACCGCTACCGCACCCGCAGCGTCGGCC
>FTFM01000457.1_pt1 | contig 11314 bp, 5 predicted proteins | sample 1640451 | NCBI WGS metagenome assembly FTFM01 (sample SAMEA3914814, study PRJEB12502) | metagenome | biome: forest; material: soil | place: USA | collected 2011-09-16 | depth 0.1 m | reverse complement strand
GACTGGTCGCGCAGGCCCCTGCGCGAGACCGCAGAGATCTTGCCGGCGGCCAGAGCCTTAAGCCCGTCCACGGCGGGCCGCGCGATCCCGAGGGCGACCCCGCACAGGCCCAGGCCGAAGAAGGTGAAGGGCAGTCGGAAGATCGGGTCGGGGTGATTGGACTGGCCGCTGAACGCCCGCACCCACATCTCTTCGGGTGCGAAGGCGTCCTCGCAGGCATAGTCCGTGCTGCCGGTCCCACGCATGCCGCCGACGTCCCACACGTCGAGCAGGCAGGCCGCGTCCTTGGGCAGGAGGAACTGCCGGATGTCGGGGACGCCCTCGGCATTGAGGACCTGTTCGCCGCCCTGGTGGACGAAGGCGCCCAGGATCACCCACTTGGCCTGGTGCACCCCGCTCATCCAGCTCCAGCGCCCGGAAAGCCGCCAGCCGCCGTCCACCTTCACCGCCTTGCCGGAGGGGCCGACTGTTCCGGCGATCGCGCAGTCGGGATCGCCGAAGAAGTCCTTCAGGCGCGCCATCGGCAGCATGCCGACGAGCGGGGAAGTGGTGGAGGCCAGCGCGAAGTTCCAGCCGGCCGAGCCGTCGTAAGAGGCCAGTTCGAGGCACAGGTCGAAATAGGCGAGAGGATCGAGGCCCGCGCCGCCGAGGTCGGTCGGCACGAGGACGCGATAGAGGTCGTGCTCAAGGAACGCCGCGGTCACGCCGTCGGGCAGTCGCTTCAGCTGTTCGGCATCGGCCCGGCTGGCTTCGATGAGCGGCTTGAGCTCGCTTACACGCCGCTGAATGTCGCGCAGACGATCGGTCATCCGACGTTTCTCCCTTTGTGACGTCAGCGCACCGCCGCCGATCAGGCCCTGAGCCATCCCGGATCTGACGACTGCAGACCTATCCGTGGGGTTTGACGTCGCCGGGCGGACAAGCGTTCCCGGCTCAGCGCAGTTGGTCGTGCACCACCTTGCCGTCCACCACCGTCAGCACCGAGTGGAGCTTGCGCAGGGCCGCGTCAGGCACGCGCTTGGGATCGAAGTAGTCGTCGCTCAGCACCACAAGGTCGCCGAACTTGCCCGGCTCGATGGAACCCAGCTTGTCCTCTTCCTTGAGGAACCAGCCGTTGTCCTCCGTGTAGAGGCGCATCGCCTCCTGGCGGGTGATCTGCTGGCCGGCGTTGACCAGGGCGCCGCCGGCGTTCCGCCCGGTGACCATGTAATAGATCATGTTCCACGGGTTCAGCGTCGAGATCTGCGCCGAATCCGAGCCGGCCCCGGCGTGGACGCCGCTGTCGATGATCTTCCGCGTGGGAGGCCCCGCACCGGGCGTCGTGGCGTTGGACAGGTATTGGAAAGGATGCACCGCAATCCCCACGCCGAGCCGTTTGGCTGCCGCGAGGTTGGCGTCGGTGATCTGGGGAACGTGGGCGATGGACCAGTGCAAGGGAGCGATGGGCGTCTTGGCGTTGACCGCCTCGAAGGTCTTGATGACGCAGTCGTCCTCGGCGGCGGACAAGCTGTGCTGTTGGAACGCAAAGCCCCGGTCGGCGACGATCTGCAGCGCCGCCTGGTAATTGGTCGGGCAGCCTCCGCCGAACAGGAACGGCCAGCTGGTGGCGAACTCCCCGATCCCCGAAACCCGCATCATGTCGTCGCCGAAGTGGCCGAAGGCGTTGAGCACCCGCTGGGTGGTCATCGGCGCGTCCGGTGACTGATCCATGGTCAGGAAGAACACCCGCAGCCGCGTGGTCAGCTCACCCTCGCGATCGAGCGCCAGCGACGGCTCGTACATGGCGAAGGGATCGCCTGAGGCCAGGGTGTCGAAGGCGAAGGTGTTGTCCATGTGCGCCGTGCCGGGCTCGACGAATTCGCCCATGTCGACATTGGTCGTCACCCCGACGGAGGCCGAATAGGCCATGGCGTCCCTGACGCCCTGCTTCTTGTCCTCGAAGGTCTGGATCGCCTGCAATGCGTGCAGCGCCCCCATCGACGGCGGGCCGGCGGCGAGGCTTCCGTCGACTCCGACCGCGACGCCATGCGCCGACAGATAGGTCCTGCCGGGCGTGTTGGTGGCCGACGGTCCGGTGAAGCTGGTGAACACCAGCACTGGATGATGCGGCGCGGCTGCGTCGAGCTCAGCCAGGGTGGGAAGCCGGTTCTCGGCAAGCTGGCCCGAAGTCCAGCCGCCCATGGAGGTGATCCAGGCGCCGGCCGGGACGGTCGAAGTGCGCGCGGCAATGATGGTTTTCACATCCGCGATGGAGGTTGCCGTCTCGAGGCGGGTGTCATGGCCGGGGCGCATGCCGAGCAGGACAATGTGGTTGTGATTGTCGATCAACCCGGGAACGACCGTCCGGCCCTTCACGTCGATGACGCGGGTGCAAGGACCGGCGGCCGCGTCCGCCACGAACCGGCCCTCACGGATGTTGATCTGCGAGGCGATGGAATCGCGCCCATCCATCGTGTGGATGCGGCCGTTGACAATCTTCAGGTCGCGCGATCCGTCACAGCGCCCGCCTAGCGTGGCGGCGAACGCCGGCGCCGCACAGGCGACCGCGCCCAGCGCCGCAAGACCCAAGACGATCGAACGATGTCGGATTTGCATGTTGCGCACTTCCCCAGGCGAGCCCTTCGACACAGAAGAACACAGGGCGCCGGTCGCGTCGAACGCGCGGGCGTCTAGTGTGCTGGACCTGAAGTTCGCCGGCTCGCGGGATCGGCTCTGGAGCGAACTTCTGATCCGAAAAGCACACTAGAATTCATACACTTGCTAGTGTCCCTATCGCTTCCGAAGTTCGTCGGAGACCGCCATCATGCGCAGTCGAACTTCGGAGGCGGGACACTAGCGTGCGCCGACGCTGCGCAGCCTGATCCGGTAGACGGCGTCGCAGGCCGCGATGAACAGGTCGCTTCTGGCCGGCCCGCCGAAGGTGACGTTGGTGGCGCAGATCTGCTTCTTCGGTTCGCCGCCGTAGATCGGCAGGTTGATGAAGCCCAGGAGCTTGCCTGCCGGCGAGGTGATGCGCACGATTCCGGGCCCGCCGCCGCTGGTCGAATAGACGTCGCCCTGCTTGTCGACCTTCATGCCGTCGCCGATGCCGGGGCCTTCGGTGAACAAGATCCGGTCGCCCAGCGAACCGTCCGGCTTCACGTCGTAGCGCCACAGCTTGCCGGAGGATGCGGTCAGATAGAGGTGCTGCCCATCCGGCGACAGGACGATGCCATTGGGGATGCCGCCCAGGCTCTTGTCGTCGAGAACCAGCCTGGTCTGGCCATCCCGGATCAGCCAGACCCCGTTGGGCATCTGCTTGTCGGAGCTCTTGCCGGCGTCCCGCAGGCCGAAGTCGTTGTCGGTGATGTAGATGCCGTCGTCGGCGCGGGTGGTCAGGTCGTTGGGGCCGCTGAAGCGCTTGCCGTCCAGGCCAGTGGACAGCACCGTGCGCGATCCATCCTTTTCCAGGCGCATCATCGCCCGGTCGTTGTCGGCGCACCAGATCAGGCGTCCCTGGGAGTCCAGGCCCGTGCAACTGGGTCCGATCAGCAGCACGTGCGAACGACCCGAACGGGTCTGGGCGCCGGTGTGGTTCACATCGTCGCCGCTGTAGCCGGCCTTCTCCATGAACACCGACACCGTCTTGTCGGCGGCGATCTTGTAGATGACGTTGTCCAGCAGGCCACTGACCAACAGGTAGCCGCCGTGGGCGTCGGGGATCCACACCGGCCCCTCGTTCAGGCCGAACCCCTGGGCCAATAGCTCAAGCTTTGCCCCGCGTGGGACAATGGCGTCGAGCCCGGGATCGGCGCGGGTGATGCTGAACGGCCTGGCGGCGGGCGGAGGTCCGTCGCCCCGCATGCTGGCGGCCGGGGACGCGCCGGTCGGCTGCGCGGACCCGGGCGCAACGGCGATCATGGCGACCAGTGTCGCGGTGGCGAAGCCGACGAGAACATGCCTCATGTCAAACCTCCTTGGCCGAACCTTTTCAGCAATCGGCCCTTGGGACAGCAAGGGCAACGGCACGGTGGGCGGCGTCCGCTCACGGAGTTCACTAGCAACAGCTCACGGCGTGATCTGGGGAGCGGGCGATGGTCACGCCTCCCATGGGGCGGTCCGGGCGAGGCGGGCCGTCAGGCGCGGGCCGAAGGCGGCGGCTCGTCGCAGGTGCGCTCGAAGCGTTGGGCGGCCGCCAGCAATTGTCGTCTTGCCTCGTGGCCGAACTCTTCGGTGTGGCGCGCGATCGGCAGGATCACGCCGATGGAGCCCAGCACCTGCCCGCCACGGCGCAAGGCCACGGCTATACTCATGATCCCGACCGCGAACTCGCCTCGCGATTCAGAAAAGCCGGTCCTGCGAATGGACTCGATATCGCGTCTGAGATCGGCGGCCGAGCGAAGCGTCGCGGGCGTGAAGGCCTCGAAGGTGGTGCGCGCGATGTAGGCGGCAAGCTCCTCATCGGAGAACTGGGCCAGGATCACGCGGCCGTTGGACGCCCCGTAAAGGGGCATCATCCGTCCGGGGGACACGTCGATCTGCAGGGGGTGCAGCACAGGGCTCGCTACCGTGAGTTCGACGTGGTCGCCGCGCGGCTCATAGAATCCCGAGGTCTCGTTCAGCGCTCTGCTCAACCCGCCGACCAACGGGCGGATCAGCGCGGCCACGTCGTCGGAGATGGCGACATGACGCGCGAGTTCCACGACCGCCGGCCCCAGGCGGTAGCCGCCTCGCGCCTTCACCTGCTCGAGATAGCCGCGGTGCGACAGGGAATGGAGCAGGTGGAAGAGGCTGCTCTTGGGGATGTCGAGGCCCGTGGCGAGGTCGGCGAAGGTCGGGGGTTCCAGCGCCTTGGCAACGAACTCCAACAGTTCCAGCGTTCGGTCGGCGGACTTAACGCCCGGATTGCGTTTCGGAGCCATGGCTCCACTCACCCAAATTGCTGGCCTGGAGGACCGCCTTCGCATCAACGCGAACCGGCGAATCCGATATTACTCAGGTAGCCTTAGTCTGCACGCGGAACCATGCGTTTCGACAATCCACACAGCAATGGCCCCTCCCGACTTTGGGAGGGGCCTTCGCAGTTCCACGTCCGGGAAAAGCTCCGGGCAGGGACTAGTAACGCCAGACCGCGTTCAGGCCGATGGTGCGCGGGGTGAACGTGTTGGCGAAGTAGCGGTGATCGGCGTCGATCGGCGCGGTGGCGAGGTTCCGCTCGCCGACGTGGAAGGTCGACATCAGCGGGTGGGCGTTCAGCAGGTTATTGACGAAGAAGGCCAGTTCCACGCCCTGCGACATCCGCAGGCCGGTCTTGATGTTGAGCAGATTGTTGGATGGCTCGTCAGGCACCTGCGGGTCCAGGACGATGGGGTTGGCAAGGCTCTGCTGGCTGAACGGCCCCGAGTTCTTGCTGTGATAGGTGTCCTCGACGCGGGCGTAGCCCTCGTGCCGGCCCACCATGAAGTCGTATTCAACCGAGGCGGTGATGGTCCACGGCGGGATCGCCGCGCCGGTCGACAGGCCAGAGATCTTGTCGCCCTTGGTGACGGCGCGATCGGCCACGTTGCCCACGAAGGCGTCTTTGGTGAAGTAGCCGTCGGTATATCCAACCGCCGCGTCAAACTTGATGTGGTCGCCGATGCGGGATTGGACGTTGAGGTCGAAGCCCTGGGTCTCGGCCGATCCGAGGTTCAGGATGGCGCCGAAACCGCAGCCGGCGATCTGCTCCGACAGTTGGATGTTCTCCCAATTGGTATGATAGACGCTGAGGTCTACCGCCAACCGGTCGTTGAACAGCCGTTGCTTGGCCCCGGCTTCCACGCTCCAGATCGAGTCCGGATCATAGGTGCGTGGGACGGTCAGACCTTCTGCCTGAAGGACCGCCTGGCAAGCAGGCTGGGCGTTGTTGACCTGCGGGTTGTAGCCGCCAGGGCGATACCCCTTGGCGCCTGAGATGTAATAGAGGCTCTTGTCGTCAGGCTGCCAGGTGATGGCCAGCTTCGGATCGAAGGTCCCGCCGCCTTTGTCGCCGATGAAGGTTTCACCGTTGGTGCCGTTGAAGGGCCCGGCGATGAAGCTGTCGACGTGCTCGCTGTAGTGGGCGTAACGGCCGCCGGCCGTGAACTTAACGGTGTCGGTCACCTTGAAGTCGGCGTTGGCGAAGACAGCTGCCTGTTTGTCGGACGTTCCGACGTTGTTGTAGGCGACGTAGATGCCCTGGTAGGGGTCCACGCCCAGGACCTGCGAAATCGACGCGCCAAAGATCGACTGGATTAGATCCGGCAGATCCGGGTGGATCACGTGGGCGTAGTCGACTTCGCGGGACGCATCGTAGAACGCGCCGACGACCCAGGTGAGACGAGCGTCCGGGTTCGATGATGCGAACCGCACTTCTTGCGAGAAGTCATTCTGGGTGATGCCGTACTTGCCGAGACCGAAGTCATCCGGCGCGCCGGTCAGCGGGAACGGATTATCGAAGAAGAAGAAATCCTGATAGACGGTATAGTCGGCATAGAACCTGTTCTTGCGCCAGACATATGACGTCGAAGACGTCGCCACCACGCCCGGCAGCTGGGCTTCCATCTTGAGGCTCGGGATGAGCAGCTGGTCGGTGACCGGCTGGTCCTTGGAGTGAGCCTGCCGGAACACGCCCTGATCGGGGTTGGAGATGTCGAGTTCGACTTCACTGGGGTTGGCCTGGTGGAACTTCTGGTAATGCAGCGAGGGCTCGATCGAGAGCCAGTCGGCGGGTTTCCACAACAGCGCGCCGCGGAACACCGAGCTGTCCATGGTGTTGGAGTCAGTCTCGGCGACCGACAGGCAACCGGGCATAGCGACTGCAGGGACGCAGTGATCGATGTAGCCGCTGTCATGCCGGTAATAGGCGCTGGCGCGGAAGCCGAGCTTGTCCTGGACCAGCGGGCCGCCAACAGCGCCACCGGCTTCGTAGTTGACGCCGCCGCCCTCGGTGCCGGAGATTTCGCTGCGGCCATAGACGCTCATTTGGGTGACGCTGGGTTCGTTGGTAATGAAGCGGACCGATCCGCCTTCAGAGCCCGAGCCGTAAAGCGTGCCCTGGGGTCCGCGCAGCACCTCGACGCGGGCGAGATCGAAGACGATCGGGTAGGCGTTGCTGCCGCCCAGATTGGTGTTGTTGCCGAAGCTGTAGAGCGGGGTGTCGTCGATGTAGATGCCGGTGGTCGGCTGGCTGGTGCGGGACTGCACGCCGCGGATGGAGATCGAGGTGAAGCCCGAGCCGAAGGCGGACGTCTTTGCGAAATTCACCCCCGGGGTGCGGGCAAAGAGATCTTCCACGTTCTTGACGTTGGCGTCGTCCAGATCCTTCTGGCTGACGGCCGAAATACTAATGGACACCTTGGAGACGTCGACGGCCTTGGCGCCCTTGGTGGCGGTGACGAGGATTTCACCGACGGGCGCGCCGTTCGCATTGGCGTCTGCCGCTACCGCGGCGCCGCCGGATGCGATCGCCACCACGGCCCCCAGGGTCGCGGCCAGGACAGCGCCCGAGGCCGAACCGGCCCAGAGTCGCGCCGAAATGCGGTTGTTCAATACGCCACTCAGACTCCGACTAACTGCGGCTTCGCCCATGTGTAGTCCTCCCCGGTTTGATCGGCTTCGTTGAGCCACGGCGGAGACGCCCCCCGCCTCAAATTCATAACCTAGCTAAGGATTGAAGACACACGGGTCTACAGGTGTAAAGAAGTTCATGTATGTAAACTTGGGTACGGCCAGACGCGCGGATATGGCCGCGATCGTTGGCGGCGGCGGCTGACATCGTCGACTGATTGGAGGCGGCTATCCTGGTTCCAGCGCAGCGCCGCCTGTCGCCGGCTTGGCCAGATTCTTCGCTCTATTTGGCCGAGATGTTCATCTCGCCCCAGTCCTCGTTGGTGCGCGAGATCAGGTAGGCGTGGACGGCCTCTGCATCGTCCTTAGAGAGAACATCGGCAAAGCTGGCCATGCCCGCCGATTTGCGTGAGCCGCCCAGCACGATGTCCAGGAACTGCGTGTGGGTGTCGGGCGACATGCGTCGCAGATCCTTGATGCCGCCGCGCGCCATCTGCCCGTGGCAGAGCGAACAGTTGGCCGCATAGAGCTGGGCGCCTTTCCTGATGTCCGCTTCGGAGGCGCGGGAGAACGGCGGCGGCGGCGGCGCGGCCTGTTCCGGCGGCAGGGACGGAAGCTTGAGTTTGCTGCCGAGCTTGAACACCAGCAGCCGCGCGGCCGAGACATTCAGCTCGTGGAACGAGTTGGCCTGGACGTGCGCCAGGCCGCCGCCCCACCCGGCGTTTACCGCCACATATTGCTCGCCGCCGACCGAGTAGGTGATGGGCCCGGCGATCGGCACCGTCTGGGTGTCCGCGGTCCATAGCAGCTTGCCGTCCGTGGCCCTGTACGCCGCAAGGACCTTGTTGACGTTGCCCTGGAAGACGATGCCCGCGGCCGTGGCCAGCGTGCCGCCCGAGCCGTCCCGCGGCAGGGGGACCGTCCAGACCGTCCTGCGCCGGACCGGGTCCCAGGCCGCCAGCCAGGACTTCTGATGCGTGTCGGCATAGGCCGCCTGCTGCTTGCGCAGATCGTTGTCGCCGAAATAGGCCGCGCCTGTGCCGCCCTGGGCCGGCGTCCAGCTCGGTGCGGCGGAAAAACTGAAGAAGCTCTGGACCACCGTCAGATAGACCAGGCCCGTCTGCGGGTCATAGGAGATGGGATTGAAATTGTGCGCCCCGCCGGCCCCGGGGGAAAGCAGGACCGGCGTCGAGCCATAGCGCGCCTCCGGCGTCTCGATCGGCCGTCCGGTCCTGGGGTCCACGCCCGTGGCCCAGGTGATCGGCACAAAGGGGGTGGCCGAGATCAGTTTTCCGGTGGCGCGGTCCAGCACATAGAAGAAGCCGTTCTTGGGCGCCTGCATCAGCACGTGGCGCATCCGGCCGCCGATCTTCAGGTCGGCCTGGATCATCGGCTGGGTTGCGGTGGAGTCGAACTGTTCCCCGGGCGTTTCCTGATAGTGCCAGACGTATTGGCCGGTGTCGGCCTTCACCGCCACGATCGAAGCCAGGAAAAGGTTGTCGCCGCCGCCCGGACTGCGGAACTTCTGGGTCCAGGGCGAGCCGTTGCCGACCCCGATGAAGATCAGCTTCAGCTTGGGATCGTAGGTGATCGTGTCCCATGCGGTGCCGCCGCCGCCGTACTTCCACCATTCGCCGGTCCAGGTCTTGGCGGCCATCGCCATGGCTTTGTTCTCGAATCCCTTCGAGGGGTCTCCGGGCACGGTATAGAATCGCCAGAGCTTCTTGCCGGTCTGGACGTCGTAGGCGGTGACATAGCCGCGCACGCCCAGTTCCGCGCCGCCGTTGCCGATCAGCACCTTGCCGTCGAACACCCGGGGCGCCCCGGTGATGGTGTAGGGCCAGGGCGGCTCGCCTGCGAAGGTGTTCACCGTCCAGATTGGGTGTCCGCTACGGGCGTCCAGCGCGATCAGCCGCCCGTCGAGGGTGGCGATGATCACCTTGCCCTTCCAGACCGACAGGCCCCGGCTGACGATATCGCAGCAGACCTTGCGGCCGAACTCCAGCGGGACCTTGGGATCGTAGGTCCACAGGACCTTGCCGTTGCGCGCGTCGTAGGCGGTGGTGATGTTCCAGGCCGAGATGTTGTAGAGCACCCCGTCGACCTCGATCGGCGCCGCCTCGACGCCCCGGTAGGTGTTCAGGTCTGCGTACCAGGCGAGCCCCAGCTTGGAGACGTTGGTTTGACTGATCTGGGTCAGCGGACTGAAGCGCTGCTCCTGATAGGTGCGGCCGACGGCCATCCATTCGCCGGGCTCCTTGTCGGCCGCGCGGATACGGACGCCATCCACGTTCGCGGGCAGTCGGGTCGCGGCCAACGCCGGCAGGGCGATGAGCGCAATCGCCGCCAGAGACAACATCCAGGATGGCGATCTCAACGGCAGCCGCTCGTCATGACGTAAGCCCGCACGACGCCTTCAAAGCTGACCTGGGCGAGGAGGCCCGTGGCGAACCCAAATTCCCGGCGCATGTGATCCCCCTGGGCTTTCGCCCCGCCCGGTTTTTTGGCGAGGCCATGCACACCGGTACAATGCTGTTCGCTGCGATTCCAGCGAACAAGGCTGTCGGGCCTGGCCGGCGTGAACGGGCGCGTCAGCGCCCTAGGCTGCCGACCACCCAGACGCCGTTATCTTCCGTTGTCGCGCGGCGCTGTCACGGAAGTTCACGCGGCCAGGCGACCAAGGTCCGTGTATGGGCCTTGAACCGGGATCTGTAGGGTTTGATCGCGGTTCGGCAAGGCGGTTCCGGATGTCCCGCGTGGGGCCGCGAGGGCGGCAAGTTTCCCCGCCGCCGTGGTCGCGCCGACCTTTGCGCCAGGCGTGCAACTCCAGCGGTTGATCACGGTACGCGTCGTGCTGGCTATCGTCTTTCCTCCCGCATCCGGGTAGCTGGCCTGCCAATGACAGCCACGCCGAGCCAGATCGGCCGGCACTGGCGGCTGTTGTTCGGTAAGCGTGCAACTGCTGCCGATGGCGACGCCGTTGACCGTCTGCTGATAGCCGTTGGCGGCGGTCAGGGTGACGGTCGTGTTCGGCCCGTTCGGCTGGCAGCTGACGTTGACCACGAAGGGCTCGACCGGCGGCGGGATCGGGGAGTCGTTCTGGATCTTCTTGATGATCGTGACAGATCCCGTCTGGGTCTTGCAGATCCAATGGTTGAGCACGGTGCGGGTGGCGGTCGGCGCGCCGGCCAATGTCTTCGGCATGTCGACGGGGTAGCTTGTCTCCCAGTGACAGCCCTGACGGGCCAAGTCGGCGGGGACCGGAGGCGGTTGCTCGGTGACCGAACAGCTGGCGCCGGCGGCGACGCCGTTGAGCGTTTGCTGATAGCCGTTAGCGGCGGTCAGGGTGACCGAGGCGCTCGGCCCATTCGGCTGGCAGTTGACGTTGACCACGAAGGGCTCGATCGGCGCTGCGATCGGGGAGTCGTTCTGGATCTTCTTGATGATCGTGACCGACCCCGTCTGGGTCTTGCAGATCCAGCGGTTCAGCACCGTGCGCGTCATGGTCGGCGCGCCGGCCGCCGTCTTGGGTATGTCAGTCACGGGGTAGCTGGTCTCCCAGTGACAGCCTTGCCGGGCCAAGATGGCCGGGACCGGAGGCGGCTGCTCGGTGACTGAACAGCTGCTGCCGGTGGCGACGCCGTTGAGCGTCTGCTGATAGCCATTGGCGGCGGTCAGGGTGACGGTTGTGTTCGGCCCGCCGGGCTGGCAGTTGACGTTGACCACAAAGGGCTCGACTGGCGGCGGG
>FTFM01000671.1_pt1 | contig 11628 bp, 14 predicted proteins | sample 1640451 | NCBI WGS metagenome assembly FTFM01 (sample SAMEA3914814, study PRJEB12502) | metagenome | biome: forest; material: soil | place: USA | collected 2011-09-16 | depth 0.1 m | reverse complement strand
GGTCCGCGATTGCCGCGACGCCTGGGAGGCGCTCGGAGACGCCGACTATCGCCGGGGCGAGGCGGAAACCGCCAATCGCCAATACCGCCGCTCGCTCTATGTGGTCCGCGACGTCGCCAAGGGCGCGGCGATCACCGACCAGGACGTCCGCTCCATCCGGCCGGGCTTCGGACTGGAACCCAAGCATCTGCCCGAGGTGTTGGGTCACGTCGCCCGCCGGGACCTTGCCAGGGGCGAGCCGTTCGATCTGGGCATGATCGACTAGGCACGCTTGAGCGCGCGACCGAGCGCCTCGACCACACGGCCGACGTCGCTGTCGGCCATGGCCGGAAACAGCGGCAGGGTCAGCGTCTGCGCATAGAAGGCCTCGGACCCCGCAAGCCGCTGCTCGCCGTAGCGGCGGCGCATGTATGGCTGACGATAGATCGGGATGTAGTGCACCTGGGTCCCTATCCCCGCCTGCGCCATCCGCCGCATGACCGCAGCCCGGGTCACGCCGGCGGCCGCGAAATCGATCCGGACCTGATAGAGATGCGGTGAGATGTGATCGCTCGGGTCTCCGTGCACGGGCCTCACCCGCGGCGACAGGTCCGCAAACGCCTCGTCGTAGAGGTCGAAGAGCGCGCGCCGGCGGTCGACGAACCGGTCCAGCCTGGCCAGCTGGCTGAGCCCGAGCGCCGCCTCCATCTCGTTCATCCGGTAATTGTAGCCGAGCTCCATTTGCTCATAGGACCAGGGGTTTGGCGCTCCGCCCTCGTCCAGGCTGAGTGCCGGATCGACGATCATCCCGACATCGCGGGTGACCGCATGGTTGGCCAGGCGGCGCATCCGTTGCGCCCTGGCCGGATCGTTGGTCGTCACCATCCCCCCCTCGCCCGCGGCGATGGTCTTGACCGGGTGGAACGAGAAGGCCGCAGCGTCTGACAGCTCGCAGGCGCCGATCCTGCGGCCCGCCGCATCGTGGCCGCCGAGGGCGTGGCAGGCGTCCTCGACCACGACGGCGCCGGCCTTGCGAGCCGCCGACGACAGCTCCTCCATCGCGCAGATCCGGCCGCCGAGATGCACCGGCAGCACCGCCTTGGGCCTGCCGCCCGCCGCATCGACCGCGGCCGCCAGGGTCTCGCCGGTCATCAGGCCGGTTGCGGCGTCGACATCGGCGAACACCACGTCGGCCCCGCAGAACAGGGCGGCTGTCGCAGTGGACAGGAAGCTGATCGCCGGCGCGATGCAGACGTCGCCCGGCCCGACATCGAACGACGCCAGCGCCAGATGCAGGGCGGCCGTCCCGCTAGAACAGGCCGCGCCCGCGCCCGCGCCCACGGTCGAGGCGAAGGCCGATTCGAACTCACCGACCTTGGGTCCGTGCGCCAGGCGGTCGCTGCGCAGCACGGCGACCACGGCGGCGATATCCGCCTCGTCGATGCAATGCAGGCCATAGGGCAGCGGCGCGAGGCGCCCCGCCGTCGATGCGCGACTCATGGCGCAAGCTTGCCCGCACCCACGCCAGAAGTCGTCACCGGCGCGAACGCCCGATCAGGAGATGATTTCGCCCTCGTCCCGGGCCATCGAGCGGCAGTAGCTGTCCTGCGCCTGCAAGAATCGGGATCCCGAGCCGGCGTTGTCATGGCGGTAGGCCTCGACAAAATCGCGGCCGAGGGTGTTCTGAGCCGACGCGATCTGGCTGGCGTCGACCTTGTGGTCGCGCCTCAACCGCCAGAACAGGCGTTCGTAGCCTTCCTTGTACCATCGCCCGGCGCCGACGAAGTCGGGCGGCAGCAGCATGTCGTTGTGACCGTCGTCGCGGCGCACCCAGATCACATTGGCGTTCAGGTCCGGCCGGCCCGACAGGAAGGCGGTGACATCGCAGAGCACCAGGCGATCGGCCAAGCTTTCGGCGGATCGGGCGTTGAAACTGGATACCGGCCGCGGCTCGGCCTGGACGGCGCCAGCAAGAGCAACCACCGCGGCGGCGGCGGCCAGTGCTGAATTGAGGGACATCGACATGGCAGCTCCTTTCGCACGCCACAGGCGCGCGCCAACCTAAGGAGCCCCGCGCGGCTGAACAGCGGCTGAACGGCCGCCGCCGCCGGCGGCGATCTGCCGCACTATTTGAACAGAGACAGGATGATCTGCGGCGCCGAATTGGCGATCGACAGCGCCTGGACCCCGAGTTGCTGCTGCACCTGCAAGGCCTGCAATCGCGCGCTTTCCTTGGCCATGTCGGCGTCGACCAGATTGCCGATGCCGGTGGTCAACACGTCCGACAGCTTGGACACGAAGGTGTTGTGGGCCTGCACCTGGCTGGCCTGGGCGCCGATGTTGCCGAGGGCCGAGTTCACGTTGACGATCGACGCGTTCACCTCGGTGAGCACGGCCTGGGCCGCGGTCAGGGTCGAGATGGTGTCGGTCGACGCCATGGTGATGATCGTATTGCCCAACGACATGTTCTGCGACGACAGGGTGATGAACGAGGTCGCGTCGGCGTTGGCCAGGAAGCTGATGTTGCCCGAGAGCGAGCCGTCCAGCAGGTTGGCGCCGTCGAACTGCGCGTTGTTCACCACGTCGGTGATCTGACTGAGCAGCGACTGGAAGTCGTTGTTGATCAGGGAGCGCGACGTCGCGTCCAGGGAGGGATCCTGGGCCGCGACCACCTTCTGTTTGATCTGATTGAGCAGATCGGAAACCGACGCGCCGGCGGTCTGCGCCACGTCGGCGATCGAGGACGCTCGATCCAGGCTGGATTTCACCGCGGCCAGGGCGCCCACTTCGGCACGCTGCCCCTGGGCGATGGCCCACACAGACGCATTGTCCTTGGCCGTGGAGATGGCCAGACCAGTGCTGATCTGATTCTGGGCGTCGTTCAGATCGCTCGCGGTCTTGTTCAGGTTCTGCAGCGCGACAAGCGCCGCCACATTGGTCTGTACGCTGATGGTCATAGGTCCCTCTCCGCTCGCGCAACCGAGTCGTAACGTGGTTAACGCTAGGGACCTTTGGTGAGCAGATGGTTAACCGATGCTAACACGTGGTCGCACGACGTCGCCTCCAGGGAGGCGGCGCCGTGCGGGTACGCTCAATTCCGCTGACTGGTGCGGAGCCCTTACGCTTTCACGTCAAAGACGTCGCCGGCGGCGTAGTTCGACTTCTCCCTGAGACGAAGAACCTCGTCCCGGGCAAGCCGACTGACGACACGGCCCGTGCGTCGATCGACGATCGTGTACACATAATGGCCAGCCTCATCGGTCTCTTCGATGATCAGCCGCAGGTCTGAGTCGCCGGTCGATTCGGCCGGTGAAACAGGCGCTACGGGAGCGATCTCGGTGTCCGTCGCGCGAGCGCTAGTACCGAACACCGGATCTACGGCCGGCGCCGAGATGGTTGCCTTTCCGCTCATGTGACCTCTCACCGGCGTCTAGCCGGCGCTCCGATCTCTCGGTCGGCGAGGATGGGCGCCGAAGCGCCCGCCCTCACGCCGGGGCCATTATCTGAACAGGCTCAACAGGCTGGACGTCGACGAGTTCGCGATCGACAGCGCCTGGATGCCGAGCTGCTGCTTTGTCTGCAGGGCCTGCAATGTTGCGCTTTCTTTCGCGAGGTCGGCGTCAACCAGGTTGCCGATGCCCGCATTGATCGTGTCCTGAAGCTTCGAAACGAAGGTCAGGTGCGACGCCAGCGCCTTGGAGCCCGTGCCGAGCTTGGCCAGGGAAGACGAGACGTTGTTGATCGAGGTCTGCAGGGTGGCGATCATGGCCGAGGCCGTCGTCGAGGTGCCGATGGTGTCGGTGGCCCCGATCGTCACATTGGCGCCGCCCAGGGACATGTCCTGAGCCGCAACCGTGATCTTGGAAGTGCCGTCGGCGTTCGCGAGAGCGTAGATGGTGTCACCGCCGGACTTGATCATGTTCGATCCATTGAAATCGGCGTTGGACACGATGGTCGTGATCTGGTCGCGCAACGACTTGAAATCGGAGTTCAAGGCGTCACGGCTCGCCTGATCCAGGCCGGAGTCCGACGCGGCCAGGGCCTTAGCCTTCATCTGGGTGAGCAGATCGGAGACTTGGGTGCCGGCTGAGATTGCAACGTCGAGGGTGGACTGGCCCCGCTGCAGGGAACTGGTCACCGAGTCCAGGGACATGACCTGGGCGCGCTGGTTCTGGGCGATAGCCCAGGTTGCGCCGTCATCCTTGGCGCTGGCGACCTTCAGGCCGGTGTTGATCCGGTTCTGGGTGGTTTGCAGCTGCTGGCTGGTGGCGGAGAGATTCTCCAGGGCGATCATCGCCCCATTGTTCGTATTGACGCTAAACGTCATCGACTTGGTCCTTTCCAGGTGTCCGGCGTCATTTTGACTGCCGAGGGCGTTTTGCCCGTCCCTGCACAAGCAATGCGTGGGCCAAACCCGGCCCCGTTTGAAAGACCATAAGTTGCTGTTTTTATAGAGTTATTGTCTCGTTAAGCACGTCCGCGATGGGCAGGAACTGCCGGGTGGGGCGGTCATGTCGGCAGAAATTGCCGGGCGGGTGGGTAAATGCTGCCGGTCAAAGGGGTGACCGGACGGGGACTGGCCCCGTCCGGCCGCACGACCTAGCGGAACAGGCTCAAGATGGCCGTCGGACTTTGGTTGGCGATGGAAAGAGCTTGGATGCCAAGCTGCTGCTTCGTCTGCAGCGCCTGGAGTTTCGCGCTTTCCTTGGCCATGTCCGCATCCACGAGATTGCCCACCCCGGCATCGATCGTGTCCTGAAGCTTGGACACGAACGCTGCGTGCGCATCGAAGGCCTTCGCCTTGGTGCCCAACCGCGCAAGGGCGGCAGACACGTTGGCGATGGAGCTCTGCAGGGTCGCGATCATGGCCGAGGCCGTGGTCGAGGTTCCTATGGTGTCGGTGGCGGCGACATTGACGTTGGCGCCGCCGAGGGAAAGATCCTCGGCAGTCGCCGTCAGCCGTGATGTGCCGTCCGAGTTGGCGAGGGCTTCCAGATTCGACGCCCCCGACGCCAACAGATTGGCTCCGTTGAAATCGGCGTTCGACACGATGCTAGTGATCTGGTCGCGTAGGGCCTTGAAGTCCTCGTTCAACGCGCTCCGACTGTTGGCGTCGAGACTGGAGTCCGACGCCGCAAGAGCCTTTGCCTTCATCTGCAACAGCAGGTCTGACACAGACTGTCCGGCCGATAGAGCCACATCGATGATGCTGGAGCCGCGGGACAGGGAGTCCTTGACGGAGTTCAACGACAGCGATGTCGCCCTCTGCGACTGTGCGATCGCCCAGGTCGCGCCATCATCCTTGGCGGATGACACCTTGAGACCCGTGCTGATCCGGCTTTGAGTCTGCGCCATATCCGTTTGGGTCGCGCTCAAATTCTCCAGGGCGACCATCGCCCCAAAGTTCGTATTGATCGAGTTGTTGATCACGTAGAGCCCTTCCATTCTGGGAGGATTTCACGGCTTTTGCCGCTGGGCGATTTCGCCCGATGCATGCATGGCAAGCGCCGGGCCACGCCGTTGCATCGCGCTAACGATAGAGTTGTTTGATTTTGTGGCGGTTTTCGAGGCCACCCCCTCCCCGAGCGGTGGCGCTACAGGGACAAATTTCGCCGGGCGGCAGCAATTACCTGCGCAGGAAACGGCGACTCGGATGTCGCCTCTTGGTCGCGCGGCATTGACAAGCTACATGCGGGCGCCAAATGTCCCGCGCCCGCAACACCCCCCAACCTCAACGAGTCCCTCGATGACCTACATCGTCACCGACCCCTGCATAAAATGTAAGTACATGGACTGCGTGGAGGTGTGTCCGGTCGACTGCTTCTACGAAGGCGAGAACTTCCTCGTCATCCATCCGGACGAGTGCATCGACTGCGGCGTCTGCGAACCGGAATGCCCGGTGGACGCCATCAAGCCGGACGTCGAGGACGATCCCGACGGCAAGTGGCTGCGGGTCAACACCCAGTACGCGTCGATCTGGCCCAATATCACGGTCAAGGGCGAACAGCCGGCCGACGCCGAGGCGTTCGAACGCGAGACCGACAAGTTCGACAAGTACTTCAGCGATAAGCCCGGCAAGGGGTCCTAGTCCCTCCGCCTGCGAATCGTTGACTCCGTCAAGGCTTGCGACAGACCCACGACCCGACGGACGGCCGATCACGTAGGCCGCGCTGGCTGGCGCGCTGCAACCCTTTCACGCCACTCGGTTTTGTGGTATGACCCTGGGGCGCTGGCATGGCTCTCCAGGCTGGCGTTTGTGTGGAACCGCTGTCGAGCCGACGCGCCTAGCGAAGGCGGAAGGTTGTCCTAAGGACCATTTCGAACCGTGAGCGATGAGCCCGCGCCCCTGTGCGGCGGGGCCTTTGTCGTCATCGGTTCGGCCCGACGGCCGCCCGTCCCGCCCGGACGGAACTTGAAGAGGATTGTAGATGAACAAGTCCAGTCATGATTTCGCGATCGGCGATCACGTCGTCTATCCGGCCCACGGCGTCGGCAAGGTCCAGGGCGTGGAGAATCAGGAAGTCGCGGGCCTGTCGCTTGAGGTCTATGTGATCACCTTCGACCACGAAAAAATGACACTGCGCGTGCCGACCGGGAAGGCCCGGACGGCGGGGCTGCGGCCGCTGGCCGCTGGGGACGTGGTCACCCGCGCCCTGACCACCCTGAAGGGCCGCGCCCGCGTGAAGCGCACCATGTGGAGCCGCCGCGCGCAGGAATACGAAGCCAAGATCAATTCCGGCGATCTGATCTCCATCGCCGAAGTCGTGCGCGACCTGCACCGGGCCGAGAATCAACCGGAACAGTCCTATTCCGAGCGGCAGCTCTATGAGTCGGCGCTGGACCGGATGGCCCGGGAAGTCGCCGCCATCGAACGGATCGACCGCGACGCCGCCATCGGCATCCTGACCAAGTCGCTGTCCAAGGCCGCCTAGGCGCGCATCGCCTTCACCACGGATCGGTCTCGTCGCCGTCGTCGCCCTGCGCGGGCGGCGGCGCGCTGACCGCTGGGCGTTGCGTCTCTGGGCGTTGCGTCTCTGGGCGCTGTGTCTCTGGGCGCGTCGTCTGGCGCATGATCGCGTCGGCGCGCGCGATCCAGCGTCGTGCCTCGTCGATCGCTGCGGAGGACGCGTTGGGTTCGGCAGCGGCCCCCGCCCGCCACAGCCAGATCTGGAAATCGGGATCGTGGGCGTCGTCGAATACGAGGCGCAGCACCACCTCGCGCGCCTGGCGGTCGATCTGGTCCAGCGCCCGCCCCTCGGCGCCGCGGAAGGCCCGGGCGGCGACGTGGCCGTCAACCAGCAGTTCCATGCCCGTCAGGCGGTCCAGGTCATGCACCCTGCCCCCGCCCCTCTCCCAGGCGACCGCCACACGGCGGCCGTGCAGGTCCATGGCGAGGCCCCGGCCCCAGCAGATCAGTTGGGCGTCGATCCGGCCCGACAGCATGCGCCGCAGGGCGCGCCTCAGTCGTCGCGGCGCCTCGCCCCACCACGCCGCGGCGCTGGCCAGCATGGTCAGGGCGCAGGCCACCAGGGCGAGCAGCAGCAGATCGCGCAACAAGGTCACGCCGGCAGACTAGCCGGATTCCCCCGCAAAGCTTAGCCGTTCAGAGGTTGAGTTCGACCACCACCGGCACATGGTCCGAGGGTTTGTCCCAGCCGCGCACATCCTTGTGGATCTCGCAGCCAGCCAGGCGGTCGGCGGCCTGCGACGACAGCAGCACGTGATCGATCCGGATGCCGTGATCCCGCCGCCAGGCGCCCGCCTGGTAATCCCAGAAGGTGTAGGTGTTGGGCGCACCGTCGGCCTGCAGGTAGGCGTCGGTCAGTCCCAGCCATTTCATCGACCGGAAGGCCGCGCGGGTCTGGGGCTGGAACAGGGCGTCCCCGGCCCAGGACGCCGGGTCGTCGCAATCGGTGGGCTCGGGGATGACGTTGTAGTCGCCGGCCAGGGCCATCGGCTCTTCGAACGCCAACAACTGCTGGGCATGGACGCGCAACCGCTCCATCCAGGCCAGCTTGTAGGCGAACTTCTCGGTGGCCACCGGATTGCCGTTGGGCAGATAGATGGACGCCACCCGGACCGGTCGCGGACCGGAGACCACAGCCTCCAGGTATCGCGCGTGATCGTCGCCATCGTCGCCTGGCAGGCCGCGCCGCACATCCTCCAGGCGGGTCTTCGACAGCATGGCAACGCCGTTGTAGCTCTTCTGCCCGTGGACGGCGACGTCGTAGCCCAGGGCCTCGAAAGCCTCGCGGGGGAAAGCCTCGTCGACGCACTTGATCTCCTGCAGGCAGGCGACGTCGGGCGCCGCTTCCCTGAACCAGGTCAGCACCGTCTCGATTCGTGCATTGATTGAATTGACGTTCCAGGTCGCGATTCGCATTGACGGCTCGATTTTTGCGAGACTCCCATAGGAGTGGGTCCATAGGTGGCGCAAGCCGCCATTACGTCCCAGAATCGGAGCAGGTCGCCAAGATGTCGGACGAGGCCGAGCACGAGCCCGCGCAAGAGCCGGCGCCGACTGCCTTTCCGGCTGTGGCGCCGGTGACGGCGCGTGAGCCTTTGCACGAGTCCCTATTCGCCCAGCCAGTCGCCGAGCCGGCGCCGGGCGCGCCCCTGTTCGCGGAGCAGCAGAGCTGGGGCTTCACGCCGCGTCCGAAGGCCGAGCCGGCCCGCTTGCGCAAATGGGAAGCCCTCTGGCTCACCCTGGCCACCGGGACGTCCTTGCTGTTCGCGCCGATCGGTTTCGTGGCCGCGATCCTGTCGCCGATGGTGTTCGACCCGCACCAGAACCTGATGAACCCGGCGGCCTGGATCGCCTTCTTCCTGATCATCAGCTTCTGGATGGTGTGCATCGCGGCCCCATACGGGGCCTGGGTCGCCTATCTCAGGCGGCTGCACATGCTGACCTGGCTGGTGATGGCGGCGCCGCTGGTGTGGGTGGCCGCCGTGGTCGCCAGCGTGAGCTTCCTTCCGGGCTGAGCCCGGCGCCCGATCTAGATCGAGAAGCTGACGCCGCAGCCGCAGCTCGACTTGGCGTTGGGATTGCGCACCCGGAACTGGGCGCCGACCAGCTCGTCGACGAAATCGATCTCCGAGCCCTTGAGCATCACCAGGGACATCAGATCGACCACCGCCTTGGCGCCGTCGCGCTCGATGACGATGTCGTCGCCCTGGCCGTCTTCGACCAGGTCGAACTCGTACTGGAAGCCCGAACAGCCGCCGCCGGACACGGCGACCCGCAGCATCACCGGACGCCCCTCTGTGTTGGACAGGACGTTCAGGCGCCGCGCCGCGGTTTCCGACAATGTCACCGACGGATCGGTCATGGATGCATCGTACCTCTCAAGTTACATCTATATGCGAACTCGGGCGCTTCAGTAAAAGGCCCCCTCAAGGATCGCCGGTCGCAACCCATGTCCACCTTCCCGCCCGGCCCCTCTCCCTACGCCGAGGATCCTGCCCGGTCGCGCGGCCGCAAACACGCCGAGGCGGCCAGCCGCACACGGACCCCATTCGCCCGGGATCGGGACCGGATCATCCACTGTTCGGCCTTCCGCCGCCTTAAGGAAAAGACCCAGGTCTTCGTCGCCCACGAAGGCGACCATTTCCGCACCCGCCTGACCCACTCGCTGGAAGTGGCCCAGATCGCCCGCTCCCTGGCCCGCGCCCTGGGCCTGGACGACGACCTCGCCGAGACGGTGGCCCTGGCTCACGACCTCGGCCATCCCCCGTTCGCCCACGCCGGCGAGGACGAGCTCAGCGCGCGCATGGCGCCCTATGGCGGCTTTGACCATAACGTGCAGACCTTCCGGGTGGTGACCCGCCTGGAGCGGCGGTATCCGGACTTCGAAGGCCTGAACCTCACGTGGGAAACGCTCGAGGGCGTGGTCAAACACAATGGTCCGGTGGCCGACCGGCTGGAGGAGCCCGCCTGGCGGGCGATCGCCGACTATGGCGCGGACTTCGACCTGAGACTCGACTCCTGGCCGTCCGCCGAGGCGCAGGTGGCCGCCCTGTCCGACGACATCGCCTACAACAACCACGATGTGGACGACGGCCTGCAGGCCGAGCTCTTCACCCTTGCCGACCTGACAGACGTGGCCCTGATCGGGCCAATCCTCGCGGCGGTTCGCACCGACCATCCGGGCCTGGACGAGCGGCTGCTACGCCTGGAAGCCGTGCGCCGGATGATCGGCGACATGGTGGCCGATGTCCTGGCCGAGACGGCGCGACGCGCCCTGGTGTTCAACGTCGTCAGCGCCGAGCACGTGCGCGCCCTGGGCGCTCCCCTGGTGGGGTTCTCCGAACCGATGCACGCGCAGCTCTCCCAGCTGCGGGAATTCCTGCACGCGCGGATGTACCGGCATTTCCGCGTCAACCGCACCCGCAGCCAGGCGCGTCGCATTCTGGCCGAACTTTTCGCGTTGTTCATGGCCGAACCCGATGTGCTGCCAGAGGAATGGCGGGGCCGGGCCGAGATCAAGTTCGCCCAGGACGGCGAGGCCGGACGGGCGAGGGTCGTGTGCGACTACATCGCCGGCATGACCGACCGCTACGCCATCGAGGAGCACCGCAAGCTGTTCAATCTCGATATCTGGAACTGAGGCTGCCGGGGCTCGTTGCGAAGGGTGTCCAGATCCGAATATCCGGGCGCCACGGGATGAGGATTCATCGGTTGGCAACGATCCTCTAGACTCACATTCGAGGCGGCGTGATTCGAACACGCCTCTCCGCGGAGCACGTCCATGACCGACTACGATCGCGACCGAGGCGCCTATTCGCCCCCCGGTGAAGCTCCGCTCGCGTTCGACGCGCGCCATTCGGCGTCGCGCGGCGCCGGACGGCCGCCGACCACGCTGATCATCAGCGCAGTGATCCTGCTGGTCCTGGTGGTGGCTCTGATCTTCTATTACCGCTCGGGCGTGCGCCACACGGGCGAGCCGCCGGTGGTGGGTGCGCCGCTCAGCGACATCAAGCAGGCGGCGCCCGCCTCGGCCCAGCCCGCCCCCGACGCCGCAGCGGGACTGCAGGTCTACCGCGCCGAGGACGCCCCCGGTTCCACCGCCACCGTCCCGGCCCCAACCTTCGCGCCGGAGCCCGAACAGCCGGGACCTCGCCCCGCCCCCTCGCAGATCCGGTCCCAACCGGCGACCGCCGAGCCGTCCACAAGCCTGAGGCCGGCGCCCGCCGCCGCGCCAACGACCGTCGGCCCGCCGACCGCGGCCCCCGTGGTCAGGCCCGCGCCTCCGCCGAGACCGGCTGTCGCGCCCGCGCCGCCTGCCCCGACCGCGACTTCAGCCCCGGCGACAGCGAGCGCCGCGGGCGGCGCCCTGGTGCAGATCGGCGCGTTCTCCTCGCCCGCCCAGGCGGACAAGGGCTGGAACGATGTGGCGCGGCTGATGCCGGGCGACATGGTCGGCCGCACCAAGCGGGTCGAGCCCCTCGTTCGCGACGACAAGACCCTGTACCGCGCCTACGTCGGGGGCTTCTCTTCCCGGGCCGAGGCGTCGTCGTTCTGCGGATCGCTGAAGGCGACAGGGCGCGATTGCAGCGTGAAGTGAGCCCCTTCGCCTGCATCCTTGGCTGCCAGGGCGCGCGCCTCACGCCGGAGGAACGGGACTTCTACCGAAGCGTCCAGCCCTGGGG
>FTFM01000173.1_pt1 | contig 11786 bp, 12 predicted proteins | sample 1640451 | NCBI WGS metagenome assembly FTFM01 (sample SAMEA3914814, study PRJEB12502) | metagenome | biome: forest; material: soil | place: USA | collected 2011-09-16 | depth 0.1 m | reverse complement strand
GATCTGGTGCATCTCAACAGCCCCGCCCTCGCCGCCGAGGCGAGGTTCGATGCGCCGGTGGTGGGCGCCTGCCACTCCTGCCTGGCCACATGGTGGTCCAGTCGAGCGGCAGGCCGGTCTCGAGCAGCCGCACGCAGCGGATCGCTTGCGCGGTCGCGGCCTGCTGCGGCCCGGGGGCGGGGCCCAACACCGCCAGGGTCACCTCCACCCCCAGCGCCGAAAGGCCGCGCGAGAGGTCGATGGCGTAGGTCCAGACCCCGCCCACCGCATCGGTGCTCATCAGGATGTGGCGGGGGATCACACCGGATGGCACGCGGCCTCCAGCGCCCGGGCGGGCTTGGAGTTGATGTCGCGCTCGTTGTCGGTTTCGCTGGTCAGCCAATCGGCCAGCTTGGCTACGCCCTGACGCCACGGGGTGGGCTCCGCCAGGGCCAACGCGCTGCGCGCCGCATGCGCGTCGGAGACATAGTAGCGCTGGTCGCCGGGCCGCCAGTCGGCGAATTCCAGCTCGACCGGGTTTTCGATCAGGTCTTCGATGTAGCCCAGCAGTTGGCGAAGACTGACCGCATTTTCCGGCCCGCCGCCCAGGTTGAAGGCCCGTCCAGACACCTTGTCGATGCGGCGCCAGGCGCCGATGTAGGCGTCCACGGCGTCCTGGACATAGAGGATGTCCCGCACCTGCCGCCCGTCGCCGTAGATGGAGATGGAGCGGCCTTGCAGCGCCCGGATCAGGAAGTGCGCCACCCAGCCCTGGTCCTCGGTGCCCATCTGGCGCGGACCGTAGATGCAGCTCATCCGCAGCACGCAGGTCGGCAGGCCGAAGCTCCGGGCATAGTCGAGCACATACTGGTCCGCCGCGCCCTTGGAGCAGCCGTAGGGGGTATGGAAATCGAGCGGCCGGTCCTCGCCCACGCCCCGCTGCCGCAGGTTCGTATCGGTCGGCTGATAGGCTTCGTCGGCGAGCTCCAGGGCCACGTCCGCCAGATCGCCATAGACCTTGTTGGTGGAGGCGAACACCAGGGGCGGAGGGCGGTCGCGCCGCCTCAGCGCCTCCAGGATGTTGATGGCCCCGCGCACGTTGACGTCGAAGTCCTCGACGGGGTCGACCATGCTGGTGGTCACTGCGACCTGGGCGGCGAGGTGGAACACCGCCTTGACGTCGGCGGCGGCCTCGCTCACCGCCTCTTCGTCGCGGATGTCGGCGGTAACGACGCTGATCCGATCCCCGTGGCGCGACTTCAGCCAGGCGAGGTTGCGTTCCACGCCGGGGCGGGCGAGGGCGTCGAACACGCGGACGCGGTGGCCTTCGCCGGCGAGGCGATCCGCCAGGTTGGAGCCGATGAAGCCGGCGCCGCCGGTGATGAGGATGGGCGGGCTATCCGTCTTCATGCCACTAAGCCTCTCAGTTCCAGTTCCTTGCGGGCTTCATGCACCCGGTCCTCCGCCTCCTGGCGGGCGACCCATTCAGCCAGTTCGGCGAGGCCTTCAGCGAAGTCCGCGGCCGCTTCGAAGCCGAGCACGCGGCGCGCCTTGTTGATGTCTGGGATGCAGTGGCGGATGTCGCCGGCCCGCGCCTTGCCGGTGATGTCGGGCTCAAGGTCGGCGCGGCCCATTGAGGCGGCCTGCTGCCGGGCGACCTGTTCGATAGTGCGGTCCTCGCCCGAGGCTATGTTGAACACCTCGCCCACTGCGCCGGGATGGTGGAGGGCCAGCAGGAAGGCGCGAGCGATATCGCTGACGTGGACGAAGTCGCGGCGCTGTTGGCCGTCCTCGAACACCATCGGCTGCTGGCCGTTGGCGATGCGCGAGGCGAAAATGGCGAGCACGCCGGTATAGGGGTTGGAGAGCGCCTGCCCGGGACCGTAGACGTTCCACAGGCGAAGGGCGGTCCCCTCCATCCCGTAGGCAGGGGCCAGGGTGAGGGTCAGCCGCTCCTGCACATATTTGCCGATGGCGTAGACGGACTTGAGCGCCGGCTGCTTGGTCTCAGGCGTAGGAACGGGGAGGAGGGCGTGGCCCGACTCGTCAAGCGGGTCCCAGCCGCCATCAGCGACGCGCGGACCGCGCACCACATCTTCCAGCACCCGGCCATCGGAGGCCCGGTAGCGGCCTTCGCCGTAGACGCTCATCGAGGAGGCGACCACCACCCGCTGCACCGGATTGTCGATCAGTTGCTGGAACAATACCGCGGTGCCGTAGTCATTGACCGAGGTGTAGCGGTCGACGGCGTACATGCTCTGGCCGACACCCACTTCGGCGGCGAGGTGCACCACCTTGTCGACGCCCTTGAGCGCCTTCATGACGGTGGTGTCGTCGCGGACGTCGCCGACGATGAGGTCCACGTCCAGGTCCAGTTCGTCGGGCCGGGTCCTGTGCGGATGGACCTGCTCGATCAGGCTATCGAGCACACGTATGCGGTCACCCCGCGCCAACAGGGCCTTGGCGACATGCCGCCCGATGAAGCCGGCGCCGCCGGTGATGAGGATGGTTTCGCCCACGACCTTCTCCGCTAAGATTGGTCCGAGCTGAACACGCCATCTTCATGTAAGTTCCCTGATTTAAGCTTTGCTTGGCCGTCGTTATACTTTGTTATATAGGCCTTTTAACATTAGATAGGTTTCTGCCGGCAACGCTTTGAAGTTTCAGCTTGGCTGGAACCTTCGGCGGCCAAGATTATTGCAGGAGGTACAAAGATGCGCCGCCCAGGCGCAGCCCTGCTGGATCGAGGCTGAGCCGTGAGCCGGAGAAAATTGCGCGTCGCGATCGTGGGTGTCGGCAACTGCGCCTCCTCCTTCGTCCAAGGGCTGAGCCATTATGGAGGCGTCGCCGCCAACAGTTCGCCAGACCTGGCTAACGCCGAGCTCGGCGGCTACGCCGTCAACGATATCGAGATCGCCACGGCGTTCGATATCCATGCCGGCAAGGTCGGCCGCGATGTCAGCGAAGCCATCTTCGTCGACCCGAACAACACCATGGAATTCTCCCGGCCCAAGCCGACCGATGTGGAGGTGCAGCGGGGCCCGACTTTCGACGGGCTAGGCAAGTACCTGACGGGTGAGATCGAAGAGTCCGAGCGCCCGCCGGTGGATGTGGCCAAGGCGCTCCGGGCCGCGGGTACGGACGTCCTGGTCTGCTACCTGCCGGTCGGCTCCCAGGCCGCCACAGAGTTCTATGTCGAGCAGGCGCTGCAGGCCGGCTGCGGCGTGGTCAACTGCATTCCCGTCTTTATCGCCTCGGACAAACAGTGGGCGCGCCGGTTCGAGGCGCGCCGCCTCCCCATCGTCGGGGACGATATCAAGAGCCAGGTGGGCGCCACCATCGTACACCGCATGCTGACCAACCTGTTCCGCGAGCGCGGGATCAGGATCGACCGCACCTATCAGCTCAATTTCGGCGGCAACACCGACTTCCTGAACATGCTGGAGCGGGAACGGCTGGAGTCGAAGAAGATCTCCAAGACCCGCGCGGTGACCAGCCAGCTCGATGTGCCGCTGGACAAGAACGACATCCACATCGGTCCGTCCGATTTCGTGCCCTGGCTGCAGGATCGGAAGTGGGCCCACATCCGCCTCGAGGGCGTCGGCTTCGGCGGTGCGCCGTTGAACGTCGAGCTCAAGCTGGAGGTGTGGGACAGCCCCAATTCCGCGGGCGTCGTCATCGATGCGGTGCGATGCGCCAAGCTCGGGCTTGATCGCGGCATCGGCGGGCCCCTGGTGGGCCCCTCCAGCTACTTCATGAAGTCTCCGCCGCAGCAATTCACCGACGCCGAGGCGCGGGAGCGGACCTTCGCCTTCGTGGACGGGACGGAGGGGGCCTGGGGCGCCTTCGTGGCCGGGGAGCGCGCGGCCTCGTGACCACCACCGTCTTCTTCGTGCGGCACGGCTCCCACGACTATCTCGGCAAGGTGCTTTGCGGCCGCGCCGAGGGGGTGAACCTCAACGATATCGGCCGCGCCGAGGCCGAGGCGGCGGCCCGGCGGCTGGCGGGGGAGGGGATCGAGGCCGTCTACGCCAGCCCGCTCGCCCGCACCCGGAAGACGGCGGAGCCCATCGCCAGGATTTCCGGCGTCGACTGCTGGCCGGAAGAGGCGATCAACGAAGTCGACTTCGGCGATTGGAGCGGCCGTCCTTTCGCAGCCCTTGCGGGGGATCCGGACTGGGATCGCTGGAATGACGACCGGCAGGCGACCCGCCCGCCCGGGGGAGAAACCATGCAGGAGGTGCAGGCGCGGGTCGCCGGTTTCCTGAAGCTGGTGCGGTCGCGCCATCCCGACGGCCGCATCGCCGCGGTCGCCCATGGCGACGTGATCAAGGCGGCGCTGAGCCATGCGCTCGGCCTGCCGATCAACCACCTGCACCGGTTCGAGATCAGCCCCGCCTCGATCAGCGTCCTGCTGGTGGGCGCGTGGGGCATGAAGGTCCACAGCATCAATGAGGCGCCCCGATGAGCACCCTGACCGCGGCCCAGATCCGCGAACGCGTCCGGTCCCTCGGCGACTGGTTCCATAACTTGGACCTGAACGGCGTGCCGACCGCGCCCGACCACTTCCTGAACGACTTCCCGAACATCAAGTGGCGACGGTTCGCCCATGCGGTGCCGGAGGACCTGACCGGCAAGACGGTGCTCGATATCGGCTGCAACGGCGGCTTCTACTCGATGGAGATGAAGCGGCGAGGGGCGGACCGCGTGGTGGCCGTCGACCATGACGAGCGCTACCTCGCCCAGGCCCGTTTCGCCGCCGAGGTGATGGAGTACGACATCGAATTCCACCAGATGTCGGTCTACGACGTGGCCGAACTGGGCGAGAGGTTCGACGTCGTCCTGTTCTTGGGCGTGCTCTACCACCTGCGGCACCCGTTGCTGGCCCTCGACCTGATCCACGACCACGTGGCTGGCGACCTGCTGATCTATCAGTCGATGCAGCGGGGCTCGGACAAGGTCGAGCCCGTGCGCGCCAACTACGACTTCTTCGAGCAGGGCCACTTCAACAAAGCCGGCTACCCCAAGCTCCACTTCATCGAGCAGGAATACGCCAACGACTGGACCAACTGGTGGGCCCCCAACGCCGCCTGCTCAGCGGCCATGCTCCGCAGCGCCGGGTTCGAGATCCTGGAGCATCCGGAGGAGGAGGTGTTCGTCTGCCGCCGCACCGAACGGCCGCATGACGCCGGTGCGGTCTATCCCGCCAAACCCAAATCCAACGGCAAGGCGAACGGCAACGGCAACGGGGGGGCGCACCGGTGATCGAGGCCGCCAAGATCTGGAACGAACCGAACAACAAGTCCCATTGGGACCCCAATCTCGACCCCGAATGGGACCTTTTCGCCGAGATGGCCCGGCTGGCGGGACAGGCGATCCGGGCGGAGAACAGCTATCTGCCGCGCGTGCTCGGCGGGATGTCGCCGATCGATCCGGCTTTCGTGCAGCGGTTGGAGCGAAAGGGCGCGCTGGACCACGTCGACGTGGTGGCCGTGCATGGCTTCCCCCTCGACTGGAACCTGTGGCCGATCCACGATTGGCCGGCCAAGATTGATGAGATCCGGGCCGTGACGCGCAAGCCGATCTGGGTGACGGAGGTGGGCGTCTCCTCCTTTGGCGCCGAAGAGGTGCAGGCCTGGGGCGTCGAGACGACGGCCCGGCTGCTGATCGGCAAAGTCCCGCGCATCCATTGGTACAGCCTCTACGACCTGCCCAGGACCTGGGAGGCCACCACGCGGCACAAGGAGGCCGAGGGGTCCTCCTATTACCGCCATTTCCACATGGGGCTGCTGCGCGAGGATGGCTCGCCCAAGGCAGGGCTCGAAGCATACGCGCCCTACGCGGCGGAGATGGGCCTGTGCCAGTGGTTCCACTACGAGGACCACCGGCTGGACGAAGCCGTGGCGTGGATGAAGCGGATGGGGGTTGTCCACGTCCGCACGGGCCTGTCCTGGGCTGACAGCTTCCGCCCAGACGCCCTTGCCTGGTTCGACCGCCAGATGGAGGCGTTGGAGGATTTCCAGGTCACCGTCACCTTCTGCTTCACGCCGGAGCATCGGGGCATCGAGCCGCACCACACCAGCCCGCCGCAGGCCGCTTACGAGTTCGCGGACTTCTGCGGAGCCATGATCCGCCGCTACGCGCCCGCTTCGATGGCTACGCCGACCCTGCTGGTCGCGTCGGGCTAAGGGGCAGATGGATGCGCTCGACCTCAGCTGGATCACGCCGCGGCTTGCGGTCGGCGGCAGCTTTCCCCTCCGCGCAGTGGCGGCGCTGGCCAAGGTCCACGGCGTGCGGGCGGTGGTGGACCTCCGCAGCGAGGCGCGTGACGACGAAGCGGCCCTGGCGAGGGCCGGCCTCGCCTTCCTGCATCTCCCCACCGAGGACCAGTGCGCCATTTCCGTCGCCGACCTGGAACGCGGCGTCGCCTTCGTGACGGAGCATAAGCGCGCCGGCGAGCGGGTCTTGGTCCACTGCCAACACGGGATCGGCAGGTCGGTGCTGCTGGCGCTCTGCGTCCTCACCAGCCAGGGCATGGCACCGATGGAGGCCCTGCGCCTGGCCAAGGACCGCCGCGAGATCTGTTCGCCGAGCCGAGCCCAACACCAAGCGTGGGCCGAATGGCTGCAAAGCTATAAGGACGTGAACGGTGGCGATTGGGACCCGCCGGATTTCGACAGCTTCGGCACGGTCGCCTACCGCCACCTGCAGCGGGGGGCGTGAAGATGCTGGTCTACGGCGATCATCCGCGCCAGGCGCCGATCTCCCAATTGATCGACGATCTGCACGCGCGTCTGGCCACGCCGCCATCGCCGATTCCGATCGTTCGCCACGGAGACCTGGTGGGCGCCTTCATCGGTGCGAGCGAACTCGCGCAAGGGCTCGCCGATGCCGACTTCGAGGCGTCAGGAGAGGACCGCCGGTCTCTCCGGAACGATGCGGCGATGGACCTGGTGATGGCGCTGGCCCGCGCCGTCGGGCGATCCTGGGTCGGCGGCTTCGGGGCGGTGGACACCGAAGCTCGAGCGGCGCTCGCCAGCCTGATGGTTCACCCCCTGCCTGCCTCTGTGCAGGTGAAGCCGCCCGAGGGCTATGCCTTCTATGCGCTGTACCCGGAAGCCTATTTCGAAGCCGCCGCGGCCTGCGGCCCGAACGCCTTTGACCAGGTGATCGGGTTGCGCAGCATCGGTGTTGGCCTCTCCGCCATGGTGGCCTCCGCCGCGGGCAGGCGAAGGCCCGTGACACTGCGTCCAACGGGCAATCCTTTCCGCCGACATTTGCGCGTGGCGGCGGGCCTTTCGGCCGAGCTGGTGGGCGCCCCCGACGGTTGCTACGCCGTGGTCGACGAGGGGCCGGGGCTGTCCGGCAGCAGCTTCGGGGCGGTCGAAGACCTGCTGGCAGGCGCTGGCGTCGCGCCCGAGCGGATCGTCTACTTCCCCAGCCATCCCGGCGATCTGGGGCCGCATGCTTCGGAGCGGCATCGGCGCCGATGGGCGCGGGCCGCCCGCACCACGGTCGATTTCGACGTCCTGACCGGCCGCGCCGCCAAACCCGTCCACCGGCTGGAGCGGTGGGTCGCCGATCTGACCGGGCACGCGATCGCGCCGATCGAGGACCTTTCGGCGGGCCGGTGGCGCGCGGCGGGCAGAGACGCCGGCGATCCACCTGTCTGGCCGACGGGCGAGCGGCGAAAGTATCTTCTGCGGTCCAAAACAGGGTCGTGGCTGCTGAAGTTCGCGGGCCTGGGCGCGATCGGGGAGGGCAAGCTCACGCGGGCCCGAGCCCTGCACGCCGCCGGCTTCTCGCCGCAGCCGCTGGGGCTGCGTCACGGCTTCCTGGTGGAGCGTTGGATCGAAGGTGCGCGCGCCGTCGATCCATCTCATGACCGTCCCCGCCTCGTCGCGCGGCTGGGCGCCTACCTCGCTTTCAGGGCCAGAGCCTTCCCTGCGCCGGACAGCGCGGGCGCGTCCGTCGCCACGCTGATGGATATGGCCAGGGTCAACCTGACGGAGATCGGGCTCGACGACGTGGCGGAGCGGCTTCCCACGCCTGCCGAGGCCGAGCGGCTGGAGCGGCGGGTCCGGCGGGTGTTCACCGACAACAGGCTGCACCCCTGGGAGTGGCTGCAGGCGGGGGACGGGCCGATCCTCAAGACTGACGCGGTCGATCATGCCGAGGGCCACGATCTGGTCGGCTGCCAGGATATCGCCTGGGACGTCGCCGGGGCGGTGGTGGAGTTTGGCCTTTCCGACGCCGAGGTCGACCGTATCTGCCGCGAGGTCGCGGCCGGCGCCCAAGTTGTGGATCGCGACCTGCTTGCGGCGCTGGTCGCAGCCTATCGCGCCTTCCAGATCGGCTATTGGCGTTTCGCGGCGGAGAGCCAGTCGGGCGAGGACGCTCGCCGCGCGGAGATCCGGGTAGGCTTCTATCAGCGCCGAGCGCCGGCTGTCCGCCGTCCCCAGCATTCCAGTGACAAGATTTTCCCCGAGATGACCACATGAGCCAAACGGCCCCAACCATGCGCGCGGCGGTCATCGTCGGCCCCGGCCAGTTGGAGGTGCGCGAGACGAAGCGGCCCGAGCCGGGGCCGGGGCAGGTGAGGGTGCGGCTGGAGGGCTGCGGCGTCTGCGCGTCCAACCTCACGCCGTGGGCCGGCCCCGAGTGGATGCAATTCCCGACGGAAGCGGGCGGCCTCGGCCACGAGGGCTGGGGCGTGGTGGATGCGGTAGGCGAAGGTGTGGAGGGTGTGTCGGCCGGCGACCGCGTGGCCGCCCTCTCCCACAGGAGCTACGCCGAATACGACATCGCCGACGTGGATGCGGTGGTCCGCTTGCCCGACACCTTGGCCGGCACGCCCTTCCCGGGGGAGCCCCTCGGATGCGCCATGAATATCTTCCGGCGCAGCCAGATCGACGCGGGGCAGACGGTGGCCATCGTCGGCATCGGCTTCCTGGGCGCCATCCTCACCCGGCTGGCGACGGACGCGGGGGCGAGGGTGATCGCCATCTCGCGGCGGACCTTCTCCCTCGATGTGGCGCGGAAGATGGGCGCCGCCGAGACCATCCCGATGGAGGACCACTACACCATCATCGAGCAGGTGAAGGCGCTGACCGGCGGTGTCTTCTGCGACCGGGTGATCGAGGCGGTGGGCAAGCAGTGGCCGCTCGACCTGGCCGGCGAACTGGTGCGGGAAGGCGGGCGGCTGATCATCGCCGGCTATCACCAGGACGGGCCGCGGCAGGTGAACATGCAGCTGTGGAACTGGCGCGGCATCGATGTGGTCAACGCCCATGAGCGGGACCCGAAGGTCTACGCCCGGGGCGTCCGCGACGCGGTGGAGGCGGTGGCTTCGGGCCGGCTAGACCCCCGCCCCCTCTATACCCACACCTATCCCCTTGACCGGCTGGACGACGCGCTGGACGCCACCCGAGACCGACCGGACGGCTTCCTCAAGGCGCTGGTGGTCCCGTGATCGCAGAGCCCGCCATCTCCAGGGCGCCGGCGCCACGTCTCGCGCGACCGCGCATCGGCTTTCTTGGGGTGGGTTGGATCGGCCGCAACCGCATGCAGGCCATCATCGAGCAGGACGCCGTGGAGGTGGCTTGTATCGCCGACGCTTCCCGGGAGATGGCGGCGGAAGCTGGCCGGCTGGCGCCGGGCGCGGAACTGGTCTCGACCTTCGACGAGATGCTGGCGGCACGGCTGGATGGGGTGGTGATCGCCACCCCCAGCGCTTTGCACGCCGACCAGGCGATTCGGGCCCTCGAAGCAGGCGCGGCGGTGTTCTGCCAGAAGCCGCTGGGGCGCACGGCCGCCGAGGTTCGGGCGGTGGTGGACGCGGCGAGGACTGCGGACCGGCTGCTGGCCGTGGACCTGTCCTATCGATTTACCGAGGGGATGCGGCGTATCCGTGAACTGACCAGCTCAGGCGCGCTCGGCCGGATTTTCGCCATCGATCTGGTTTTCCACAACGCCTACGGCCCAGACAAGGCCTGGTTCTACGACCCCGCGCTCTCGGGGGGCGGCTGTGTGATGGATCTTGGCGTGCACCTGGTGGACCTCGCCCTGTGGGCGCTGGACTTCCCACAGGTGCGCCGGGTCGAGAGCGCCCTCATCGCTGCCGGCGAACCGCTCGGGGGCCGAACGGACAGGGTCGAGGAGTACGCCGCCGCCACGCTTGAGCTGGAGACCGGAGCCGTCGCGCGGCTCGCCTGCTCTTGGAAGCTCAACGCCGGCCACGACGCGGCGATCTCAGCGGCCTTCTACGGAACGGCAGGCGGAGCCGAGCTGCGCAACATCGGCGGCTCGTTCTTCGATTTCACCGCCGAGCATCTTCAGGGCACGGGCCGCCAGGTCCTGGCCGCGCCGCCGGACGCCTGGGGCGGCCGAGCCGCCGCTGATTGGGCGAGGCGACTGGCGGCGGGCCCACGTTTCGATCCTGCTGCGGAACGGCTGGTCGATGTCGCTCAGGTGCTCGATCGGATCTACGGCCGGTAGGAACCGCGCACGCGGAGCTCTTATCGCTGCGCCTGAGGTTCAGCGGCGCCACGGCGAGATGACCACCTTCAGCCTCGGCCCTCCATTGGCTAGCAAGGCCGCGCGCAGTCTTTCGGCCCTGCGGGTGTGCAAGAGCCGCTCCCACCAATGCCTCAGCATCAGCTCGGGAATGAGGACCGCCACGGATCGACCGGGCGTGTCCGCATCCAGTTTCTCGATGAATTCAAGAAACGGCGCATGAATCTGCCGTTGGGGGGCGGGCAGCAGGACCAGCCGCGGGGGCGTCAGGCCTCGCGCGCTGAGGGGTTCCACGATTTCGCTGGTCCAACGGCGTTTGATCTCGCGGCCATCCTCTTCAGCTTCCGGTCCGCTTAGCCGCAGCAGGTGCACGGCGACGACGTCCGGCGAGAGGGTCAAGGCGAAGTTGAGGGCGCTGTCCGTCATTCGGCTACGGCTCTCGATCGCCACCAGCACCGTTGGAGGTTGTGTTTCCTCAAGCACGAAGGAGCCGGAGGCCTGCAAGCTCAGGTCCAGCCGGTCATAGTAGCGGCGGATGGCCAGCAGCAGGCAGAAGGTCGCCGGGATCGCCAGGACGACGATCCAGGCGCCTTCCATGAACTTGGCCGCGACGATGACGGCGAGCGCCACCACGGTGATCGCCGCGCCCACCGCATTGATGGCGAGCCGTCCGCCGTTGCGGCCTTTCTGTTTGCGCCAATGCGCCACCATGCCGATCTGGCTCATGGTGAAGGTGAGGAAGGCGCCGATGGCGAAGAGCGGGATGAGCCTGTCGGTGATGCCGCCGAAGACAACCAGGAGCGCCCCGGCCGCGATGGTGAGAAATCCGATGCCGACGGAAAACACCAGCCGGCGATCGGCGACGGCGAAGGCGCGGGGAAGGAAGCCGTCCTCCGCCACCAGGCGGCTGAGGCGCGGAAAGGCGACGAAGCTGGTGTTGGCCGACAGCGAGAGCACCGCCAAAAGGCTGCCCATGGCGACATAGTAGATGGCGCCATGGCCGACGACGGCGCCGGCGAGCTGCGACAGCAAGCTCTGGTAACCCGGTCTGGTCTGGTCCATGGCGCCCAGGCCATAGCCGTGCGCCAGCGTCGCGACGCCAACTAGGAGAAGCCCGAGTGTCACGCAGATGACCGTCAGTGTCTGGTGGGCTCGCGGCGTCACCGGAGCCTTGAACGCGCCGACCGCGTTTGACACGGCTTCCACGCCGGTCATGGCGGTGCATCCTGACGCGAACGCCCGCATCAGCAGCCACAGTGAGACCGCTTCCGTGGCTGGACCAAGAGGGGGTG
>FTFM01000506.1_pt1 | contig 12223 bp, 8 predicted proteins | sample 1640451 | NCBI WGS metagenome assembly FTFM01 (sample SAMEA3914814, study PRJEB12502) | metagenome | biome: forest; material: soil | place: USA | collected 2011-09-16 | depth 0.1 m | reverse complement strand
TTCGCCATCGGCTGCGCCGAGGAGTTCCCCATCGCCGACGAGGGGTGGGGCGCCCGGCCGGTGCCGATCGTGCAGGGTTACCCCGAGTTCGCCTCGCACCTGGTGCAGTCGCTGGTGATGGACGAGTTCGACATCACCATCGTCAACGAGATGGAGGTCGACCACGGCCTGACCACGCCGATGAGCCTGCTGTTCGGCTCGCCGGAAGCCTGGCCCGTGCGGGTGATCCCGCTCGCCGTCAACGTGATCCAGTACCCCGCCCCGACCGGCAACCGCTGCTACAATCTCGGCAAGGCGATCAAGACGGCCGTCGAGAGCTGGGACGAGGACCTCAACGTCGTGATCTTCGGCACCGGCGGCATGTCCCACCAGATCCAGGGGCCCCGAGCCGGCCTGGTCAACAAGGCGTTCGACACCGCCTTCCTCGACGACCTGTCGCGCGACCCCGAACGGCTGGTGCACATCCAGCCCATCGAATACCTGCGCGACGCCGGCAACGAGGCGATCGAGCTGGTGATGTGGCTGATCATGCGCGGCGCCCTCGGCGAAAAGGTCGACGAGGTCTATCGCTTCTACCACGTGCCGGCGTCGTCCACGGCGGTCGGCAGCATCATCCTGGAGACCCGGGACTTCCACGATCAACGCAAGGGCAAGGCCGCGGCATGAAGATCGTCATGGCCGGACAGGGCGCGTTTGGTCAGCGCCACCTGGAGGGCATCCAGAAGATCGACGGCGTCGAGGTCGTCTCGCTGGTCGGCGGGCGGCCGGAGACCACCGAACAGGTGGCCAAGAAGTTCAACATCCCGCACTGGACCGGAGACCTCGGCGAAAGCCTGAAGATCCCCGGCGTCGAGGCGGTGATCCTGGCCACGCCCACCCAGATGCACGCCCAGCAGGCGGTGCAGTGCATGGAGGCCGGCAAGCACGTCGAGATCGAGATCCCGATGGCCGACAGCGTCGCGGACGCGCAGTGGATCGTCGACGTGCAGAAGAAGACCGGCATGGTGGCCATGGCCGGCCACACCCGCCGCTTCAACCCGAGCCATCAGTGGATCCATAAGAAGATCAAGGCCGGCGAGCTGAACATCCAGCAGATGGACGTGCAGACCTATTTCTTCCGTCGCTCCAACATCAACCTGCAAGGCCAGGCGCGCAGCTGGACCGATCATCTGCTGTGGCACCACGCCTGCCACACCGTGGACCTGTTCCAGTATCAGACCGGTGAGCTGGCATCGGTCGCGCGCGGCGTCCAGGGACCGATCAATCCCGAACTCAAGATCGCCATGGACATGTCGATCCAGATGAAGGTCCCGGGCGGAGCCATCTGCACCCTGTCGCTGTCGTTCAACAACGACGGCCCTCAGGGCACCTTCTTCCGCTACATCTGCGACAACGGCACCTACATCGCCCGTTACGACGACCTGTTCGACGGCAAGGACAACCAGATCGACGTGTCCAAGGTGGACGTGTCGATGAACGGCATCGAACTGCAGGACCGCGAGTTCTTCGCTGCTATCCGCGAAGGCCGCGAACCCAACTGCTCGGCCGCCCAGGCGCTGAGCGCCATGCAGACCCTGGACACCATCGAGAAGAGCCTGGCCTGACCGCGATGCAGACCCGCAAGCTCGGACCCTTCGACGTCTCCGCCGTGGGGCTCGGCTGCATGAGCCTGTCGCACGCCTACGGCTCACCGCCCGGCGAGGAGGCCGGGGTGAAGGTGCTGCTGCGGGCGCTGGAGCTGGGCTACACCCACTTCGACACCGCCGCCCTCTACGGCCTGGGCGCCAACGAGACCCTGGTTGGCAAGACGCTGAAAGACAGGCGGGGGGATTTCACCCTGGCGTCCAAATGCGGCATGCGGATCGAGGACGGCGTGCGCGAGATCTCCAGCCGCCCGGACAAGCTGAAGCTGACCTGCGAGGACAGCCTGCGTCGCCTGCAGACCGACGTCATCGACCTCTACTACCTGCACCGCTGGGACAAGCAGACCCCGATCGAGGAGGCCGTCGGCGCCCTGTCCGAGCTGGTCGGTGAGGGCAAGATCAGGACCATCGGGCTTTCGGAAGTATCAGCCGCGACCCTGCGCAAGGCCCACGCCACCCATCCGATCGCGGCGATCCAGTCGGAATATTCGCTGTGGACCCGCAATCCCGAGATCGCGGTCTTGGACGCCTGCGCCGAACTGGGCGTGACCTTCGTGGCCTTCAGTCCGGTGGCGCGCGGTTTCCTGACCGGCCGGCCGCGCGGCGCGGACGAACTTGAGGACCGCGACATCCGCAAAAGCATGCCCCGTTTCCAGGGCGAGAATTGGCGGGCCAATCTGAAGCTTCTCGACGGCTTCGGCGCCCTCGCCCACGACGCAGGCTGCAGCCTGGCGCAGCTGGCGCTGGCCTGGACCCTGGCCAAGCGCCCGTTCATCACGTCGATCCCCGGCACGACGAGCCTGGATCATCTGGAGGAGAACGCCGGCGCCGCAGCGGTGGCGCTGAGCCCGGACCTGCTCGAGCGGATGGACGCCCTGATCAACCTGAACACCGTCCATGGTCCGCGCTACCCGGAGACGACACAGCCGGAGATCGACACCGAGGAGTTCGGCAAGGCGGTCTGGCCGACGGCGATGCGGCCGTAGGGCCGGGCTTCGTTACGGCGCGGTGGAACCGAGCCGCATCTTCCATATCCCCGGCAACCGTTCGGGGAATCCCTATAAGCCTCGGCAAAGATTAGGCTAGACTCCAGCCGGGTCGGTCGGGGACGGCGATGAAAGCCTTGGGTGCGGGATTCGTCGGCGCGGTGGTGCTGCTGTCTGGTTGCGCCTCGGTGCGTGACCAGATCACGCCCGCGGATTTGGCGGCACGTCCGTTCGGCGCCATCGATCCGGCGACTGCCGCGGCCCACGCGCCGCGTCCCGCGGAGCAACAGCCGATCAATGTCCTGGTGATGTCGGCCGGCGGCGCGGACGGCGCCTTCGGTGTCGGCGTCCTCAATGGATGGACCCAGTCGGGTCATCGCCCCCAGTTCGACGTGGTGACCGGTGTTTCCACCGGCGCCTTGGCCGCGACCCAGGCGTTCCTGGGCCCGGCCTACGACACTGAGCTGACCGACTCCTACCTCGGGACCACCAGCCGCGATGTCTTCCGGTCGCGCGGGCCACTCGCCGTGGTGCTCAAGGACAGCCTGTTCGACACGGGACCGCTGGCGGCAACCCTGGCGCGTGAGCTCACCGCGCCGGTCCTGGATGCGGTGGCGGCCGAGCACGCCAAGGGGCGGCGGCTGTTCGTCGCCACCACGAACTTGGACACCAGCGGGATGGTCGTTTGGGACATGGGCTCCGTGGCGTCCAGCTCGCGACCCGACCGGCTTGAGATCTATCGCAGGATCATCCTGGCCTCAGCCGCCATCCCCGCCTCGTTCAACCCGGTCTACATGAAAGGCGAAGGCGCGAAGGGCGCGCAGATGCAGGTCGATGGCGCTGTGCGGTCGCCCGCGCTGCTGCAGGGCTTCATGCTGGGACCGCCGGGGCGGCCGCTGCACGTGTGGGTGATCGTCAACAGCGGGCTCAAGCCCAGCATCAAGGCCAAACCGGTCCGGCCGCGGGTCGTCACCATCGCCACCCGCGCGGCGCTCGCCATGTATCGCGCCCTGACTGAGCAGACCATCTACCAGGCCTATGTCATCACCCGCCGGGCGGGTGGGGACTTCGATGTCCTGTATGTTCCCGACGACAGCTCGGGCGCCGAGGATCCAGTGCAGTTCGCCCCCCAGGAAATCGCGCGGTTCTACCGGCAGGGCGTCGCCGAGGGGATGCAGGGCCGCTGGGCGAAGGAGCCGCAGGGCCTTGAGCCGTTGCTGCGGATTCCGCGCTGATCAGGCCACGGCGATCAGTCCAGTCCTGGGGGATCGCGCCACACGTCCGATGTCCAGCCGTGCTCGTCGTAATCGGCCATGCACTGGTCGACCAAGGCGGTCATGGACGCCAGGTCCCCGCCTTTCTGGGCGTTGATCAGGGTTTGCAGCCGGGTGTCCTCCCACCCGCCGGCATAGTTCATTTCATAGAGCTCGTGGCGACCGCCGAACTCGCTGCCGATGCAGTCCCAGAGCAGCTTCATGGTCTTGACCCGCTGCATCGCATCGACGCCGTGCGAGCCGCGGACGTACTGGTCCAGCAGGGGGCGGATGTCCGGATTGGCGAAATCGCGGACCGACGATGGCAGATAGATCAGCGACGACGTCGCCGTGCGCCGGATGATGTCCATGATCCTGGGGTAGGCGTCGGGCGCGAACACCCGGTAGGCCAGGGCGGCCTTGAGCTCGGGCAGCACCGCATCGCCGTTCCACGGCTCGGGATTGGCGGCCATGGCGTTGGACAGCGACCAGAACAGATTGCGCCAGGCCACCACTTCGCCCAGCAAGACCTGGACGCCGCGCCCGTCATCCTGGCCGGAGGTATGCAGCGCCTTGGCCAGGAGCCCGGTGATGAAGTCCAGCTTCACCGCGAAGCGGGTGCAGCCCTGGAACAGGAAGCCCGCCATGAAGCCCGACCGCGGATAGAACGACAGGATCCGGGCCGGGTCGCGATAGATCATCACGTCTTCCCAGGGCACGAACACCTTATCCAGGATGAAGATGGCGTCGTTCTCGTCGAACCTCGACGACAGGGGGTAGTCGAACGGCGAGCCCGAACGCCGGGCAGCGCCTTCATAGGACGTCCGTGAAATGAGCTTCAGGCCCGGAGCGTTGATCGGCACGATGAACATCAGCGACATGTCCAGGTCCTCGGTCGCCGCCTTGGAGCTCTGGCCCATGAAATTGTAGTGGGTGATGGCCGCCGAGGTGGCGACCACCTTGGCGCCGGAGACGATGATGCCGCCATCGGTCTCGCGATCGACGCTGACGTAGACGTCCTTCACCGCCTCGGGCGGCAAGTGGCGATCGATCGGCGGATTGACGATGGCGTGGTTCATGAACGGCACGGTCTGCTGTGCGCGCCGGTACCAGGCCCGGGCGTTGTCCGCATACGGACCGTAGAAGTCGGGATTGGCGCCCAGGGTGTTGGTGTAGGCGGCCTTGTAGTCCGGCGTGCGGCCCATCCAGCCGTAGGTCAGCCGCGACCATTCCGCGATCGCCTTCTGAGCCCCGATCAGGTCCTCTCGGGAACGGGGCGCCCGGAAATAGCGGTGGGTGTAGCCGCCCGATCCAGTGTCGGTGGCGCAGGTCAGCAGGTCGTGTTTCGCCGGATCGTGCAGCGCGTCGTAGAGGCGCGCGATGGACCTGACCGAATTGCGGTAGGCCGGATGGGTGGTGACGTCGGCCACCCGCTCGCCGTCGATGTAGACCTCGCGACCGTCTCGGAGGCTCTGGATGTATTCCGCGCCCGTATAGGGTCGGCGTGGATCGGCGATGTGGTCTTCGGCGCGCACGGATCGTCCTCCGATCGGGTGGGACGAGCTTAGCCGGATACCACCGCGCAGGGCACGCCTGTTGCGGGCCGGAATTCAGAAGCGGCGGCGCACTTCCAGCGAGAACCCTCGCAACACTTCGTTGCTCGATGGCGGGGTGAATTCCTGGTGATGGCCGTGCAGCAGGTTGGAGCCCGAGAGGGCGACCTCCCAGTCCTTGGAGGCATACCAGCCGAGACGCGCATCGAGCTCGGCGTAGGCGGGCACGACGGGGTCCGGCAGGGCGCCGATGTAGCGAAGGTCAGCGTCGAGGGTGAAATGAGCGCCGAGGTTCATCGACGACCGCAGTGACGCCTGATGGTGCGGGTCGTCGCCCGACTGGTCCACGCCCAGGATGCCGCTGCTGCCCGGCGCGAAACGCAGGCTCTCGTGCTGCACATTGAAGCCGGCGCTGAGCCGCCACCAGTCGGCCGCCCGGAACTCGCCCCAGGCTTCGGCGCCATAGGTGTCGCCCTGGATCCCATTGCCCCAGCGCAGCGGCAGGAAGCCCCCGGGATTGACCTCGATGCTGCGCAGGTCGTCGTAGACGTTGTAGTAGGCCGAAACCGAGAACGAGAAGCGCGGCGACGGCTGCACGCGGGCCCCAAGTTCGTAGGCGGTCAGCTTTTCGGTCTGGTAGTCGGGCCCGCCGATCAGGAAGACGGTGGGGCCGATCTTCTCGACCACATCACGATCAAACGGCGTCGGCGATCGCACCGCGCGCGAGACCGCGGCCCACACCATAGCCCGGGTGCTGATGGTCCAGGAGACCCGGACGTTGGGCAGGGGCGTGAGGCCGGAATAGGGGTCGTCCTCGAGCTTGAGGCCCAGGATCAGCGTCGCCGCCGGGGTGACCGCGATCGAGTCCTGCGCGAACACGTTGCCGAGCCTGAGGGTCCGACTGTCCGGCTCGAACAGCAGCGATTGCATGTTGGTGATGTGATAGCGGCTGAGGCGATAGCCGCCGCCCCAGACCACGTTGTTCCGGCTGCCAATCGCAAAGCTGTGCTGGATGTCCAGGTCGTAGGTGTCGAGGTTGAAATCGCCGCCGCCGTAGGTCCCGCGGTTGGTGTAGTCGTAGTAGGCCTGGACTTGCAGGGATGAGCCGCCCTTGCCTGGGTGGGTCCACCGCGCCAGCAGATTGCGCCCGTCGATGAACTGATCGGCCGCACCCGGCTGGGTTTCCTGGCCCTGATAGATATCGCCTTGCAGCGTGACCGTGTCGCCGGCCGGGGTCCAGTCCACACGGAAGCCGCCTTGCGGCTTGGACCAGCCGTCCTGGGCGTCTGCGCCGGCCGAGGTCTTGCTGTCGGCGTTCACGAATCCCTTGGCGTAGACGCGATAGGTCAGGTCGTCCTTGATCCTGCCGCCGTAGCGGAAGCTCGCGCTCTGGCCGAGGTTGCCGCCTTCCGCCTGCAGGAAGCCGCCCTGGGTCTCGGAGGACTTGCGGGTGATGATGTTGATGACGCCGTTGACGGCGTTGGCGCCCCACAGCGTCGCGCCGGGGCCGCTGATCACCTCGATGCGGTCGATGTCCTCGGGCAGGACGTCCTGGACGTCCCAATAAACCCCCGAATAGAGCGGGGTGTAGACGCTGCGGCCGTCGATCAGGACCAGGAGCTTGTCGGAGAAATTCTGCGCGGCGGTGTTGCCGCTGAACCCCCTGGCGGTGACGACGTAGGCGCTGGAGCTCGTCTGCACGACCTGGAGGTTGGGCGCCAGGCGCAGCATTTCCGGAATGCTGTCGGCCCCCGAACGGACGATGTCGTTGTGGCTGATGACATAGATCGCCGCCGCCGCCGCGCTCAGCGATTCGGGCTTCTTGGTCACCGAGGACACCTGAACGTTGCCCAGGTCCTCCAGGGACATGTGCTCCAGGTCTTGGACCGACTGCGCGCGCACAGCAGTCGCAGGCAGCAAAAGCAGGGCGGTCGCCGCCGCGGCCGCACCCAACCTGCAGCGAAGCCCGAAGGACTTCGCGGAATATTGCTCACCCCGCACGCCCAGACTCGTTTCCCCTCGATGACCGGCGACTCCAGCAGCAACAGCCGCGCATCGACCCGATCAATACCCAAAACGATGGCTATAAGACCTTGGTGACTCCCCTCGCGTGCCCAGATCGCCGCCTGGCCGGCGCGCGAAACCAGCATCACCGGACACGACGCTGATGTTACACTGTTACTAGGGCTACGCCAGAGAGGCGGCGGCAACTGTCCGCATCCCAACTTGGCCGTATTTGACCTCGCAAAACGCCGATGCGATGGGTGGACCGTGCGAGCCGCACGGGGAGGGACGCCTGTGGGAGGCCTGGACGCATGACATCCTCCACTGATAGCGCGCTCATGGACGGCATCGACGCCGCGCCGCTGAAGCCACGCTACTGGGCGACGCTGACGCTGATCGTCCTGCAACTGATCTGCGAGATCTTCGACTTCTTCGTGGTCGGATATCTGGTGTCGGCTGTGGCCCCGCTGTGGCGACTGACCTTTGGCGAGACCACGATCATCCTGCTCAGCGCGGGTCTGGGGGCGATTTTCGGCGCCCTGGGCCTGGGCTGGGTGGCCGACCGGCTGGGCCGCAAGACGGTGGTCGTCGCCAGCGGTGTGATGTGCGCCCTGTGCGCCAGCGCCATCGCCCTGGTGCCGGACGGCGCTTGGTTGGCCTTCGCGGCGCTGAGATTCCTGGTCGGATTCGGCTACGGCGGCGCCGGCGCGAGCCAGTTCGCCCTGGTGGTGGAATACACCCCCCTGCCCCGCCGCACCCTGATCGCCTCGGGCCTGGGCATCCCGGCCGGCCTTGGCCTGCTGCTGGCCTCGGTGGTGGTCTCCAGCCTGTTCCCGGTGCTCGGCTGGCGGGGAACCGCCGCGCTCGGGATCGTCCCCATCGTCTTCGCCCTGGCGCTGGCGTTCGTGGCCCCGGAATCGGCGCGCTGGCTGCTGGCCAAGAAACGGCCGGACCAAGCCAGGCGCGCGGCCGCCTCCATGTCCAAGCTCGATGTCGAAACGCTGGCCGCGATGGAGTCGTCCGCCGCCGGAACATCTTCCGCGCCGAACGCCCATGCCGCCTCCAGCCCCCTGGCGTTGTTGTCCAATCCACGGCGGTTCTGGCTGATCGTGCTGGTCCAGCTCGGCATCGGCTCGACCCTGACCGGCGTCTTGCTCTGGGGTCCGACGATCCTGGCCCAGTTGCTCCGGATTACGCCGGCTCAGGCGGCGGGGGACTTCGTCGCGGTCAGTCTGGTGGGCCTGGCGGGCCGGGTGGTCTTCGCCCTGGCGCCGACGCGTTTCGGACGGGTGCGCAGCGGCCAGGTGGTGGGCTTCGGCGGCGCCGTGATGCTGGCGCTGGCGGCGCTGTTCCATGCCTCGCAGTTCGCCGCCATTCCCCTGTTCTTCCTGTTCCTGCTGCTGGGCCAGTTCTTCGTCGATGGCGGCACCGCCAACGCCAACACCTATGGCGCCGAGCTCTATCCGGTGCGGCTGGCGGCTCAGGGCGCGGGGCTGTCAGCCGCAGCCGGCGGCGGCGGCAAGCTCATCGGACCCCTGGTGCTCGGCCTGATCGCGGGGACCGGCAACCTGGTCTCACCCCACGCCACCGAGCGCGCTGTCGAGCCGGCCTTCCTGTTCCTGTCCGCCTGCTGCCTGGTGGTGGGGCTGGCCTATACCTTCCTTGGCATCGAGACCCACGGCCGGGCGCTGGCGCTCGACTGATCGGCCGCCGACCGGATCCGGGGCGAGGCGCAGGCGCTCAACCCGCACTCGCGCCCGGCGATGAACTTGCGGCAGGACGGGCGGCGCATCCGTAAGCCAAGGCCGCGAACGGCTCGTTCTAGCTAGTTATTGACGAATATGTTCTTGTTATGTTCTTGTGAGACGGCTCGAAAAATGAGATCGTAAATCCGGCTGCCAACGTTGCAGATAGTTGCCGGGGCGCTTGATCGCCCACGGACGGTCGTTCGTTACAAATTGCGCTGGATAGACGGAGACTTGAATGGGTGTTGGACGAGGAAATTCGGCTGGATCGAGCGCTCGCGCCTCGCTGCTGGGATATGGTCGACAAGGCCCTGCATCCGGGTCTTCGGGAGGTTTGCTTGGACGCACAATTGCCGGGAGGCCTCTAGCGCAGCCGCCGCTCCGGCAAGGGGCGGGATCCGGCGAGCCTTCGTACCTGCCCGCGCGTTTTGGCGCGACCTCAAATACGAATCCAAGTGGAGCGACACCGGGCCCCAGCCCGTTTGTGCACGGCGGTTTGATCGAGCCGTTCATGCAACTCGATGCCGGCGTGAGATCGGCGGCGAATTCGATGACCTTTGGCGGAGCTGATAACCTATCCGCCGGTTTGGACTCTGTGCTGGGTTATGGAGGGCGTGGAGACCTCGGCCAGCGCTATCAAACTCTGCTTCAATGGGAACACGCGCGCGACAGCTACGACGAGGCTCACCGGCCAATCGCTCACGGTTTGGGCGATCTTGCGGGGACCCTGCTGCTGGCGGAAGCTGGCGGGAAGGTCGGAAGTACTTGGCCAGCCGGCTCGCGCCCGCGACTAAGGGCGCGCTCGGCGAAGGCCTGTCCTGGTTGAAAACGCGATTGAGCGGCGACTATCCCGTTGGATTGCAGGTTCGGGTTCCCCTGTCCCGCAGTTTCACGGTCGCGGATCAGACCACCGCCAGAGGACTCGCCGTGGAATCTAAGTTCGGACCTAAGGCGCGCCTGAAGGGTCCACAAATATTGGCAGCCGAAGAACTGGGGCCCTCGTACCGTGTGGATCGATGGATGCCGCGACACGTCGGATACATCACGGGCGCCGCATCAGGTGCAGCAGGCGCAAGAGGTTTGCTAGCTGGCGACACCAGCGGCCACCGTTGAGTTGAGCCTTGGAAGGTAGCCGCGCAACGTAGCCGAGTTTGAGGAGGAAGGGGTCGATGGGATTGTCCATTTCCTGGATCGGGGTCTGGGGGCGAAACAAGGAAGATGTTTTGGCCGACCTGAACCTGGCGGACACCGGCAGGCCGGACCTGGAAAACCGGGCGTGGTTCTCCTGCGCGGAACTGCCGAACGGCTGGCTGATCGTCAGCTCCACCAAGTTTGACTTCGCCTCGCCGAAGACGATCGCGAGCGTCTCCAGCGGCGGTTTGGCCATCGGCTGCGCCGTCGAGGAGCACGTGATGTTCAGTGGGGTGCGCACCTACGAGGACGGACGGTTGAAGTGGAGTGTCATCCATGACTCGGAAAACGGGATTTACGACCTCAGTATCGGGGGTGAGCCGCCAGCGGAGCTGGCTGACATCCGATATCGCCTTACGCGGCAACAGGACGAGAGTGGCGGCTCTCAGGCGGACGTCGACTTTGTCTTCGACATTCCCATCGAGCTCGCTCACGCCGTCTGCGGATTTCGGCACAACGGCGAATTGCCCGACCCGATGCCTTTCTTCACGGAATTGGAGCCGGAACTCCCGCCGCGCGGGCCGAAAGGCCCGGGCCTGGGCGCATGGCTCTCCGGCCTGTTTCGGCGAGGCGGATGACAGAACTGGCGCCCGGGCCTCACAAGAGCGCCAAGGCGTTCTTCGCAACGGAGCGCCTGGGCGAAGAGCGCGGGGCGACTGTATTTCGGCCTAGCGTCATGCAAGGTTCGCATCCCGCATGGCGAGGCCAAAAGAGGCCTCGGAGGAGGAGCGACAATGGACCAACGTCTGATCGCCGCGTGCGTGGCGCTGGCTTTGACAGCGCCGGCTCCCGTTGCACTCGCGTCCGTGCATCACTCCGCCAAGACAACCGCCCTGTACGCCGATCCCAGCCAGCCCGATCTCACCGGCGTCTGGCAGGTCACCGGCTATTTCACCCTCTCGCCGGACAAGGCGCTGCCGAAGTTCCGGCCGCCCTATGACGCGCTCTATACTAAGCGGATGGCGGCGTTCAACGCGGGCGCGCCGATCGACGACGTGACCGCCGACTGCCTGCCGCCGGGGATGCCGCACATCCAGGTGGTCCCCTATCCGTTCGAGATCATGCAGACGCCCGGCCGGTTGACCATGCTGTTCGAATACGCCGGCCAGGTGCGCCGGATCTATCTGGACGGCGGCGCGCCCAAGGACCCCGATCCGACCTATTACGGAACCTCGGTCGGCCACTGGCAGGGCGACACCCTGGCGGTCACCACCACCAACATCCGCGAAGACACCCAAGGGGACTTCAGCGGCCTGCCGCACAGCGACGCCCTGACCATCACCGAGCGCTTCCGCAGGACGGCGCCGGACACGCTGGAGGACCAGATCACCCTCACCGACCCCAAGGCCTACAGCCAGCCCTTCACCACCACCCGGATCTACAAGGCCCACCCGGACTGGACGATCGGCGAGTACGTCTGCGAGGAAAACAACCGCAACAGGATCCAGGACAATGGCGTCACCGGCTTTGGCGTTCCGGCGGCCAAGGCGCCAGGCCATTGATCTCTAAGGGTGTCGGAATGGGGAGCAGGACTGTGCGATTTGGTCGAAGCCTATTGGCTCGGTTTTGGATGGCGCTGGCCGTGACGAGCGCCGGGGCGCCGGCGTCGGCGCACCATTCCTTCGCGATGTTCAATCGGGATCAGCCGGTGGCCTTGGCGGGAACGGTCAAGGACTTCCAGTGGACCAACCCGCACGTCTGGATCCAGGTCGTCGCCGCCGACTCGCAGGAGTGGGGCGTCGAGTGCACCAGCGTCAACTTCATGCGGCGTCAGGGCTGGGACCGGGACAGCCTGAAGCCCGGGGACAAGGTCAAGCTCATGGTCTTCCCGCTGAAGGACGGCTCGCA